>OLFZ01000163.1_pt1 | contig 77825 bp, 58 predicted proteins | sample 1604861 | NCBI WGS metagenome assembly OLFZ01 (sample SAMEA3888895, study PRJEB22519) | human gut metagenome | biome: human gut; feature: human-associated habitat; material: faeces | place: Denmark | collected 2011 | reverse complement strand
AGGGGAGCCCTTTTCCAAAAGGGCTCCCCTTCCCCCTCGCCCCTCCTCTCTCCCTACGACCCGAACCGGAATCCCCATGCATTGTATCTGTCATGTCCTGAGCGGCACGGCCCTGCCGCTGGCCCGACGCCTGCGGGAAGCGCTGGCCACAACGCCGTGGCGCAGCCCCGCAGGCGAGGCGCTGTCGGAATGCCGCTTGTCCGCACCGCAGCGTTTTGCCCCGGAAGACTGCCGGCCATTTGCCGCCATCAAGGATGCGGCCCGGCAGGCCGCAGGCTTTCCCCAGATCTTCGTGGGCGCGACGGGCATCGCCGTGCGGGCCATGGCCCCCCTGCTGGAACACAAGAGCACGGACGCGCCCGTCCTGGTCATCTCGCCCGACGGACGTTTCGTCATCAGCCTGCTGGCCGGACACTGGGGCGGCGGCAACAGCCTGTGCCGTCATGTGGCCGCCCTGCTGGATGCCGTGCCGGTCATCACCACAGCCACGGATTGCGGCGAGCGCCCGGCGCTGGATCTGTTCCTCCGGGCAGCGGGCCTGCGCATCCTGGACTGGGATCAGCTGCCTCCGGCCCAGGCCTACTGGCTGGAAGGAAGGCCGTTGCCGCTGTGGGACCCCTGCGGCGCCGTGGCGGACGAAGAAAGGGGCACTTTCCTGCGGCAGGAGGATCTGCCGGAACAGGACGGGCCCGCCCTCTGCGTGCACTGGCGACGTCTGCCCGCACGGCAAGGCCGCCTGCGGGTGGCCCTGCCCTCGCTGGTACTGGGTCTGGGCTGCCGCAAGGGCATCCCTGCGCCACTGGTGGCCACAGCCGTGGAAGGCCTGCTGCTGCGTCACGGGCTGGAGCCCCAAGCCCTGGCAGCTCTGGCGACCGTGACGGAAAAAGCCCAGGAACCGGCTTTGCAGGAACTTTCCCGGCGTCTGGGCCTGCCCCTGCTGACCTTCGATGCGGCGGAGCTGGCCGCCGTGACCACGCCCCACCCGTCCACGGCGGCAGGAGAACGCTTCGGCTGCACGCCCTTCAGCGTTTGTGAGGCAGCCTGCCTGCTGGCGGCCCGACAGCTGGGGACAACGGGGGCGACGACGCCGGGTGATGAAGGGGCGTTGCCTGTCAGCCGGGGCAGGCTGAAGGACGGTCCCCTGGCGGGAACAGGAAACGGACAGCAGGCAGACGGCACGGGTGCTCCTGTCGCCCGTCTGCTGGTGGAGAAAACCAAGGTGGCCGGCCAGCTGACCCTGGCCGTGGCCCTGTCGGACAGGGGCCTTCGGAGGAATGATGACTGAGATCGTGAAGGACCAAGGGCGGGACGCCGTCCTGCTGGTGGGCGGCGGGAGCCTGTGCGTCGCGTCCGTACCCTTGCTGCTGGCCGCCGGGCTTGTCCCTGCGGGCGTCATCCACGGTCCGCGTTGTGACTTCGTGGTAGAGGCGGGCGTGCCTCCGCTGGGCCGGGACGCCGATCTGGCCCGCCTGCGCCGGGAATTCTCCCGGGCCGTGGTCACGGCCCCGCACAAGCAGGCCGCCAAACTGCGCCGCCTGCTGCACGACGCCCTGCGGGAACTGGGCTTCTCCCTAGTCAGCGCGGTGCATCCTGACGTCCGCATGGAACGGGATGTCCTCGTGGGCGCCGGGAGCCTCATCTTTGCCGGTGCCTCACTGGCAGCGGGGTGTCGCACCGGCATGGGCTGTGTGCTGCGGGCCGGAGCCTGCCTGGAGGCAGGCTGCCGTCTGGGGGATCATGTCCATCTGGGAGAAGACACGCACCTGGGTGCGGGCGTCATAGTGGAAGAAGGGGCCCACCTGGGACGTGACGTGCGCGTGGATGCGAGCCTGCGGCTGGAAAAAAATATTTTTGTGCCGGACGGTGTCCACCTCACATCCCGGACCCTGCCGCTGTACGATACGAGCGGAGAACAGGGAGGCAGCATATAATCTTCCGATTTTCAAGAAAAATTTCATGAAATCATATTTCCTTTCCACGACAGGCAAGCATGTTTACGCCGTTTTTTCCTGGCCGAAGACCGTGCGGATTTTCCGCCATCCACGTTGACACATTCTGCAACCCGGCGTATTGCTTTGTTATCTGTCTGTGACGTCCCGGAGCCGTTCCGCGCGTCCCAAGGTTCGACTAGCCTGTGAGGAGGTTGTCATGAAGTTCGCCCTGTTGTCTGCCGGTGTCCTGGCTCTGGCCCTGTCCGTGCCCGCCATCGCGGCCCAGCCCCCTGTCCCGGCTGACGGTCTCGTCCTGCAAGGTTCCAATCCCAAGAAGCCGGTGACCTTCAACCACTCCACCCACAAGACCGTGGAATGCGTCATCTGCCACCACCCTGTGGACGGCAAGGAAAGCTATGCCAAGTGCGCCACTGCCGGCTGTCATGACAACCTGAAGGACAAGAAGGGGACCAACAGCCTGTACTATGTGATGCACGCCAAGGAAAAGGCCGATGCTCCCCTGAAGCATCAGAGCTGCCTGTCCTGTCACGTCAAGGTCGTGGCCGAAAAGCCTGACCTGAAGAAGGACCTCACCGGTTGCGCCAAGTCCAAGTGCCATCCGTAGACCGTCATCCTTTTTCGCACTGCAAGCCGCGGGAAACCGCGGCTTTTCTTTTTGTCGGTTTGCCTTTTGGAGCATGAGCTGCTATGCAGGGCAAGCCGTTGAGGAACCGGATCACCAACCATCCTGCATGAGAGGCGCCCATGGCCGCATCTGCCGAGCACAACGAGATCATCGAACTGACGGACCTTATCGAAAAAGGCCCCGACCTGCCGAAAAACAGCCCCAAAACGCCTGAGCCCCTCCCCCTGCCCGACGAGGCCCCGGCACAGGCTGCCCCGGCCTCTGACGACCTGCTCCTGCTGCCTGTCCAGGATCACGGGCCCGAGCCCTCCCCCGCGCCCGCCGCCGGGGCCGTGCCCCCCGCCCGGGACTGGGAAGCCCAGCTGGATGCCTCCGCGGCCGTGATCGGCGATACGGGCCTGCATCTGGCCGCTCTGGCTGCGCAGACCGGCACCGAAAGCCCCCTGCTGCCGGAAAGCCTGGAGCGCATCAGCAGCCTGGAAGAGAGCTGCCGCCAGCTCGACCGGCGCCTGACTGCCCTGGAGAGCCAGACCGGGAACGGCCACGGCGACGCCACCCTGCTCATGGAGACCGTGGAACGTCTCACCCGTCTGGAAGAGCAGGTACAGGCCCTGCCCGCCACAGCGGAAGAGACCGCCACCGGCAGCATGGCCGGAGCGCCCGACAGTGTCCTGCTCATGGAAAGCATGGAGCGCCTTTCCGCGCTGGAAGGGGAACGCCAGGAGATGCTGCAACGCCTCGACGCTCTGGAGGACCAGACCGGGGGCGCCCACAGTGACGGCACCCTGCTCATGGAGACCGTGGAACGCCTCACCCATCTGGAAGAACAGGTGCAGGCCCTGCTCCGGCAGCAGGACGCCCCGGCGGCTCCCGAAGAAGCCCCGGCCGCTGCGGACAGCGAACACATGGCCCGCCTTGAAGAAGAGCGGCAGGTGCTGGCGCAGCGGGTGGAAGCCCTGGAACACCAGCTTGGCGACCTGATGACGGATTTTGACAAATACGTGGAAAAGGCGGCCGCCGCCGCTGCGGCGCGGATCCTGCATGAAGAGATCCGGCGCCTGATGGCGGACCAGGCCTGAGCGGCCTTTTCCCCTGCGCGCACGGCCTTTTCCGCCCCCGTCCCCGCGGGGGCATCGACTTGCCAAGCGCACCGTTAGCGCATATGCTGACGGACGGCCTTTTGCAGGCATCATCCCTGTACAGGCCCGAATCAAAAACAAAAGGGGCGGGGGCCGCCGTTTCCGTTCCTTTACCCGTCCGGCGTTTTCCCGTTGTGGGTCAAGGCCATTCCCCAGTGGACGGGTTTTTCATTTTGTATGCCACGAGGCCAGGTATGGACAAAGACAGCAAGGAAGCCCTTCAGGTCGCCAAAGAGCTGACCGCCAAATTCATCGAGACGCGCACGGTTTCGCCGGGCAACTTCGCCGAGGTCTTTCCCGCCGTGTACCGCGTGGTCTGCGAAGCCATCCGCCAGGGCAACGCGCCCAGGGAGGCCGGACGTGACTGATCCCCGTCCCCAGCATGACGCTGCCGTCTCCGGCATGTTCGGCCGCATCGCCGGCTTCTACGACCTGCTCAACCACACGCTGAGCCTGGGCATCGACTATTACTGGCGCCATGTGCTGGCCAAGAACGTGCGCGTGGGCAGCACCAACCGCGTGCTCGACCTGGCCGCCGGCACCCTGGACGTCTCGCTGGCCATCCGCCGCAAGTACCCGCATGTGCAGGTGCCCGCCATGGACTTTTGCCCGCCCATGCTCCAGCGCGGCCTGCACAAGCTCAAGGGCGACAACGCCCGGGCCATCATGCCCGTGGCCGCCGACGCCAAAAAGCTGCCCCTGCCCGACGCCTCGGTGGACTGCGTGACCATGGCCTTCGGCATCCGCAACATCAAGCCGCGCTCCGAGGCCTTTGCCGAGATGCTGCGCGTGCTCACCCCCGGCGGCCGTGCCTGCATCCTGGAGTTCGGCTCCGGCAGCGAACGCATCTGGGGCGGTCTGTACAATTTTTATCTGGACAGGATCCTGCCGCGTATCGGCAAGATGGTCTCCCGCGATCCGGGCGCCTATGAGTACCTGGCCGAGACCATCCGCAATTTCCCCACGGCTCCGGCCCTGGAAAAGGAAATGACCGATGCCGGTTTCGCGCGGGCCTGGCATATCAAGCTCACGTCGGGCATCGTCTGCCTGCATGTGGGCGAAAAGGCCCGCTAGCCGGGCGAACGCGCCGCGATAGCGCCGGCTTTCCCCCGCCCGCGGCGGGGCGTCCCGGCGCCATCCTCCGGCACAAAAAAACGGCGCCCCAAGGGACGCCGTCATGCATACGGAAAAAGCTGCAAGGCTCAGGCGCTGCGGGCCAGCCAAACGAGGAAGAGCCCCAGAGCCAGCGCCGCCAGCCCGAGGACCCGTATGGAGCTTTTGGGCATCTGCGCGATGAGGATCACGGCCCGTCGCATGGCGTCGGGAGCCAGAGCCCAGACCAGGCCCTCCAGAAGGATGGCCAAACCCAATGCCGCAAGAAATGGTTTCCAGTCAAAAGTCATGTCTTTCACATGGCGGAAACAGGCATTTTTGTAAAGGATAAAACGATGGTGGATTTCGCTGCCCTGCAGAATCGTGAACAGCCCCTGGCCGTGGTGGGCCTGGGCTATGTGGGCCTGCCCCTGGCCGTGGCTTTTTCCCGCCACATGAACGTGCTCGGTTTCGACATCAACGCCGGACGCATCGAAGAGCTGCGCAAAGGCCATGACCGCACCAACGAAGTGACCGACGAAGCCCTGGCCGCCGCCACGATCGAATATACCTGCGACCCCGCCGATCTGGCCCGGGCCGCCGTGATCATCGTGGCCGTGCCCACCCCCATCGACGAACACCGCTCCCCCGATCTCACCCCCGTGGTGGGCGCCAGCCACACCGTGGGCCGTCACATGCCCAAGGGCTGCGTGGTGGTCTATGAGTCCACGGTCTACCCCGGCCTTACCGAAGAGATCTGCGTGCCCATCCTGGAGCAGGAATCGGGCCTCACCTACGGTACGGACTTCACCGTGGGCTACTCGCCGGAGCGCATCAACCCCGGTGACAAGGTCCACACCCTGGAGACCATCAAGAAGATCGTCTCCGGTTCCGACCAGGCCACGGCCGACCTGCTGGCCCAGGTCTACGGCTCCGTGGTCAAGGCGGGCATCCACCGCGCCTCCAGCATCAAGGTGGCCGAGGCCGCCAAGGTCATCGAGAACACCCAGCGCGACCTGAACATCGCGCTCATGAACGAACTGGCCATCATCTTCGAGCGCCTGGGCATCGACACCCTCGAAGTGCTGGAAGCCGCCGGTACCAAATGGAATTTCCTGCCCTTCCGTCCCGGCCTGGTGGGCGGCCACTGCATCGGCGTGGATCCCTACTACCTGACCTTCAAGGCCGAGGAGATGGGCTTCCACCCCGAAGTCATCCTGGCCGGCCGCCGCACCAACGACAACATGGGTAAATACGTGGCCGAATGCCTGGTCAAGCGCCTTATCAAGAACGGCAACGTGGTCAGCGGCGCGCGCGTGGGCATCCTGGGCTTCACCTTCAAGGAGAACGTGCCCGACCTGCGCAACACCCGCGTGGTGGACGTGATCCGCGAACTCAAGGAATACAACGTCGTCCCGCTGGTGCATGACGCCGAGGCCGATCCGGCCGAAGCCATGCACGAATACGGACAGGAGCTGGTTGATCTGGACCAGCTGCGCGACCTGGATGCCGTGCTGCTGGCCGTGAGCCACAAGGCCTATGCCGCCCTGACGCCCGAAGACATCAAGGCCCGCTGCAAGGACGGCAACAAGGCCGTGCTCATGGACGTGAAGGGCTTCTTCGACCCGCAGGCCATGCGTGCCGCGGGCATCGACTACTGGAGACTGTAAGCGCCGTGCTGCTGGTCTGTGCCGCCACCGCCCGCGAACTGCTGTCCGCCCTGCCGGAACAGGCCCTGGGGCCCGTCCCCGGGACGGCATGCGGCCCGGCGGCACGGACCGGTCTGCCGGAGCAGGTACCGCTGCCCCTGCACCTGGGCTTTCCGGCCCTGGCCTGCATCACCGGCGTGGGGCCCGTCAACGCCGCCCTCGGCATGGGGCTGGCACTGGCCGGGGCCCGGCAGGCCGGACATGCGGTCTCGCTGGTGCTCAACGTGGGCGTGGCCGGCAGCATGGACCTGCAAGAGGCGCCCCTCCGTTCGCTCTGGCGGGTAGAGGAAGAGATCTGGCCGGAATACGGCCTGCACGACGGGACGGCTGTGGACGGCCCGTCGTTCGGTTTTCCCCAGTGGGAAGGGCCGCACGGGCCGGTCTTCGACCGCCTGCCCCTGGCCGCTCCCGCACAGCTGCCCGCCTGCCTGCACGGGCTGCGCACCCTGCCCGCGGCCACGTCCCTGAGCGTGGCGGGCGTCAGCGCGTCCCGGCAGCGCGTGGAACAGCTCCGGCAGGCCCATCCCGGGGCCCTGCTGGAAAATATGGAAGGTTTTGCCGTGGCGCTGGCCTGCGCCCGCCAGGGCATCGCCTGTGTGGAGGTACGCAGCGTTTCCAACCGGGTGGGGCCGCGCGCACCGCATGAAACGGATTTTCCGGGAGCCATGCGCCGTCTGGCGGATATCTGGCGCCCCGCACCATAAACCGAGATGTCGCTATGCTGCTTCTGAAAGCCCGTCTGGCACTGGAACTGCCCCCCATCAACAAGGCTCTTTCCCGGGCCGCCGAGGGCCTGCCCCATCCCGTGCGCCCCATCGCCCGCCACATTTTCGAAGCGGGCGGCAAACGCCTGCGCCCCCTGCTGACCATCCTCATGGCCCGCCTGCTGGGCTATGACAAAAAAGACATCTACGATCTGGCCGTCACCATGGAGATGCTCCATGCCGCCACGCTGCTGCATGACGACGTGCTGGACAATGCCGACACCCGGCGCGGCAAACCCGCCGCCCATACCATTTTCAACGCCACCAGCACCATCCTGGCCGGCGATGCCATGCTGGCCCACGCCAATGCCCTGGTGGCCCAGTGCGGCGATCCGCGCCTGTGCCTCTGCTTCTCCGAGGCCACCAGCCGCACCGCCGCCGGCGAGATCCTGGAGATCGCGGCCCAGCATCAGGTGGAGACCACCGCCGAGGAATACGAAGAGATCATCCGCGGCAAGACGGCCTGGCTGATCCGGGCTTCGTGCCAGCTGGGCGCCCTGCGCGCCGGTGCCGACGAGGCTCTGGTGGAAGCCGCCGCCGCCTATGGCGAGAACATCGGCATGGCCTTCCAGATCGTGGACGACGCCCTGGACTTCGCCCCCCAGAGCGTCACGGGCAAACCTTCGGGCGGCGACGTGCGCGAGGGCAAACTGACCCCGCCCCTGCGCATGTACCGCGACAGCCTGGACGACGCCGCCCGCGCGGCCTTCGACCAGGCCTTCAATGACGCTTCCTTCACCGACGGCGACGCCGAGCGCATCGCCGACAGCATCCGTGCGGCCGGTTTCGACCAGGCCACGCGCATGGCTGCCGAAGGCTATCTGGACAAGGCCCGCGCGGCCCTGGCCAGCCTGCCCTCGGGACCGGAACAGGACATCCTGCAACAAATGGCCGACTACGTTCGCGACCGCAAAAAATAATCGCCTTATTACGGAGAACCGGCGGGATTCCCGCCGCCAAAGCGAGGACCGTATGCTCTATCGTGTGGAAACCGGGCTTCATGCCAACATTACCGATACCCAGGGCCGCAAGACGGCGCTGCATCTGCTCAAGGCGCTGCAGATCCCCGTTGCCGCCATCCGTCAGATCAAAGTCTACACCGTGGACGGTCTGGATGCCGCCCAGGTGAACCGTCTGGTGGACGAAGGCATCTGGCACGACCCCATCCTGCAGCAGGCCTCGCTGGAGCCGCTGCCCTTCGTGGAACCCGCCCCCCACTGGATCGTGGAAGTGGGCTACCGCCCCGGCGTCACCGACAACGAAGGCCGCACCGCCCGCGACACCGCCGCCATGGTGCTGGGCATCGCCCGTGACAGCCTGCGCGTCTACACCTCGGTGCAGTATCGCATCACCTGCACGCCCGACCGCATGCTCAATCGTGAAGAGGTGGAGGCCCTGGCCCGCGACCTGCTCTGCAACACCCTGATCCAGCGCTTCCGCGTCAAGAGCGCCGAAGAATGGCAGGCCCAGCCCGGCTTCGAGGCCCAGGCCGCCAAGGTCACCGGCGAATCCAACGACACCGTGGACGTGGTGCCCCTGTCCAGCATGGACGACGAGGCCCTGCAGAAAGCCAGCCGCGACAACACCTGGGCCCTGACCCTGCGCGAGCTGCACTGCATCCGCGACCAGTTCGCCACCCCCGACGAACAGGCCCGCCGCAAGGCCGCCGGCCTGCCCGCCGACCCCACCGACGTGGAAATGGAAGTGCTGGCCCAGACCTGGTCCGAACACTGCAAGCACAAGATCTTCGCCTCCCGCATCCATTACGAGAACAAGGAGACCGGCCAGCGCGAAGAGGTCAACAACCTTTACAAGACCTGCATCCGTGACGCCACGGCCGCCATCCGCAAGCGCCTGGGCGACGACGACTACTGCAAGTCCGTGTTCAAGGACAACGCCGGCGTCATCGCCTTCATCAACGGCTACGACGCCTGCATCAAGGTGGAGACCCACAACAGCCCCTCCGCCCTGGACCCCTACGGCGGCGCCCTCACCGGTATCGTGGGCGTCAACCGTGACCCCATGGGCACCGGCATGGGTGCGGAACTGGTCTGCAACACCGACGTGTTCTGCTTCGCCTCCCCCTTCTATGACAAGGAACTGCCCCCGCGCCTGCTGCATCCCCGCCGCGTGCTGGAAGGCGTGCGCGAAGGTGTGGAACACGGCGGCAACAAGTCCGGCATCCCCACCGTCAACGGCTCCCTGGTCTTCGATGAACGCTACCTGGGCAAGCCCCTGGTCTACTGCGGCACCGTGGGTGTGATCCCCACCGACGTCAACGGTCGCAAGGGCTGGGAAAAGAAGGCCGAAGTGGGCGACATCATCGTCATGACCGGCGGCCGCATCGGCAAGGACGGCATCCACGGCGCCACCTTCTCCTCCGAGGAACTGCACGAAGGTTCCCCGGCCACGGCCGTGCAGATCGGCGACCCCATCACCCAGCGCAAGATGTACGACTTCATCATGCGCGCCCGTGACCTGGGCCTGTACAACGCCATCACCGACAACGGTGCCGGCGGTCTTTCCTCCTCCGTGGGCGAAATGGCCGAAGACACCGGCGGCTGCGTGCTGGACATCGCCAAGGCCCCCCTCAAGTACGACGGCCTGCGCCCCTGGGAGATCCTGCTCTCCGAGGCCCAGGAACGCATGACCCTGGCCGTGCCGCCCGCCAAGCTGGACGAGTTCATGGAACTGGCCGCCCGCATGGACGTGGAAGCCACCGCCCTGGGCCACTACACCGACAGCGGCTTCTTCGACGTGCGCTACAACGACCGTCCCGTGGCCTCCCTGCCCATGGAATTCATGCATGACGGCGTGCCCCAGCTGGAACTGGAAGCCGTGTGGGAAGCCCCCAAGGTGGAAGACATCCGCGTGGACATGCCCGACAGCGAACAGGGCGCCTTCCTGCGCCGCATGCTGAACCGCCTGAACATCTGCTCCAAGGAATACATCATCCGCCAGTACGACCACGAAGTGCGCGGCGGCAGCGCCATCAAGCCCCTGTGCGGCGTCAAGAACGATGGTCCTTCCGACGCCGGCGTCATCCGCCCGCTGCTGGAATCCGATGCCGGCCTGGTCATCTCCCACGGTATCTGCCCCAAGTTCAGCGACTACGACACCTACTGGATGATGGCCAACGCCATGGACGAAGCCATCCGTAACGCCGTGGCCGTGGGCGGCAACCCCGATGCCCTGGCCGGTGTGGACAACTTCTGCTGGTGCGACCCCGTCCAGAGCGAGAAGACCCCCGACGGCCGCTACAAGCTGGCCCAGCTGGTGCGCGCCTGCAAGGCCCTGCAGCAGTTCTCCCTGGCTTTCGGCGTGCCCTGCATCTCCGGCAAGGACTCCATGAAGAACGACTACACCGGCGGCGGCGAAAAGATCTCCATCCCGCCCACGGTGCTGTTCTCGGTGATGGGCGTCATCAACAACGTCATCGCCACCCAGACCTCGGACTTCAAGGCCGCTGGCCACCACATCTACATGCTGGGCGGTACCTGGCGTGAAATGGCCGGCAGCGAAGCCTGCTCCGAACTGGGCCTCACCGGCGGCCGCGTGCCCAACGTGGACGCCGCCACCGCCATGCCGCGCTACCGCGCCGTGCACGGCCTCATGGGCCAGCGCGCCCTGTCCGCCTGCCATGACTGCTCCGACGGTGGTCTGGCCGTGGCCCTGGCCGAAATGTGCATCGGTGGCCGCCTGGGCGCCAACATCGACCTGGACGCCGTGCCCGCCATGGAAGACATGACCCTGACCGAACTGCTGTACAGCGAATCGGCCAGCCGCCTCATCGTCAGCGTGCGTCCCGACCTGGCCATGATCCTGGACATGCTGGGCAGCTGGCAAATCTGCCGCCGCATCGGTACCGTCACCGACGACAACACCCTGACCATGACCCGTGGCGGCGTCACCGTCCTGCAGGAAAGCGTGGACGACCTGACCACCGCCTTCAAGCGCACCCTGGACTGGTAAGTCCTGGTCCTGCCGCGAACATCAGGGGCGCCCCGCAAGGGGCGCCCTTTTTTTATGGCCTGTCCCCGTGACGGACCGGGGGCTTCCTGCCCGGCAGGACGGAGAAGCTCCCCTCCCGCCCCGCCATGGGCACAGGGAGAGCAGGAGCGGAAAAGAGCCTCCACCGGACCGGATCAGCCCCGGTCCGGACTGTCCTTTCGGGCCTCTTTCCGCACCTCCCTTCCGAGGGTTCCTCAAAGCGAAATATGCAATTCAGCCCCCCCTGAAAGCCCGTGGAGGGGCTTCTTGCCCCCTTTCACAATATACAGACAAATTGCAGAAACTTTTTACTGCATATCGACTTTATATTCTCAAAAACTAACTTTATATATCAAAAAACAACAGTCGATATAAAGTCTCAGACAAACTGCATATCAACTGTTAATTACTCATCTTGGACAGGAAAATTTCCAGACTTTCTCTTGCAAAATTTCCGCGGTTTGACACAGAGCTTTTTTTCAGGCATTATGCCTCAATCTTTTTGTTTGGCGTTTCAGGCGATCCCCGTTGTGCAGCCTTGACGGGGTGGGTCGTCCGACGACCTGCGCCGCGTGGACAACCACGCTGCGTACCTGCTTCAACCAAGGAGTTTCTATGACCTCACATTCTTCCATGGGGATGCTGGCGTTGCTGCTGGCCTGTCTGCTGCTGGCCTCCCCCATGTCCGCCGCTCACGCCGGCGATGCAAAGACTGCTTCCTCCAGCCGTGATGTCTGGCTCAAGCGTGCCCAGAGCAACGCCGATGCCTTCATGACCGGCATGGCCTCCTGGTACGGGGCCGACTTCCACAACAAGAAGACCGCCAGCGGTGAAGGCTACGACATGTACACCTTCACGGCTGCCCACCGCACCCTGCCCATCGGCACCGTGGTACGCGTCACCGACAAGAGCAACGGCAAAAGCGTCATGGTCTGTGTGACCGACCGCGGCCCCTATGTGCGTGGCCGCATCATCGACCTTTCCTATGCTGCCGCCCAGCAGATCAACATGAACGACCGCGGCGTAGGCAAGGTGGATCTGGAAGTGGTCAGCGACCCCAGCGGCACCCCCCTGCAGAACGGACAGGCCTATTTCGTACGTTACAAGGATGACCAGGTGGGCCCCTTCTTCGCCTTTGCCGACGCGGCCGCCATGCATGAAGCGCTGCGCCAGGGCCACCCCGAGGCCGAAGTCGTTCTGGACGATGCCGACAACTAGCGCTCTGCCGCTCCCTTTTTCCGGGCGCCCCGAGCGCCCTTTTTTTTGGCCTTCGGCCTGCCCCAACCCTCTTGTATTCCCGCTTTTTTTGGGGCAATGTCGAAAATCGTGAGCTGTTTGGAAAACCGCAAATCCATCGTCATGGAGAGCTGTCATGGGTTTTGTGCTTGCCCTCATTTCCTCCGCCGCTTTCGGCCTCATCCCGCTGTTCAGCCTGCCTCTGCTGCACAGCGGCCTGTCCGCGGACTGTGTCCTTTTTTACCGTTTCCTCTTCGCCTCGGTGAGCCTGGGGCTCATCCTCGTCCTGCGTCAGGAACGCCTTGCCGCGCCCGCGCGTGACCTCGGCCTGCTGGCCCTGTTCAGCGTGCTCTACGCCCTGGCCGCCCTGCTCATGATCTGGGGCCTGCTCTACCTGTCGGGCGGCGTCACGGCCACGCTGCAATTCCTGTATCCGCTGATGGTCATGCTCATCATGACCATTTTCTTCCATGAAAAATTCTCCATCATCACGGCCAGTTCCGTGCTGCTGGCTATCCTCGGCGTGGCCCTGCTGGGCAGCGGCGGCGGTGATGGCGGCGGCAGCCTGGACCCGCTGGGGGTGGCCCTCCTGCTGGCTTCGGCCCTGTGCAATGCCGTCTACATCTCGGGCCTGCATGTGGCCCGCATCCACAGCATCTCCGGCCTGAGCATCACCTTCTGGGTGCTGTTCTTCGGCACCGGCGTTTCCCTCGTCAATGCCCTGATCTCCGGGACCTTCGAGATCATCGGCACCTGGGAACAGCTGGCCCTGAGCCTGCTGCTGGCCATCATCACCGCGGTCATCTCCAACCTGACCCTGATCCTGGCCATCCAGCGCATCGGCTCCACCCTGGCCTCCATCCTGGGCGTGGGCGAGCCGCTCACCGCCGTCACCGTGGGCATCCTCGTCTTCGACGAGCCCGCCACCTTCGCCGTCTTCAGCGGCGTGGCCGTCATCTGCGCCGCCGTGGTCCTGGTCATGACCGGGCCGCAGATCCAGGCCTGGCTGCAGAAAAGAAAACACGGCTAGAAGATACGGGGGAGAGGGACATCCCTTCGGAGAAAATCCTCTCCCCCTCGAACTCCCCGTCCCCCTACACAAACGTTTTCCGGGTCAGTAACGCTCCTCACAGGGCACAAGAGCTCCTTCTGCTGACCGTCTCCCGGGCAGGCCTTTCTGCGGCCTGCACTGCCCTGATCTTTCCCCGCTATCCCCATCCGGAGCATGCCGTGCCGCATGCGCCTGCTCACGGGCGCACGACGCCTGCAGCTGACATCCGGCCACCTTCCGTGCCGCTTCCCTTCCTGCCATCGGCGGCTGCCGTGACCAGAGGCCTGTTTCCTGCCATCATCTCCGGCAGGGTGTTGCCTTTTACGGCGCGCAGCAAAAGAATTTTCCCCTTCCCCAAAAACAAAAGCGGAGCCGCCCCGCAGGGCAGCTCCGCTCCATTCCGGAAAAACAGACGGAGACTACAGACGTTCGGCCACCAGACGGCCCATCTCGGCGCAGCCCACCAGGGTGCAGCCGTCTTCCATGATGTCGCCGGTACGGAAGCCGTCACGCAGGGTCTGGCGCACGGCATTTTCCACGGCGTCGGCTTCTTCGGACAGGCCGAAAGCCAGGCGCAGCATCATGCCGGCGGACAGGATGGTGGCCAGAGGATTGGCCTTGTCCTGACCGGCGATGTCGGGCGCGGAGCCGTGGATGGGCTCGAACAGGGCCGGAGCCTGGGCGCCCATGGAGGCGGAAGGCAGCATGCCCAGCGAACCGGTGATGACGGAAGCCTCGTCGGAGAGGATGTCACCGAAGATGTTGCCGGTGAGGATGACGTCGAACTGCGAAGGATCGCGCACCAGCTGCATGGCGGCGTTGTCCACATACATGTGGCTCAGTTCCACGTCAGGGTAGTCGGCGTGCACTTCCTGCACCACGGCCTTCCAGAGGCGGGAGGTCTCCAGCACGTTGCTCTTTTCCACGGAGCAGACCTTCTTGCGGCGCTGGCGGGCGGTCTCGAAAGCCACCTTGGCGATACGGCGGATCTCGTTCTCGTCGTAGATCATGGTATTGTAGCCCACGCGCAGGCCGTTGCGCTCTTCGATGGCGCGGGGCTCACCGAAGTAGATGTCACCGGTCAGCTCGCGCACCACGATGAGGTCCAGGCCGCGGGCCGCGATGTCGGAACGCAGCAGGCAGGCACCGGCCAGTTCGGGCAGCAGCAGGGCGGGACGCAGGTTGGCGAACAGGCCCAGGGCCTTGCGGATGCCCAGCAGGCCCTTTTCAGGACGGCGGGCAGGCTCGATGTTGTCCCACTTGGGGCCGCCCACGGCGCCCAGATACACGGCGTCGGCCTTCTGGCAGGCTTCCACCGTGGCGGCGGGCAGGGGCTCACCGGTGGCGTCGATGGCCGCACCGCCGATGAGGGCGGGCACGAAGTCGAATTCGTGGCCGAACTTCTTGGCCACAGCTTCCAGGACGGCCACGCCCTGGGCCACGATCTCGGGACCGATGCCGTCACCCGGCAACAGACAAATGGTCTTTTTCATCTTGGTATCCTCATGCAGCGCCGCAGCACTGCGCTTGTGTCAAAAACTGTCATCGTTCCCGCGGAAAGCCATGGAGGGCACGTTTTCCGCAGCCCCCGCTTTCGTCCGGCTTCCCCGGCACGGTCTCCCCACTCCCGGGGGACGGATACTCAGGGCACGACCATCGTCCCGCCCTGCCCCGCCATCGACCGGAACAAAAGTTTTCGGGAGGAGAGGGGGAGTTTGAGGGGGAGAGGGCCCCTATTTCAAAAGGGGCCCTCTCCCCCTCAGCCAATAGCTGTCCGCCTAGCCCTTGGCGGCCAGACGTTCCTTCACATAATTGACCAGACCGCCCTTGGCCAGGATGGCGGCCATGGAGGCCGGCAGGGGCGGGCACTGGATCTCGGCACCGTTGGTCAGGTCGCGGATGACACCGGTGGCGGCATCCACTTCCAGCTCGTCGCCGTCATTGATCTTGTCCACATCGTCGCCCACTTCCATGAGCAGCAGGCCCATGTTGAAGGCGTTGCGGTAGAAGATGCGGGCAAAGCTGTGGCCGATGACCACGGGCATGCCCGCACCCAGGATGGCGATGGGGGCGTGCTCGCGGGAGGAACCGCAGCCGAAGTTGCGGCCGGCCACCATGATGTCGCCGGGCTTCACGCGCTTGACCCAGTCAGGTTCCAGACCGGCCATGCAGTTGGCACCCAGTTCCTTGGCGTCGGAGGTCACCAGGAAGCGGGCGGGGATGATGGCATCGGTATCGATATGTTCGCCCACCTTGTGGGCCGTACCTTTGTAATTCATGACGTGATCCTTTCTGAAAAAACGGCTTAGAGCTGGTCAGGGCCGGCGATGCAGCCCGCCACGGCACTGGCGGCCGCCACCACGGGGCTGGACAGGTAGACTTCGGAATCCAGGCTGCCCATACGGCCGCGGAAGTTGCGGTTGGTGGTGGCCACGGCGCGTTCGCCGTCGCCCAGGATGCCCATGTGGCCGCCCAGGCAGGGACCGCAGGTGCAGGGGCCCACGATGCAGCCGGCATCCATGAAGACTTCCATCAGACCTTCCTTGAGGCACTGCTTCCACACGGCGGGGGTGGAGGGCAGGACGATGCAGCGCACGCCCTTGGCCACCTTGCGGCCGCGCAGGATCTCGGCGGCATCGCGCATATCGCTGATGCGGCCGTTGGTGCAGGAGCCCACCACCACCTGCTGCACGGGCAGGTCCTTGAGCTCGGAAACGTTCTTCACGTTGGAGGGCAGGTGCGGGCAGGCCACCACGGGTTCCTGGCCGGTCACGTCGATGTCCACCACGCGCTCGTACACGGCGCCTTCGTCGGCGGCCAGGCTCATGGTCACGCCGGGGCGGCCGTGTTCGGCACAGTACTGGCGGGTGAGCTCGTCCACGGCGAACAGGCCCACCTTGCCGCCGGCTTCGATGGCCATGTTGGCCATGGTCAGACGGCCTTCCACAGGCAGGGCATCGATGACGGAGCCACCGAATTCCAGGGCTTTGTACAGGGCACCGTCCACGCCGATGGTCTTGATGAGCAGCAGCATCAGATCCTTGCCGCGCAGCCACTTGGGCATCTGGCCGTTGATGTTCACGCGGATGGTCGGGGGCACCTTGATCCAGGTCTCGCCTAGGGCCATGCCGGCGGCGATGTCGGTGGAGCCCATGCCCGTGGCGAAGGCGCCGATGCCGCCGTAGGTGCAGGTGTGGCTGTCCGCGCCGATGACCACGTCACCGGGGCCCACCAGACCGCGTTCGGGCAGCAGGGTGTGCTCCACGCCGCAGTCGCCGCCTTCGTAGTAGTGGGTGATGCCCTGCTCCTGGGCGAACTGGCGGCTGATCATCACCTGGTTGGCCGAGGCGATGTCCTTCTGGGGCGTGAAGTGGTCCATGACCAGAGCGATCTTGTCCTTGTCGAACACGCGGCTGGCGCCCATGCCCTGGAAGGATTTGATGGCCAGGGGGCCGGTGATGTCATTGGCCAGCACCAGGGACAGGCGGCACTGGACGATCTGTCCGTCGCGCTCGATGACGTCGTCGGTGTGGGCTTGCAGGATCTTTTGCGCAAGCGTCTGAGGCATGATGGTTCTCCTTGATCCGGGACGCGGGGACGCTCCCGTGGAATGCATTGTTCGGGGGCAGGACCCCACGCAGAAAAACGGGAAAAGGCTTCGTTGATGAAGCGCGGTTGAGGAAGGATGGGAGAAGGGCCTCCCCAACAGGCCGGCCCTTCCCCTCCCCCGATCCATGCTAGCTGTGCTGGCAGTGCAGACGCTCGCCTTCCTTTTCCTTCTTGGCCAGATGGTTGAGGGCGTTCACATAGGCACGCGCCGTGGCCACCAGGATGTCGGGATGGGCGCCGCGGCCCACGGCCGAGAACTCGCCTTCGCGCAGGCGCACGGTCACTTCGCCCAGGGCGTCGGTGCCGCCGGTGACGGCGTTGACCGCGTACTGCTCCAGCTGGGGCTCACGGCCCAGCATATCGTTGATGACATTGAAGATGGCGTCCACAGGGCCCACACCGAAACCGGCGCCGCTCTTTTCCATGCCGTCCACGTCCATGAGCACGGCCGCCGTGGGCGGCACGCCGCCGGCATCGGAGCTCTGCACGCTCACATGGCGCAGGCGGTAGAGGTCGGGCATGCGATAGACTTCTTCCTGCACCAGGGCCATGAGGTCGTCGTCATGCAGGGTCTTCTTGCGGTCGGCAAGGGCCTTGACGGCCTCGAAGACGATCTGCAGCTGGTCGTCGTCCAGGCTGTAGCCCAGGCTCTCGAACTTGTTGCGCACGGCATTGCGGCCGGAATGCTTGCCGATGACGAGGTTGCTCTCGTTGCGGCCCACGGACTGCGGGGTCATGATCTCGTAGGTCTCGCGGTTCTTGAGCATGCCGTCCTGATGGATGCCGGACTCATGGGCAAAGGCGTTGGCGCCCACGATGGCCTTGTTGTTGGGGATGGGCTGACCGATGGTCATGGAAAGCAGGCGGCAGGAAGGATAGAGCTGCTCGGTGACGATGCCGTGCTCCAGACCGTAGTAGTCCTTGCGCACGCGCAGGGCCATGGCCAGCTCTTCGAGGGCGGCGTTGCCGGCGCGTTCGCCGATGCCGCTGATGGTCACCTCGGCCTGACGGGCGCCCACGCTGAGGGCGGCCAGGGTGTTGGCCACGGCCAGGCCCAGGTCGTTGTGACAGTGCACGCTGAAGATGGCCTTGTCGCTGTTGGGCGTGTTCTCGATGACGTAGCGGATGAGGTCGGCGAATTCCTGCGGCTGGGCATAGCCCACGGTGTCGGGCAGGTTGATGGTGGTGGCGCCGGCCTTGATGGCGGTCTCCACCACGCGGCAGAGGAAGTCACGCTCGGAACGGGAGGCGTCCTCGGCGGAGAACTCCACGTTGTCGGTGTACCCGGCGCAGCGGCGCACCCCGGCTTCGATCATCTGCAGCACAACTTCGGGGTCCTTGCGCAGCTTGTACTTCATGTGCAGGGGCGAAGTGGAAAGGAAGGTATGGATGCGGGGATTCTTGGCGTCCTTCACGGCCTCCCAGCAGCGGTCGATGTCGCTGTCCATGCAGCGGCACAGACCGGCCACCTGGATGGATTTCGCCTGCCGGGCGATACGCTGCACGGACTCGAAATCCCCCTGGCTGGAGGCGGGGAAACCGGCTTCCATAATGTCCACGCCCAGCACTTCGAGCTGGTGGGCAATACGGAGCTTTTCCTGAAGGTTCATGGTAGCGCCCGGCGACTGTTCGCCGTCACGCAGGGTGGTGTCGAAAAAGAACACGCGGTTGGACATGGATCTGACTCCTCTGATCGGACACCCGCGAAGGGTGCTTGTTTGTTATGCTACTGCATAACGGCCGCCCTGCCGGCGGCGATCAGAAGGTCCTCTCCGCCCCCGCGGGGCGACAAACCGTTACGCAGCTTTCTCCTCGTCCTGCAGATTCAGGGCGCGTAGTAGCTGACGGTTACGACGGGGCAGAATAACGAAAGAGTAGTAGAGGCCGCCACAGATGTAGACGGCGCAGAGCAGGAAGCCGAACAGGCGCGGCTGGGCGTAGACCAGGCCAAAGATGACCATGACGGCCAGCAGATAGCGCACCGGATGGGCACGCAGGAAATCATACTCCTTGAAGGAGAAGTAGCGCACGCGGCTCACCATGAGCACACCCAGGCCCAGAGCGATGATGATGCTCACATAGGGCAGGGCGGGCAGGAAGAACTCCGGCAGGATGCCGGCGAAATACAAAAACGCCACCACCGTGCAGCCCGCGGCGGGAATGGGCAGCCCGATGAAGAAACGTTTGCCGGTCACGGCCGTGCTGATGTTGAAGCGGGCCAGACGCAGGGCACCGCAGGCGGCAAAGAGGAAGGCCACCACCACGCCGAAGCGGCCCAGGCTCTCCAGCTGCCACTGCCAGAGCAGGAAGGCCGGAGCAAGACCGAAGGCGATGAGGTCGGCCAGGGAGTCATACTGGACACCGAATTCGCTGGCCGTATGGGTCAGGCGAGCCACCTTGCCGTCCATGCCGTCCAGCAGAGCGGACAGCACGATGGCCAGACCCGCTTCTTCAAAACGGGACTGCACAGCCCAGACCATGGACAAAAAGCCCATGAACATGCTCAACGACGTGATGAGGTTGGGCAGGAGGTAGATGCTCTTGTGTACGGGCAGTTTCTTTTCTTGCGGCTGGGTGTCCACAACCATGCTCCACTCGACTCGAAATCAGTTTCTGGTGGCAAGCGTGCTCTGGCCTGCAAAGACCTGCTCGCCGATGTTCACAGAGGGAACATAGCCTTCGGGCAGGTAAAGGTCAACACGGGAACCGAAGCGGATCATACCGTAGCGCTGGCCGCGCTCCAGGGCGTCGCCTTCGGACACGCGGCAGACGATGCGGCGGGCGATGAGCCCGGCGATCTGCACCATGGTCCAGGCGGCGCCGTCTTCGCCGCGCAGCAGGTAGCCGCAGCGTTCGTTGTCGGTGGCGGCCTTGTCGTAGGCGGCATTGACGAACTTGCCCGGCCAGTAGCGGATCTGCTCCACCACCCCGGTCACGGGCGAGCGGTTCACATGCACGCTGAACACGTTCATGAAGATGCTGATGCAGGTACGCTCGTCACCGGTCAGGGGATCGGGCTTGCGCTCGATGCGGATGACGCGGCCATCGGCCGGGCTGACGGTCAGGCCGGGCGCGGTGGGCACCACGCGTTCGGGGTCACGGAAGAAGTGGAAGGCGAACCAGCACAGGGCCAGGGCCAGGACAGCGGGGACCGGCCAGTCGAGGCAGGCGAAAACAAGGGCCGTCAGGGCCGTGATGCCGATGGTGGGCCAGCCTTCGGGGGTGATGCCGCAAGAAGCAGGGCGCATGCATTATCTCCTGATGGGATGGAAAACTGAGCTATAGCCTGTCGCCCGCCGCAAGGCAAGCGGACTTTTTCACGATCTCCCCGGCAAGGTGGACCCTGTTGCGTCCGTGCTCCTTGGCGCTGTACAGGGCGCTGTCGGCGGTCTCCAGGAGCCGGGGCAGGATCTCGGGCGTCAGCTCTCCGACGGCGGCCACGCCCAGGCTGATGGTCACACGTCCGGCAGGGCTGCCGGGGTGGGGGATGCCCAGCTGCTCCACGGCCTGGCGCAGACGCTCGGCCACGTGCAGGGCATGCTCCGGCGGGACCCCGTCCAGCACCACGGCGAACTCCTCCCCGCCGTAGCGGAAGATCTCGCGGTCGCCGCCGCGCAGGCCGTCCCGCATGGCCTGGGCAACCCGGTGCAGGCACGCGTCCCCTTCCTGATGGCCCAGCGTATCGTTATAGATCTTGAACAGGTCCACATCCAGCATGATGAGGCTGACCGTCTGCCGCAGCTCCGCCAGATCCGCAAGCCGCATGTCCAGGGCGCGCCGGTTGGGGATGCCCGTCAGGCTGTCCATGAGGCTCATGCGGGAGTAGGCGTCCTTCTCCTCTTCCAGACGGCAGCTGCGTTCCTTGAGCGAGCCCAGGTAGCCGCCGATGTCGGGCACGATGTCCACCACTTCCTGCAATTCGGTGATGCGGACGGCGGGGATGGGCTCCGGCTGCATGCCGTCGCGCAGGCGGGAAAGGTTCCCGGCGATGCGCACCAGCGGTCGCAGCAGGTCGCGCCGCAACAGCAGGAGCAGGACCAGCAAAAAGGCCAGCAGACCCAGCGTGAAAAGGAAGATGCTCCAGACGATGTAATCCGTCGCTTCGGAAAGGGACTCGGCCTCTTCCAGCGATCGCTGCAATTCACGCGAGGAGATGACGCTGACAAGCCGTTGCAGCTCGTCTTCCAGCGACTGCCAGAGGGCACGGGCCTGGGCATCGGCAGCGAGTTTTTCCTTCCAGGCTCCGGCCAGAGCGAGCTTGCGCTGCCCGAACAGGTCGCAGATGTCCCGGAATTCCCCGGCTCCTGCGCATATCTCGTCCACCGGAGCCAGCAGGCGACGCATCTCGTCAAAGGCTTTCTGGCCGTGGCGCACGCCGTCCCGGCCGGTATGGGAAAAGATCACCTCATCGGCCAGCTGCCGTCCCGTGGCCCTCTCCAGGCTGTTGAGGGCAAGCATCATCTCCATCTCGTGGCGGTGGAGCCGGGAAAGGATCCTGTCCGCCTCCATGCAGACATCGTAGAGCTGCCGGACACGCGGGCCCAAGTCCAGGACGATACCGGCCACGGGCGAGGGGTCATGCTCCATGCCGGCCAGCAGGGCCTGGGCATGCAGACGGGCACGCCGCCGCTCCAGGGGCGCTTCGGCCAGATAGATGATGGCCAGCTGCTTGCGCAGCATGTTCAGGTTGGTCCGGGTGCGCTGGGCCTCCAGGACCCCGGGCAGCTGGACATCCTGCAGGGCCTCCACCGTGGTGCGGAAACGGGCCAGATACGGCCAGAGCACGGCCACCGCCAGCAGGAGCATCACGCACCAGGGCAGAACCAGCAGGGCCAGATAGCGGCGGGCCGGCAAAGGTTTGTTGCGGATGTAACCTATCATGGCAAGACCTTGGAAAGCTCTCCTCCGGAAAAGGGACCGTGGTGATCCCGCAGCGTGCCGCCGCCCGGTGTCAGTAGATGATGTACTGGAAATAGTTGCGGCTGCGATTGTGGAGCTCGCCACTGTAAAGCAGCGTCTTCAGCTCCCTGTTCACGGCAGCCAGCAGATCGTGGCGCCCGGCCCTGACCGCCACGCAGCTCCCGGTGGCGCGCGTCTCGGCATCGAAGGGGATATCCAGCCGGTCGAACTCCAGCCCGGCGTCCGTCAGCAAAAAGGCATAGCCTGCCAGATCATTGATGAACAACACATCTATGCCGCCCTGCTTCAGACGCTCGATGAGTTCCTGCACGCTGCCGGTGACGATGACGGCCTCCGGCCAGAAGCCCCGGGCCCGCTGCACCAGCACCGACCCCCGGTAAACGCCGATACGGGCGCCCGCCTCATCCGGTCCGCGTCCGCCGGGACGCCCGATGCACATGGCCCGCGAATGGTAGTACGGGGTACTGTAGAGCAGCCCTTCCTGCTTTGGCTCCAGCCGCTGGGCAAAGATCAGGTCCAGACTGCCGTCCCTGAGCCCCCGCAGCAATTTTTCCTGCGTCCCGAACGTCCAGACGCAAGTGCGCCCCAGACGGCGGCACAGATCGGCCGCCAGATCGAATTCGAAGCCGCGCCGTTGTCCGTCCGCGTCGACATAGGACAGGGGCGGATACTCGTCCGTGAGGCCGACGTGCAGCTCCTTGCCGGCCGCCATTGCGGACGCAGCAGCGAGGCAAAGATATAAACATAGGGCAACGATAAGAAATTGTCGCATACGCAACTACCAATAGTAATTTTTTGCACCCTACACTATTCTGCGGCAAAAGCCAGCTCTTTGTGCGGTTGCCAGCCACGCCGCCAGTCCGTATAGTCGGGCCGAGGTGGAATATGAGACATTCGCCCCTTTTCCTGTTGGCCGTCTGCGTCCTGACGGCCCTGCTGGCCGCCTGCGGCCCCAAGGATATCGGCACCGGGACCTCCGAGCCCGACACCATGCCGGCCGGTGTCAGCGGCGCCGACAGCATGCGCCAGCCCATGACCGGCAACAACAGCACCCAGACCATGCTGTATTATTTCAACCGGCCGGACGTCATGCAGTCCATGCAGCGCAGCCAGTTCAACATGTACATGCGCCACATGGGCCGGGACATCTCGCCCGAAGATCCCGCCTACCGGGCCGTCCCCCGGCAGCGCAGCCCCTTCCGTCAGTAGAGGAACATCATGGATCCTGTCACCCATGCCGCCAGCGGCGCCCTTGCCATGCTGGCCATGCCGCAGCGCCCCGCCACCCGCTGGGCCCTGCCCCTGGCAGCCTTCGCTGCCGCCGCGCCCGATCTGGACATCCTGGCCGCCAGCGGCCCCCTGCAGACCCTGCTGCTGCACCGCGGCATCACCCACGCCCTGGCGGCGGCACCGTTCATGGGCCTGTTGCTGGCCATACTGGCCCGCCCCCTCTGGCGCTACGACACCCGCAACGCCTGGTCGTTCGGCGGGGTCTGGGCCTTCATGATGCTCCTGGTCCTGCTGCATATCTGGCTCGATGCCCTGACCACCTACGGCACGCTGGTCTGGCTGCCCTTCTCCGGGGAGCGCCTGCGCCTCAACGCCGTCTACATCATCGACCTGCTCATGACCCTGCCCCTGCTCTGGGGCATCTGGCACGGCCTGCGGCAGGAAAAAAAGCGTGCCCAGGCACAGGGGGCCATCCCCTTCCCCTTCCAGGATACGGCCTCGCTCACTGTCTCGGACGGCAAGCCCGGCGTCCGGCTGGCCCTGTTCTGGAGCATCCTCCTCTACCCGGCCCTGGCCCTGGGGTGCCAGATCTGGCACACGCAGCAGATGCAGGCCTCTCTGGCCGCCCAAGGACGCGACATCCGTCAGCTGGTGGTGCTGCCCGATGCCTTCGCCCCCCTGTTCTGGCGGGCGCTCTATCTGGAAAAGCTGCCTGCCCGCCCCGCCGATGCCCCGGCATGGCAGGCGGAGCTCGATCCCCTGCTGCCCCCCGCGGACAGGCAGGAAGATCTGGTGGTCCGCATCCAGGGGCTGGATGCTCTGGGCCGCCCCCACGGCCAGGAAGAGACCCGGGTGGCCGCGCCCTCCGGCCTGATGACGGCCCTGGCCCGCCAGTCCGCGGCCTGCCGGGCCTTCGACCAGTTCCTGTTGCTGCCCGTCATCTCGCCGCTGCCCGAAGGCCAGCGCACCACGGACATGCCCGGTGCCAGCCAGTGGCTGCTGCATGACGAGCGCTTCGGCTCGCAACTGGGGATGGTGCAGAAGATCATGGCCATGCGGCCCAATGCCGGCATCCCCTTCCAGCTCATGGTGCAGCTGGAGCCCGGCAACATGGGCCCGCGCCTGCTGCAGGAGCGCCTGTACTTTTCCGACAGCCGCCGCGATTCCGGCTGGCAGGCCCCGCGCCGTCCGTCCCAGCCCGCCTTCCTGCCCTGGCTTGCGGGATTGCGCTAGCAGATCGCAGGACACGAAGCCTTTTAAAAGAGCTGAGCTGCCCCGGCTGGTTGTGCGCAGCCCTGCGGTGAATGGACAAGGCCCCGCGATCCTTCCCGTCAGCAGCGTGCCGCCCCTGCCTTCGAGATGAACAAAACGCGCCTCTTCCTTCCGGAAAGAGGCGCGTTCCTTTTTGTGCCGTCCATGCCCATGCCGCGAACGCGGACATCCCGCCGGGAAGGCCTGGATACAAAAAAAGCCGGGGCAAGGCTGCTGCCTGCCACCGGCGATCATCCATGACCGGCACGAAAAACGCCCGGCTTCAGAAACAGGAAAAGGCTGGTATTTCTACCAGCCTTGCTTTCCATTGGTGCCGAAGGGGAGAGTCGAACTCCCACTCCGTTGCCAGAACTAGACCCTGAACCTAGCGTGTCTACCAATTCCACCACTTCGGCGCGAAAATCTGTCTACAGGATTCGTCCCCCGCTGGCAAGCTTTTTTTTAGATTTTTCCCATTTTTTATTTTTTAGGCGTAAAATCAAGAAGATACAAACAGCTCCGACGGGATTCCCTGCGGAAAACGGCCGCACAGATGCCGCCGCCTGCGGGCGCCCCCACGAATCGGCAGCAGGGAAGATGCTGCCGTTTACCAAACATCCCCGGAAGCAGGGATGGAGCCTCCGGCCGTCGTCACCTCCTCTGGAGATGCGGTGAAAACGCGTGATGGCCCCCCCGACCAGTGCCGGGGCAGTCTTCCCTCCTCTTGCACAGGCAGCCGATTTTTCGCAGACTGGCGGCCCGGCCACGTCCGGCAAACTGCAAGGAACCCGCATGCCCAGCACTGCCCAACAGCCTTCCCGGCCCGCGTTTTGCCCTGCCCCTGTCCTTCGACGCGGGGAAGACGTTCTTCGTCTCCATGTCCTGTCCCCGGCACGCCAGATACCGGCCTGCCTTTCTTCCCGTACCGCCGCCTGTCCGGCAGCGGCACTCAGGCCCCGCCCGGCGGCGACCACAGAGGCGTGGCGATGAGCGTGCTGTCCGCCCTGCTGCTCCTGCCCGCCGCCCTGCTGCTGGATCGTCTGTTCGGCGAGCCCCCGGCCCGCATCCATCCCGTCTGCGGCATGGGTGCCCTGGCCGTCGCAGCGGAGCGTATTTTCCGGCACGGCCCCAACGGGCCGCGCATGACGCTGGCCGGTCTGGCGGCCTGCCTGTCTGTGGTCCTGCCGGTGGGCCTGCTGGCGGCGTTGCCTGTCCGGCTTGCCGGGGAACTGTTGGGGGATGGGGCCGCCTGGTGCGTCTGCGTGGTCGTGGTCTCCCTCTGTCTGGCGCCCCGCTGCCTGGACGAACACGCCCGCCGCGTGGCCCAGCCGCTGGAGCGGGGCGATCTGGAGGCGGCCCGCCGGGCCGTGTCCATGCTGGTGGGGCGCGACCCGCAACAGCTGGATGCCCATGGCGTGGCCCGGGCCTGCGTGGAGAGCGTGGGCGAGAACCTGACCGACGGCATCCTGGCCACCCTGTTCTGGGCGACGGCGGGCCTGCTGCTGGCCGGACTGCCCGGGGCCGCCGCTCTGGCCGCATGCCATCGTGCCGCCAACGTGCTTGATGCCCTATGGGGCAAACGCAACGAGACCTACCGCTGTTTCGGCACAGCCGCCGCCCGGCTGGACGACGTGCTCAACTGGTGCCCGGCACGGCTGGCCCTGCCCTGCATCGTGCTGGCCGCGGCCCTGCTGCCCGGCCTCGATGCCCGGGCCTGCCGCCGGGTGGGCTGGCGCGACCGCCATGCCCACGAGAGCCCCAATTCCGCCTGGAGCGAAGCCGCCTTTGCCGGGGCCCTGGGCCTGCGACTGGGCGGCCCGGCCTGGTACGGCCCCCTGTACCGCGACCATCCCTGGCTGGGCGACGGCAGCCCGCTGGCCACGTCCCGGCATATCCTGCAGTCCGTGCGCCTCATGTGGGCTTCCGTACTGGTCTTCGCAGCACTGGCTTCCCTGCTGTCGGCGCTGGTGGCCTGCATCTGAGGAGAGCCCACATATCAGGGGACCGAGACGGCGGCTTTCCCTTTCAACCTCCAGCAAAGCGATATCTCATGTCCATCATCACGTCGTTCCGTGCCGGTCTGGCCTTCTTCACCCGCATCCCCGTGGGCTCCGCGCCCCTGCCTCCCACCCTTTCCGGTGTAGTGGCCTGGCTGCCCGCCGTGGGCCTGCTGGTGGGCGCGCTGGCCGCCCTGGCCCTGCTGCTGGCTGCCCTGCTGGGCCTGCCCGCCCCGCTCTGCGGTATCGGGGCCGCCCTTGTCTGGACCGTCATCACCGGCGGTCTGCATCTGGACGGGGTCGCCGACTGCGGCGACGGTCTGCTGGTGGAGACCTCGCCCGAACGCCGTCTGACCATCATGAAGGATTCCCGCCTGGGCAGCTTCGGCGCTCTGGCCCTGTTCTTCGTCCTCTCCACCAAGGTCGCGGCACTGGCGGCACTGGCCGGGATGGCGCCTCTGCACGCGCTGGGGGCCTGCTGCCTTGCCGGTCTGCTGGGACGCTGTCAGGTCTTCGTGGGCATGCGTCTGCCCTCGGCCCGGCCCGGCGGTCTGGGGTCCATGATGCACGACGGCATGAAGCCCCGCTACGCGTACACGGCCCTCGGGCTCTGCCTCATGGCCTGCCTCGTGATGGGGCGGCATGGCCTCTACGCCCTGCTGGCGGCCGTGCTGGTGGCCTGCTGGCTGCTTTCCGCGGCCCGCAAGCGCATCGGCGGCGTCACGGGCGACGTTTTCGGGGCCCTCATCGAGACCACGGAATGCGCCGTGCTGGCTGTCTGCTGCCTGCCGTAGCCACACGGCACCTGCCATCTGAAAAGGAAGACCCTATGGAAGATCTTGACCTGACCCTGTTCCTGGGCGGGACCCGCAGCGGCAAGAGCGCCCTGGCCGAGGCCCTGGTCACGGCAAGGGCCCGGGGGCCCGTCTGGTATCTGGCCACGGCCCGCCCCCTGGGGGACGACCCCGCCATGGCCGAACGCATCCGGCGTCACCGCAGCCGCCGCCCCGCCCACTGGCACACGCTGGAATGCCCCCGGCATCCGGGCCGGGAACTGGCCCCCCTGCTGGCCGCTCAGGCCCCGGACGGCCCCGTGCCCACCGTTTTGCTAGATTGCGTGACCCTCTGGATGAGCAACATCCTGTTCGCCCTGGACGATCCGCAGGATGCGGCGGCCTTCGAAGCCGGCCTCAGGGAAGAAGTGGACGGATTGCTGCACACCATGCGCGCCTTCCCCTGCCGCTGGGTGCTGGTCTCCGGCGAGACCGGCCTTGGCGGCATACAGGCGGAGCGCCTGGCCCGTATCTTCGACGACGGTCTGGGCCTGGCCAACCAGATGCTGGCAGCACAGGCACGGGATGCGTTCCTTGTGGTGGCCGGACGCTGCCTGCGGCTGGAAAAGCCGGCCTTTTGAGCCCCGCCTTTCCCCAAGCCCGCACGCTGCCGTACACAGCGCACCCGTTCCGCATCAAAAATACAAGACGTGCCCTTTCCTCACGGAAAGAGCACGTTTTCCTGTCGGCATGACAGCAACGGACGAGGGGCTGCCGCCTTCTGTCCCGGGGACGCGGATACAAAAAAAGCCGGGGCAAGGCTGCTGCCTGCCACCGGCGATCATCCATGACCGGCACGAAAAACGCCCGGCTTCAGAAACAGGAAAAGGCTGGTATTTCTACCAGCCTTGCTTTCCATTGGTGCCGAAGGGGAGAGTCGAACTCCCACTCCGTTGCCAGAACTAGACCCTGAACCTAGCGTGTCTACCAATTCCACCACTTCGGCGCGGAAATGTATGTAGCGGATTTGCCCCTGCCTGGCAAGTGTTTTTTGCAAAAAAATTTTCGGCCCGGCATTTTCCGCCCCCGGCCTGCCCGGCAGGCCCCGGCCGCCTTGCCTTGCGCCTGTCCATGCGCTACACAGCAAGGCACACTCTTAATGAAGGATACGCCTCATGCAGGACAATTTTTCCCATCTGGACAAGGACGGCAACATCACCATGGTGGACGTGGGCGCCAAGCCCGACACCCAGCGTGTGGCCATTGCCGAAGCCATCGTGGAGCTTTCGCCCAATACCCTGAAGCTGCTCAAGGAATGCGCCCTGCCCAAGGGCGACGTGCTGACCTGTGCCAAGGTGGGCGGCATCATGGCCGCCAAGCGCACCTCGGAGCTGATCCCGCTCTGCCATCCTCTGAACCTGAACCTGGTGGACGTGCGCTTTGACGTGCGCGACACCCCGCCCAGCGTGCGCATCGAGGCCGAGACCCGCACCACCGGCCCCACGGGCGTGGAGATGGAAGCCATCATCGCCGCCCAGACCGCCGCTGCCGTCATCTATGACATGTGCAAGGCCGTGCAGCGCGATATCGTCATCAGCCGCGTCCGTCTGCTGTTCAAGGACGGCGGCCGCAGCGGCGCCTTCCACGCCAAGCCCATGGACTAAGACGGATGCAGTTCCCTGCCATCGATCCCGTGGCCTTCAGCATCGGCTCCCTGCAGCTGCGCTGGTACGGCCTCATGTATTTGCTGGCCTTTTTCGTGGGCTGGGGCCTGGCCCGCTGGCGGGCCTCCCGTCCCGGTTCCGGCTGGAAGACCGTGGATGTGGACGACCTGCTGACCTTCGTCATGCTGGGCGTCATCCTGGGCGCGCGCCTGGGCTATGTGCTCTTCTACGACCTGCCCGCCTACATCGACGACCCCGGCGAGATACTGCGCATCTGGAACGGCGGCATGTCCTTCCACGGCGGCCTGCTGGGCGTGCTCTGCGCCTTCTGGTATTTCGCGCGCACCCGCAAGAAGTCCTTCCTCGAAGTCTCGGACTTCATCGCGCCGCTGGTGCCCCAGGGCCTGTTCTGGGGCCGCATGGGCAACTTCATCAACGGCGAGCTCTGGGGCAAGGTCAGCGACGTGCCCTGGGCCATGGTCTTCCCCACCGGCGGGCCCTGGCCGCGCCACCCCTCGCAACTCTATGAAGGCCTGCTGGAAGGGCTGGTGCTGTTCGTGGTGCTCTGGATCTTCTCCGCCCGGCCGCGCAAGGCGGGTGCCGTCTCCGGCCTCTTCGCACTGCTCTACGCCGTGTTCCGCTTTGGCGTGGAATTCGTGCGCGTGCCCGATGCCCAGCTGGGCTACCTGGCCTTCGGCTGGCTGACCATGGGCCAGCTGCTCTGCCTGCCGCTCATGGCCGCGGGCCTGTGGCTGCTGTGCCGCACGCCGCGGGCACAGGCCGCCGTGGAGCCCGCAGCGGCTCCCCGCAAGGGCAAGAGCGCACGAAAGCGTTGACAGACCTTGTCTCTTCTGTGTAGATATTCGCCGCTTATCTGAATTTTTTTGGAGGAAATATGGCTAAAGAAGGTTCCATTGAAGTTGACGGCGTGGTGCAGGAAGCCCTGCCCAATGCCATGTTCCGTGTGGAGCTGGAAAACGGCCACGAAGTGCTGGCGCACATTTCCGGCAAGATGCGCAAGTTCTACATCCGCATCCTGCCCGGCGACCGCGTGAAGGTGGAGCTCTCTCCCTACGACCTGACCCGCGGCCGCATCACCTACCGCATGAAGTAGCCCGCACCCGCCCCGCCTTTTCAGCGCACCCCTGACTGTACTGACAGAGGTGCGCTTTTGTTGCGTCCTGTGGATGGCGAAGCATCTGGGAGAAAGACATGATATCTGAAGCTGACCTGGTGAAGGCCCTGCATAAAGGCGCCTACAAAGCCACAAAGGATTATCTGGAATGGTCCGGCGGCACTTTCCTGAATGAATGCGCCGGAGAAAGCTATATGGTAGCCTCTATGGCACAGGCTGTCATGAAGACATCCTCTCCTCCCCCCTATCTCTGTCTTGAATATTGTCTTTCGACTCTGAAAGACGATTTGAGCCAACCGATTATAGGCCGCCTTCCCGACCATCTGAGAGGTTCGGGACGCATCGACATGGCCATTCTGAACAGAGAAAAACAGCTTAAATTTGCTATTGAAGCAAAGTGCTCTACTGCCTGGGCTGACAATTATGGCAATGATATCGAAAGACTGATACACCTTTGCAGAAAGCTCAGAAAAACATCGACAGCGGGTGCACTACAAGCATGCATCTTCATTGCTTCCGCGTATTCATACAGTACAAATGGGCTAGAAAAGGCAAAAAAACAACTTGATAAAAATATATCGAACTGGGAAACAAATATCTCTGATATATCTACATATTATCAAAATAATTATGGAAATATTTTTATTGAATTCAATGTCAATAAAAATTTCAATATAAAAGAAATAAGCAATTTGACAAAAGTATCGACATCATTTTGCTGTATTATCAAATAGGATAGAACATCTCCATTTCCCCGTTCTATGGAGCCTTTTTTATTGCGAAGAAGACTCCATATCGTCTATGCATTCTTCTTTTCCCCCTCACAACAAAACAAAAAGGACGCTTTAGCGTCCTTTTTTGTTTTTTCCAATGGCACCTGCCTTACCCTGTCCGGCCTGAAGCGGGCCGCCTGTTTCCCTCACCCTCCCGCATAAAACGCGCGGAGTGCTGGGCAGGCGTACGGGGAAGTTTTTTTCGCGCTCGCCAGCCACCAAAGGCCATTCCTCTGGGCCATGCCCGTTGCAACGAAGACTGCCGTGGCATCGGCAACAGCGTACGAAGAAGGCTCCTTTCTTCCTCCTCTTTTCCTAGACCCAGCCCAGGGCCCGCAGCACCAGCATGCAGCACATGGCCATGAGACCGGCCAGGATATCGTCCAACATGATGCCCCAGCCGGCGGGCAGCCAGTTTTCCGAGGCGTGCACGGGCCAGGGCTTCCAGATGTCGAACAAACGGAACAGGGCAAAGGCCCAGACCAGCCCGGGCCACGACCACTGGCCCGCGCCCAGGGGCAGCAGGGCGATCCAGACGCCCACCAGCTCGTCGATGACCACTTCCCCGGGGTCGGTGCGCCCCAGTAGGATCTCGGCCCGGGTAGCGGCCAGACCGCCGGTCACGACGATCACGGCCAGAAAGAGCAGACGCCCCCAAAGCGGCAGGGGCAGAAAGATCAGCGGCGCCAGCAGGGCGGCCAGGGCCGAACCGGCCGTGCCCGGTGCCTTGGGCGAAAGCCCGGCGATGCCCAGACGGCAATACGCCAGGATGCAGGTATTCCAGAATGACATATCTCTCCTCCACGGCTCCACTGTCAGGAGGGCACAGGGGCATCCGGCCTCAAGGCCGCCCGCTGCAGGGCGAATGCCCACAGCTGCCCACGCCCCGGCCACGACATCCGTACTCGAACGAACACGGCATGGCCGATACCGGGATGCCACCGGGCCGCAACGGACTCACGAGCGGATGTCTTGTACCGGCATGGGCAAGGCGGGCTGCAGCGAACAGGATACCGCCACGGGCGACGTGCCCCCAGGGCATCCTTTCGAGGATCTCCCTTCGCCGCTGCCTGACAGCCCGTGACGCCCTCTCGCGCTCGTCCCGGTGGACCATCCCCGTCTTCCGCTATGCCAAGGCGAAGCCCTGCGGCATGGCCCGGACAACGTACTGCGGTACAAGGACGCACCTCCTTTACGGGCCTCTCTGTGACGGCGGAGCCTGGGGCAGTGTAGCGGCTCGGTCCCCGTCTGGCAACGCCCGCCCCTTGACGCCGCAGGAGCTGCCAGCTACAAAGGAGCCCACGCCCGGATGGTGGAATTGGTAGACACAAGGGACTTAAAATCCCTCGGCCACCGGCTGTGCCGGTTCAAGCCCGGCTCCGGGTACCAGAACAAAAAAAGCCGTTGCAGACCTGTCTGCGACGGCTTTTTCCGTTTCTCAAGCAGCCCATCTCCCGGCGGGAAAACCCCGCAGCCAAAAGGAGAAGCCGGGCGGGCTCGGCCATCTCACCCGGGGGATCATCCAGGCCAGGGCGCGGCCCAATATCAATAAGAGATGGCCTCGAAAACGCCCTCCACCCGGTAGGTCCCACCATGCAGATGCAGCATGCCGGAAAGGCTGTCCTGCATCTCCAGCACGGCCTCGTCCCGCAGGGCCAGCGTCGAGCAGCGTGACGCGAAGAGCAGCGTTTCGGAGCCCGCCAAACGATAAACGCCCTCCCCTTCGCGGGTGACGGTGACCTTATGGGTCCCCCGCCGCAGGCGCTTGCGGGCATAGACCGTGTCCACGGTGCAACGCGTGCCGTTCGTGAACACCAGTTCGCCAAAGCGATCCGAACTCAGCAGGGCTCTTTCCTGGAAAGCCCGTACGGAACAAAATCTTGTTTTGATGAGGATGTCCCGGTCGAACGCGGCGTAAAAATCGTCGGAAGTCCGGGTCACGGTGACGGGGTGTTGCCCGGCCGGGCAGGTGCTGGCGAAAAGGAGCAGGAAGATCAGGGCCAAAAGGGTCCGTTGCATATCGTCTCCGGTAAAACGTTCCGGCGCCGCGGCATCTTCCCGCGTCCCTTCCGGTGCCTTTTCCGTGCCTTCGAGGGAACGGGCGGCAGCGCCCGCTGTCCATCAGCAAAACGGACTCGAAGGGAAACGGCCTTCAGGGCCATGGCGGGGCAGCCCCGCAGGCAGCGCCTTTTCTGCGCAACTACGGGAAATGCCGGCCAAAGTCCAGCGCCGTCAGGTTTTCCCCGTGATGCGGGCATCTTCCGGCATCCTGCAAAGCGCCGCTCCCCGCTCTCCTGAGGTATCGCCGCTGCCGCACCGGACGCAAAACGCCCTGTCGCGCATCACCGACTTTCTCAAAGCGTCTCTTACCGCACGCGTCCTCCCCCCCGACCGCGCTTGCCCCTCAAAAGGATGGCCGCCGACCCGCCCGCGAGTGTCCTCCCCGCCTCGACCTTTGCGGGCCCCCGCGCTATACTGACAGGGTGTCCGCGCAGGCCGCGGACGTTCTTTCCCTCTTCCGACCGGGAGGTCTACCATGGACGCCCTGCAATGCATCCTTACCCGCCGTTCCTGCCGTTCCTATGAGGATCGGCCCATCCCCAAAAAAGAGATCCTGGAGCTGCTGACCGTCGGCACCAAGGCCGCCACCGGTTCGGGCATGCAGCCCTGGGGCTTCGTGACCCTGGAAGGACGGGAAAAGATCGCCGCCCTTTCCGACGAGATCAAAGCCTGGCTCAAAGAGAACTTTGCGGATTTTCCCTGGCTGGCCCAGTACAAGGAATGGCTGGACAACCCCAACTACAATATTTTCTACGACGCCGACAACGTCATTTGTGTTTACGGGGATACGGCCTCGCACTGGTATGTGTATGACGGTACCCTGTGCACGGCCAACATCATGCTGGCCGCCCACGCCAAGGGCATCGGCTCCTGCTGGATCGGCTTTGCCCAGGACTTCATGGACCGGCCGGAGATCAAGGCCCGCTACAAGGTGCCGGAACGGTGCCGCTTCGTCAGTGCCCTAAGTCTGGGCTATGCCAAGGGGCATCTTCCCGAAGCCCAGCGCAAGGAGCCGGTCATCTTCAACGACTAGCCCCGGGACGGGCAGCCGCCGGAGAAGGCCGTGTCGGGACGGGCCCTACGCCGTGACGGCGGCAGCACCGAAACATCATCCTGCCCACGGGCCATCTGCCGGAACAGAACAACCCGGCACGACCGACAGGCAGCAGAACGCGAAAAGGCGGATCCGAGGATCCGCCTTTTTTCATCATATGCGTCAGGCAGAGCCCTGCCCGTCAAGGACAGTCCCTTCCCGCCGGCTTATGGAAAGCCCCGGCTAGGCTTCTTCCGCCGCAGGGCGCCCCTTGCGACGCAAAGCCTGCCAGCCTTCGTGCACCAGCACCAGCGACAGCGCCAGCAGCAGCACGGCGATGACCAGTTGTAGGGCCGCCACGGCGCCGCCCGTCCCGGCCAGCAGGGCGCGGCCCTGGGCCACGATGCCCAGCACCAGGGCCGAGAGCGTCACCAGCAGCATGAAGAGCATGGGCAGCAAAAACATGCCGTTGCGGCGGGCAAGGTTCTGGAGCCAGCAGGCCACGGCCAGCAGGGCCAGCGCGGCCAGCAGCTGGTTGGCCGCACCGAACAGGGGCCAGATCTTGGCGTAACCCCCAAAGCCCAGGCTCATGCCCAGGCCCACGGTCACCAGCGTGGCCACATATTTGTTGACCAGCACGACCCGCCAGCCGCGCACGTCCTTCACGCTCTGGCCCGGGGCCAGCCACAGTTCCTGGAACATGTAGCGGCCCAGACGGGTGGCCGTATCCAGCGAGGTCAGACAGAAGGTGGACACGGCCAAAATGATGAGGCCGTAGGTGACGCCGCGGGCGCTCTCGCTGCCCAGGCCCACACAGGCCAGCATCTGCGACAGACCGTCGGCCAGCACCTGAGTGGGCGTCTGGCTGGTGAAGACATGGCCGTTTTGGGTGAAGATGTAGCCCACGGCGATGAGCGAGGCGATGCCCAGCGCGCTTTCGATGAGCATGGAACCAAAGCCCACCAGACGGGCGTCACGCTCGCTGCTCAGCTGTTTGGACGTGGTGCCCGAGGCCACCAGCGAATGGAAGCCCGAGATGGCCCCGCAGGCCACGGTCACGAACAGGGCCGGGAAGAGGTACTGGCCGTTGACCTCGAAGGAGGTGAAGGCGGGCAGCTCGATGACCGGATGCGCGGCCACGATGCCCACCACGGCGGCCAGCATCATGGCATAGAGCAGGAAGGAGCTGAGATAGTCGCGGGGCTGGAGCAGGATCCAGACGGGCGTCACGGAAGCCACGAGGATGTACAGGCCCAGCAGCCACATCCAGGTGTCGTAGCCCGCATAGAGGGGGAAGCGCAGGCCCAGGGCGATGACGCCCACGATGCCCGCCACGCCCAGCAGGGTGGCCCTGCCCAGAGGCATCTCGAAACGGTAGACCAGCAGGCCGAAGATCACGGCCAGCACGATGAACAGCAGGGAGATGGTGGCCGTGGAGCCGTTGACGTGGTTGTGGACCAGCGCGCCCGAGGCATCGGTCATGAAGCCGTTGAAGGTGCCCGCCACGATGGAGGCGAAGGCCCCCACCACCAGCACCAGGGTCAGGAAGGAGAAGATGACGAACAGGCGCTTGGCCCGCAGACCGATGCTGCCGGCGATGACCTCGCCGATGGAGCGGCCCTTGTTGCGCAGCGAGGCGAACAGGGAGCCGAAGTCATGCACACCGCCGAAGAAGATACCGCCGACGACCACCCAGATGAAACAGGGCAGCCAGCCGAAGACGGCGGCCTGGATGGGACCGTTGATGGGCCCGGCCCCGGCGATGGACGAAAAATGGTGCCCCAGCACCACCGGAGCCCTGGAGGGCATGTAGTCCACGCCGTCGCGGAACTGGTGGGCCGGTGTGGGCAGGGAGGGATCGACGCCCCAGACCTTTTCCAGCCAGGCGCCGTAAACGAAATAACCCAGCCCCAGCAGGGCCAGGCCGCCAAGGAGCAGATACAGGGAATTCATGATGCACGCTCTTGAGGAAAAAGGGATGGGAACGCCCTGCGCGCCAGCGGCAGCAGGGTGGCCCGGGCTGCCTTGTTGCAGGCGCAGGCGGCATCGGAGGGGACGGTGTCGCGCCACGGCGCGGAAGGCAGGATGAGGGCCAGCGCGCGCAGACGCATCCAGCCGCGCAGGCCCAGCCAGAAACTCTTGCAGACACGGCAGCGCTCCACAGCGGCCGCCGCATCCTGATGCCATGTCCGGCAAAGGATGATGACGCTCACATACGAGGCCATGTGCTCGTCATGGGGGCGGATGCGCTCCTTTCCCCAGGCCAGGGCACCGTCACGGATGCGCTCCCAGGCGGCCATGTCCAGCCGGGGCAGGCAGTGGACCTGCACGTATTCGTGCGTCTCCGCCGCCCAGAGCGTGGCCTTGCGGTGCAGCACATAGGCCTCGTCACGACGGTGGAAGGCGGCGATGGCGCGCAGGCTGCCGGGCCCGTCCTGCCGCTCCACATCGAAGCTCGCGGCGGTCAGGGCCGCCAGCAGGGCGTCCAGCCGTCCGTCCGGGGCGCTCTCCTCCCCGGCGGTGCGGGACTGGTCCGTGCGGGCTCCCGCTCCTGAAGGGTCATCCTTCTCCATGACAAAACTCCCGTCTCCCGGCCGTCGCCCTGTGCGGACAGGTGGCGTGCCGAGGACGCCGGGGATGGCCGCCCTGCCGGGCACCTCCCCGCCAACGTATCAGGCCCTGTCCAGGGGCCAGGGTTCCACGGAAAATTCCAGGCTCTCGGCCATCTCGGCCAGTGCCCGGCGCAGGGCCTCTTCCCGGTGCGGCGAAAAGACCAGCTTGAGCAGGGCCGTGCGCGGCTCCAGCACGGTGAAATAGGCCGTGTTGTCGTAGCCTTCCAGCAAAAAGCGGAACAGGGCCGTATCTTCCGCGGCCAGACGCACCAGCAGCCTGGCGCTGCGTGCCGGGAGCGGCAGGGGCGGCGCGGGCTTGCGCGGTTTGCGCAGGGCCGGGGGCAGGTGGGCCTCCCGCAGGTGGAAAGGACAATGCGGCCGGGGCTCGTGTGCCATCAGTACCACCCCAGGTAGCGCATCAGGGCCACGAAGCCCATGGAGAAGGCGATGGTGCCGAAAAAGCTCTTGCTCCACCAGGCCACCAGCAGGGCCGGGATGGCCGTCATCAGGAAGAGGTTGTGATGCGTGGGCATGAACTCTCCTTGATAGATGAAGACGTCCGGGCCCAGCAGGGCCGCCATGACCGCCACGGGCACGAAGGAGAGCCAGTGGCGCAGCAGGTCGGGCAGGCTCTCGGCATGCAGGTACATGACCGGCCCCACACGGGGGATGACCGTCACCAGCATGCAACCCACCAGACAGAAAAGCAGTTCCGCGTGCTGCTGTATCCAGATCATGCCGCGTCCTCCTCTTTCTTTTCCGGCAGGGCGCTCTTGTTGCGGTGCAACAGGATCACGCCCAGCGTGGCGCCCAGCACCGTGGCCACCACCACGTTCCACTGGCCCATGCCGGCCAGCTTCAGACTCAGGGAAAGGATGGCCGTCACGATGGCCACCAGCACATGCAGGCGGCTGACGCACTGCGGCACCAGCAGGGCCAGGAACATGGCCGTGAGGGCGTAGTCCAGGCCCAGGGGCTTCACGTCATGGACGAGACCGCCGCAGAACACGCCGATGACCGTCCCCAGCACCCACGAGGCGTGGGCCGTGAGGTTGCAGGTGAAGAGCGTGGCCGTGCACAGCTTCCAGCCGCGCTGGAAGGCCGTGATATGCACGCCGAAGGTCTCGTCCGTCATCTCGCAGCCGAACAAAAAGCGCTGCCAGCGCTTGAGCGGCGCCAGCGGCTCGGCCATGGCGGCGGACATGAGCAGATGACGCAGGTTGACCACGAAGACCGCCACGATGACGGACATGGCCCCCACACCGGCCCCCCACAAGCCGGCGCAGACGAACTGCCCGGAACCGGCGAAATGGAACACCGACATGGCCACCACCAGAGCGGGCGGGATGTTGCTCTTGACGGCCAGCACACCAAAGGCGAACGCCACGGGCACATAGCCCAGCACGATGGGCAGGGCCCGGCGCACGCCATCCATATAGGGAGATGCCACAGCAGCCTCCTCTCCTGAAAATGAAAGGGTCTTCCTAGCCCTTTTTCTCCCCCTTTGGCAAGGGCTCCCGACGGGAGGCGACGCTCCGTCCGGGCGGCGCTCCGGATCACACGGACCGGCCGGGGATGGCCCCCTGGCCATCCTGCGGCTGCATCCCCCGGTACGCAGGCCCCGCCGCTTTGGCATATGCCCCTGCTCTTGCCAAAGCGAGACTTTTTCGGAACAATTTTTGTTTTCCAACCTTCAGTCTTTTCCCGAGGCCGCATGTCCGCCCTGTCGTTCTTCGCTCCTCGCGCCCTGCCGCCGGATCTGGCGGCCAAGACACGTTCCCTGACCTGCCTTTCCCTGCTCTGCTTCGCTCTGGCCGACGTCCGCGACGGTCTGGGGCCCTTTTTGGGCATCTTCCTGCAAAGCCACGGCTGGACGCCGGACAGCATCGGTTACGTCATGACCATCGGCGGTCTGGCGGGCATGGCCGTCACCGCGCCCCTGGGCGCCCTGGCCGACGCCACCCGCCGCAAACGCCTGCTGCTGGCCCTGGCATCGCTGGGCATCGTGGCCGCCCTGGCCCTGATCTTCCTCTGCCAGCATCCGTTGCTGGTGGGCGGCGCCCAGATCGTCCAGGCCGTCTGCGCGGCCGCCATGGCCCCGACCATCAGCGGCCTGACCCTGGGGCTGGCGGGCCAGGCACACCTGCCCGCCCAGCTGGGACGCAACGAGGCCTGGAACCACGCGGGCAACGGCCTTTCCGCCATGCTGGGCGGGGCCATCGGCTACTGGTACGGAGTGCCCGGCGTCTTCGTGGTCATGAGCTGCATGCTGCTCCTCAGCCTCTACGCCCTGCACGGCATCGCGCCCCGCGACATCGACCATGCCCAGGCCCGGGGCCTTGCCCCCGAGGCCGAACACGCCACGCCCGCACAGCGCGCGGCCCTCTGGCACGGCCCCGCGGCCCTGCCCGTGCTCTGCGTGGGGCTGGTCATGCTCTTTTTCCATCTGGGCAACGCCCACATGCTGCCCCTGCTGGGCCAGTCCGCCGTGGCCCGCTTCGCCATCAACGGCGCGGCCTACACCGCCGCCACCGTGGTCATCGCCCAGGGCACCATGATCCTCGTGGCCCTGTGGGCCGCCCGCCTGGCCCGCAGGCGCGGCTACGGCATCCTGCTCTGGTGCGCCCTGCTGGCCCTGCCCCTGCGCGGCTGCATCGCGGGCTTCTGGCACAGCCCGTGGAGCATCCTCCCCGTCCAGATGCTGGACGGCGTGGGCGCGGGCATCCTGGGCGTGGTCACGCCCGGCCTGGCCGCCCGGCTGCTCAACGGCACCGGCCACGTCAACCTGGGCCTGGGCGTCATCATGACCCTGCAGGGCATCGGCGCCTCGTGCAGCGCTTCCTACGGCGGGCTGGTGGCCCATCTGCTGGGCTACGGTCCCGCTTTCCTGGCCCTGGCGGCCGCCCCCTGCGTGGCCCTGGGCATCCTGCTGGCGGCCGTGCGCCGGCTGCCGCGCCTGCACCACGCCCTGCGCCCCCCGGAGGACGGCTAGGCCCCCCCCTTCCGGCGATATATGTCGAGAGGAAAAGGCAATGACACTTTTGCAGCAAACATGTTACTCCCCACATGTTGCTACAGGCCGCAGGCGATGCTATACAGCCATCCTTCACGAGCGGTTGCGCGGAACACATCATGCATGACAAGGAGGTCACGATATGAAAAAAGCTCTTGGTCCCGTCACTCTGGCCTACCCCATGCCGGCCTTTCTGGTGGCCGCCTATGATGAAGAAGGCAAAGCCAACATCATGACCGCCGCCTGGGGCGGCATCTGCTGCTCCAACCCGCCCTGCATCGCCGTGTCCGTGCGGCCCGAACGCTGGACGCACAAGGCCATCGTGGCGCGCAAGGCGTTCACGGTCTGCGTGCCCTCGGCGGCCCAGGCAGCCATGGTGGACTTTGCGGGCATGGTCTCCGGTGCCAAGGAGGACAAATTCTCCGCCACCGGCCTGACCGCCGTGCGCAGCAAAGTCGTGGATGCTCCCTATGTGGACGAATGCCCGCTGGTGCTGGAATGCGAACTGCAGGCCACGCTGGAACTGGGCAGCCATACCCAGTTCGTGGGCCGCATCCTCAACGTGGGCATCGAGACCGACTGTCTCAACGAAAGCGGCCAGCCCGACATGTACCGCATCGATCCCCTGCTCTACGACGGCGGCCAGAAGCAGTACTGCCGCGTGGGCGAGCCGCTGGGCAAGGCCTTTTCTCTGGGCCGCCAGTACGGCCTGTAACATCCGAACGTCCGCGCCGTCCTCCGGGCGGCGCTCAACACCTCATACGCTGGAGAACAGACGACAATGAGCGCTTCCAAAGTCTATTTCACCGACATGCGCTGCCCCGTGGGCACCGGCCTGCTGGACAAGCTGAAAAAGCTGATCGAAAAGGCTGGCATCGACAGCATCGACATGGACAGCAAGTTCGTGGCCATCAAGATCCACTTCGGTGAGCCGGGCAACCTGTCCTTCCTGCGTCCCAACTTTGCCAAGGTGGTGGCCGACAAGGTGACCTCCCTGGGCGGGCGCCCCTTCCTGACCGACTGCAACACCCTGTATGTGGGCCGCCGCAAGCATGCCCTGGAACACCTGGCCGCCGCGCAGGAGAACGGCTTCTCGCCCCTGAGCACCGGCTGCCAGATGATCATCGCCGACGGCCTCAAGGGCACCGACGAGATGGAAGTGCCCCTGGAAGGCTGTGACCACTTCCAGAGCGCCTTCATCGGCCGCGCCATCATGGATGCCGACATCTTCATCAGCCTGACCCACTTCAAGGGCCACGAGCTGACCGGCTTCGGCGGCGCCATCAAGAACATCGGCATGGGCTGCGGCAGCCGTGCGGGCAAGATGGCCATGCACAGCATCGGCAAGCCCAGCATCGACGCCGAAAAGTGCCGCGGCTGCAAGACCTGTACGCACTACTGCGCCCAGTCGGCCATCAGCATCGGCGAAGACCACAAGGCCCGCATCGACCATGACCTGTGCGCCGGTTGCGGCCGCTGCATCGGCGTGTGCAACTTCGACGCCATCAGCAATGCCTTCGACGCCGAGAGCACCATCCTCAACGAGCGCATGGCCGAGTACACCAAGGCCGTCATCCAGGGCCGCCCGCACTTCCATGTGAGCATCGTCAACCAGGTCTCGCCCTACTGCGACTGCCACGCCGAGAACGACGCCGTGGTGCCCGACATCGGCATGTTCGCCAGCTTCGACCCCGTGGCCCTGGACCATGCCTGCATCGACGCGGTCAATGCCGCGCCCGCCATCAGCACCAGCGTGCTGGGCCAGTGCGCCCACGAGCACAACGACCACTTCACCGACATCCATCCCAAGACCAACTGGCGCAGCCAGATCGAGCATGCCCAGAAGATCGGCATCGGCAACGTGGATTACGAGCTGGTGACCGTGAAGTAAGGACGGCTCCTGCCCTCCCGCTGTCCGGAGACAGCAATGACAACAAAAAACGGCGTCTTTCGACGCCGTTTTTTTATGGTCATTTGCCTGCCCGGGATCCGTCCCGACAGGACAGACTAGCGATAGAGCAGTTTTTTCCAGAAGAATTTGATGTTGCCGTCGGCACTGGGCGCAGGCTCCCAGCGCAGGATGGTGTCCGCCATCTTTTCCAGCCCCCGGCAGACGGGGCTTTCCGGCAGGCAGCGGCAGAAGGGCTGCTGGCGCACCACGGCCTCGTGCACGCCGGGGTCACGGGGCAGCACACCGGCCAGATCCAGCGAGACCCCGCCCAGGAAGTGGTCGCAGACGTCCGTGAGCCGCACGAACATCTCGCGGGCGCTCTTCATGTCCTGCGCCATGTTGACGCAGACCTGGAAACGGTCCACGCCGTGCTGCGTCTTCAGCACTTTGATCAGGGCATAGGCATCCGTCAGCGAGGTGGGCTCGGGGGTCAGGACGAGGAGCCGTTCCTGCGCCGCCACGTTGAAATAGAGCACACTGTCGTTGATGCCCGCGCCCGTGTCCACGATGAGGAAATCCAGATCGTTTTCCAGCTCGTCCATGGCATCCAGCAGTTCCAGCTTCTGCCCCGAATTGAGCGCCAGCATCTCGCTGACCCCCGACGAGGCGGGCAGGATGGAAAAGCCGTATTCCGTGGGCAGCAGGATGTCCCGCAGGGACGCCCCCTCATGGAACAGGTGGAAGATGTTCTTTTCGGGATGCAGGCCCAGCAGCACGTCCACATTGGCCAGCCCCAGGTCGGCATCCAGAAGCAGCACACGCTTGCCGCGCGCCGCCAGGGTCAGGGCCAGATTGACCGAGATATTGGTCTTGCCCACGCCGCCCTTGCCCGAGGTGACGGAAAATACCAGAGGATAACTGCTGTTCATGCGTGCTCCAGATGTCAGGTCTTGCCCTGACAGAGTACGATATCTGCCTGTCCCGTCAAGAGCATGGGAGACCGGCCCGGCCCGTGCGCATGCCGGGAAAGGACGGGCGCGCCCCCAGACCCGGTACATGACAAAGCACCGGTACCGGCAGGGGGCGCCAGAAAAGATCCGGCCTGCCGCAGGCATCGGGGCTTCCCGGGACGCATTTCCAGCATGTGCCGGATCCCGGACATCCCGCATCCGGTCCTGTGACGGGACGCAAAGGAACCGGAAGGTACAGCGTCGTAGGAGCTGTTCCCGTTATGCCTGGGCGTCGGCCACCGAATCCCGGTCTAGCTCCTCTCCATCCTTCATCCTTCCTGCAGGCGGTTGCAGCTCACTCCATAGCCGGAATCCGCCAGAGAAGTCGTCGTGTCCTCTCCTGAGGCATGGGCATGTATCCGGGCAAGCTCCTGCGACTGCTCCAGCCGGGCAAGACGTTCACCAAGATCAGCATTTTTTTGCCACAACAACCTGTTTTCCCTGTTCAGATCCCGGCGCTCCGCTTCCAGCTGCTCCAGACGCTCCTGCAACCAGAGGCAATGGGCCCGCAAGGCGTCATTCTCTGTCTTGCAGTCCTGACCGGGCGCCATCTGACAGGCCAATTCTCCGGTCGTCGGGATTTTGCCCTCACGGGGATGCCCCGACCTGTTCTTCTGCCGATCCTCCTCTCCCGTGCCGTCCGGGGCATGCATGCTCCCCACCCCGGACATCAGCCAGGAAACATTGATCTTACATTTATTACAAATAGTTAAGACAACATCGGCATTGGGACAATTTTCCCCACGTTCATAACCGCCGAGAGCGCCCTTGCTGATGCCCAGCAGGCCGGCAAAAGCCTCCTGGGACATTCTGCCCCGCACATGACGGATGCGTTCTCCAAGTTTCTGCATATGTTTTCATCCTTGACCCACCCCAAAGAAGAACAATAAATCAGCTATAAACAAAAAATTAGATATAGATGTACATTTTTTATTTACTCAGTCTGAAAACTGTCCTAACAAAAGAGCGTGGGCGCTATTTTGTTCCATTCCCCATCATCATCAGGAACATCATAGCCGCCCACATTTGCGAACGCAATGCTGTTATGTGGAATATATCTATAATACAGTATATTTATTATCATTACCCACAATAGTAGCATCCTGCCCCATGTCCTCTGTTTTCGAAGCTGGCGTATGAAGTTGCCTAGGCGGGACCAACGAGAAAACCGTGCATATAATCGCCACGCCTACGTGTAACGAGAGTCTGGTTCACGGCATGCATGGCGATCAGACGCGAGCGCCACAGACGCCGGGGCCATTCGATCCAATTTTCCCAACTGTCATATCCAGGGAGGTTCCCAACAGCACGGGACACGGCACGACAGGATCAGGCTGCTGCCCCCGTATAATTTTTTACTGATACACCAACCCAAAGATCGGTGTATCCACACACCCCTTTAAGATGATTGAACAGCTCCAGTGCCTGCCGGACCTGTAGCGCCTGCCAATGCTCTTCTGACGTATCTGCTGCCGCGTCTCTCCCGTCAGCACAAGGCCGACTCTCTCCCCGGCGGCCGAAGCCCCTCCCGTCCCGGTTTTCCCGGCCGTTTTGTATTGCCGCTCCAAAGCGCGCATGATATACTTCCGCGCACGCAGTCCAGCGCGACCGGGAAGATCACGCGCCGGCGGGGGATGCCGGTAAGCCGTATGCGGCGCTGCGCCTTCCAGACCTTCAAGACAGGAGCATGTTCATGGATCCGTTTGACGCGGGTTGGCTCTCTCTGCTGCCGCCCATCATCGCCATCACCCTGGCCCTGATCACCAAGGAAGTCATTTCCTCCCTCTTCCTCGGTATTCTCAGCGGCACCGTCATCTATTGCCTGGGCATGGGCACGGGCGACCTGATCATCAAGCCCGTGGAGATCGCCTTCAACACCATGGTGAGCAAGGTCGATTTCAACATCATCATCTTCTGTACCCTGCTGGGCGCGCTGGTGTTCACCATCTCGCGTGCCGGCGGTACTCGTGCCTACGGCAACTGGGCCACCAAGCGCATCAAGAGCAAGCGCGTGGCCATGCTCTCCACCGGCGGCCTGGGCGCCTTCATCTTCATCGACGACTATTTCAACTGCCTCACCGTGGGCACGGTCATGCGCCCGGTGACGGACCGTTACAAGATCTCCCGCGCCAAGCTGGCCTACATCATCGACGCCACCGCCGCCCCCATCTGCATCATCGCGCCCATCTCCAGCTGGGCCGCCGCCGTGGGCAGCAACCTGAAAGCCACCGGCGCCTTTGAAAGCGATTTTGCCGCCTTCGTGGCCACCATCCCCTACAACTTCTATGCCCTGTTCTCCATCATCATGGTGATCATGGTCTGCTTGGGCAACTTCGACTTCGGCCCCATGCGCAAGGCCGAACTGCGCGCCCAGCAGGGCGAACTGGGCAATGTGGACGCCGAACAGGCCGAAATGGGCACCAGCGCCAAGGGCAGCCTCATCGACATGCTCCTGCCCATCGGCAGCCTGATCTTCTTCGCCGTGGTGGCCCTGCTCTACAGCGGCGGCTACTGGGGCAGCGATCCCGCCTACCACACCCTGGCGGCCGCCTTCGGTAACAGCAGCGCCTCCAAGGCCCTGGTCTGGGCCTCCTTCGGCGCCATCACCGTGGCCTTCTTCCTCTTCGTGCCGCGCGGCCTCATGAGCCTCAAGTCCTTCATGGACTGCGCCGGCGAAGGCATGAAGGCCATGATGCCCGCCAACACCATCCTGGTGCTGGCCTGGACCATCAGCGGCGTGTGCCGAGACCTGCTGCAGACCCCGCTCTTCGTCAAGACCATGGTGGCCGACGGCGGCATCTCCGGCGGCCTGCTGCCCGCCATCATCTTCGTGGTGGCCGGTTTCCTGAGCTTCTCCACCGGTACCGCCTGGGGCACCTTCGGCATCCTGATCCCCATCGTGGTGCCCGTCGCCCAGGCCGTGGATCCCAACCTGGTGCTGGTCTGCCTGTCCGCCACCCTGGCCGGCAGCGTGTTCGGCGACCACTGCTCGCCCATCTCCGATACCACCATCCTGTCCAGTGCCGGTGCCGGTTGCGCCCATCTGGAACATGTCTCCACACAGATGCTCTATGCCTGTGTGGTGGCGGCTAGCAGCACGGTGGGCTATGTGGTCTCCGGCCTCACCCACGGCAGCCTGTGGCCCGGCTTTGTTGCCGGCCTGGCCTTCATGGTGGTGACCATGCTGGTGCTGCGCCAGCGCAACAAGCAGAAGGATGTTGCCCAGGCCTAGCCCGGGTTTCCTTCACGACCGACGAAAAAAGGCGCTTCCCTTCGGGGAGGCGCCTTTTTTTGCGTCATGCGGACGACCGTGAAGGACACGCTATCAGGAGGCCGGCTCCTCGTCCTTGTCGTGTCCCTTGCTGCCCTGGAGCTTGCGGAAGATGGTGCTGCGGTTGACCTGGAACAGCTCCGAGACCCGACGGACGGAGCCGTGCACCTCGATGGCCCGGCGCAGGAAATCCCGCTCCATATCGGCGATGATCTCGCGCAGGGGCCGGGCCTGCATGAGCACGGCATCCAGATGGCCGCCGCTCTCGTCGTGCAGACCGCTGATGTTGGACGGCAGGTCGCGGGGCGAGATGCGGGGCCCCTGCCGGGTGATGACCAGGCTGTGGACCAGGTTCTGCAATTCGCGCACGTTGCCCGGCCAGCGGTACTGGGCCAGCATGTCCAGCGTGATGTCCATGAAGGCCAGCTTCTTGCGGTATTTGGTGGTGTACTGGCGCAGGAAGAGCTCCGCCAGCACGCGCACGTCCTCGGGCCGCTCGCGCAGGGGCGGGATGCGCACCGTGCCCACGTTGAGGCGGTAGAACAGGTCGCGGCGGAAGGTGCCGGCCTCCACGCATTCCTCAAGGTTGCGGTTGGTGGCGGCGATGATGCGCACGTCCACCTTGCGGGGCTGGGAGCTGCCCACGCGCACGATCTCGTTGTCCTGCAGCACGCGCAGCAAACGGGTCTGCATGGACAGGGGCAGCTCGCCCACTTCGTCGAGGAAGATGGTGCTGCCGTCGGCGATCTCGAAATAGCCGGGCTTGCCCTTGCTGGACGCACCGGTGAAGGCGCCGGGCACGTAACCGAAGATCTCCGATTCCGTCAAAGTCTCGGAGATGCCGCCACAGTCCACCTTGAGCAGGATCTTGTCCTTGCGGCGGCTCCAGCGATGGGTCAGGCGGGCGAACACGTCCTTGCCCACGCCGGTCTCGCCCATGATGAGCACGGTGGCGTCCGTGCTGGCGTAACGCTTGAGCTCCATGGCCACCGACTGCATGGCGCTGCTGGCGAAGACCGGTTCCAGATCGCGTCCCTGGGACTGGGCCACGAAGGCCAGCTTGTCGTTGATCTCCTTGATGAGCTTGCGCTGTTCGCCGGTCTGCTCGTTGAGCTCGGCCAGGCGGGTCTCGTCGCGCACGAAGGTGACCACCAGGCAGACCCGGCCCTTGTCGTCAAAGACGGGCGCGCCGGAAATGACCACGTTCTTGCCGTCCTTGAGCTTCTGCATATAGGTGGCGGGCTTGCCCGTACGCACCACTTCGGGGTTCAGGGCCAGGTCGAAGAAACCTTCGCTGACCAGGTCGCGCACGTTCTTGCCCCGCAGATCCCGGGCGGGTACCCCCACCAGATCGGCATACATCTGGTTCACATACAGGGTGGTGCCCATGGCATCGGAAATGAAAACACCGTCGGAAATGGTATCGAGGATGGAAGTGAAGAATTTGTGCCAGTTGACCATATCCGCTCCTTGAGAAGGCAAAGGGGCAAAAAAAGGGTCCGTCCCCGAAAGACGGACCCTTGCGGTTGGACGAAAGCCCGGCCTAACGGGGGATGATGACGCGATCCCCCAGGGTGGCGACGGCGATCTTCTGCAGGGCGGCAAACTTTTTGTCGTCCAGCGTCACGTCGCCCATGGGGGGCACACGGTCCAGGAAGGTGTATTTCTGCGTGCCCAGACGGTGATAGGGCAGCATCTCGTACTTCACATGCCCGAAGGGCTTGAGGAAGTCACAGATGGCCTTGATGTCCGGGCCATGATCGTTGAATCCGGGGATGACGGGCGTACGGGCCGTGATGGGCAGATCCGGGAACTCCGTCACCAGGGTCTGGAAATTCTTCAGGATGAGGTCGTTGGGCATGCCGGTGTGCTTTTTGTGCACCTCGGGATCCATGTGCTTGATATCGAACAGCACATAGTTGAGGTACCGGGCCGCCTCACGCACCACATCGGTGGGGACGAGACCACAGGTCTCGATACAGGTCTTCACACGGCGCTCACGGGCCAGGCGCAGCAGATTGAGGGCAAACTCGCTCTGCAGCAGGGGCTCACCGCCGGAGATGGTCATGCCGCCACCGGAGCGAGCATAAAACATGGCATCTTCCTGCGCAACCTTGAGGGCCTCGGCCACGGTGTAGGGCTTGCCGTAGACGATGATCCCCTGGGCCGGACAGGCTTCGGCACAGGGCATGTCCTTGCAGCCCACGCATTTGCTGCGGTCGATGGCCACGAAACCGTCCTCGCGACGGGACAGGGCGCCGTTGGGGCAGGCCTTGAAGCAGCGGGTGCACTTGTCCGTCCCCAGGCAGCGGCCCTGGTTGTAGGCCAGCTCCGGTTCCCTGTGCTGGGATTCCGGGTTGCTGCACCAGCGGCAGCGCAGACCGCAACCCTTGGTGAAGACGATGGTACGGATGCCGGGACCATCATGCACGGAATATTTCTGGATATTGAAAACGAGGCCGCGCGCGTTGTTGTTTTCGATCACGGGGTCACCGCCGGAGAAGTTGAAGGTTGACAGGGGGAAGGACTGAAAAAACGCCAAGGCCTCCGGCCTCCCCGCAGGGCAGCCGGAGGCGGTACAGGCCGGCGGCGGCACGGGGCCGCCGCCGTTGATGACCGGAACTAGATGGTGTCGTGTTCGGTACGGGCGATGAGGTCGTTCTGCAGGTCGGGGGACAGGTCCACGAAGTAGGCGCTGTAACCGGCGATACGCACGATCAGGTTGCGGTACTTCTGGGGATCCTTCTGGGCGGCCAGCAGGGTGCTCTTGTTCACCACGTTGAACTGCACGTGCCACAGCTTCAGGTCGCAGAAGGTGCGGATGAAGGACACGAGCTTTTCGGTGCCCTGTTCGCCTTCCACGCACTTGGGCGTGAACTTGATGTTCAGCATGCGGGCGAAGCGGTCGCGCATACCCATGTTCTTGGTGTTGTAGTTGGACAGCAGGACGGCGGTAGGACCGTTGACGTCGGCACCATGGGAAGCGGAGGAACCGTCGGACAGCGGGAACCAGTCCACGCGGCCGTTGGGAGTGGCGGACACCACCTTACCGAAGGGCACGTGAGAAGTGAAGGGCACATAGCGCACGTTGTAGAACATGCCCAGGTCCTTCTGGCTGTACTTGGCGGCGAATTCCACGGACAGGCGGTCGATCTCGTGACCGATGCTGTCGGCATAGGGATCGTTGTTGCCGTAGCAGGGAGCGGACTTCAGCAGGGCCTTCACGTCTTCATAGCCTTCGAAGTTGGCGTCGATGGCCTTGATGACTTCGTCCATGGTCAGCTTCTTGTCTTCGAACACCAGCTTCTTGATGGCGGACAGGGAGTCCACCACGGTGCCCAGGCCCATGTATTCGAAGTAACCGAAGTCGATACCTTCGGGGATGTGGGTCTGGTGCAGGTCGATGCAGTGCTTCATGCACAGGTCGTGCATGGCGGAGCCCATGGGCTGGGCGAAGTGCTGGGCACGCAGGTTGTTGACGATGTACTGCTGGGTGAAGGCGGTACGCAGGAACAGCATGTGCTGCTTCACATAGGCGTTCCAGAATTCGTCCCAGGTCTTGAAGTTGCGGGGATCGCCGGTCTCTTCGCCCAGCACGATGTCGCCGTACTTCTTCATGCGGCCGTTACGCAGCACCATTTCCACAGCAGCGGCGAAGTTGATGTAGGCACCGCCGGAGGTGAAGGTGTCGCGGTTGGGCATACGGGCTTCGGTGCAGCCGGACACGGCGTAGTCCAGGGCTTCTTCGAAGGTGGCACCCTTGGCCACGTACAGGGGCACGACTTCTTCGTCGTTGATCAGTTTGGGGAAGCCGGAGCCGTCCTTGATGGTCTCGGCCACGTCCCACAGGTAGCTTTCAGGCGAGCGGCTGTGGATACGGGCGGCCAGGTCGGGGTAGTGCAGCGGGAATTCGCGCTTGGACTTCAGGATCAGGTGGGTCAGTTCGTTGGTGGCGTCGCGGCCGTCGGGGGTCTGGCCACCCACGGTCACGGCTTCCCAGTGGGCGTAACCTTCGTTGAAGGCGCCGCCGCAGGGAGAGATGTACATGTCGATGAATTCGGCCATGCCCACCCACATGCATTCCAGCAGTTCGATGGCCTTCTTGTTGTCCAGGCTGCCGTTTTCGATGTCCTGCTGGTAGTAGGGGTACAGGTACTGGTCCATACGACCGTTGGAGATGGTGGTACCGGTCTTCTGTTCGATACGGGAGAACATCTGCACGAACCACTGGCTCTGGCAGGCTTCCCAGAAGTCGCGGGCGGGTTCGCCGGGCACGCGTTCGGCGTTGGCGGCCATGCGCAGCAGTTCGGCCTTGCGGACGGGATCGTCGGTCTTTTCGGCCACCTTGCGGGCTTCTTCAGCGTGACGCTTGGCCCACAGCACGATGGCGTCGCACACGATCACGACGGCATCCAGGAAGGGCTTCTTTTCGCACATGTCCTTGGCGCTGGCGGGATCGAGGGCGGCCAGCTTTTCCTGGGCTTCGCGTTTGATGTCGTTGAAGCCGCGCTTCAGGATCTTGCCGTAGTCATGCACCCACTGGATGGAGGAACGGAAAGAGGAGGTCTCGTTGACGATGAAGCGGGAGATCAGGCCCTTGGGATCGTCGTAGGTCAGCTTGTGGATCTCCGGCGGCAGAGCGGCGGCCAGAGCTTCGTGGTAGGTCTTGCCCTTCCAGTAAGGAGCGATCTCTTCGATCACGCGCTTGGCGTCTTCAGCGGTGATGGTGGCAGGAGAGGTGGCGCGGGTGGGCAGGTCTTTCACGGCCATGTCCAGGAAGTCACCGTCCAGTTCGGGGTACAGGATGCCGTAACGGCCGTCGCAGCCGGCGCGGCCCAGCAGCAGCTGGTCGTCCTGCACGTACACGGTGATGTTCTTGGCGATGTGCATCAGAGCCTTGGCCCAGCGCAGCACCAGGGGCTGGCCTTCGGTCTCCTGCATGGACTGGGTGAAGTACAGGGCGCGTTCGATGTCGATGCGGGGCTTCATGCCGTCGAAGCGTTCCAGCATGCGGAACACGCGCTCGTGGGTGGCGCGGAAACGGTCGACCTTGCCTTCGATCTTATCGAGCAGGCGCTGTTCCTGGGGGGATCTGCATTCGCAAACGGTCTGAGACATATCTGTTCTCCTCTTGAAAGGGTGTTTGACATATTTCGCGACGAATCGCTTGCGAAATAAATAGCAATGCCTGTGCCATTTTTGTAACATATTGTTTTTTTAGTATATTTTTTTAGCTCCCCTGGCAAGCATATCAAAATGATGCAAATCTGCGCCTAAAAATTTTTTTCACAGCCTTTTCGGAGGCCGATGATGCCAAAATGCATCATTTTCAAGGCCATGAAAACAGTACCAAATGCGGAATTTTGGCTGTGAAGGCTTGACGTCCCGATACATCAAAAAAAATTCCTTCCCGAATTTCCTCCAACCTCAAATGATGCATTTTTGCACCCAAAACGTAATAACAGTTATCATAACATCCTCATAAACCCCTAAAATGACTGGCGCTTGTTGAAAAAAAAATTTTGCTCGTTTAGATTCGGAGGTGAAGAAGCATTCTCGGATTTGAGAAATTATGCACAAGGCACCCGTCTTGTGTCCCTATAAACCATGTGAGGTGTGGCATGCGTAAACTTACTGTTCTGGCTCTGGCCCTGGCCATGGTTCTCGGCTTCAGCGTCGCCGCCAATGCGGAGCGTCCGCTGGTCCTGCGTCTCGGTCATCCCATGGCTCCCGGCAACAACGTCACCGTGGGTTATGAAAAGTTCAAGCAGCTGGTGGAAGAAAAAAGCCATCGCAAGATCCGCATCCAGCTGTTCCCCAACTGCCAGCTGGGCAGTGACCGTGTAACCACCGAAGCCGCCCAGGCCGGTACGCTGGACCTCTCCTCCAGCTCCACCCCCAACCTGGCCAGCTTCTCCAAGGCGTACATGGCCATCGACCTGCCCTATGTGACCTCTCCGGCCCACCAGCAGGCCCTGTACAAGGCCCTGGACGAAGGCAAGCTGGGCGACGCCCTGCGTGAAGCCTCCCGCAAGATCGGCCTCGAGACCCTGATGTTCTCCGAGTTCGGCTACCGCAACTTCGTGGCCGCCAGCAAGCCGCTGAGCGATGCCAAGTCCCTGATGAACCTCAAGGTGCGTACCACCGACTCCCCCGTGGAAGTGGCCGTGGCCACCGAACTGGGCATGAACCCCGCCCCCATCGCCTGGGGTGAGACCTACACCGCCCTGCAGCAGGGCACCGTGGACGCCGAAGGCAACACCTTCTCCCTGCTCAACGACGCCAAGCACACCGAAGTGCTGAAGTACGCCGTCAACTCCGAGCACAACTACTCCATGCACGTGCTGCTGATGAACAAGAAGAAGTGGGACAGCCTGACCCCCGAACAGCAGAAGATCCTGCGTGAAGCCGCCAAGGAAGCCAACGACTGGCAGCGCAAGGAAAGCGTGGTGCTGGAAGAAAAGGCCTGGCAGGCCTTCCGTGACCGCGGCATCAAGATCCACATGCTGACCGACGCCGAACGCGCCGAACTCAAGGCCAAGACCCGTCCTGCCTACGAAAAGTTCGCCAAGGAAGTGCCGGCCGACATCCTGCAGCTTCTGGAAGAAACCCAGAAGTAACCCTTCCTGACCTATCCCTCCTGCGCGCGGCCCGGCCGCGCGCAGGACTCCTTTTGCGCTTACACCGAGGTTTGTCATGAGTGAAAATGTGCAAGGCAAAAGCGGGCTCTTTTCCTGGCTCAACGAAAATTTTGAAAAAATTTTCATGGTGACGGGCCTGCTCGCCATCATCCTGTTCATCACGTGGCAGGTCATTTACCGCTATATCATTACACAGTTCATCGAGCGCGCCGGCGCCGCCGTCTGGACCGAAGAGCTCTCCCGCTATATCTTTATCTGGATCTCCTATCTGGCCCTTTCCGTCGCCATCAGGAAGCGGTCTTCCATCCGCGTCGACATCATTTATGACAAACTGCCGGAGCGCCTGCAGAACATCAGCTGGATCATCGTCGAGTCCCTCTTCCTCGTCCTGACCGGCGTCATCACCTATTTCGGCTGGGGCCAGATCGAACGCCTGCTGACCTTCCCCCAGCACACCACGGCCCTGCGCATCCCCTTCCTGGTGCCGTACCTGATCCTGCCCCTGGGCTTCGGCCTCATGTGCCTGCGCCTGCTGCAGCGCATCTGGGGCCAGGTGCGCATCTGCGGCCCGCTGGATTCCCTGCTGGGCTTCGCCATCGCCGCGGCCATCATCAGCCCCTGGTACCTGGTGGACTATCTTGACCCGCTGCCGGTGCTGTTCGGCTACTTCGCCCTGCTCTGCATCATCGGTGTGCCCATCGCCATCAGCCTGGGCCTGTCCACCCTGGCCACCATCATCTGCTCCCAGACCCTGCCCATCGAATACATGGCCCAGGTCTGCTTCACGTCCATCGACAGCTTCCCCATCATGGCCATCCCCTTCTTCATCGCGGCCGGGGAATACATGGGCGCGGGCGGCCTGAGCAAACGTCTGCTGCATCTGGCTGACGAGATCGTGGGCGGCCTCTACGGCGGCATCGGCCTGACCGCCGTGGTGACCTGCATGTTCTTCGGCGCCATCTCCGGTTCCGGCCCCGCCACCGTGGCCGCCATCGGTGCCCTGACCATCCCGGCCATGATCGAGCGCGGCTACGACAAGTTCTTTGCCGCCGCCCTCGTGGCCGCCGCCGGTTGCGTGGGCGTCATGATCCCGCCCAGCAACCCCTTCGTGGTCTACGGTGTCTCCTCCCAGGTCTCCATCGGCGACCTCTTCGTGGGCGGCATCATCCCCGGCATCATGACCGGTATCGTGCTCATGCTCTACTGCTACTTCTACTCCAAAAAGCGCGGCTGGCGCGGTGAGCAGAAGGAACGCAACATGCAGACCCTGGGCAAGGCCTTCTGGGAAGCCAAGTGGGCCCTGGTGGTGCCGGTCATCGTGCTGGGCGGCATCTACGGCGGCATCATGACCCCCACCGAAGCCGCGGCCGTGGCCGCCTTCTACGGCCTCATCGTGGGCGTGTTCCTGTACCGCGAGATGGACTTCAAGACCGTCTGCTCGTCCTGCGTGACCTCGTGCGAGACCTCGTCCATCATCATCGTGCTCATGGCCATGGCCACCCTGTTCGGCAACATCATGACCATCGAAGACGTGCCCGGCACCATCGCCCGCTGGATGCTCAGCATCACCGAGAGCAAGATCATCATCCTGCTGCTCATCAACGTGCTGCTGCTCATCGTGGGCGTGTTCATGGAAGCCCTGGCGGCCATCGTCATCCTGGCCCCCATCCTGCTGCCCGTGGTCACCGGCGTGGGCGTCTCGCCCCTGCACTTCGGCATCATCATGGTGGTCAACCTGGCCATCGGCTTCCTGACCCCGCCGGTGGGCGTCAACCTCTTCGTGGCGTCGGGCGTGGCCCAGGCCAAGATCGAAAAGATCTCCGTGGCCGTGCTGCCCATGATCGCCCTGATGCTCATCGTCCTGGCCATCATCACCTACTGTCCGTCCGTGCCGCTGATGCTGGTGCATTAACGGTACCCGCGAGATATACCGCCCGCGGCAGCCTTCTGCCGCGGGCCCTATCCAAGGAGTTCTCTCATGAAAGTCATCGACTTCCGCTTCCGGCCCAACACGCCGGAGATCATCAACGGCATCAAGAACAGCACCATGTTCAAGGCTGCCTGTGAAGTCATCGGCTTCGACCAGCGCAAGCCCCAGCCCCTGGACGAGATCGTGGCCGACCTCGACGCCATGGGCGTGGAACTGGGCGTGATCACCGGCCGTGACGCCGAGACCACCTACGGCTTCCCGGCCAACAACAACAGCGTGCTCGAATTCTGCCGCGCCTACCCCAACAAATTCGTGGGCCTCTGGGGCATCGACCCCCACAAGAAGATGGCCGCCGTGCGCGAGATCGAGAAGGTCGTCAAGGAATACGGCATGAAGGGCATCGCCATCGACCCCTACCTGGCCCACATGCCCGCCAGCGACGCCCGCTTCTACCCCCTGTACACCAAGTGCTGCGAACTGGATGTGCCCGTCTTCATCACCATGGCTCCTCCGCCGTGCGTGCCCGGCGCCATCCTGGAATACGCCGACCCCCGCGACGTGGACAAGGTCGCCCGTGACTTCCCCGAGCTGACCCTGATCATGAGCCACGGCGGCTACCCCTTCGTGGATGCGGCCATCTACACCTGCCAGCGCAACGCCAACGTCTACATGGACATCTCCGAATACGAGCGTTCGCCCCAGGTCGAGACCTATGTGAAGGCCATGTGCACCACCATCAGCGACAAGGTGCTCTTTGCCAGCGCCCACCCCTTCATCGAGCTGCGTGATGCTCTGGACGCCTATGCCGCCTTCCCCTTCACCGACGAAGTGCGCAACAAGATCATGTACGAAAACGCCCGCAAGGTCCTGAAACTGGCCTAAATGGCATGTGCCCGCCTGGCGCGGGCACGCTTCACATGCGCGGAGGAACCACGTGTTCCTCCGCTTTTTTTTGGCCTGCCGAGCTTGTGATTTTTCTCTCTGCACCCCTCGTGCCCCAAATGATGCAAGTATGCATCATCTGAAATATCCTTTTATGCCAAATAGTTAAAAAGCGTCGCACTTTTGCATCTCAACTAACGATTCTGGTTAGCATTTTATGCTGCCTGGCACCATTTTTTATATATAACATATCTATTTATTTGATAAAAATATAAAAATTCCATTTTCTTGCATTTTTGCGACCCCATAGCTTGGGATGCAAAAATGCATCCTGTTTTTTGCAAAATGTTGCAGCTTCCTCATAAAATCTACTCCATGATCCCATAATCTATTGAATAATCTGGGAATTATTTTGGCACGCCTCCTGCAAAGGAAAGAAATCACATGGGGGGCTGCTCTCTGGAGCAGACGCCGGGTCGACACCCCAGCCCCGCCCCGTATGAGCCCGTATCGAAAACCCCTTCTTTCGAAGGATCGCATGGAGACAGATATGAAAGTTATCGACTTCCGCTTCCGGCCCAACACGCCGGAGATCATCAACGGCATCAAGAACAGCACCATGTTCAAGGCTGCCTGTGAAGTCATCGGCTTCGACCAGCGCAAGCCCCAGCCCCTGGACGAGATCGTGGCCGACCTCGACGCCATGGGCGTGGAACTGGGCGTGATCACCGGCCGTGACGCCGAGACCACCTACGGCTTCCCGGCCAACAACAACAGCGTGCTCGAATTCTGCCGCGCCTACCCCAACAAATTCGTGGGCCTCTGGGGCATCGACCCCCACAAGAAGATGGCCGCCGTGCGCGAGATCGAGAAGGTCGTCAAGGAATACGGCATGAAGGGCATCGCCATCGACCCCTACCTGGCCCACATGCCCGCCAGCGACGCCCGCTTCTACCCCCTGTACACCAAGTGCTGCGAACTGGATGTGCCCGTCTTCATCACCATGGCTCCTCCGCCGTGCGTGCCCGGCGCCATCCTGGAATACGCCGACCCCCGCGACGTGGACAAGGTCGCCCGTGACTTCCCCGAGCTGACCCTGATCATGAGCCACGGCGGCTACCCCTTCGTGGATGCGGCCATCTACACCTGCCAGCGCAACGCCAACGTCTACATGGACATCTCCGAATACGAGCGTTCGCCCCAGGTCGAGACCTATGTGAAGGCCATGTGCACCACCATCAGCGACAAGGTGCTCTTTGCCAGCGCCCACCCCTTCATCGAGCTGCGTGATGCTCTGGACGCCTATGCCGCCTTCCCCTTCACCGACGAAGTGCGCAACAAGATCATGTACGAAAACGCCCGCAAGGTCCTGAAACTGGCCTAGCAGCACCCCCAAGGAGCAACGAGAATGAGCGATACTCCCAACAACGGACACTGCCAGCAGAACCTGCGCCGCGTGGTCATCTCCTCCCTCATCGGCGCGGTCATCGAATGGTATGACTTTTTCCTGTACGGTGTCGTGGCCGGCATCGTCTTCAACAAGATCTACTTCCCTGACTTCGACCCGACGGTGGGTACGGTCCTGGCCTTCGCCACCTTTGCCGTGGGTTTCGTGGCCCGTCCGCTTGGGGGTATCGTCTTCGGCCACTTCGGCGACAAGCTGGGCCGCAAGAAGATGCTGGTCCTGACCCTGGAGATCATGGGCGTGGCCACGGTGGGCATCGGCCTGGTGCCCTCCTATGAGACCATCGGCATCTGGGCCCCCATCCTGCTGGTCCTCTGCCGTCTGGCCCAGGGCATCGGCATCGGTGGCGAATGGGGCGGCGCCGTGCTCATGGCCTTCGAATCCGCGCCGCCTCACAAGCGCGCCTTCTACGGCAGCCTGCCCCAGGTGGGCCTGGCCCTCGGCCTGATGCTGGCCTCCGGCGTCATCGGTCTGCTGTCCTTCTTCCTCAGCGACGAAGCCTTCCTGGCCTGGGGCTGGCGTGTGGCCTTCATCCTCAGCGCCATCCTGGTGGGCGTGGGTGCCTACATCCGTATCTCCGTGCAGGAGACCCAGGACTTCTCCTCCGCCAAGAAGAAGACCGAGCAGGTCAAGTACCCCATCCTGGCCGCCTTCAAGCACTATCCCCGCACCCTGACGGCCTGCGTGGGCGCCCGCTTCGTGGAAGGCATCGCCTTCAACGTGTTCGGCGTGTTCTCCCTGACCTACCTGACCAACTCCTGCGGCCTGGACAAGACCGTGAGCCTGTTCGTCATCGTGGGCGCCGCCGCGGTCATGGCCGTGGCCATCCCCTTCTGGGGCATGCGTGCCGACAGCTGGGGCCGTGCCCGCATCTTCGGCATCGCCGCCATCCTGCTGGGCATCACGGCCTACCCCACCTTCTGGGTGCTGCACAACTTCAGCCATAACGTGCCGTTGGTCTTCCTGGCCATCGCCCTGCCCTTCGGCATCATCTACGGCGCGGCGTACGCCACCATGTCCAGCCTGTTCTCGGGCAGCTTCGAACCCACGGTGCGTTACTCCGCCGTATCCTTCATCTACCAGTTCTCCGGGATCTTCGCTTCGGGCCTGACCCCCATGATCGCCACCATGCTGGTCAGCAGCAATGACGGCCAGCCCTGGTACCTTTGCGGCTACCTGCTGGTCGCGGCGGTCATCAGCAGCCTGAGCACCATCTGGATCACCCGTCTCCAGGGCAAGGAAGAATTGCCGCACGAGCCGGAAACCTCCGCCCGGTAGTCCGTCTGCCTTCCTGCCTCCCTCGCTTCTTCATCAGGGGGCAGACGGAGACAGCGCCCGGACCACACCCCGGGCATCGGACACCAAAGGGGGGACAGCCTGTCAGGCTGTCCCCCCTTTTCTTTGCCAGCGTATCGTCCCGCATCTCCGGGATCGTCCTCCGCCTGCGCATCCATGGCGCAGACAGCCCGGATACCGGGCCATCCGCCGGATGGCGTCAAAAATCAAGACTGAACTGCATACCGAGCCCCAGGGAAGGATCGTTCTCCTCGGGACGGGACTTCTTGCCCCATTCGTTGTGCTCGTCCTTGAGCATCAGCTCCGGGCCGATGGTCAGCGAGGCGTCATCGCTGTCCATGAAGTCGGCATAGGCCCGGACCACATGCCGCCGCTCCAGAGGACGCAGCTCGTCGGGACGGGCCTCGCTCGACGGCAGCTCTGCACGCCAGACGGAATCGTCACGCCGGATGTTCATGCCGAGACGGCTTTTTTCTTCAGCTTCCCTTTCGGCTTCCTTGGCCTTGCGGGATTCGGCCTTGGCATGCCGGTCGGCTTCGCGCAGGGCATGCTCGATACTGGCCGAATTGCCCCTGTCCCTGCCCAGGGCCCGCTTGTGCAGGGATTCCGTCTCCACGCCGTCATGCCACAGGGCGTTGTTCCTGTCGCGGGACGCGCCGAAGCTCCAGGCCTGCCCGCCCTTGCTGTTGCCCGCAGCGGCCTTGCCCGCCGGGGCCTGCACCGCCTTGCCCTTTTCCACCGCCGGGACCGGCAAGGGGACAAGGGAGACCGTCAGGGCAGACAGGGCCAGACCAGCCAAAAACAAATGTACTCTGTGCAGCATGGAGGCAGGATAGCCGTCATCCTGCCGGATTGTAAAGACATCCCCGCCGCAGGCCATCCCTGCGCCCGTCTCGTGGCCCATAATGCCTTCGTGTCGCTCTTTTTGGGATCCCCCCATAAATGGGACACAAAAAAAGGAAGGGCGCCCGAGAGCGTCCTTCCTGTATTTTTTGAGCTAAGGCCGTGCCTACTGCTTGGCGGCGGGCTGTTCCTTGGCGGGAGCGGCCACAGGCTGGGAGGCCTTCTGGCCGGCAGCGTCATGGGCCTTGACCAGCTCTTCCGCGTCAGCCACCGGGAAGGAGGGCTTGACGTTGGGATCCTGCCAGCCGCCACCCAGGGCCATGCACACGCTGACCACGGCATTGAGGCGGTCACGCAGGGCGTTGGCCAGGCTCAGCTCGGCGCTGAACAGCTGGCGTTCGGCATCCAGCACGGTCAGGTAGTCGGTGTAGCCGTTGTCGTACTGCAGGCGGGCGATCTCCGCGGCGCGGCGCAGGCTGTCCACCTGGGCCTGGCTGGCGGCCACGATGGCGTCGGCCTCGCGCTGGGAGGTCAGGGAGGTGCGCACGTCCTTGAAGGCGTTCTGCACGGTCTTGCGGTACACGGCGATGGCCGCTTCCTTCTGGGCCTCGGCGTCCTTGACGTTATACCAGGTACGGCCGAAGTCCAGCAGCGGCATGGAGCCGGTCACGCCGTAGCTCCAGGCGCCCGCGGGCCCGCTGAACAGGTTCACCACGCTGGCGCTGAGGGTGCCCAGCATGCCCGTCAGGGAGATGGACGGGAAGAACTCGGCACGGGCCACGCCGATATTGGCGTTGTAGGCCATGATCATGTACTCGGCGGCGCGCACGTCGGGACGGCGCTCCAGCAGTTCGGACGGCAGGCCGGCAGGCAGCACGGGCGGGGCCGGCAGCTTGCTGATGTCGCCGCCGCGCGGCATGACCGCGCTCATGATGTCACGGGGCGAGCGGCCCAGCAGCACGGCCAGGCTGGCTTCGGCGCTGTCCACGGCCACCGTGGAGCTGTGCACCTGGGAGCGGGCCGTTTCCACTTCGGCACGGGCACGCTGCCAGTCCAGTTCCGTGATGTCGCCCTGGCGGTAACGGCTGGTGTAGATGCCGAACGCGTCCTCACGCGTGCGCAGGGTACGCTTGGCCGTGGCCAGCTGCATGTCCAGGGCCAGCAGGGCAAAGTAGCTCTGGGCCGTCTGGCTGGCCACCGAAAGGCGCAGGGCCTCGTGACTGACCACGGTGTTCAGCAGCACGTCCGACAACATGGTGTAGTTGTTGCGGTACTTGCCCCAGAAGTCCAGTTCCCAGCTGGCCGAGAGCTGGCCCTGATAGTTCACATAGGAACGGTCCGCCACATCGTTGTAGTTGGCGATCTTGGTGGAGTTGCTCTGCGAGGTGGCCGCACCGGCGCCGCTCACCGAAGGGGCGAGCTGGCTGGTGCCCACGCCCAGCTTGGCCGCGGCGGAATCGATCTTGGCCAGGCTTTCCGCCAGATCCTGGTTGTTCTTCAGGGCTTCTTCCACCAGGGCATTGAGCACGGGATTATTAAAGCGGGTCCACCAGTCGGTGTTCAGCGGACTGGGCCCCAGATCCACGGAACGCCACTCCTTGGGGATGTCCTGCTCGGGACGTTTATAGTCGGGAGCCAGGGAGCAGCCCGTGACGGCCAGGCACAGCACCAGCGTCAGGCCCGCTTTCAGCAGGGGGGTCATATATCCTCCTCCTCATCGAAGCTTTTCTTGCCTTCGTTGGGATCCTTCTTGCCCTGCAGCTTCAGGGAGATCCGCATGATGGTGCGGAAGAAGTAGGGAACGAAGAGCGTGGCGATGCAGGTTGCGGCCAGCATGCCGCCCACCACGGCGGTGCCGATGGCGTGACGGCTGTTGGCACCGGCGCCGGAGCTGATGGCCAGCGGCACGCAGCCCAGGATGAAGGCCAGCGAGGTCATGACGATGGGACGGAAGCGCAGGCGCGCCGCATGCATGGCGGCCACGTCCAGACTGCGCCCGCCGCGCCAGGCCTCGACGGCGAATTCCACGATCAGGATGGCGTTTTTGGCGGCCAGGCCCACCAGGGTGACCAGGGCCACCTGGAAGTACACGTCATTGGACAGGTCGCGCAGCCAGGTGGCCACCAGGGCGCCGAACACGCCGAAGGGCACGGCCGTGAGCACGGCCAGCGGCAGCGACCAGCTTTCGTACTGGGCGGCCAGGATCAGGAAGACCATGACGAGCGCCAGCACGAAGATGATGGTGGTATCGGCGCTGGCCAGCTTTTCCTGCAGGGCCGAACCGACCCAGCCCAGGCCGTAATCGCTGGACAGCATTTTTTCCGCCACTTGTTCCATGGCTTCCAGGGCCTGACCGGAAGAATAGCCGGGGGCCGGTTCACCCATGAGGTGGGCGGCGGGGAACACGTTGTAACGTTCCATGGTCTGGGGCGCCGTGCGGCGTTCCAGGGTCATGATGGCGTCCAGGGGCACCATGCCGCCCTTGTCGGTCCGCACGAAGATGTCGTGCAGGGACTCGGGCAGCAGGCGGTAATCGGCCTCGGCCTGCATGCGCACCTGGAAGGTACGGCCCAGGTAGTTGAAGTCGTTGACGTAGAGCGCACCGAAGGTGGCGTTCATGGCCGTGAAGACATCGCTGATGCTGATGCCCATGTCCTTGCAGCGCTCACGGTCCAGGTTGGCGTAGAGCTGCGGGGCGCCGGTGGAGAACAGGCTGCGCAGGGTACCGATGGCCGGATACTTGGGCTGGCCGTTCTCGTCACGGGACGTGGCTTCTGCCACGAAGGCATTGGCCGTGGCTTCCAGATCCTGGCTGGTGCCGGCACCGCGCATCTGGATGAAGCCTTCAAAACCGCCCGTGGTGGACATGCCGCTGATGGGCGGCGGCGTGAAGCCGATGGTCACGGCTTCGGGCTGCATCATGGTCACGCCCAGCACCTTGGTACTGATGGCCGAAGCACTGCTCTCCGGCGTGGTACGTTCGCTCCAGGGCTTGAGCACGGCAAAGAAGGTACCGTAGTTGCTCTTGGACGACATGGAGGTGATGTCCAGGCCGTTCAGGGTCATGACCGTGTCCACGGCCGGGTTCTTGCGCAGCACGTCCATGACCACGCGGGTCACGTCACGGGTGCGGTTCTGCACGGCGCCGTCGTCCAGGATGGTCATGCCCAGGATGTAGCCCTGGTCTTCGTTGGGCACCAGGCCGCCGGGGACCACCCGGAACAGGAAGACAAGGCTGACGATCATGCAGCCGAAGAGGGCCATGGAGATCAGGCCGTGGTCCTTGATGAAGCGCACCGTACGCACATAGCGGTGCGTGGTCTTGCCGAAGAAGTAGTTGAAGACGACGAAGGGCTTGGCCGGCTGATGGTCATGCGCATGCGGCTTGAGCAGCAGGGAGCACAGGGCCGGGGTCAGCGTCAGGGCCACGATGCCCGAAAGCACCACGGACACCGAGATGGTGATGGCGAACTGCTTGTACATCTGGCCCGCCAGGCCGCCCATGAAGGACACGGGGATGAACACGGCGCAGAGCACCAGCACGATGGCGATAACGGGGGCCGTCACTTCGCTCATGGCTTTGGCCGTGGCTTCCTTGGGCGGCAGGTGCTCGGTGCTCATGATGCGTTCCACGTTCTCCAGCACCACGATGGCGTCGTCCACCACGATACCGATGGCCAGCACCATACCGAACAGGGTCAGGGTATTGATGGTGTAGCCCAGGGCGAACATGCCCGCGAAGGTACCGATGATGGACACGGGCACGGCGATGCAGGGGATAAGGGTGGCGCGCCAGTTCTGCAGGAAGATGAACACCACCAGGAACACCAGGATCATGGCTTCCACCAGGGTGTGGACCACTTCGTTGATGGATTCCATAACGAAGTCGTTGGTGTCCACGACGATCTTGTAGTCGATACCCTCGGGGAAGTTCTTGGACAGTTCCTGCATGCGGGCGGTGACGGCCTCGCCGGTGGCGATGGCGTTGGCGCCGGGCAGCAGGTAGATACCCATGGCACGGGTCACCATGCCGTTGTATTCGCTGCTGACGCTGTAGTCCTTGCCGCCCATCTCGATGCGGGCCACGTCCTTGAGGCGCAGCATGGCGCTGTCCTCACCGGTACGGATGATGATCTCGCCGAACTCCTGCGGCGTGGCCAGACGGCCCTTGGTGTCGATCTGCCAGGAGAGCTGGGCGGTATCGGGCATGGGCGCGTCGCCCAGACGGCCGGGGGAGAACTGCGAGTTCTGCTCCTGGATGGCCGCGGCGATCTCGCCCACGGTGACGCCGTACTTGGCCAGCTTGTCCGGGACGAGCCAGATGCGCATGGAGTAGTCCATGTAACCGAACACGTTCACGTCGCCCACGCCGGGCACACGCTTGAGTTCGTCGGCCACGTTCACCTGCATGTAGTTGTGCAGGTACACGGCGTCATAACGCCCGTCAGGCGAGTACAGGGCGATGATCTGGAGCATGGCCGGTGAACGCTTGGTCACCTGCACGCCCTGCAGACGCACGGTCTCGGGCAGGGTGGTCTGGGCCAGGTTGACCTTGTTGTTGACGTTGACCAGGGCCATGTCCGGGTCGGTGCCCAGACTGAAATAGACGTTGATGGAGCCCGAACCGGAACCCGAGGAGGCCGTGGACGTCATGTAGAGCATGTTTTCCACGCCGTTAATGTTCACTTCCAGGGGGGCCAGCACGGTACCGGCGATGGTCTCGGCCGAAGCGCCGGGATAGAAGACCGTCACGTTGACCGTGGGCGGCACCAGTTCAGGATACTGGGCGATGGGCAGGGCCTTCATGGCCAGCGCGCCCACCAGCGTAATCACGATGGAGATGACCGACGAAAGGATCGGTCTGCGCAAAAAGATATTTGGTTTTGCCGAAGCTGCCATAGACCATCACCTACTTCTGAGCGGTCTTCTGGGCGGCCTGTCCCTTCTGGGCCTGTCCGTCACCCATGACGCTGACCTTGGCACCGGGACGGGCCTTGACCATGCCTTCACAGATGATGCGTTCCCCGCCCTTGAGGCCGGAGTCCACAAGGTACATGTCGCCGATGGTCTCGCTGACCGTCACCTTCTGGGTGCCGACCACGTTGTCTTTGTCCAGGGTCATGACGAAGGAACCCTTCTGGGTGATGAGCACGGCCTTCTGGGGGATAAGCACGGCGTTGACCAGCACGTCGCCGTCCATGAAGATGCGCACGTACTGGCCGGGCATGATCTGGCCGTCGCTGTTGGCGAAGGAGGCACGGGCCTGCACCACGCCGGTCTCGGGCTGCACGCGGCTGTCGATGAAGTCCACCTGGCCTTCGCCCTGGTACATGCTGCCGTCCAGCAGACGCAGGCGGGCCTTGTAGACATTGCCTTCGGGGAAGCGCAGGCGGCCTTCGGCGGCCAGCTGCTGACGGCGCATGTGCTGCGGCGCGGCGATGGAGAAGTCGATGTACATGGGATCGGTCTGGTCCACGTAGGTCAGCAGGGAGTTGTTGCTGACCAGGTTGCCGGGCGTGAAGCTTTCCTTGGAGCTGTAACCGGACACGGGGGCCACCACCTGGCAGTAGTCCAGATTGATCTTGGCGGCGCGCAGGGCGGCCTTGGCGTTGTCATAGGCGGCCTTGGCGTTGTCGCGATCCTTCTGGGAAACGGCGTTCTTGGCGAACAGGGGGCGCACACGGTTCCATTCGCGCTTGGCGCTGTCGTACTGGGCCTCGGCCTGCTGCACGGCGGCCTCGTACTGGTCGCGCTCGATCTGGAACATGAGCTGGCCGGCCTTGACGAACTCGCCTTCGCGGTACAGGCGCTTCTCGATAATGCCCTGCACACGGGCACGCACTTCGACGGACCGGGAGCCGGAGGCCTGGGCCTGGAATTCGGAAGGCCAGGGCACGTCCTTGGCTTCCACCTGGAAGACGCCCACCGGCGGGGCGGGCATCTGACCTTTTTGAGCACCTTCATCCTTGCATGCCGCAAGGCTGAAACAGAGAAGCAACAGCAGCGTTGCCAGAATGGTCTGTTTTCCGGTCATGATATCTTACTCCTGGGACAGCAGCGAACTGCCGATACGTGGAAAGCCCGCCCGCAAAGCGAGCGGGCTTTGAATCCCCTGCTAAACATTTTTTGCAAAATGCGTCAAGAAATGCAGGCTTATCTTGCTCTTAAGGTTCAATAAAGAAAAATCCTTTTATTTCAATAGGTTAGCGAACCGTACTTTTTTCTTGCAACCTATTGGAATAATTAGATATTTTTAAATCACTTTTTTTGAGGGCCTCCACGGCCTCAGCGGGCCGCCCGAAGAGCCTCCAGCGTCCCCGCCCTGGCGGCCATGAGCTCGGCCACCACGGAGACGGCGATCTGCTGCGGCGTGTCCGCGCCGATGCCCAGACCGATGGGGCAGCAGACCTTGTCCAGGGCCGCATCGCTGACGCCCTGCGCACGCAGCGCCTTGTACACCGAGGCTTTTTTGCTGCTGCTGCCGATCATACCAATATAGAAGGCGTCCGTTCCCAGGGCCTGGGCCAGGACCTCGCGGTCGAAGCTGTGGCCGCGGGTCATGATGGCCACATAATGGTGCCGGCCGATGCCGCAGCGCGCCGCCAGATCCTCGAAGGCCGGCAGCGTCAGGCAACGCCGGGCCATGGGGAAGCGCCGGGGATCGGCGAACTCCGCACGGTCGTCCACCACGTCCACCACGAAACCGGCGGCATGGGCCAGACGGGCCGTCTCCAGCGACACATGGCCGCCGCCGCAGAGCAGCAGCACCGGCGGTGCGTCCAGGGCCTCCACATAGCGTTCCACCAGGCCTTCCCGCACCAGGCCGGGACGGCCCTTGCGCCCGGCCAGCAACGGACGGACGGCTTCCGCGCCCTCGTGCAGGCCAGCCACCAGGGGCTGGCCCTGGGGCAGCGCATCCAGATACAGGTCACGCACGGGCGCGTCGGCCCGGCTCACGTCCAGCAGCCAGATGCCGGTCAGCCCGGCTTTCAGGGCCGCGTCCGCCGCACGGAACAGGGGCGCCTGCGCAGGCGCCAGATATTCGCAAAGCAGATCCATGCTGCCGCCGCAGATCATATCGCTGTCGGGGCCAAGGCCGGTAAGATCGCAACGCACACGGGCGGAGCGCCCTTCCTTCAGGCAGACGTTGGCCGCCTCCACGGCGCGGGCCTCCAGCAGGCCGCCGCCCACGGTACCTTCCAGACCGGCGGCGGTCAGCAGGGCACGGGTGCCGGCGGCACGCGGGGCCGAGCCTTCGCGCTCCACCACGGTCAGCAGGACCACGGCCTGCCCTTCGTCCAGCAGCTGGGCCGCACGGGCCTCCAGGTTCAGCGGTACGCCCAGGTCATCCACCGGGGCGCTCACCAGCACCGGCGAGGCCGGCGCATTAGGCTTCCTGTCCATCGTCGCCTCCTTTCACATAGCCGCAGCCCTTGGTGGGGCACATGACCTTGACGCTGCCGTCGCGGCCGCGCTTCTCCACCAGATACGGGGAGTCACAACGCGGGCAGGGGCCGGGCACGGGCTTGTCCCACAGGGCGAAATCACATTGCGGGTAGCGGTCGCAGGAATAGAAAAGCTTGCCGCGCTTGGTGCTCTTTTCCACCATGCGGCCTTCGCCGCAGCGCGGGCACATGACGCCCGTGGCCATGGGCGCCGTATAATTGCAGTCCGGATAACCCGTGCAGGCGATGAAACGGCTGCCCGTGCGGGCGTGCTTGATGACCAGGTCCTTGCCGCAGCGCGGGCACTCGCCCACCTTTTCCAGCTCGGGCTTCTGCGGGGCCACGATCTCCAGGCGTCCGTCCTCGGTGCGCTGGAAGTTGCTGGTGAAGCGGCAGTCGGGATAGCCGCTGCAGGCCAGGAAAGGCCCGGCCTTGCCGAACTTGATCATCAGGGGCTTGCCGCAGTCGGGGCAGGCCAGATCGGTGGGTAGGCCGCCCTTGACGCTCTGCATGTTCTTGGCGGCAGCCGCCAGCGTGGGGTTGAAATCCGCGGCAAAGGCATGCATCAGGTCCACCCACTGCTGGTCGCCGTCGGCCACCTTGTCCAGCAGGCTCTCCATCTCGGCCGTGAACCCCACGTCCATGAGGTGGGGGAAGTGCTGCACCAGCTGCTCGCAGACCACGCGCCCCAGATCCGTGGGGATGAAGTGGCGGTCCTGCAGGCTCACATACTCGCGGTCCTGCAGGGTGGAGATGATGCTGGCGTAGGTGGAGGGACGGCCGATGCCCTGCTCTTCCAGCTCGCGCACCAGGCTGGCTTCGCTGTAGCGGGCCGGGGGCTGGGTGAACTTCTGTTCCTTGTCCAGTTTTTCCAGCTTCAGGGTCTGGCCGGGCGCCAGGGGCGGCAGCTCGGCATCGCCTTCGTCCTTGCCGCGGGGCAGCACGGCCAAAAAGCCGGGAAAGAGCAGGCGCTCGCCCTTGGCCTTCCACTGGGTACGGCCGCAGGCCACGGTCACCGTGGTGTCGTGGAAGCGCGCCCCGGCCATCTGCGAGGCCACGAAGCGCGACCAGATCAGGCGGTACAGGTTGTACTGGTCTGGGGGCAGGGCCGCCTTGACCATCTCGGGCGTGATGTTCACATCCACGGGGCGGATGGCTTCGTGGGCGTCCTGCGCGCCGCTCTTGGTCTTGTAGACGCGCTTCTTGGCCGGCAGATAATCGTTGCCGAACTCGCGCTGGATGAAGTCATGCGCCGCCTGCCGGGCCTCGTCGGCGATGCGGGTGGAGTCGGTACGCATGTAGGTGATGAGGGCCGTGATGCTGCCGTCTTCCATCTCCACGCCTTCGTAAAGGCGCTGGGCGATGTTCATGGTGCGCTTGGCCGTGTAGGAAAGACGCTGGTTGGCGGCCTGCTGCAGGGTGGAGGTGATGAAGGGCGGCTGCGGCGCGCGCTCGCGCTCCTTCTGCTCCACGCTCTCCACCACGAAGGGCTGGCCCTTGAGCTCGGCCTCCAGGGCATTGGCCTCCTCGGCATTGCGGATCACGGCCTTCTTGCCGCCGATGCGCGCCAGTTCCGCCCGCACGGAGGGCGGCACTTCGGCACCCAGCAGGGCCTTGAACAGCCAGTATTCTTCCGGCTTGAAGGCGGCCCGCTCGGCCTCGCGCTCCACGATGAGGCGCAGGGCCACGGACTGCACGCGCCCGGCGGAGATGCCGCGCTTGATGGTCTTCCAGAGCAGGGGCGAGATCTTGTAGCCCACCAGGCGGTCCAGCACGCGCCGGGCCTGCTGGGCATCGAAAAGGTGCTGGTTGAGCTCGCGCGGATGGGCCAGGGCCTCCTTGACGGCGCGGGCGGTGATCTCGTTGAACTGGATGCGCTTGATGTCCTTGGCCTTGTCGCGGATCAGCTCCGCCACATGCCAGGCGATGGCCTCCCCTTCGCGGTCCGGGTCGGGGGCCAGATAGACGGTATCGGCCTTGGCCGCGGCGCTGCGCAGCTCGCTGACCACGTTCTTCTTGTTGTCGATGATCTCGTACTGGGGGGCAAAATCGTTGGCTTCGTCCACGCCCAGACTGCTGGACGGCAGGTCGCGCACATGGCCCACGCTGGCCTGCACCATGTACTGCGGTCCCAGAAATTTCTTGATGGTCTTCACCTTGGCCGGCGATTCCACGATGATCAGCTGCTTGCCCATGATGTCCCTTGTCCATCCGACTGCCGGACGGCAGTGGCAGGAGTTGAATGAAAAAAGACGGTCCCGTGGACCGTTCATGCTGCCTTGAGGCTGCCCGGAAGGAAATCGTAGCGGAGAAAAAGCCGGGCCGCCAGGTCCGCGGCAAGGGCCCTCAGACCTGCCGTGTGCGCGGAGGATACGGCAAAATGCAGCCACGTCAAGCCCGCGCCGCCGCCGCAGGGGCTCCGGGCGCGCCTTTTCCGCCGTCTGGACAGGTCTACCGGCCTGGGATACAACATATAAATGACCGGGATATTCTTTCCCCTTCAAGGAGCCGCCATGCATCCGCACCGCATCCTGAGCCTGCTTTTCCTCCTGCTTCTTTGCCTGGCCCTGGGGGCCTGCGCCTCGCACGATGCCCGCCCGGCACCGGAACCCGGCGCGCCCCTGCCCGCCGTCACCCTGGAACGGGGCGACAGGGTCTTCGTCCAGATCGAGAACGGCAAGAGCATGACGGAAGACCTGCACTCCATGCTCACGGCCTACCTGCAGAGCGAACGCGGCCTGAACCCGGCCTCGGACATCAAGGAAGCCGATCTCGTGATCCTGGTGGAGATCCGCGATGTCTGGGCCACCAACGACGGCAGTCGGGTGAGCGCCGGACGCGCGCTGGGCAACGTGGGCACGGGCACCATGCTGGGCGTGTTGCTGGGCGGCCTGGTGGACGGGCGCGGCGGCGCCATCGTGGGCGCGGGCATCGGCGCCACGGTGGGCGTGGGCGCCACCCTGCACGACGCGGGCGACAACTACACCAACTGGGCCATGGAGGCCGTCGTGGGCACGGCCGCCCGCCGCATCCCCGACAAGGACAGCCTGCATGCCGTTTCCGTGGTCAGCCGCGGCAATCCCCGCAGCAAGGAAGAAGCCTTCGCCGGACTGGAAGACGCCCTGTGCCGGGCCATCCTGGAGTCCATCAGGGTCCTGTGATGACGGGTCCCTCCTTTGCAAGGGACCTTCATAGGACCCAGCGCGTTAGCACCATCATCCGCCCTCCCTTCCTGTTTGCGCCTCGTCATCAGGCATCATGGAATTTCCCCCAAGCGGTATCCCCTTTCCGTCGATGTCGATAGCGCATCCCACGGGCCGTCTTCAGCACGCACGCAGGCCTTTGAAGAAACGCAAGTATCCTGCCGCAGCAAGGGACAGGTCCTCCCTGCCGGCCACATCGCCCTCCACAACGGCAGGAGCGGGACGACCGCGACCATCCTCATCCGCAGCGGCAGACAGCAGCTTCCCGGCCCTGCTGGACATGCCTGTGATTTCTGCGGTATAGGGCTGGCCTCGGAGACAGTACCGCGTCCGCTCCCGGACGCGCCGGTCCCCCTGCCATCGTGCCCGCTGCCGCGCGGCGTGGGCAAGCTCTCCGGCAGGGGCCGCAAGCCCTGTCGCCGTCCCGGAGACGCATGAAAAAAACGCTCTTTCTCCTCCTCGCGCTGCTGTTGCTGCTGCTTCCGGGTTGCAAGCACCGGCAGCCCGCCCCCACCGACATCCAGATCCTGCGCCAAGGCTCCCTGGCCCCGGCCGACGATGACACCACCCCTGTGGTCTATGTCAGCGTCCGCGACCAGAGCCGCCATGTCTTCGGTCTGCGCACCGAAGTGGAACGCCTGCTGCGCGCCGAAAAGTACGACATCACCGACAACCCCAGCCAGGCCGGGTTCATCATCCAGGCCAGCGTGCTGGAAGCCGGCATCACCGATGCCGCCGCGGCCCAACGCATGGTCGAGGGCGGCTACGGGGCGCCCTCGGAACTTTCCGGCAAGGGCGCGACCCTCGTCCTTTCGGACATCCTGCTGGTCCAGCGCCGCGTCCCCAGCGACAAACGCCCCAAGCGCTTCATGCTCCAGAACGTGGGCAGCCGTAATGCCCGTGGCAGCAGCCAGATGCGCACAGGCCTGCTGGCCCGCCGCGAGTTCAGCGTGGATTCCGGGATCCCGGCCCTCTTCGTGACCCTGCTGGCCAAGGAGATCACCTCGCCCTTCAGCGCGGCCCCTCAGGAGCAGGCCCCGGCACAGCCGCAGGACGCCCGGCGTCCCTGACGGGCCCCGGCCCCAGCTCCGGCCCTCAGGGCCTGACTCGTCCGCCCCGGCATATGCGGCGGGGCGGGGCCCTCTTTCGCGTCTTGCGGAAAGGGACTTTCCGCTCCATCCAAGGCGCTGCCCGTCACGGGACAGGGCAAGGCAGCGGACAGCATCGGCGCGCCCGGCATCTTCCCCCGCTCTGCCGCCCGTCTTCCCTCCGGTCCTTCCCGCTCGCCGCATCCGTCTGGACGTCCGCGCCCAGTTCTGCTAGAAAGCTCCCCCCGTCAGCGTGCCCCGCACCACGGGAATCTTCACCCTCCGCAAGGAAACTGTCATGCGTCTGGATGCTCTTGTCATCAATCTGAACCGCTTCGGGGATCTGCTGCTCAGCCAGCCCCTGCTGCACGACCTGCACAAGGCCGGGCGCAGCACCACGCTGCTTTGTCTGGAAAAATACGCGGACACCGAGGGCCTGCTGCAATTCGCCAGCCCTCTACTCACGGTGCCCGACCATCTGGTCAGTCCCGAACAGGCCGATGCCACCCGCCACGAACTGCAGGCGTGGGCCGAAAACCTGCGCGCCAGCGTGCAGGCCGACCATATCATCAACCTGACGCCCAGCATGCCCGCCCGTCTGCTGGCCACGGCCCTGGCCCCCACGCCCGAAGCCGTGCTGGGCTTCGGACTGGATCACAAGGGCCGCCCGCGCGTGGACGGTCTCTGGCCCGCTTTCCTCCATGCCGCCGAACTGCGCCAGAGCAACGCGCCCTTCAACCTGGCCGACATGTTCCGCATGACCGGCGCGCCCCTGCTGGGCGGCCTTTCCGGCGAACTGCTCTCCCAGCCCGGCTCCGGCCTGCTCAGCGAACTGGGCACCGAGGCCCGCGAGACGGCCCGCCGCCTGCTGGCCCACGCACCGGTAATCCGGCACGGCTTCATCGGCATGCAGCTGGGCGCCAGCGAAAAGCGCCGCCAGTGGCCGGTGAGCCACTTCGTGGAGCTGGGCAAGCGCATCTGGCAGGAAGAAGGCATCTGTCCCGTCCTGCTGGGCGAAGCCTCGGAACGCCCCCTGGCCGACGAATACGCCCGTCTGACCAGCACGCCCTTCGTGGACGTGGTGGGGCAGACCAATATCTTCGAGCTGGGCGCCGTCCTGCGCGAGATGGCCATGCTGGTCACCAACAATACCGGCACCATGCATCTGGCCGCCGGTCTGGGCCTGCCCCTGCTCTCCATCTTCCTGGCTACGGCCCAGCCCTGCGATACCGGCCCCTACCTGCCCGGCAGCTGCTGTCTGGAGCCGACCCTGCCCTGCCATCCCTGCCCGCATGACCACGACTGCGTCCTGGGCGAGAAATGCCGCCACCACATCAGCGCCTCCATCGTGGCCGACCTGGTGCTGGCCAAGCTCACCAGCGGCCAATGGAGCGAAGGCATCACCACCTCGGCCTGCCGTGAGGCCCGCATCTGGCAGACGGCCACCGACTCGCGCGGTTTCATCACCACCACCTGCCTGTCCGACCACAAGGCCGATGACCGCACCCTCTGGCTTTGCCAGCAGCGCGTCTACTGGCGGCGCATCCTGGATGACCTGACCTCCGGCGCCACGGAGCCCACGCCCCTGACCAATGTGCCCCTGAGCATGGCCTGCCCCAACTATTCCAGCCAGTTCGCGGCCCGCGTGGGCAAGGCCCTGAGCCATTGCGCCCATCTGCTCCAGACCCTGCTGCAGGAATGCGCCCCCCTGCCGGAGAGCTTCGACCCCACGGGCCACCCCCTGTGCATGACCATCCTCCAGCACATGCAGTCCTGTCCGGAACTGGCCAGCATGGCCTTTTTCTGGCACCAGCTCTGCCAGCATTACCAAGGACGCGGTCCCCGCTTCCTCCAGGCCGTGCGCCTGCTGCACGCCCATATCCTGCGCTGGGCCAAGAGTTTCGATTAAGGCCTGCTCAGGCTTTGCCGGGGAAGGCGCCCCTTCCCCAAACGCGTTCTATTCCATTATATAGCTGAAAAAGAAGAGGTGACCGTCATATGACGGTCACCTCTTCTTTTTGCTTTTCGATCATCCTGCATCCAGGGTAGAGAGCAGGATCCGCCAGCCTTCACTGCCCAGATTCTTGGGACTAAGCGTCGCCTGCCCCGGACTATGGCCATGTATCCGATGCGGATACGTCTCCAGTTCCGGAACAGCATCTTCCCATTTTCCCCGGCTCCTGAGCTGAACGACCAATGCCCTTCTTTGCATGGCAGCGAGCAGGATATGCCGTGTGAAGGCAAATGAAGGAAATAGCTGAGGCTTGTCACATTTTTTTGATTTATATGGATATAACTGCAAAAGCAGAAAAGAATTTGAACAAACTTTTAAAGAGAATCCAGCTTTTACTACTTCTTTTATTTTCTTTATCCAGTGCACGTATCCGTCATTGCCAGCCGCAAAATATGGATTTAAATGGTAGAACGGATATTCTTGAACAATAAACTCGCGTGTTTTTTTCATGCTTAACGAAAATTCTTCATTTCCAAGCATGATGGATGCATCATTTTCACTGTAGTTAGGATAACAATTCAGCAGGACGATAGGTGCATCCAGACGGCCTGAAAAGGGTTCCGGGGGCAACTCGGTATGCAGCTCATAAGGAGTCCCGGCATATTTCTGATTGAATGCCGCGACTGCTGCCGCATCGGCCTGCAAGACGAAAGGCTGTGCTTCTGGAAGGAAACACCACGGATTATCCATGCGTCACCTCTAAAAAAATACAGGATAAAGCGAGTTTGGGGAGGATGGGGGGCTCGGGGGGAAGGGGCACCTTTGGGCGCGAGCAAAGGGCCCCTTCCCCCCGAACATCCCGTATGTCACATCCTACATCCCCTGGTGCATGGCGGCGCGCACGGCCTGCACCTTGGCGGCGATGTCCGGGGCGCCCACCAGTTCGGAGACCAGGGCGCAGCAGCGGGCCCCGTGACGGGCCACGTCGGCGATATTGTGTTCCTTGATGCCGCCGATGGCCACGAAGGGGATGGTGATGTTGGCGGCCACCCAGTCCAGGTAGTCGAAGCCCACCGGGGCCACCACGTCTTCCTTGGTCTTGGTGGCGAAGATGGGCCCCACGCCGATGTAGTCGGCGCCCACGGCCACGGCGGCTTTTGCCTGTTCCGGGCTGTGGGTGGACAAGCCGATGCACATGTCGGGGCCCACCAGCTGGCGCACCGCGGGCAGGGGGAAATCTTCCTGCCCGATGTGCACTCCGTCGGCTTCGGCCAGGATGGCAAGGTCCACATGGTCATCCACGATGAAGCAGGCCCCGGCCTCGCGGGTCAGGCGGCGCATCAGGCGACATTCTTCCAGCATCTCACCGGATTTCATATGTTTTTCACGATACTGGATGATCTTGACCCCGGCGCCCAGCAGGGCGGAGACCACGGTCTCCAGCGTACGGCCGCAGGAAAGGCGGGCATCGGTCAGGGCATAGATGTCGGTCTGGCCCGGCAGGATCACAGGCATGGTCAACTCCTCGCTCCCCGAGGGGGAGCAGCTTTCGTTATTTCCGGCGCGCCAGCCACAGGCGGCGCAGACAACTCTTGAACAGGCGCCAGGGCCGAAACGAGGTGTGCATCAGCTCGTCCGGCAGGAGGAAGCCCGTACTGTCGAAATCTTCGGGCCGGGCCAGCACATAGTCGTGCCGCCAGCCCGCACGGCGGCACCCCGCGGCATCACGGCGCTCCAGGGCCGCGCCCAGGGGCGTCCCGGCCAGGGGCAGGCCCAGCACCGAGCACAGGGCCTCGTCCAGGGCCACAGCCGAGGGGCTGGCCCCCAGCAGGCCCAGCGGGAAAGGCTGTCCCTTGCTGGGGCCCGTCACATGCATGGCGGTCAGGCCGTCGGCCACGGCGGCCACCGGCGGCAGACCGGCCCAGAGGGCGGCGATGCAGTCAGCGAAAAAGTCGGGATCCTGACCCTGCCGCGTATGGATGAGGGCCTTGCGCAGGCCGCAGACACAGCCGAACAGGTTCTTGACCGCCAGGGTCAGACGCATCTGGGAGTGGGCCTTGACCCGGGGCAGGGAAAAGATGACGTCGCTTTCCAGCGCCACCCGGGCCACCCCGAAGGAGACGGGCCCGCCCCGGCGCAGGGGCAGTGCCAGGGGACGGGGATCGGCCAGGGACTCCACCCGCAGGCCCAGCGGCCGCAGGGCCTCTTCCAGCCCCGTCTGCCGGGCCACGGCCGTGGCCGTGCCGAAACCGGGCGAATCCCCCACCCGCACGCGGGCCCCCTGATCCAGCAGCCAGCGGCAGACGGAAGCCACCACCACGGGACTGGTGCAGGCCAGGGGCGTGGCCGTCAGCAGGTTGGGTTTGACCAGCACATGGGCCGAACGCAGGGAAAAGGACGAGGCCAGACCCGCGCGATCGAGAAGGGGGGGCAGGGCCTGCGCCACGGCCTCGCTGTCGGCAGGGGAAAGACGTTGCAGGGCAACGGGCACCCCGGGGACAGAGGCCGGGCCATCCTGACGGGAAAAAGAAGAGACGCTCTGGGACATGCGCCCACTATGCCGGGCACGGAAGGGCTTGTAAAGCCGGGCCATCCGTCTGTTCCCGGAAAGGGAAAAAAGCCGTTTTTCACAGGCGGATGCTCTTTTCAACCAGTACATCTTGCGCTATTGCTGGCTTTTCAATGCCATGATGCCCCTGCCCTTCGGCAGAGGCCTTTCTTTGAGGTGGACCATGTATCGCTGCCTGCTCCGTTCCCTGCCCGTTCTCATGCTGCTGACCGTCCTCAGCCTCGCGCCGGCCCTCTCCGGAGACGCCTGCCGGGAGATGACCTCTCTCGTCGGCCCGACCTGTGCCCTGGCTGATGAAGCGCCCCAGAAGGCCGATGACAAGGCCGATGCCAAAAAGGACGACAAGGCCCAGGACAAGAAATCGGGCTCCAATGCCCCCGCCGAAGCCGACGCGGCCCCCACCGTGGACCCGCTGGAGAACATCTGGGCCGGCCAGAAGGACATGCTGGACGACATCAACAGCAGCACGCGCGGCCTGGTGCGCGACATCAACAAGCAGGCGGAGACCATGTCCAAGCAGGCACGGCCCATCATCGAGGAGGCCCGCCGCCTGCTCCTGCTCATCAACACGTTCAAGAACTGGCCCAACCCGCTGGAGGCCCTGGATCGCCGCATCTCCTTCACCGTGCAGCAGATGCAGCAGGTCATCGATCCCGTGCTGCTGGCCCGCAACAGCGTCAATTCCCTGCTGGAACGCGTCAACCATCTGGCCGAGAGCCTGCCCGAGACCAAGGATCTGCCGTCCAACGCCGAGATCCGCGAGTACTCGCGTCAGGTCACCAAGGCCCAGAAGAGCCTGACCGACGTCATCAAGCGCTACGATTCCGTGCTGTCGCCCACCCAGGACATGATGGCCGATCTGAAAAAGGCGCAGAAAGACATCGCCAGCATGCTGCCCCAGCTGTGGCGGGACTACTACCTGCAAAGCCCGGTGCCCTATCTCAGCCTCGAGACCTGGGAGACCGTGCCCAAGCGCCTGCAATATGTCTGGCAGGGCATCCAGCTGCGCCTGCCCGTGGAGATCCCGGTCAGTGCCGACGACTGGCACACGGCCGGCCTGCGCTTCACCATCTGCCTCCTGCTGGTCCTGTTCACCGGTACGGTGCTCTACCGTCGCTGGCGCAATTCCGAGACCCACGGCGAGGTGGGCCGCCACATGTTCCATGTGAGCCTGCCCTGGATCGGCCTGGGCCTGTCCCTGCTGGCCTCGTCGCTGTCCTCCCACGGCGACGTGTTCCGCTGCTTCCTGGCCCTGGGCAACCTGAGCATCATCATCGGCGAGGTCTTCCTGGCCTGGGACCTGCGCCGCCTGCAGCACCCGGACAAGGCCGCCGTCAACAACCCCCTGTGGCAGCTCATCCCGCTGACGCTCTTTTCCTACATCCTGATCTATCTGCCCCTGCCGCCGGTGGTGACCCTCATCGCCTGGGTGGTGCTCATGCTCCTGCACCGTCTGTGGCGCGCCAAGAGCCACAGCCTGGAAGCCAGCACCCAGCTCGAGTCCACCCTCCTGTCGGGCAGCGCCTTCATCTTCTGGGTGACCCTGGTGCTGGCCATCATGGGCCTGCACATCTTCAGCATGGGCCTGTATCTGTTCTACGTCTCCTGCTCGCTGGCCCTGCAGATCAGCGTGGCCAGCATGTCGGCCATCAACCGCTACAATGACCAGCTGCCCGACGAGGGCGGCTCGGCGGCCTTCTCCAGCCTCATGCTGGCCCTGGCCGCGCCGGTCATCCTGCTGCTGGCCATCGGCGGCATGTCCCTGTGGGTCTGCACCCTGCCCGGCGGCCTTTCCCTGCTGCAGGACTTCGTGCTCCAGGGCGTCAACGTAGGCGAGACGCGCTTCAACATGGTGCAGGTGCTGCTCATCATCAGCGTCTTCTTCCTGACCCGTACCGCCGTACGCATGGGCACGCTCTTCCTCTCGCGCATGCCCAGCCGCGGCCTGCGCATCGACCCCACACTCATCCAGCCCCTGCAGACGGCCTTCACCTACGCCCTGTGGGCGTTCTTCGGCCTGTTCACCCTGCGCTCGCTGGGCATGGAGCTGAGCAACCTGGCCATGGTCGCCGGTGGTCTGTCCGTCGGTATCGGTTTCGGCATGCAGACCATCATCAACAACTTCCTCTCCGGCCTGATCCTCATCTTCAGCCGCACCATGCAGGTGGGCGACGTGGTGGAAGTGGGCACCACCACGGGCCGCGTGCGCAAGATCAGTGTGCGCGCCACCATCGTGGAGACCTACGACAACGCCGTCATCTACGTGCCCAACTCCGAGTTCGTGTCCACGCGCCTCATCAACTGGACGCGCAACAGCCGTACGGTGCGCCGTGATGTGGTGGTGGGCGTGGCCTACGGCAGCGACACCACCCTGGTCATGAAGCTGCTGGCCTCCGTGGCCAACGGCCACAGCGACATCCTCAAGTACCCCGCGCCTGTGGTGCTGTTCTCCAACTTCGGCGCCAGCACCCTGGACTTCACCCTGCGTTTCTGGGTGCGGGACTACGATGTCAGCGTCAAGACGGCCTCGGAACTGCTGTTCGAGATCGATCAGCTGTTCCGCAAGAACAATATCGAGATCGCTTTCCCGCAGATGGACGTGCACATCAAGGACATGCCGCCCCGTGCCAAGAGCCCGCGTGACATGGCCACGCGGCCCACGGCGGCCCTGCCCGACGCGCCCGCCGACCGTCGCGCCGCGCGCGGCG
>OLFZ01000155.1_pt1 | contig 79131 bp, 80 predicted proteins | sample 1604861 | NCBI WGS metagenome assembly OLFZ01 (sample SAMEA3888895, study PRJEB22519) | human gut metagenome | biome: human gut; feature: human-associated habitat; material: faeces | place: Denmark | collected 2011 | reverse complement strand
TCAGACTCACATAGGCGGGTGGATGAGAACAGCAGCGGAGCCGACCACCGCCTGCGGCGGAAACAGGGAGGCGAGGCTGGGGCCGCGCTCCGATTTTTCAAGGCCCCGCCAAGGGGCTGCAGAAAAATCGGAAAGCGCAACTCGTAAGGCCCGGCGCTTCGCGTCCCGCCGGGCAAAAACAGCCGCCGCACGGAAAGCTCCATGCGGCGGCTGTTCTCATTTTGTTGAATCTTCAGGAAAAATTACTTTACGTACTCGACGGTGTACTCGAAGCCGTACTCTTCCTGCAGCTTCTTGACGGCAGGCTCGCAGTCCTCGATGAAGCTGGGTGCGTAGACGGAAGCACCGTTGTGGTCCTTCTTGTAGTCCTCCACGATCTGCTGCAGCTTTGCCCAGCCCTCGTTGGCCTTGGCGTTGTCAACAGTGTCGGGGAAGTTGATGATGAATTCACGGTGCTGCGGAATACGAGCTTTCATAAGTGATATCTCCTTATTTGACAATTTGTAGTTTGTTACTTGATTTATACAGAAGCATAATGCTTTTGTAGATAACGGATAGATTGTATAGAAGGATAGCCTGCCCTCTGTGCCCGGCTGCTGCCGGTTTCAGACGGAGAGATTATACACCTGGCAGGCATTCTCCACCGTCTGCCGGAACACCTGCTCCGGTTCCTCACCCTTGATGCTAGCGATATACTCGCCTACATAGCGGATGAGAGAGCTGTCGCAGCGGGTGCCGCGGACAGGCTCCGGGGCCATATAGGGGCAGTCAGTTTCCAGGACGATGCGTTCCAGCGGCAGGGCGGCAATGGCCTTGGCGGCACGCTTGGCCCCCTTGAAGGTGCAGGCCCCGCCAAAGCCGATGTAGAGCCCCTGCTCTGCCAGCCAGAGCGCGTCATCGGCGCTGCCGGAATAGCAGTGGACGATGCCCTTGGGCCGGTACTTTTTTAGCAGGGCGTAGACATCGGCGTGGGCGCTGCGGTCGTGCACGATGATGGGCTTGTCCAGTTCCAGCGCCAGCCGGATCTCGGCCTCAAACAGCGCCAGCTGGGCATCCTTGGGCACAGGCCAGTGGTAGTCCAGCCCGCACTCGCCCACAGCGACCACTTTCGGGTCGTCGTAGCAGGGGGCAAGGGCTTTCATCTCAGCGGCCCAGTCGCCGCCAAAGACCGAGACAGTGGGGGCAGGGCCTTCCTCGCCGCAGTCCTCGGGGGCCAGCAGGCTCTCGGGATGGATGCCGATGGCGGCATACACCCACGGATAGCGGTGAGCCAGTTCCAGCACCCGGGGCGCGTCCCCTGAGTGGGTGGCCTGCTCGCAGACGCCGACCACGCCCTTTTCGGGCAGGCTGTCCAGCAGAGCGAAGCGGTCAGCATCGAAGGCGCGGGCGCTGTAGTGGGCGTGGGTGTCGAAAATCGGGCCGGTCATTGTTTCTCCTTCTTGGCGGGGGCTTTGTTCACCAGCCAGATGCCGACGCAGACGAACACCAGTGCGGCCAGATACTGCCAGCGGAACAGCGGCTCGCCGTTTTCCCGGTGGCCGATGACGATGCGACCCTCCCAGCGTCCGTCCTCCCGCCTGCGCACCATGCCGTCACCGGCCGGTCTTCGTTTTGCCATGTATTTCACTTCCTTTGACTGAGATTTCTTTTTGCAACACAAACAACTACCACACTTTTCGTGAAATAGCTATCAGAACTTTGAAATGGTTCGCCACTACATCCGCATAGAAAAGCCATGGTACTGCTCGTATTCTTCCTCTTCGTCATCTACGGCGTATTCCACCGTGCGGTCGATCTTGCCGCCGCGTTCCAGAATGCGCCGGATCTCCTGCTTGCTGTGATGCAGCGTTTCCAGATGGAAGCGGTCATTGTCGCCGGTGTTCATCGCATCCAGAATGGAGATCAAACCGCAGACGGCATCGTCCACCGTAGGCAGGAGTTCACCGTACTCGGTGGCATCGATGCGGCTTTCCAGATACTCACAGCCGCCCATATCGAAGTAGGCTTCCATGCTGCTGCGCAGAAGCGTCTGGTCGAAGAGCTTATTGTCTCTGCATCGGACATTCTCCGGTGTGGTGTAGGTGATGTATTTTTGATTCGGCTCCCATCGCACCTTGTAGCCGTACTCCGCCATGAATGCGATGAACTCCTCACGGGTAGCACAGTTCTCCATAGCTTCCTTAATGGTACGGCACAGCCGTTTCTTCCAAGCAGGAATACGGAACGGATCTGCCTTGCTCTCGGTGAAGGACAAGCCATACTCCCGGCAGAGCTGGTTGCTGTATTCCTTGGCCTGCTGCATCTCCCGGGCGCTCTGATGAAACTTCTGACCGGTTTCAAAATTTACCGAGTTCATGATGATGTGATTGTGGATGTGCGCCGTATTCATATGCGTGACCACCACACACTGGTAGCCCTTGAAGTATTCCGCAAACTTCAACCCGATTTCATGCGCTGTATCAAAGTCCAGCGGATCGTCCGGAGCGAAGGCTTGGACGATGTGGTAGTAGCTGCGGCCATCTGTTTTGCGGAACTGTTTCTTTACAGCTTCAAATTCAGCCTGAGCTGTTTGGGCCACGCAGTTGACACCGGAGATGAGACGCTCCACCGTTTTCTCACGGTTGGTAACATAGTCCAGGATACCGCTCAGACTGCGTGAGACAGCAATGAATTTAATGTTTGCCATGCGTTCCGGTACACCTCCGTAAAGGGTTCATAGTTCACCTGTGTGATACGCCCCTGCCGAGCCATGACCGTGAGCTGGTTCAGGTTATTTCCCTGATAGCGCAGCTCCCGCAGGAGCTCATCCATACCTTCAATGACCGTGACCTCCCGATCCATGGCCGCCCGGCGCACGAACTCACTTTCGGTCATATGAGCTGCATCCGCCTTACGGCGGATGCAGTCCTTTTCCCACCCGGCAACGCGGGCGCGGATAAATTGATTCTTAGCCATGGTGCTCGTTACCTCTGCTTGCCAGCATAGTCATCGTCTCGATCTGCTTAGCCAGAGTCTCGTCCCGCGCATGCACATAATAGAACTCCAGCATCTTTTCGACTGCAAAGCACTGCTGCCACTCCGCACAGCCAGATAGTGCGGCTTTGCCCTTGCCGGTGAAAAAGTGATTCAACTCTTCACAGGAGACATCCACGCCGAGTTGATAGAGCATGGCTTCCCGTACATCGCTGAGCATCTCTTCCTTATCGTACTTGTCCATCATAATTTCATAGGGATTATAGGTGTTCTTCGTCATAATCTTTATCTCCTTTAAATTCATTTTTCTTTGTGTTGATAGGGGTGTGGGCTTAGCCCGCCTGCCGAAGGGGTCGGAACGGGGCAATCGCCCCGTTCCGTACCACGAAGGCGAAACTTGTCATTCTCGAAGCGAGAATTTTCGGCGCTGACGCGCACTTCAGCCGCTCTGCGGCGCTTTGCGGAAAAGGCAGTCATCCCGCTTGGTCAAGCATCCATGGCGCATCACCTCCTTCCGTGCAGAACACGCTGCAGTAGGTGCTGCTGTCCGGCACCATGCCACGCTCCAGCATGATCTCATGTTGCAGTAAGCGCACGCACATTTCCTCATAGACGCTCCGCATCTCGTCGCGGCATCGGCGGGCGAGGGTCTTCTGCTCATCGGTCAAATCACCGCGGCGTTCATCACAGAGGAACAGGCGAAGCTCCTCTTCATCGATAAAATCGGTATGACCCTTGTTCCATGCCCACTGGGTGTATCGCACCGTATCCGCAGTGCGCCGCAGAACCATCATCGGGTCATGGTCTACAATAAAGTTTGCAATCTGCTGCATCATGCGCTTTCCTCCTTCTTTACGTTGCTCCGCTGCTCCAGCTCAGCCAGGCGCTGTTGCACCCGCGCCCGCTCCACACTCTCCTCCGCCTGCCGGAATTGCCGCTGGTAGTTCTGCTCCAGCGCTTCCTGAATGGGACGGATGGTGTAGATAAGACTGCCATTGCGCACGCGGCCATCCTTTGTGGTGATGGTACTGGGCTCGGTGTGAATAAGCCCCTTCTCCTCCAGACCGACCACATACTTCCGCACGGTGTTTTCGCTCAGCTGCACCGCCTTTCCGATGGTGCGGTAGCTGGGATGACATTGGTAGGTCCTGCGATCCTCGCAGCGCAGAAGGTAATTGTAGACGGCGATCTCGTGAGAGCTGAGTCCGAGATTAAAGACTTCGTTGGGGACGAGATAGTAGTGCTTGTTCGGGTCCCGCTTGGGCCAGCGCTGGAACATCAGGCATCACCTCCTGTCTGCGCATCGACCCACCGACAGAACTTTTCTTTGGGTACCACGATGCGGCTGCCGATCCGCAGCGCTGGGAAGCCCGTCTCGTGCATGAGCTCATAGGCGCTGGAGATGGACACGCCCAGCACCTGCGCCACCGTGTTCGCGTTGAGGAACAGCGGCAGCTGGTCATAGTTGGTAAATGTGGATTCTTGCATTGGATTCCTCCTTTATAATTTTTTGTTGAGAGCTGCAAGCAAAAAGCTCCCACTGAAAAAGTGGGAGCAGTATCCATATTGCAAATTTGGAACCTCATGATAGAATAGAAGCATGAGGAGGTGAGCCGATGCCGTTGGTGAAATACAGGATCTACGAACTGTCCGCCAGAGCCGTGATCAGCTACGGAAGGCAGCAGGAGGGTACATACGCCTTCCATCTCAGCGCCGCTGAGACAGAGAGATGCAAATCACTTTCCGTGCCTCACGAGCAGGATGATAACGCGCTGTTCTATCAAATCATGTGCGTGCTGCACGGCGATGCCTTCACCGGAAGACCCGGTGGGCAGCTGGTGACTGACCTCTCGGACATCATTTTCTATATGGACTTCTCCAGCATATTCGACCGGAGCGGTGCCAGAAAGAAATACCGGATCCGGCAGGAAAAAGCGAAGGCCCTGTTCCGTCCCGAGGGCGTGAGCCTTGATTTTGGCTCCGGCCCGCATCGCTATCTTGCCTTTGAGCGTTCGGGCAGCATGAGCCGGCAGGCGCGGCTGACCTTCATCCGGGAGGATTTTTATGACACGGTGCGCCGCCGCATCATGATGGATATGACCATCGGTGACTGCCAGCTCAGCAAGCTCTATGCCTACAACGGCCTGATGCTGTCCAGCGGTATCCGCATTGACGGCATCGGCATTGACCGGCCCCACCGGGTGGTGGTCATCGACAATCCTACGCGCACAGAGCGGAATGTCAGCGTCATCACCGTAGAGGACGACGGAACGCAGAGCAGTACCCGCAAATATCACCGGGTGGAGAAAAAAGAGGACATCGAAATCACCTGCTTCGACGGCGAGGGGCTGATCTCAAAAGAATATGCCCGCGTCGTGGACGAGAAGCTGTGCGGGAAGAAAGTCCACACCTCATTCCAGATCCGTATGCCCTATGTCAAGGGTATGCTGCACGAGGTGGACTTCAAAGACTTCCTGACCCTCTGCGGGACGGACACCATCACCGATCTGTGGGGCGTGGAGCATTCCGTCCGGGATGTGGATGTCATCCTCACCAAGAGTATGTTCAAGGGATACGGCTGGCTCACTGCCAGCGGCATGAGCTGGAATGATTATTGGAATGTGTTCCGCAAGTACCGCCATGCGCTGTACATCACCAATGTGAGCAAGGAGAAACCGGAACAGACCACCGAGCTGAACTATCAGTTTCTGACCACCGTTTCCATTCAGGGTGACGAGTTCCGCCCCGCCGATTTGCCGGACGGCTGGGATCACAGTCCAGAGACGGACGAGCGGAATTGGCTCACCAAGCAGACGGAGCTGCGGTACTATAACCTCTGCGCAAACCCGCAATTTCGGCAGAACTACTTTCTGGAGAAAGCGAATCGGGTCGGCTGGTGGGAACGGCATCAGGGCAGAGACCAGATTCTTGCCGCCGTGCTGAAAAAGAATCCGCGTTTCATCAACGAACCGGTCTATGCCAGGCGGCTGGAGGACGAAGCGGACAAGATCGTGGAGCAGTACGCCGTCGGCCGCCTGATCGTGACGGGAGACAACCGTTATCTTTCCGGTGATCTTCTGGACTTTCTGGCATTTCTGCTCCCGACTGTTCCGCCGCGCAAACGCAGGCAACGGATGTTTTACAGCACCGTCATGACCGACCACTTCCCGGAGAGTTCCTTCTATGCATCCCAGGCGGCCTATGCCCATGACGACGCCTGCACGCTGCTACGCAATCCGCACATTGCCCGCAACGAGGAGCTACAGCTTTCCTTCTACGACACGAAGGAAGAGAGAAAGCAGATGCGGCATTACTATTTCGGGCACCTGACGGATGTGGTGATGGTGGATTCCAATATGCTGGCTGCGGAGCGGCTGGGCGGCGCTGACTACGACGGCGATATGATCAAGACCATATCTGATCCGATCCTGAATGCCTGCGTCCGCCGCAACTACAACCTCTACCGCTACGAGAAACACAAATCCCTCACCAACACAGAGAACATTCCTCTGCTGATGATCCCTACGGCCCAGCCCCAAATCCGCAGTGCCGACGACTGGGAGGCACGGTTTGAGACCGTTCGCAGCACCTTCTCCTCCCGCGTCGGTCAGATCTGCAATGCCGCGCTGGATCGCAGCATTATCGCCTACAACGAAAACTCCGACGCCGAGGAGCGGGAGCGCTGCCGGGAGGAGACGGAAACATTAGCCATCCTTACCGGGCTGGAGATCGACTCGGCTAAGAGTGGCATCCGCCCCGATCTGGATGAGTACCTGACCCACAAGACCGTCAAGCGCAGTGCCTTCCTCAAATATAAGACGCTGGTAGAGGATGCGGAGACCCGGCGCGCCTGGTACGAGCCTACCCATGCGGCCAAGGTAAAGGCGTTTTTCAAAAAGGTGGATTGGGACGAGGTGGACTCCAATGTGGAGCGCCTGCCGTATCTGGCACAGCAGCTGAAAAAGAACACGCCGCGCATCAAGGCAAAGCCCACCAAGGACGAAGAATTGTTTTCCTTTGCTGCCCAGCAGCCGGACTGGAGGGAGCAGTTGGACTCCGATAAGCTGGCGGCGGTGGATGCACTGCTGCGGGATCACGACGCCTGCCTCTCCCGCATCCGGGCCTGCCGCGTTCCGTTGAAGGAGAAAAAGCGGAAGAGCGATGTGGAGCGCATTCTGTATGCCAGAGGGCAGGAGGATGAATACGATCCCGACGAGCTGTACGCCCTGTTCGGCAGCCTGCCGTCGGAAAGGGTGTCTGCCCTGCAGCATGCCATTCGGGAGCAGGCCTGGCATCTCATGGACGAGGATGCTCGGGAGCGCTTCCTGCGGGAATGGCTGCCGGAGTTTGAAGACATATACGATTTGCTGACCGATTTCCGCTTCGGCGGCTACCGCATCCTCGGAGACATTGTCTGTGATATAGAGGACGAGAACACCGGCAGGGAGAAAAAGCAGCTGTTCCGCGAAAGCGACTCGAAAGCCTTCACCGCCATGATGAGCGCCTTCGCGGACAAATCCGCCTCCCGGAGCTACCGTGACGCAGTGACGGCCAAGTGCCGGGAGCTGCTGACCGCGATTGTAAGACCGGCTCTGGCCGTGCGCTATGTGGTGGCCCTCGGCAGACGCGACCTGCTGTGGGAGCTGCTGCCGGAGTATATCGAGAAAAATGTTCTGGAGGTGCGGAATGATTAACGAATGGGTAGAATTCTGCGCATATACCGGAACGGTTTCCTATACCGCCAGCAAGAAGAGCGATACGACATGGCTGGGCCGGTTCACATTTGCCACGATCCTGGAGTTTGAGGGGATGGCGCGGATTTTGACTGTTCTGGCTCGCGGGTACCTGTTCCACAGCAAAGATGGAGCGGTCATTTCGGGTGATCCGCATGACCGGGTCGACCATGCCCGCCGTGCGCTCTGCGCCTGGTGCAGTGTGCCAGAGGACGGAAAGCGTGTGCAGGATAAGGAGTGGCAGTTCCAGACGGACTTTTCGGAGCTGCATCCGGAGTTCCCAGAGTTGGTGGATGAGGACGGGACCGGCTGGTTTCTCCGCCATGTCCTCTGCGTCGCGGACTTCATGCTGACACACCCGGAAAAGGTGCGCAGCACCTCGCTCAAGTATGCGGAGGTCATTCAATCAAAGTTCGCCGCCGCATGGCGAAGCAAGGTAATGCAGTACCAGATCCCGATTTTTACGCCCCAAACCAAGGGCGCGTGGACGCTGCGCTTTGATGATGTCCTTGCCGATGCGTTGGAGCTGGGGCCGCTGCGCAGAGAGGGGCCGGAACTGCCGCCCGAGCTGACAGAGAAAGTAACAGCAGCGCTCCCGAAGGAAATTCCATCCGAGGTTGTCTGTACGCTGATCCGCTATTGCCTCGCCAACCGGCAGGATGATTGCGAATGGGTCGTCCTGCCGGTGGCAAACTTTGACGCCTACTTCGGAGATACCAGCTTCAGCAAGAAATATCTGCCCAAAATCCCAGCGGAGATCGTGGAGCGGAGCAACGCCTTTGGCATCAGCCGGTATCGGGTCGCGGAAGAATATCTGCCATAAATACGGACAGCGGGACAAGCTTTTACGGCCTGTCCCGCTGCTTTTCTGTCTGGATTTTAAAAGTGTTTTCCTTGTCTATAGCGGCTCAACCGTTGAGCCGCTGCCTATGTCCTACCCCTCGTCGTCATCAGACCATGAGGAGATCATGTGAATATCGCCGGTGTCCATATCCATCGCCATGTGATCGCCCATGCGCAGCATGAGATCCCCATCGGAGTCCATCGCCATATTATCCGAAATGCTCATGGCGAAGTCGCCGTCATCGTAGTCAAAAAAGTGCTTTGACATCGTATACCTCCAATTTTTAATCATCGTATTCCGGATAGTCAGGTGCCCACAGGGGCATCCAATGTGCTTTGTTTCTGCGGTTTGCATTGTGAGTTCTCTGGTGCGATCTGTGGTTTGGATTCATCTGATTGGCACGATTGTCGACGTCAGCTCGATATGCCTTGTTGTTGGGATTATGCAGATTAGCCCAGTGATCCAGTTGTTCTTTGGTATGTGTTTTTCCTGATACCTTTCCCATAATTGGCCTCCTTTCTGAGCCGAAAAAAGTCCACGCACTTTGCTTCGTGCGTGGACTGCGATCATCCGGAAGACCGCTTTGCACGCAACAAAACAAACCCGACGAAAGAACACTTTCTCCGGTTCGATTTTGTGGTGCAAAGCATCGAAACAACAGGGGGACAACGACAGTCAACCAGCAAACTGCTTTCTCAATTCCATAATGAGAATTTGATTGGAATCAATAGTTTCGAGGATTTACATATTTTTTTACTCGCTTCGTTGTCTATGTCACTGCCGTTCGATATGATTCGTACTCTCATGATACGAACGATCAAAGTTCAGGACAGTCCAACAATTCAGCATTAGCATGGTAACATAAATCGAAATCGAATGCAATAGGCAACTGCAAATTGAGAAGCGATACTCCGATTTCCGCGGTTTCTATTACAAATCCCCACACTATCGCCCCGCAAGCAGGTGCGCACATGAGTTCTTTCATCGTGCGCCGGATGGCGCTTTTCAATTCCACACCGACAAAAAAAGTGGTTGGTATCACATTTTGATACCAACCACTTTTCGGTGCAGCAGCTTTCGTAATCAAGCAGCTTAACCGCTCCCAGCAGATCCTGTTTCAGCCCATGCTCCCGATTTTATTGCCATTTTCGTACATATCCGCGGCATACTCGCGGTGATTCGGCCCCTCGTATGGTACCCAACCAAAGCCCGGAATATAGACCTCATCGCCGGGCTGCAGCTCTATGGTCGGCTGCGGTGTGGGAGGCGCAGGCTCCGGCTGCGGCGTTTCGACCGCAGGCATCGGCTCTGCCGGTGCGGGGGCAGGAACGGCGCCAAGCTCCTCGTCCGGCTCTGCCCGCGGCGTTTCCGTATTTTTCTTTTCTGCCCTTGTCGCAGCATCTGCTTTCGGGGCAGTTACGGCGTAAGTTGGTATTGGGGCGGGGCGTTCCTCCCGTGTATCTGTCTGCGGCCACACGGCGGCACACAGGGCCAAGCAAGTGGTGATCACAGCTGTCACGATGCGCTTCTTCATTGTTCATCATCCTCCTCCTTTTTGAGCGTAAAACGAGCGCCCGGTTTCTCTGCCGCTTGGCAGCGCGCCGGACGCTCATCGTCATAGTGATTCAATTCTGCGGACAGCCGACACGCCAGCCGAAATCCGGAGATGAAGCTGTCGAGCGAAGTGTCCTCCGAAATATGGTCCTTGGCATCGATGATCTTCAGCACCAATCGGCGCTCCGGCTTGCCCAGCGCCTCAATGAGCGCGCGGTGGCATTCCTCGATTTCCCGCTGCGTCGCCGCCAGCTCCGGCGGGGTGTAGAAGCAGTCGTACAGATCCTTCAGCAGTTTGTTCATGTGCTCGCCTCCTTGCAGCACAAACATATACCACAAGTCAGCAGGAATAGCTACTGAAAGATTTGGAAAAATAGGGGCTGAAACGCATAGTTTCAGCCCCTATTGAGAATGCGGGGTACCCGTGGTGACTTGCGAATGATGATAAGCAACATTATGGCGCAACCACTTTTCGCAAGATAGAATCAAGTCAATGCGCCGTTGTCTTCCACCTTTTCCACTTCGGACAGTTCTTCCCAATCTCCAAGGTTTCCGCACCTACGAAGATAATCAAGGCCACCGTCCACGGTGCACGAACCGCAGCTGCAAAACTTGAAATCATGGACAGTCTTGCTTTCAATAATGTCTCCACATTTCTTGCATCTGATCGCGTTCCTGATAATTTTCGGCATAACCATCACTACTTTCATCATTATTTAAGGGCGTAACAAGAAGTATTCTCGTTTCGTGTAATCATATCCCCGCGTTTAATAACGCATCTCCTATCCTTTTCACAAGCGGCACCACTAAGGCGTTACCCATGCAATAATATTGCATTCGCTCAGGCATTCCTGTATCTGTCCAGTTATCCGGAAACCCATTTAATCGTTCGCATTCAATTGGAGTCAGGACCCGTAGGCGACCAGTCATCGGGTCCTGTACGACATGAGAAGTCCGCCCCACCTGAGATTCTGAGGTCAGCATCGTTCTTGAGGGCTTGTCCAACGATTCTGGAAATTGAACGCTGCCCTCGGAAAAATAATACTGACTGCCATCTCGCCGCTGCCGTTTCTCGCGCTTTGCCCCCTTGGAGTAGGTCCATCGGGGCATGTCTTCGGTACGAAGGAAATAGTGCTCATCCACTTGACCTGTTTCTAATATATCCTTTAGAGGCGTGGCCTCTACTCGCTGCGGAGTCACATCAACAGAGTATATCCGTCCGTTCATCATAACGCCAGCGCTATATAAATATACTCGCTGATCTCTTGAAACAGTCGAAATATCAGCATATTCTAATTCGTCGATCCAACTTTCAACATATGACCTGCTATGACTTTGAACAGGAAACGCTTTTGCTAAAATACCATTCTCCACAACATGCTTGTGCATAGGCTTAAGGCCTTGTACACATACCGCTTCTGCCAAATTGCAAAAAATCTCTGTCTGGTTATGATAAGCCATAATAAAGGTCCGCCGCCGTCGTTGAGCATATCCATAGTCAGCAGCATTGATGACTCGCCACTCAACGGCATAGCCTTTCTCATAGAGGCATCGTAATATGATAGAAAAGTCACGACCGGACTGTTTGGCCGGAGAGCGGATCAATCTGTCCACATTTTCCAGCAACACATACTTTGGCCTTTTTTCTCTGAGGATATCATCTATTTGCCACCAAAGCGCACCCTTAGTTCCCTTAATTCCTGCGGAATTTTTCTTCATGATAGAATAGTCCTGACACGGGAATCCTCCAACAAGCAGATCATGGTCAGGTACATCGATTTTAGCTTTGGCGATATCTTGGCAAACATGGTACTTTTTATTGCCGAAATGCGTGGTGTAGCACTCAAAAGCATACTGCTCTCGCATAGACGGTTCCCATTGGTTTGCCCATATCACTTTGAACCTATCAGACGCAGCTTCCAGGCCTAAGCGAAATCCGCCTACGCCTGCAAAAAGCTCTACTGTTCTGATAGTATCCATAAATGTAACTCCAATGTAAGGTGCTGATATCACTCTTCATAGTCAATGGCTTCTTGCGTATCTGCACTATCTATCAACTGTGCAAGGATGATTTCCTCGATCGTAGCAACACACATCGATAAGTCTTTGATGACTTCTTTTTCCCAAAAGTGAATGGGGGTCCATCCAGCCTGCATCAACAGTTGGTCGTCCCGAAGGTCACGAGCCATGTTTTCTTCGATTTTTTCAATCCAATATTCACGATTCCGCTTAAGCCGTTTCTTTCGGGTTTCCCAGTCTTTCCCGTGCCAAAACTCGCCATCTACAAAGACAGCGATATGGTATTTTAGAATCGCTATGTCTGGGGAACCAGGTAACCTCTTGTCGTTCTTTCGGTAACGATAGCCCTGGTGCCAAAGCGCTTTTGCCAACAATGTTTCTGCTTTTCCGCCCTTTAGTTTGACCTTGGACATGCGTTTTCGAGTCTCAGGGGTGGAATCGTATGATTTGGGGTGTTTCATAATTTACTTTACCTAAAATTTCAATCAGGTATCTCGTTTTGAGGCGTAACATCCGTATAAGATAATTCTCCATCTGCGTATGAATAGCGCAGAAGCTTCAAATTGCTCCAATGCTTATTTCGCACTGGATGGCTGCCCAGAGTGTAATATCTCTGGACCACCTCACTGTAATAGGCACCGATATCTTCGGGATATTCTGCAGCAATAATACAAGCCTCGATTGCTTCATAATCACCATAAGCATATTCGGAACAAACCCAGTCAACATATTTTAAAACTTGGTCGATAGTTGCATTATCTGCCACATCTTTTTTCAACTCCGCAACAAGGTACTTGCAGGGAATTTTTGTGTTTGGCAAATATCGCATTGCTAAAACATCGATTTTGTCCATGTAGTCAATAGGTTTGAATGGCGAGGCTATTACCTGATGAGAGACGTAATCCCAGACACCCAATTCATGAATCCGTTCATGACACAAATCATACACAACAGCCGCTTCAAGTGCCATTTCATGCTTTGTGCGTGTACCTATAGTGCACGTTTGAAGCATATCCGTTGGTGTAATAAAATATCTTTCAAGTTCTTGGGACGCTATCGCATTATGAATATCATTGCGCTCAGGAAAAATCCCGGCCTGCGTTGCAGTCTCTCGCTGTCGGCGTAACAGGAAAATCTCTTTTAATGATGCATTCTCCTCATCGCTAAGTTTTATGAACGAAACTTTCCAGAAAGCGCGCAGCATTTTAAAGGTGTTTGGTTTATATGTCAAAATCTCGTCTGTATCAATTCCTTCTTCGAAAAAGTATGGTGATCCCTTAAATGTGCACAACCAACGGTAATGCGGGCTTTGTTCTTCGAAGTTCACTAAAAGGTCATCAGCTATGTCTTCATACCGTACATTGACCCGTGCAGATGCATGCGGGTAATTGCAATACTTACAATCTGGGCCAACAGAAATCAACTCTCCAATTCCATAATATCTGCGTTTACAAAAGAAATAAATATTATCGCCCGGTTTCATTGACATATAATCCGTCAAAGTTCCCTCAAAGGGCAAAGGAGAAATCCCACTTAAATATGTTGAATATATTCCCTTTTCAGCACATTCTCGAATAATATCAACTGGATTTTCATCCCCGCCAATGGCAAATACATATCCAGCCATTATTCTTCCTCCTTTATCTGTTCCGCAATATATGTGTTATTCAGCCAGAAACACTGCTTGGTCATCATGCGGCCATCAGGCAACGGCAACTTATCCGATGCGTCTTTTCCGTGGGGTCGCACATGTGCAACGGGACTCTCGGTCTGCTTCGGCAGATCATTGCTTACCCCACGAGGTGTCTGGATCAGCTGAACACCTCTACGAATCGTTTGAACAGTCCTCTCCCAAACACGATGCACTTCTTCAAGGTCATCATTTGGTATATTCCAGAACATAACACGGTCAAATGTATACTCTCCATCGTCCCGTTCCTGGAAAATGACAAACAGAAACTTCGTGGGAGCCAGATAGTTATAGAGTTCCGATTCTTCCCAAACATCCTCCTGACTTAGCTCGATGAAATCAAACGTGGGAAAGGACATACTTTCCTTGATTTTACCGTTGCTTTGCACTCGGATAGTTTTGGGGATAATACCTGCCTTTTGAAACTCCTCCGTACAGGCAATACGGCCTTTGACATCCAACATTCGCGCCAATAGAATCTCATTAAGGCTCTTAGCATTGCTATCGACACCAAGTCTGAATTTAAGTTCATTTTGAGTCATTCCATAATAAGGCTTAACTTTATCAACGATGTATTCCTCAAAAGTTTTGGCGTGCAACACATCTGCGGATTTGATGATACGCGGGCTCTCCGCATTTCCAAATATATACTTGTTGAGGATCTGCGTCATGTACGATGATTTCAGAGAATATGCCCGCTGTTTTGCAGGAAGCTCTGAAAACGGTTGCTGTCGGACGCTGGATGCATTGGCTCCCTTTGTACAAGCCGCAAGATAAAGTGTGTCACCCTCCGAGAGTTCATGAGCTCGACCTGCGCGGATCTTCTCTATGATGGTCTCCCAGTCATGTTCAATGATAACCAGATCCTCCTCTGGGAAACTAAACAAAACAGCCGCATCTATCCGAAAATCACCCTTGGGCTTGTCTGCAAGGTGTTCATATGACATGAGAAGCATGGTGTTGCATTTATGCCAGAAGGCACTGGTTTGGAAGGTCTTATCGTACTCCTCCATATAGTTGATGATATTGCAGACCAGCCGTTCCTTGGCACGTATCCCGTTTTTCCCACGCAGATAGGGCGTGACCTTCAGTTCTACGCCAGCCTCCGGGAAGTCCGGCTCAGACTCGGAGTTGGGCGTGTAGCCAAACCAGCTCTCTTCGATAACAGTTCCGATGGCACCTTTTCCTGTGGCCAAACGACCAGTTTTATCGACATCCCGGAGCGGGATACCCTTGATCTCCTGCGCACGCCGCAGAATTGATTCTTTGGTCACATACTGTGTTCCCTCCACTGCTTCCAACTCCTTTTCTATGATCTCATTATGAACGACCATGGGTCTTGCGCATTGCTGCACAAGACCCATGGATATCATTCTGATTTTGATATAGCTTATTTTTCTTCAGCTATGATCGTATCCAGAACTCTACCCATTCTGGTTATCATCGGTACGACCAGGGCGTTACCCATGCAAAAATATCTCATCCTATCAGGCATACCCGTATTTGTCCATTCGTCATCAAATCCCTGGAGGCGCTCGGCCTCGACCGGGGTCAGCAACCGGAGTCTCCCTGTTCCGGGATCTGACACAACATGCGTGGAGCGATTTAGCGTCGACTCACTGGTCAACATCGTACGGCCAGGTCTATCCCATGGGTCAGGGAAGGCAATGGGGCCTTCTGAAAATGTATACTCATGACCATCTGCTGATTTTCTTGGGATTTTCTTTGCACCTTTGAGATATGTCCATTTTGGCATTTTCTCGTTAGTAATATAGAATTTGTCATCAACATTCTTCTGCAGGATTTTCCCAAGGGCGATAGGTTCTTCTTCCTGCTCAGTTACTTTTGCTATATAAATTCTACCTTTACACATATAACCTGCGGCTTCGAATGCAAAGGCAAAGTTATCACTCACATCTACGATGTCACCGCCGATAACCGTCTCCGTTATCTGACCTATGTTTTGAATGGGGAAGGCTTTCGCCATAAGACCACCATTTTTGATAATCATATCTGCAGATATGTCGGCCATCTTCTGTCCATAAATCGTGTCGTTTCTGTATGCGAAGATGAATGTCCTACGACGACGCTGCGCTGCACCGTATTGTGCTGCATTAACAACTCGCCACTCCACACTATAGCCTTCCTTGGCAAGACACGCAAGAATAACGCCGAAGTCACGTCCCCTCTGTTTGGCCGGAGATTTAAGTAATCTATCAACATTCTCGAAGATGCAGAACGGTGGCTTTTTTGCGATGATAGTATCTCTTATCTGCCACCACAGTACGCCCTTTTTACCTTCGATACCATGAGAAGACGACAGGGTGTGTGCCACACTATAGTCCTGACAAGGGAAGCCCCCCACGAGAAGTGTGTGGTTTGGAATGGCCTGCTTGTCCATCGTGCTGATATCTTCTCCAGTATGAAATTCATTATTTAGGTCAGAACTGTCTCCAAAATGCTGCACATAGCAGTCATGTGCCCATTGTGTCCTTGCGCCGGGTTCCCACTGTGAGAACCATGTAGTCTCCCAGCCCGCTTCCAGTCGTTCGAATCCCAATCGGAATCCGCCGACACCTGCGAATAATTCGCAGATAGTCTTTTGCATAATAAAGCCCTCCTTTGACCGTCATGCGGTCAGCTCGCTTATTTTTCATAGACCGAGCGTAGCTCATGTTAGCACCGGCAGACGCCGGATCGTTGGTCTATATCATCTAATGAGTATACCACAGTTATCTAAAAAAATCAGCAGCTATATTCTCTGATAATTCTTTTATTTGCTTTAAATCTTTGTTCTTCGTTCAATCTATTCGCTTTCACCATCAACAAAAATTTCCGGGTAGTTAATACGAACAGTACCAAGCGTTTCTAACATATCTTCGTCGGAAACTTCAAAAATCTCAGAAGAAATCTTTAGCTGGCCATCCAAATATGCAACAAATGCAGAATATGGATTTTTTGTAAGCAGTAATGCTTGTTCTCGCAAAAATCCATGCTTTTGCAAGCCAATAACCTGCTCATTACAGGTTCCGTATTCCACATATTCATACCAATCATTAATCAACGACCTTTCTCCCCGTATTCTAATGATTGCTTCCGAAAAGCGCAAAAAATACATAGAAAACTTATAGTTTATTATCTGTTCTATGTCTTTCATGGCTTCATTAATAACCTGATTTTTGTGGTTAGCCGAGCCGTTATATTTTTCCAAATGATATGTCGGATCATATGATACAAGCCTTCCGCCCTGCTCCTGATAGTGAGAAATGGCTCCGCGAATGATTTCGTGTAGTCCATGTCCCTCCATCCATTGCAGTAAAATCACTGCATAATAATTAAGTCTATCCCCCTTTCCCAAAGTACCCTTTTCGTATATCGACCAATTGAATATCTGAGAAAGCTTTTTGAGAAAACTTAAACAGGTATAATAGTCGAAATTATCCGGATAGGATATTTCGGTATTTGAAACAGCTTGATACAACGAGTACTTCTGCAGGGCTGAAATATTGATATCGTCATCTTTGCTTACAATTTCTCCAAAAATTCTCCTAATATCAATAATGTTCTGTGGCGTGAGGACGTCGTCTTTTCTGAAATCTCGAACAATGTAGCTGTCGTTCTTTGCACATATGTCATGTACAAGCATGTTTAAACACTTTGTTGCGTATTCATAGGATGTTTCTGTAAAGCCACGATCCGAGTATTTTTCACCAGCTTCAATCAAATTTGTCTTCCCCTGCAGCAATGTAGAAACAATCGCTTTTTTGTGCTTCTTCTCAAGTGCTTTCTGTGGTAGTAACTCTTGATTCGGTAAAGGTTTTAAAAGTACTTCATCAAAGTATTTTTGTTTCCGCTTATCGTCGATAAGAATATAGACATTTCCCATTTCATTTAGAGTGACCCGCCCCGCCCGTCCAATCAGATTGAAGGCATCTATGGTCGACATTGCCGAAGGCCCCTTCTTGTTATCAAACACAAACAAATTATCTGCTGGCACATTTACACCTTCCAAAAGAGTGCTTGTGCAAAAGCAATATTTAATCAGCCCCTTGCGTAAAAGGGACTCTATTTTCGCACGTATTTCTGCAGGCAAAGCTCCAATATGATAGGCGATTCCGTGGCGAATCATTCGAGCAAGATAATATTCCTTATGAATTTTTTGCTCTATTTGCTTAGCAATTGCGTTTAGCTCTGGTTCAATTTTATTAGTACATGTTCCTATGCGCTGGCAAAGTTCCATTGCATAAGTTACCGCTTTGTTGGCTGAAGAAACATATATGAGATTGCACTTACCACCCAAGCGAGTTACAGCTCCAAGTTTATCAGAAACGCCATCGAGCAGATTCCCGCATGGCACAAGTTGGTTGGAAAGTGCATTAACAACATATGCCGTTTTCTGATTTAAATCCAGATATATTTTATTCTGAATAACAGGAGAAAAACGAAAAGATCTCCCTGATACTTTGTTGCCATCTTGATTATAGAAATTTGTTAACTCCAAATAGATATCTGGATTTGGAATTACTGGTGACGAAAAATAAATGTGCACAAACGGTCGTTCTTTAAGCATATCAAGTATTTTATAGTAGATAATGCTTCGCTTGTCTTTATCTGATATTTTGTGCGCTTCATCAATAAATAAGTATTTAAATTCAATTTCTGGCTGCTTGAGTAATGAATGATAGAGCCGTTCAGGGGTAAGCACAGCGATAAATTTTTCATCTTGTTGTACAGCCGTCATAGTGGTAATAACTTTGTGACAATTAGCCCCCAAGTAATCTTTCAGTTCATTAATCAATTTATTTGCTATTTCAGATAGCAATGCTCTGGTTGGAACAACAATAACAAAGTTCTCGCTTACATTTTCCTTCAATTTGTTTTTTATGAAATTGATAATTACAAATGTCTTCCCCATGGAAGTTGGCGCAGAAAAGCTATAATATTGGCTTGCGGAAATATCCTTCAGCGCAAATCTTTGAGTATCGAAAAATATTTTGTCTGAATCTGGGATACGATTTATTATTTGATGAGTGTAGTTACCCACATCGCGCAAAAAGTCATGTTGCACTATAATGTCATTCTTTGCTTTAACAAATTCCAGTGATGCAAAATTAGATACATTCTGATAAACGGATTCTTTGAAAATCGCTACCTCCTCTTCATTAGGAAAGAGCTGACCCAAAAGGATTATAATTTGTTGCGCCAGATTATTATGAATTTCCAGTTCAGATATAGATAATAGGTCAGCGTAACGCAATAGGGAACGGTATCCATCATCAAACACAGAATCTGTCACACTAAATAGAGAGCGAGTATACTCCACAAGTAAGCGTTCATATTGAACTTGCAATAGCTTGTCTTTATCTATATTTTTGAGGATAAGGTTCACCAGTCTATCGGCCATTCTTACGCCTCCTGTGTAAAATACCGTTGTTTTTTTGTTACTTTCTGCATTATGCTCCGCCTATCTTTCATAGCATCATGGAATGGCAGAAAATAAAAATTAAACTCGTAATTACGAATTTTGTATTTATTAATGAAGTCAACTATGGCTTTCTTTTGCGCTAATACTTGCGTAATATTCTTTTCAATGACCTTCTGATCGTATTCGTCATTGGTATCTGATTCTCCCTGATATTCAATACTGTATCCAATGAATATTCCGAACACAGTCTCTTTCTTTTTTCTGGGAATCGTTATTATATAATCTTTAAGCTCAGCAGCCTCTTCTTCGTCAGCAAATTGATTCAAAAGATGCGTATCCAGAAGAAGACGATCTTGTATGTTATAGGTGAGATATGCATCAATTGATAGAAAAGCTTCCTTAATAGCATCTTGCAAACTATTCTTTATTTTTGCTTCTCCAATTATCAATTGAAGTACTTTTTTCCCAACATCCGTTGTTCTGAACCGGTAATGTATTCCGTCACTTCCCTTTACATAGTCCATGTTGCTCGTTTTCAATTCAACTTTACTAAAAAGCTTAGGAGCCTTAAGATCTTGCTCAAGGAATAAATAAAGCAAGACTTCGCCCAACTCGCCGCCTGCACCTCTATCCTTGTCAGATGTGATTTTCCGAAGATGTTCAATTGCTTCAATAAGTATCAGACTTTGTTTGACAGGGTTCTTCTCAGCCTCAGCAAGTCTTTTTCTATCAAACACATACCGGGCAATATTAGGCAATAAATACTCATAAAGCTCGTCATAATTGAAAAGCTTGTTTTCTGTATTTAGCATAAACAAACGGAGATAATTCTTATTGTCTACATCGAATTCATCTTCGGCTACCTTATTAAAAATGCCGAATCCATCAGAATAGGATGTGAGTTTATGCATCTCGCTCATATTTACACTCGCCTTTCCCTATAGCCAGACACCCATTAGTCAAATTTTAAATCCGCAAAGTTAATTATATAATCAGCACCACTCATTCCGGCACAATCTCCACAATATCCTCAATTCTACAATCCAGCGCCGCACAAATCTTCACGAGTATCTCTGTGGTGACATGCCCATTCCGGCCCATTTTGGTGACGGAAGCTGGGCTGATACCCGCCTTTTCACACAAGTCTTTCTTTTTCATGTCTTTATCGATAAGCAGCTTCCAGAGTTTTTTATAACTCACAGACATAAAATATCTCCTCCGTACCGATATACAAAAAATGCTCTGCCACTTGGCAGAGCACTCGGTCTATTGCAGCCATACTGCCAAGGCCTATTCCAACACTTGACAGCGTTGTTTATAATGATAGCACATTCGGGCAGGAAAAGCAAGAAAATGATAAATACGCACGAATTTCGACCCTATTGGATTTTTTTCGAGCTGCAAAAGAAACAGTTGAACCTCCGGGCAGTCAGAGCTACAATGCCAACACCTCATCGCGAGGACAAACTGATTGGAGGTCAAATGATGAATTATGAAGCAAGCCCGTTTCAGGACTACGAATCGATCACCATTGATGAGCTGAAGGATCAAGCCAGCAGCCTATTGAATCTGGTAACGGATGAGCAGCGCCCACTGCGCGTATGCATGAATAATGGCAAGGAGTTTCTGCTGTTCCCTCAGGACCTGCTCGCACCAATCTGTGACTCTGACTTTCGCTTGATTCTGCTGTCGGCAATGCGGTATGCGATGGGCAGAAACACATGTATGCCCGCAGTAGTTTCCGATTATATTAAGCGCCACATTCGGTTTCTGGACGATAAGTTTCTTGCGTTGGCTGCCGATGATATTCGGCGGCACCTCGAAGACTACGCAGAGCATGAGCCGAACCCGAATCTTTGGCAATGCCTTTTTGATGCACTCGAAGCAGAGCAGAGAGCGCGTGCCACTTGTCAGGCAAGGAAGATTCAGTCTTGTCCGCCCTGCGGAAAGTCCTCGCTTTGAGTGCCAATCGAAAAATATTCATGATAAAATTACGACGAAAGTCAACAGTGTTTTCCTCGCAGGGCGCAGATACTTTCCCTTACTTCGGTGCGCATTCCCTTAAAATATCGCCCGAATTACGGGAATGCAATGGCTGTTACTGGTGTTCCTTGTCTGTGACATCACACACTTCGCGTTGCTACCTCCCAGAAAACCACTTGCACACCCCTACCATTAGAGTTACAATGCAGGTAATCCAAAACGATTCCCGCTGAGGGCAGGCGAAAGTTCACCGAAAGGAGCAACTAACATGGATAAAGAGCGTATGGCAGAGTTAGCGGAAATCGAAGCCCATGGTGCCGAGAACGGCTGGGTTGCCCCGATGACAGAGGAGGACAGAGCGTTCTTCGCATATTTTCGTTCGGTGTTTAAGCGCTATAATATTTCGCCCTCAAAGGCAACACGGCTGGAATATGATTTTGTGACACGAATTGCGGAGAGTGAGTTCTATCTCCAGAAGGCAAATGCGTGATGCTATTCTTTGTCTATAGCGCCGCAGCTTCTGAGCTGCCACCCCCGCAGAAACCACTTGCATAACCGCCTGTCCAGAGTTACAATGCAGCCAACAGCAACGAGAAACGCTTCCCATCCGGCATCGGCGAATTTTCACCGAAAACCGGGCGGGAAGCGTTTTGACCACATAGATTACCACAGACGGCGCTGGAACACTCGGAAACAGTGGAGATAAGAGCGTCAAAGAGTAAGTAAAACAAATTAAAAAGCACTAAAAACCGCTAAAAACGAGCTGAAAAAGTGTTCCCGATAAGTTTGGGAGCAGGATGCCGCAGGTTCGAATCCTGTCACTCGGACCACCTTTCCCAGAAAAACCGCCAAAAAGGCGGTTTTTCTGCGTTATAAGTTCGATTTTTGAAGTGCGCTTGACCACATTCCAATTGTGGTCAGAGCGGTAAAATGGCGGCTTTATCCTTGGAACGGAAGAATGCAGAAAAACGCAAAATCCCTAACGCATCCCTAACGGGAGTATTTTCAACATTTTTGTGCGCAGATGTGACAATATCTTGAATTTTTCGGCGTTATGCACTATAATATTTCTACGGTGGGCCTTTGCGCCACCAAGGCGACCGTATGGGAGTATTCCCATACGGTTTCTTATTTATCCACTAAAGAGAAAAGAGGATTGAATAATGGATTTATCTTGGTCGGCTACAGCAACACCATCCGCTAATGGGAATGTCTTTCTTAAATCGTTTGATGTAGAGAAATATGATACATTATTTGCCGCTTTTACTTCCCTTGACGGTTCCGAAAAAAAGAACTACAAAGGCGCAGAGGACTACATTGTACAGCAAGGTGGACCTTCCCTTTCACCGGAGGAACGCAACTATAAGAAATATATTGATGAGATGTCGACAAATGTTGATCACGGAAAGTTTTTTAGTATCTTGCCCGTCGATCTTTACTCTGAAAAAGACACCATCATGGATCTTCTCTCGTCTTTGGAAACCGAAAACTATATTAAGGCAGCATATAAATCCAAAAAGCAAAAGGCAACTGGCGAACTACGGACTGATACAGCGATAAAGTTGACTGATTCTATTCGTCAGGGAAGAAGTTTAATGCAATCTGCATATGCAGCAAATATGCTCTCTAAACCGCTAATCAATTTCTATGCAGCATCGGCATATGCATATGCAACTATAGTCATCAACTCTCCATTACACAAAGCATTAGATAGCCTTAAAGGCTCACACGGCCACACTTATAACCACCTTAAAAACACTGTAGAGTTCGGTGGAAAAACTCCATCTGGTACCTTTATTGACCTTCTTGCGTCCATATACATGCCGCAAATTGTAACAGAAAGTGTTTCCTTTAGATGCAGTGCACTCCCTTCTCTCGATTTCATTCAAAGTCATGAGATCAGCATATCATTGATGGCACTTCTTTCTACCGTTCCGGAACTTCATGATCAAGCAATGCAGATTCCCGATGTGCGTGATTCCGTATACCCGTTGGAGATAAAAAGTACTGTAAAAAAAGAAACAGTCGTATATGTGTTCGAAATTGGAAACGGTATAGAAAAGCCGTCTGCCACTTCGCTTAAAACCATTTTTAAAACTGATGACGTGATTGAGGCTAACGGAAAATACACTGTTGATGTCCCCGTAAATAAAATACGAGATATCATGCCTACAATCTATCAAGATACCCGAGGGGGACTGTGGTACATTGAACCGCTAATTGAAGGACTGTATTTACCCGAGATTTGTTTGCACTACTTGATAATTAGCGCTCTATGTAACATTATGAGATATTCCCCTCATGAATGGAATAACATTCTCTCGAACAAAGTATCTTCTGAGTTTTCATTGCTGATTTCAAAATACCTGCGGCTATTTGAACTGAAGTATCCGATGCTTGTAGTTCAACAATTAACAAACTTTGCACCCGTTATTAAACCCTGATACAAATCAAAGGAGTGGAAGGCCTTTTGCCCTCCACTCCTTTGGATATTACCTATCCCACTCTCTCGAACGGGATCACCTTACACCGGCTTTCCTCCGGCGGGTCGGGAGGTTCCGGCGTGGTCGTTGCCGTGGCGGATTCCATGAAGCCGCCGATCTTCTCAGCCGCGCCTCTCTGCATATCGTTGGTGATGTGCGTGTAGGTGTCCAGCGTGAAGCCCGCGCTGTAGTGGCCCAGCATGCTGGACAGTGTCTTCACGTCCACGCCGCTGGAGATCGCCATGGTGGCGAATGTATGTCTCAAATCGTGGAAGCGCACGTGCTCCTCGATGCCTGCGTTTTTCAGCAGGTTCCGGTTGATCCTCGACACGGCGTCCGGACTCCAGTAACCGCCTGTGCGGGGCGACGGGAACAGGATGGGGTTGTCCGGGTGCTGCTCGTGCTCCTGCACCAGCAGGTCGACGGCCTGCTGCGACAGCGCCACCTTGCGGACAGAGTTCTTCGTTTTCGGCTCTGTCACATCCAGTTCGCCCTCCATGCGGGTGACCTGCTTGTTCACCGTCAGGATGCGCTCTTTTACATTCAAGTCCTCCCACTGGAGCGCCAGCAATTCGCCCCGGCGCAGGCCGCTGGACAGCTCCAGATAGAACATAGGCAGGACGCCGTACTTCTCCGCTTCCTGGAGGTATCTGCCGATCTTCTCCGGTGGGAGGATGGTCATCTCTTTCTTGTCCTTGGGCGGGATACGGCAGTTCTCGCAGGGGTTGTACGGGATGAGCCGCTCTTTCACCGCCTGCTTCAGCGCCGCCTGCAGCACCGCATGGACACGCCGCACGAAGGTGTTGGACAGGGGCTTGTCGTTCTGTTTCGCCCCACGGGGCATCCTGCCGTTTTCTTTCAGGTCGTTATACATTCTCTGGATGTGGATGGACGAGAGCTGCTTAAGCTTGATCGCGCCGATGGCCGGGATGATGTGGTGTTCAATGATCCCCTCATAGCCCTTGGCGGTGTTGTAGCGGATGTTGGGCTTGCTGTAAGTTTCAAACCACAGGCGGCACCACTCCGCTGCGGTGTAGTCGCCCATGTGATTGAGCGGCACGCCCCGGTTTTCCCGAATGGCTTTCGCCAGCTTTTCTTTGCACTCCGCCTGGGTCTTGGCAGACACACTTTTCTGGATGGCCCTGCCGGTGATCGGGTCGATGCCCTGGGTGTATCTGCCCTCCCAGCGGCCGCTGGGCTTTTTGCGGATACTGCCCTCGCCGTTGGCTCGTTTCTTGGCCATTTATGATCCCTCCTTTTTAACACAAACACATACCACAGAATCTCCGAAATAGCTATCATAATATCTCAGATTTTTTCACGGCCTGCTCGTCGATCCATTCCATGAATTTGTCACGGGGGACGATGATGCGGCTGCCCAGGGTAATGGTGGGGAAATCCCTGCGGTGAGCTACCTCGTAAGCGTGGGCCAGGCCGATGCCCAGCACATGGGACACATCCTCCACGGTCAGCATCAGCGGGAGTTCATCGAACGAATTGTATTTGGATTTTCTCATTCAGTTCCTTTCTACCTTCCGTGCGGAAGGGTTTTATTCTTTGTTTTGCGGCGCAGTTTTTAAGCCGCTCACATCGTCATGTCAGGCCACTGCTCCTCATGGTCGGCTGGCTTGTGCCCCAAGGCCATGCGCTTCTCCTGCAGCTTTTTCAGCCGCTTGCGGTCGATCTGGATTCCGCCGGGGCGGGACTTGGGAACGGAGTTGTCCCGGAACACCCGGCCCATATGATGGAACAGCCGGGTCACCGCCAGCATCGCGGAGGGCGGACGGTTTTCTTCCAGATGGTCCAGGAGATACTGTGCATACTGGTTGCCCTGCTCGGCAGATTGGCTCAGCCAGTGGACGGCCCGCTCCTCGTCATAGGGAGCTTCCTTTCCGGTGAGGTACAGCTTGCCCAGCATATACTGGGCGTAGGGATTTCCCCACTCGGCTGACTGAGTGAACCACTCTATGGCGTGTTCAGTGTCCTTTTCGATAAGTTCGCCTTTGAAACACTCCTTGGCCAACCGATACATGGCATAGCTACTTCCGTTGACCGCGGCAGTGTACAGCCAATTTAATCCCAAGCGGATATCCCGCACCTCCACATCATCGGAGAGGTACAGCTTGGCCAGAGAGTACTGTGCCACCAGATGGCCCTGCTCCGCCGCCTGCTTGAACCAGTACCGAGCGTCCTCCGCGTTGGGTATCAGCAGAGGCCCGTCCCGCCAGAGCTTTCCCATCAGGTACTGGGCGTACATATCGCCGCTCTCTGCCAGCTTATCCATTTCAGAGACGGCGTCGCTCCGCTCCTCCATGGTCAGACTCTCGTCCCGGATAATATCCCGCAGTGTCCAGTAGTCGTAGGAGGCGTTTTGGAATTCCTCCGGCTCGTCCTGCTGATTGAGGCCCTTCTCCTCGAAGCCGATCTCACCCAAGTGCAGGTGCTCCGCTTCCTGAATGACCGCGTTCTTGATCTGCCGGAACTCCTTTTGCTGTGAGAGCGGGATGCGTTCCTGAGGCTTGTCGTGGTAGTAACTGTCCACCTTGCCCTGAAGCCTCAGCCATTGGTCATAGCACTTGCTCACGACAGGGAGCCGTTCCATCTCATCCACGATCTTATCCACCAGATTCTTCAGCCGCTTGGGAAGATATCCGTAGGACTTTTTGCCCTTGACCGTTTCGAGCTGCACCGCCAGCTCCAGCATGAGCTGCTCGGCGTCTGGGTGGTCACATACGCCGTCCTGCATAGCGTGTACCAGTTCCAGCATCGCCTGCCGTGCTTGGCGCACCAGCTCATCTCTGGACTCAGACTTCTGTTCGTAGAGGTGCAGCATCTCGTTGCGGAAGATATCATTGGTCAGCTTGGACTTGATCTGACGGATACCTTCCTTGGAGAGGTAGGCCTGTCCCGCTTTGGCGGACCAGGCCATCATGTGGATGTGCGGGTGCTCGCCCTCGTCGTGGAAGGCAGCGTACCAGCGGAAGTCATCGGGCGGGATCTTCATTGCCGCCGCGATGTCGCTGCGGTGCGCCCGAATGAGATTTCGCCACGCCGCGGCGTTGTCGTAACCCAGACGGGCAGCATCCTCCCGCTTGAGTGAGATGATGTGCGTCCACACGTTTCCGGTGTAGCGCTCCAGTTCCTCCATGGCCCTGTCGAGAGAGATGGCATCGTCATCACCGAACAGGCCGTGGGTACCAATGCGCTCGACATGAGGACGGGTTGCGATGTACTTCATGTACTGGTCTGACTCGTGGATGGCATCCCAGTTGGCTTCCAGCGCCAGCGTGATGAACGTAGAGGCTCTGACCTTAGTAGGCTTCGTCAGGTAGTCCTCGTACTCATAGAGCGTTTTGCTGTCCGGGAAGTCCTTGACCAGCTTGGCGATGAGCTGTTCCTGCTTTCGGGTGGGCGGACGGTCATCCGGGATAAGCTCCACCCGCTCCCGGGTCGCGATGTAGCGAAGGTATCCGGAGGCCCCGCCGGTGCTTTTGATATACGGACTCTTGAGGATCAGTCTTGCCATTCGTCATCATCCCAGTCCGGCTCCTGGCGGGAGCGTGCGTACTTTTCCAGAGAGATGGTCCCGTTTGTGGCTTTCACATTCCGGACGCTCTGCGCGCGTATGCGCTTCAAGTCATCCCGGTCCATCTCGAACGCTTCCGCGATGATACCGTTGGTCATGTCCTGCTCCACGTTTCTTGTGAAGCTGCTTCTGGCGATATAGTCCTCCATTCTGCGCAGTCTGCCGTCAATGGCATACTGGATCGCCATAGGCAAAAGCGTTTGGTTGTCCTGTATCTCCAGATGATCCACATAAAAGTTCACCGCCTTCTCCACGAACTCATTCATGCTTTGGCAGTTGTCGGCGGCGTACCACTGCTCGATTCTTCTTCTGGTTTCCGGCTGCATCCGGAATGCAATACGATCTCTGGTTTCTTTACTCATTCAATTCCTCCTTTTTGCTGTAAGACATCCTTGAAAAGCCCTGCAGCACGGGGCTTTTCGGGGAAGCTGACGCCCTCGGTGCTTATTTCGCCTCTCAAAGACGCCAGCTTCAAGCTCCCGAAACTGCCCGCACTGCGGGCAGAAGTGGCGGCTGCGGCGGCGCTTGCGACGCCATGCCTTTATCCTGCTTTTTCTTTCGTCCTGCAAAAGTCTGCCGAAAACGGCTCACATCCGGCTTCAATCCTCTGGCTGGGGCTGGGACTCGCTTCCTCCCGGAAAGGCGCACACAAGGCGTTCTGGCGGCCTTGGGCGTTGGACTTTTCGAGGAGCTGCGCCGCACGATAGCGGGCGGTAGCCTCCTCCACCTGCCGGAGCTGTCGCTCATAGAATGCTTCGAGTACACCTTGGATAGGGCGAACGGTGTAGAGCAGATTTCCGTTCAGGGGTCTGCCATCTTTGCTTCGTACCATCGTCGGCTCCGTGTAGATGAGGCCTTTCTCCTCCAGCTGCCGCACGTACTTTGCCACCGTATTTTCACTCATGCCGATCGCATGGCCGATGGTTTTGTAACTGGGGTAGCACTGGTAGGTCTTACGATTCTCGCACCGGAGCAGATAGGTGTAGAGTGAGATCTCCCGGTAATCCAGACCAATGCTGAATATCTCGTTGGGCACCATAAAATAGTTTTTCTCTGCGCTGCGTTTGGGCCATTTGTTGTAACTCAATTCATACCTCCTGTGTTGTTGTAGACTTCTGCGGCACTCACACAGGGAGCGTGCGGAAAGTTTTCATTGCTTTTCCGCTGCCCGTTTGCTATACTTTGGTTAGTTGATTTGCGCGTGCCTGTGTGTGCGCCGAGCCGCCGGACTGTTGCCGCAGTCACGGCGGTTTTTGTTTTGCGGTCGTACTGGTGTGCATTCCTCCTTTGCTTTGCAGCTGAGTCTTTTACTTTCATCTGTGAACTATCTTTTTTACCTCCTCCGTGTTAGAATGATTTATATAGCCGTGCCGTTGGAAACGGCACATAGCAAAAGACCGTGCTCCCGGGAGCACGGCCAGAGATGGAATGACCTTCCGAGCGAATCGCCGTATGGCGGAGAGCGCTCATGCTCTCATAGATGCTCTGTCGAAGGCCATGTGTATTCGTCGGCGCGGATGCCGTGCCGTACCGAACCAGGGGCAACCTCACCCGGGTGAAATTGTCCTTCTATTATTACTTAGAGAAAATTCGCAAAATCGGAAGGTCTGGAATTGTAAACTTTTTGTGAATGCAGAAAGGGTGGTGAGCTCATGTCCTTCAAGGATACCCAATCTTATAAAGAGCTTCAGGCAGATTGGCGCTGGATACACGAAATGGACCCGGAAGCTGCCGCCGCTGCAGACCAGTGGGTGAAGGAGCATCCTGAGGAGTGGACGGAGCTGGAGCATATGCTCTACTACAGCGAGGCGAACTTTCACAAGCGTGCAGCACCGGATACCCTGGAGGATGTGGATATAAAGCAGCCCCGATCTTACAATCCGGAAGCGTTCCTGCCGGAGGAAGTACGCAATGCGATTTACAATGACAGACGTTGGTTTGACCGAAGCAAGTATCTGCCAGAGGGTTCTGATGAAGATCCCTTCATGTATTTGGACACCCAAATCTATGACGCCTTGCATGCACTGACCGAACTGCAGAGGGAGATTTTGTTCCGCACGATCATCAATGGCGAGTCCACTGAATCCGTCGCACAGGACAAACAGTGTTCGTCCAGAAACATCCGGGATATCCGAGCCCGTGCGCTTCGACAGATACGGGCCAAAATCAAAAGACGTGAAGGCTACGGCAGGCCCGACGTTGCCAGCATTATTTTGCTGTTTATGTTGCTTGTTGGTGTTCCGCTTGCTTGCTGGGGAGAACAGCTTTGGACCGCATATCCCTGGCTGGAGCCTGTGGCTGCAGTGCTTAGCGCATTGGTTATGGCTGTCATGTTCCAAGATTCCTTTCGCAGAGAAGCAGAAAGGCTGCTGCGCCAGCATTGGACCAGCCTGAACGGATCACGGGAAAAGGAATAACAAAAAGGAGTGAGACATCATATGTCTCACTCCTTTTTGATTAATTGAATAACGGTATCAAGACTTGCCTTATGGAAGAATCACTTGGAACCTCTCGCACACCATAACCAACTATCGTTCCATTCGCATGCTTTCTCAAATGAGGCAATACGAATTCAGTATAGAGGTCTGTAGCAAACGTGTAGTCTCCTCGACTCATAAGATGCTTACGGAGATAACAATTCATTATACCTACTGCGTAATCAGCCAACTGAATTCCTGTGCTTTGAGAGCTACATTCTGTCAGCACACCGTGATACACATTTTCGTATTTCACAAAGTCACCTTCGACCATCATCCGATGACAGGCATCTTTGAGCTGCTTGACTTTATCCTGATTTAGCTCATCCATAATCATTGTGGCAAAGCCGTCGGGACGGGTATCCATCTGGATACGCTGAAATGCCTCTTGCATGTGAAATTTCAGCACCTCATTCTCCGCTTGATAGCATGGCTGGGTGTATACGCAGGTCACTGTGAATATGAACAGCAGAGAGGGCTTGTCCACCACACGGTTGAAGAACCGGCGATAGTACCCTTTGAGCTTGTCAGGAGTAAAGGATTTTAGAAAATCGGCACGGTATTTTCCTTTTGAGATTTCCCACAAATCTGACCACTTGATTTCTTCGCCAACCGGGACACCATACTTAGTATTGAGCTCCTGAATCTCTCTTTGGAACACACGATAATCGCTGGCAGATAAACGGACATTTGCCCGTATGTAGAAGGGATGGCTGCGACGGAACGACTCAGATGGCCGCTTATTATATGCACCAGCTTCATCAGTAAAAATGTAGTATGCTTCGGCCATCTGCTCACCTTCTACTCTTGTACTTGTTATAATAGGGTTTACTTGGCAGAATTCTTTTGAATGATATCGACCGCAAAATCTTTTGCACCAGAGAGTAATTTACGGCGAAGTGCTTTTTTATTATTTGCATCTTGTTCAGACGCAAACATACTTTTATTCCGCCTAAAAACACCGTTCACCTTATCACTATCTGCTGGAACTTCAAAAACATTAACTAATAGATGAATAATGTCATCTACAGCAAACCACTCGCCCTTCCCTTCATTGGTGACGATGTACATTGCCATTATAACCTGTTCCTTTGCTCCAGAGAGGTCCTTTACGGCAGGGTAGCTTTTGGTATTCAAATCGTCAGCCGTAATGGATACATACATTTCGGAAATATTGGAGGTTGACTTTTTCACTTTGGTACGAGGTTTCTTCTCTCCGGAGTTTTCTTTTGGGACATATGTTTCTATAAATGCAATACCGGCTTCCGTTAACATATAGCACTTACCACTCTTTCCTTCGTCTGCGGTAGCTGCATCCATAATATATCCTTTTTCAGCCAGTCTATTGAGCGACATGCTGGGATTCTTTGGTAATGACCGTCTGGCCTCGGCGTAATACCTTTTCACGTCTTCAATGGAGAAGCACATATTCCTGTTTTTCTTCTCATCGAAATATGCAGCAAACAAGGTGAAATCCTGTTCAGTAAGTTGCCCATATTTTTTCAGAAAAGAAGAAAGGCTGACTCGGGAATAGTCAACGGCATCAGACACCGGTTCCGCTTCTGTATGCCCTGCTTCAAGGAGCGACTGCTGTGGCGCTGTTTCGATGTATGCTTTGTTTTCAGAAACAGATCGGGTTTGCACCATAGCGTTCACGGCAGCAGGTAAAACGGCGTTCATAAAATTAATGCGTTGCTGCTCTACGGCATCGGCCGGGCCTTCGGCTTCAAATTCAATTTCGCCGACTTTATATTTCAGCTTTAAGGTATCGCTCACTTGTTCAATCCTCCTTACATCAAACCGGCTCGGTTATATAAATCTTCCATCATGACGCGGTAATCACGGGATATATTGTCAATATCGAGTTTGCCCGCTGTGTAAGTAATGCTGTGGGCAGAATTATTGCCTACCTCACGAAATGCATCAAAATTTTTTGAAATTCTTGCAGGGATACCAAGCGTTTTATTTTGTGTGGCATCTTTCACAATTCCTTCAAGCATTTTGTGACTGCCATCCGGCTTGGTGATATCAGTTTCTATGCCTTTATTTTGATATGCCAGCACCAACAGCACTTCAAATAGTCTGCGCATAAGAACGGCACACGCATCATAGCAGTTATGACCATAGGTGAAATTGATTTGCTGAATTAGTCTGGTCAAGAAAGGACGCTTTCCGCAAAACTTAGCTTCTTCAATCAACTCATCATGGGATTCAATGGTCACGGTATCTGTCCACAGAGCGCCATAGTCACGCTCCAGTGTCTGTAGTACTGTAGGAACAAACTCTATGGCATTCTTGTTTGCTTTTGAGCCAAGAAATGCCCGTCCTTTGCCCTTCGTTAGATTTGTCTTAAGGCGAGATGTATTGGGCTTGCTAAAACTGCATTCCTCCATCCAAGCGGAAATGTTGTCTCGCCGTCTTCTTTGAAATGGTAAAAGCAAAGCAACTTAGCCCTTTCAACTTCCGTTTTTGCCGCGAGATCCGCGGCCTCCATATATTTTAGTAATTGCACAATTTCACCTCATTCCACCGTGGCTTGTCCGTTCATCAGCATCGGAAGGAGCCAATCGCAGAGTTTTGTGAGTTCGCGATTTTCAGTGCCCTTTTGCTCCTTGAGTGCAAGTAATGTTTTAACTTGAGTGGTAAATGCAGCCACAATATCTTTTGGAGGTATCACAGCGGCAATGTCTAAAAGCGTGTTGATTCGGATGCCTTTGAAAATGCTGCCCGTCGAACTGGATGTTGCGGCCTTTATGAAGGTGTCACTCATAAAGTACATATACAGAAACTCCGAGGTTACGCGGGATGCATTCCGACGAATCGAGAAAACGGATTCGTTGATGTCCCACTTTTCGGGGGGATTTTGGATCAAATAGCATCTGCCGAGTGGTGCAATGCTTGCAAACAAAATATCCCCCACCGAAACATCAGAGCGCTTATGGATGATCTCTCTCGCCTGTTCGTCCACTGTGTCGCAGCCACTGAAATCAATCGTTCCTGAAGTGGTTAAGTTCTTGACTGTGAGATACTGGATGTCACCATTTCCAAGAATAAAATTATCTCTCGGATTCAATCCCGTATTGATGCTGGAAATGACATGGGATAATGGCCGAACATCCCATCTCTTCGGAATCTCCCGCTTGAGTTGGTCATTCCAGACCATCTCACCGCCGGAGGAACGATAGGGCTTGCCGTTTTCATCCGGGAAGTCGAACTGCGTAAACCAGTAGTTGTAAAGTGTTTTTGCCATAGCTTCAAGTTCAGCACAAATTCGCTTGTTTAATTGGATTTTTTGCTCCATTGAATAGAGCATATCACCGATTTTGACTTGCTCCTTATACTCAGGGAGATATAAGTTCAAAAAGGAGAAAATATCTTCATTGAAACTTGCTCTTAAAGTCATAAAAGCGTTATTGGTAACCGCTTTTCTAAACAATTGACTCCGCAAGTAAAAGGCGAGATATTTGTGATACGCTATTCCCGCCGTTTTCGGTCGAAGCCGTTTTGTGAAGCCGCTGTAAGTAGCGCGAGGATAATCTTTGACAGCAACACAACTCATGGCCAGCTCATCAATCGTTTCGCTGGTTCTGGTTATAAGAATATCACCTTTTTTAATAGAGTAGGTTTCTTGTTCCTTGATAGAAGTATCCATTAAATCCGGCAAGGCATCCGGCAAAAAGTAATTATTAAAAACTGTGCTGAAAGACACAAACGGGCTTCCGTGCCCAGCTTGCTCTTTTGTTGAAGAAATGCCAGAAGCCATATCGTATAGTTGAGAAAATGGATATTTTATAATTTTATTCATATTTCACCCGCCCCAGCTGCGTCTTAATCTCGCTTTCTAAACGGCGGCTTTCAGCAAACAGTTCATCCAATCGCACAGTAAATCCGGTCATCTTTTCGGCAAATTCTTTGGGCGTCAGATCCACATACTCGATCTTGACCTCGAAATACTGGCCGGCAGAAAAGGATAGTTTTTTTACTTCGATATCCGCATAGCTGACTGCCACACAGAAATCATCCTCCAATTCTCCTGCGTTAAAAGTGTCGATGATTTTAGTGATTTCATTATCACTCAAAACCGTTCGCTGATTCTTGCCATCGACTTTTACTTTTGTTCCCAACTTGGATGCATCCATCAGAATCACATTGCCGTCCTTGTTTTCACGGTCCAGAAATAATATGGAGACATTAGTGCCGGTGCTGGCAAAGATGTTGGATGGCATAGAAATAACGCCCCGGAGCATCCGTTCTTTCACCAGATGCTCCCGGATCTTCTTCTGGATGCCGGAACCAGCGGTCAGGAAGCCTGTGGGAACGACCACTGCCGCTTTGCCTTTGGGGCCAAGGGAATAGATGATATGCTGCAGGAACATCAGATAAATCGCCATCTTATCCTTGTCCTTGTTGGGAATGTTCGGGACGCCCGCCCAAAAGCGTTTCTTATAATTATCGCCAGCCAATGTATCCCTGCTGTCAGAGAAGTCCATGTTAAAAGGCGGATTGCTGACAATATAGTCAAACGTGGCAAACCCGTCGCCTTTGGCGTTTTTGTGATAAGGCCGCAACAAAGTATCGTCATGTACGACATTGGGCAGCGAGTGGACGAGATTGTTGAGAATCAGGTTCAAGCGCAGGAACTCGTTGGACTTCTGGGAGATATCCTGGGTATAGATGGTGCAGTTGCTTTCGCCGATTTCGTGGGCCAACGCCAGCACCAGTGTGCCGGAGCCTGCGGCTGGGTCATACACCGTCACATTCTTTGCACCGTTAGGCACCATGATTTTTGCAATGATGCTGGCGATGGAATGTGGCGTATAGTATTCGGCGTACTTACCGAAATCCTTATTGTAGTCCTTGATCAGATACTCGAATATTTGAGCAAAGAAATCGTACTTCTGCTCAAACACACTATCGAAGCTGCATTCAGCAATCTTGTCGATGATAGCACGGCAGAAATCGTCCTTCTTCTCAGCCTCAATCACATGCTGGGAGATACCGCTGAACAAGCGCATCTTGGACTGGCCGCCAGTCCGGACAGAAAAGATATCAATGTTGTATGTAGCAATATCCAGCAGAGTATCATCAAAGACCGTATGAAAATTTTCTTCATTTTTTCGGTTGAACAGGTAAGAGATAAAGTGAGTCTGCTTCAGTTTTGCAGTATCCGGGCCAAAACCAAGCAGGAACAGTTCATAGTCATCATCGGTCATCTGGGCGAGTTGCTTTTCGGCATCTGCCGGGGACAGCTTTGCCAGCGCAGGCTCTACTCGCTTCGCTTCGAAAAGGAACTTGTCGTTGAGAAACTTGTAAAGGAAAACCTCAGTGATGATTTTGTATTCGCTGGAGGCGTTGCCCAAACCGAAATTGGTACATACAGCCTTCAGGCTATCGATCATCTGCTTGGTTTGCAGAGTAATATTGGAATCCATTATGATGCAAAATTCCTTTCCGTAAAGTATTCGTTGGAAATACAGGTGCCGATATACTTGATTTGCGCAGCAGAGTATTTCAGATGCTGGGCGTCAAGCTCCTGCTTAATCATCGGGAACATGCCCTGCATGAAGTAAGGCTCATTGTCCATCAAGTGACTATTGGAAAGCACTTGGGAATCCACCCTGTGCTTCAGGTGCGTAAGGACCTGATGCAGTACGACATCCCCAGCAATGGGAGGCGGCGTTTCACGCAGGCGTTTATGGGTACGCATAAATTTCACATCGCCATCGTATTTGGCAGCCAGCATCTGGTCAGCAAGATTCTTTTGCTCGGCCAGCTTGCGGATGCGCTCCAAGGCTTCGATATCCGCTGTCATTTCGTCAGCGGTCAATTCCTCGATATTCTTCTTAGCCAGCAAACGCTGCAGTTCTTCCAGTAGTGTGATGTACTCAGGGTCTTTTGGGTCGAGCGTGTGCAGAACGGCCTTGCGGGTCCGATTGAGGGTATCCTGATATTTATCAGCAATCACCAGTTCTTTCTCGGAAACCTTGCGGAAATGGAACTCAATTTCGTCCATAGCAAGGTTCAGAATAGCGCTCATATCCTGGGCTTCTTCAAGGAGCTTCTTCTGGTTAATAAGTGCAATCCTATTGCAGACCTCGCTATAAAGGGCACTGATGTTGTTCAGGTCAAATTGGTCAGCCAGTTCGTCATAGCCGAACAGTTTTGCAACATTGAACAATTCTTTATACAGTTCCAATGCACGGCGGAGCTGTATGAGATCCTGTTTATCGTCTATGGCAGAAATCTGCTGTGAGAACACCTCCGCATTTCCAGTATCATACAGGAACAGTACGTCCTTAATGTCCTGCAAGTCTGCTTCAATTGTCTCCGGGGATTTGAAGATGTTATCATACTGCTTGAACTCATCGCCCAGTTCGGCCTGAAGCTCATCGAAATATGCTTTATTGGTCTTATCAAATTCCGCACGGATATCCGCAAAATCGACCACATAACCGTATCGATAATTCTTGTAGGGCCGGTTAACCCGGGTCAAGGCCTGTAACAGATTGTGGTCTTTGATAACACGTCCCAAGTAGAGTTTCTTCAGTCGAGGAGCATCAAAGCCGGTCAGCAACATGTTGTAGACCACGAGGAAGTCAATCGTGCCTTTTTTGAAGGCGTCTATATTGTCTTTTCGGGTCTCTTTGTCGTCTGCATCATGCAAAATCAATGCCGCAGAATAGGGATAGGATTTTAACTCTTCAAAAATCGCACGCGCCTGCTCGGAAGAATCGCAGACGATCATACCACCGATGGATTCATCGTTCATGGCGATACGGCTCTTGCGGAAATCGTCCGTAATATACTCGACCAAGGCAGAAACATATTTCGGATGGGCGTACATTTCTTTCTTATCGAGAGAGCCTTTGAGCATCTCAATTTCTTCCAATGCTTTTTGCAGCTTTTTCTTATAGGTAGTTTCAATGCCTTCGCGAATCAACTTGAGAGTATATCCATCAGCAATAGAGCGATTGTAGTAATATTTGTGGATATAATTACCGAACACAGACTTGGAATCATATTTTTTGCCTGCAATCGGCTTTCCGTCATCATCGTAAATCGTACCAATCAGTGGCGTGCCAGTCAATGCGATCATAACCGCTTCTCGGTCGGAGGAAAGTAGATTGGCCAGGAAGGATCCGGTAGGTTTATAGCTGCGGTGGGCTTCATCCAAGAAATAGATGCGCTGTACATTTACTGCATAGTCGGACTGTTTCGCAATGGATTCCTTGGAGAACTTCTGAATATTGACCACCGTGATCGTAGGTTTGCCGGTGTTGTTGACTGTTCCGGTGGAATGGATGTTTTTGATGAAGTCTTCCTTGGAATTGATTTCCTCTACATGAAGTCCACGAGCACGGAACTCATTGGCTGCCTGTGTCAATAGGTCAAGACGGTCTACGATGAAATAGAATTTTGCAATCGTTCCATGCTTCTGATAGTAGTCGGTCAGATAACGGACATTGTAATAGGCAAGCGCTGTTTTACCACTGCCCTGGGTATGCCAAATGATGCCGTTTTTTACCCCGGCATTCAATTTGTTTTCGATTGCTTTAGTAGCAAAGAACTGTGGATACCGCATCAGATGTTTTTCCAGATGGGTGATACCATTTTCATCTGTCCGTTCTACATAAGCGATTGCATATTTCAAGAAAGTTAGAATACGCTCAAACGAAAAAAGCGAAGTGATGATTCTATTGGTAGGCGAAACTGGGGAACTATTTGTTACATACTCCGGGCTATACTTGATGCTACTCAGATTGTTATCGGTCAGAATGAAATTTTCAACCGCCTCATCCTTCTCTGGCACGGAAGTCAGGAGCTTTTCGTCTTCCTCTCGGAAATGACTAAAAAACAGCTTCTCATAGCTGATGGTGGAGTAGAATGCTCCTTCCAGAGGGACGGCTTCGGTGTCATCATATTCGCTGTTGTTGGAAAAGACCATAATTTGTGTCAAGTTGATAAAGCGCCTAAACTTTTTATTTTTAACACGCATCAACATACGGTCATATTCAGCCTTGATTCCACCCTTGTTATTGGGCTTCTTTACCTCAATAAAAGCCAGAGGAAGACCGTTGATCAGCGGTGTGATATCAGGGCGGAATTCATCAGAACCATTCTTGCAAGTCATCTCTGTGACCACATGATAAGAGTTGACTGTCCCTCCGAAATCTTCAAAATCAATCAGTTTCAAGCCGTTGTATCCATTGATGAGAACGGAATAAAACTTCCTGCCCAAATCATCGTTTTCCAGCATTGCTTTCAAAGTATTGACAATTTTCTGGACATCTGTGGTAGTCAAGGAAGTAGCATTGATCCGATTGATTGCATCACAAAGAACATCGACCAAAATGTTGGTATCGTCGTCGATGACTCCTTCATATTTTCTCAGAGAGATGTATTTATATCCCAGACGAGTGAAATGCACCAATGCAGGAATTTTGACTCGAGAGTTTTCATTGTGCGGCATTGTGCAATCCTCCTTTGTGGCAGAATTAGTTTTTTCCTTATGATTTCAATTTATAAATGCGGTTTCGATTGCCGCCCTCTGCAACAATCGTTCCCTCAACGATCATCTCGCTGAGTATCCGTCTTGCTCTTGCGTCTTTAACGCCGAGCATATCGGAAATATCTGAGCATTTTGCAGAAGCATGATCTGTAAGATATTCAAGGATGGCGATTTTTTGTGAGGCGGTTTTTGTACCTTTATCGCCATTTTTTATCGCTACTTTTTTATCGCTACTTTCTTTTTTGAGTAGCGATAATGATAGAATAATTCTGTCCGGTTCAGAGAGCTCCGCGATAACTGGCTCTTTCCACCCCTGCTCACGCCAGACACGGAATATATTCGGAATACCACTTCCGGCACGCTCACCAATATCGATCAGGTTGAACATCTTCAGCATGGTTCCGTTGCGGGGGTCAGAGACACCGCCGCTCTTTGCCGCGTCGATTTCGATACGGAACCCGCCAGGATTAGCCATGGTGATGGAATCGCGCTTTTTGATGATGACCAGCCCTTGTCTGCCATAATAATCGGCATTCACCAAACAGTTGGCCAGTGCTTCACGCAGAGCCTGATGCACTGGGGTATCATCTACACGAGTACCTCCGTCCATTTTGAATGGAACTTTGATATCCTGGATTAGTCTGTTGTAGACCCGGAAATAGAAGTCGTACACATTGCCGCTCCAGTCGCCGGAGGAGGAAATGATGCGGTCAGTCCAGCGGGTGTCAGCATCGTACTGTTCCTGATAGTCCAGGAAGTAGGCATTAAATTCCCGCACGATGTCGTATTCGTTGCCGAACATGAGAAGTCCTGCGGAGGTGGGATGCTTTTTTCCATCAGAGCCGATACCGACAGCACCAAGCTTCAGGAGGAAATCTTCATCCTCCAAGACTTCCCACACATGGCCGGGGCGAGAGAGGCGCATTCTCTGGCGATAGCTGCGGACGCTCTCCTTGTTGAATACGGTCATATCCATTTCATCGAGGACGAGCATATCCTGAGTTTTCACAGAAGCATCCCGCACCATAGCCTGATATTCTTCCTTGGTACAGCGGTAGTCGCCCTCACCATTTCGGCGGTAGGTGCAGAGAGGATTACCGTCTACATAGACCGGCTTGTAGGAGCGTTCTGCACGGGGTACATTGATGACCACGATATGATTGCCGTCCACCTCCTGAACAAATACATCCTTGGAGGACAGAATATTTACGCTGGTCTTATTGGGGTTATTGGCAATGTCCCAGAACTCTTTGATGAGTTTCTCCGGGTCAGGCAGATCCACAGTGCGGAAGGATTTGTCGGCCAGCTCCTCCACGCCCAGCAGGATGATGCCGCCGTGGGTATTGGCGAAGGCAGAGTAGGTTTCCCAAATGCTTTTGGGCAGACCGCCAAGGGCTTTCTTCGCCTCAATACGGTTGTTCTCCCGATACTGCTCGATTTTGGAAAAGTCAATCATGGTTTTCCTCCTTTACGAGTTCTATGATATCGCAGAAATCGCAATCCAGTACGGTACAGATTTTCGTCAGAATCTCTGTACTGACATGCTGGTTCTTGCCCAGTTTGGCAAGGGCGGTCGTAGACATGCCGGTAGCCAGACGCAGATCCTTCTTTTTCATATTTTTATCGATCAGGAGCTTCCACAGCTTGTTATAACAAATCGTCATTGTAAAACCTCATCCCCGGAGTATGCACTGATACAGGTTAATCTTAGCACGGAAGCACCATTTTGTCTATCAAAAATCCAGTTTTTAGATTGAAACTTCTGCTTTCAGAGGGAAGATTTCGAATCAAATTGACACACAAAAGGCTGTGGGAATGCTGTTAACACTCCCACGGCTATTTCATTGTTTATGCGGCGCAATTTTTGAGGTCAGCCCATGATGCCGATTTTATTGCCGTTCTCGTACATATCCTCGGCGTACTCGACATGGTTGGGGCCTTCACTTCGTATCCAGCCGAAGCCGGGGACATAGACCATATCCGCCAGTTCGTTATCGTTAGCTATTGGCTCCGGTGCCGATTCAGACTGCGTAGGATGTACCGGAGCGGGTTCTGTCTGCATAGGAGGTGCAGTTTTTTGTTCCGCTTCGAATTGCTTTTCTATTTCCGGTGCAGGGATGGGCAACTCCTTGGCGGCCACTTCCGGGGCTGATTCAGCTTCCGGCATTCCCGACTCTTGCTTTTCTGTGATTGCTGGCAATATTAGTTCTTCCGGCTCCGGAAGTGTCGGCCGTGGAGTGGTCACGTTGGCCGTTTCGCTCGGCGTGGGTGGTTTCTCGACCTTTTCGGTCTGTGGCCACACGGCGGCACACAGGGCGAGACAGGCGGTGATTGCAGTAGTAACGATGAATCTCCTTTTCATTTCATTCATTCTCCTCCCAATGTAAATTTTCTTATGCCCTGCGGCGTTTCACCAGGGTGCATGAATTCGTTTGTGTCATCTTCGACTAACATAGAAATTATCAGAGCTGTCTCAAGCCCGTCAATAAAGCTATCAAGGTCTGCATCGCTATTGAGAAAATTCTTGTCTTCCGCAATTTGAAGCAGGTTTTGTCGTTCGATAGCCACCATCATTTTCACCATCGCATGATACCGCTCCACATTTTCTTTCTTTTTTTCAGGATCGGTCTGCGGTTTGTGAAATCGATCATACACCGCTCGCCATAGTTTATCACTCATGTAGTTTCCTCCTTATGATGTTCCTTTTGAGATATGAAACGAGCGCCCAGTCTCCCGGTTTGGCAGGAGGCTAAGCGCTCGTTTTCACAATTATTCAGTTCTGCGGACAGCTTCCACGCCAGTGTAAATCCTGAGATGAAGCTGCAGTCGTACAACTCTTTGAGTAATCTGTATTTCATGGGCTTCGTCTCCTTTTGACACAAACATATACCACACCTTTTGCGGAATAGCTATCAGAACTTCAGAAGATTTTCCAGAATATTTGCCGCCTGTTGCAGTTCGCTCTGGGTGGCCTCATTTGGTATATCTTCGTCCTTTTGTACCTTGTGGGGCAGATAGGGTTCATAGTTCTGCCTGGTGATCGTGGGGCGGTAGTGTCCAAGCATCTGCGCCAGTTCCTTGGTATCCACGCCGTTCTTCAGAGCGAGGATGGCGCAGGTATGGCGGAGATCCACATACCTGATATGGTCGATGCCTGCTTCCTTTATAATCTCATCGTGCATCCGGCGCACCATCTGCGGCGAGTAAGGTTTCAGCGTGGCCGGGTGCATAAACATGAGCGGACTGCTTGGGTGCTTGTCGTGTTCCCTGATTAGGAGGTCGATTACCTCTGGTGTCAGTGCCATCGTCCTTGTCTGACTGCCGTACTCCACCAGCTCTCGCCGTACCACGGCACGGTTTTCTGCGATGGTCAGCGTCCGATTTTCGATATCAAGGTCGCTCCATTTCAGGGCGATTAGCTCGCCTTGGCGTAGGCCTGTCGTCAGCGCCAGCATGAACATGGGGAGGTAGCCCAGCCGCTCGGCGGCGTCCAGATAGTCCTCCATTTCCAGAGGCGTCATGATATTCGCTTTCACCGTTGTGGACTTGCGGTAGCGGAATGCCTTGGCGGGATTCTCTGTCAGGAGACCGTCCCGTATGGCTTGATCCAAGCATTGTTGGAGCAGGCGGTGGATGTGCCGCATAGTTTCTTCGCCCAGGCCAGAGTTGCCGGGTCGATGATTGCCGAAGCGCCGCCGTTCCTCCAGAAATTCTCCGACCATCTCCGATGTCAATTCAGAGAGCGGTATATCTCCCAAGCTGGGGAGAATATGGTTCTTGAATACATAGTTGTGTGCCGCATAGGTAGTCGGTCTGCTCTGATGCTTATCATAGGTTTCCTGCCAGAAGAGGATGTATTCCCGGAGCGTCATATTCCCACCTCCATGCACTGGCGCTGCAGATCCCGAAAAGCCACCCACGGGAGCCGTGCCCGTTTCAATATCTTTTTGTGTAGGTAATAGAACTCGTGCAGCTTATACGGTGCTCCGGTTTTGGGATTGAGGAATACATACGGCGAGTCCGTTTCCGGTATCTGCTTCAGAAGGCGTTCTGCTTTGGCGTTAAGCTTCAGCAGGCGCTGACCCTTGAGGATGTACCTGTAGCGGACATAAAAATCGGCCCACGACAAGGTGATCAGTTCACATTGCCGCAGGCCGCTTGATAGTCCTGTGTAGATGAGAGGGAGCACGCTGAGCTGCTCCGCTGCGTTCAGGTAACGCTGGAGCTGGCCCAGGCGCAAAGGGGCTGTTTTGTATTCCTCTGCCCTGGGTTCCCGGCAGAGCCGCACCGGGTTGTACGGAATAAACTGTTCCCGTGCTGCTTCGTCCATGCACCGCCGCAGAAGCAGGTGGACGCACCACACACTTCTGGCACTGAGTCCCCGGTTCTGCAGGCTGTCGTAGAAATCGGTGATTGTCTGCTTTGTCAGGTCAGAGAGTGCCACACTTCCGATGTTGGGAAGGATGTGGCCGTAAATCAGATTGCGGTACCCGCCCTCGGTGTTGCCGTTCCATTTGTGCCGATTGGCGGTGAACCACCGGCCGCACCACTGCCCGACTGTCATGGTATTTTCTTTCCGCATATCGTCGCCTCCTTTTGGCAAACGAACAATATCACAGAAAGCAGGAAATAGCTACCGGAAAGGGCGGAATATTTGCAGGGGAAGCAACTGTTCCGAATAACGTCAATATTGTTCGGAATAATACGGTTGATTTTATACGGAACGGCGGTTATAATGTTCTTGACGAAGTGCAATGGAGGTGTTCCAGTATGACGATCAAAGAAGCGGCTGCCGCTTGGGGGATTACCGAACGGCGGGTCAATGCGCTCTGCAAAGCCGGACGCATTTCCGGCGCGTATAAGGAGGGCAGGCAGTGGTTTATCCCGGACAGCACGCAAAAGCCGATGGATAAGCGTGGCCACCGGAGTGTGGTGAAGCCCGCTGTATCATCTGCGCGCAAGCCGTTGCCCATTGGCGTATCTGATTACCGTGACGCCTGCAAAAACTACTACTATGTAGACAAGACATTAATGATCAAGGAGTTTCTGGACGAGCGCCCCAAAGTATCCCTATTTACCCGCCCCAGACGCTTTGGTAAAACGTTGAACATGGATATGCTCCGCACTTTCTTCGAAAAGACGACCGAGGACACTTCCGTTTACTTCAGAGATAAGAAAATCTGGTCCTGCGGAGAAGCCTATCTTGCCCACCATAGAAAGTACCCTGTGATCTTCCTGTCCTTCAAGGATGTCAAATACACCTCTTGGGAAGAAACCTATCAGACACTCCAAAAGCTGATCGCGCAGGAATTCCGCCGCCACGACGAGTTGGCATCCAGCCCTGCGCTTAGTGATTACGAAAAAGAGGAGTATTCCCTTCTTGCAACAGAAGCCGCTGACGAAGTGGAATATCAAATGTCTCTGCGTACACTGACGCTGTTTCTCCATAAGCACCGCGGCGTTGCACCTATCGTCATCATTGACGAATATGATACTCCCATTCAGCAAGGTCATGTGAGCGGCTTCTACGACACAATCATCGGATTCATGCGAAACCTGTTCTCTGGTGGTCTGAAAGACAATCCGCATCTGAGTTATGGTTTCCTGACCGGCATCCTGCGTGTTGCCAAGGAAAGTATCTTCAGCGGCCTGAACAACCTGAAGATCAACTCGATTTTAGACGAGCGCTACAGTGAATATTTCGGCTTCACTTCAAGCGAAGTACGCGAGATGGCGGACTACTATCATGCTTCTGATAAATATCAGGAACTCTGCGATTGGTATGATGGTTACCTTTTCGGCAATACCGAGATTTTTAATCCCTGGTCTGTCATTGGATACTTCAATAATAACTGCCGTCCCAAAGCGTTCTGGCAGTCTACGGGAAGCAATGACATCATCCGCGAGGTGCTGGCTTCTGCAACGCCGGATATTATGGAGCGTCTGGAGCTGTTGATGAAGGGCGAATCCTTCGTTACGCACATCGATACTGGCGTCATTTATCCGCAGATCCAGAATGATCCGTCCTCTGTTTACAGTTTCCTGCTGGTGGCAGGTTATTTGAAGGCTGTGAGCTGCGGCCAGTCTTACGGCGAGGATTATATGTGCGAAGTGGCTCTGCCCAACAAAGAGATTTCTTTCGTCTACAGCAAGGAGATCCTCTCTCAGCTTGAGAATATTATTCCTCGTTCCGTTGCTATTGCTATTCAGGAAGCTATCTACAAGGTAGATAGCGACTCACTGCAAAAAACCTTGGAGAAGTTTCTGCTCCAAACAATAAGTTTCCACGATGCTGCCAACGAAACATTTTACCATGGTCTGATATTGGGTATGTGCGCTGTGATGGACAACAGCTATCGCATTACCTCCAATCGCGAAGCTGGTGATGGACGATTTGATATTCAGATGCTTCCTTTGAATAAGCGGCTGCCTGGTATTCTGATTGAATTAAAGGCGGGGAAAGACCGCTCTGAAACACAGCTTGAAGACCTTGCTAATGTTGCCTTGCAACAGATTAACGACCGTGCATACAGCGTTGATTTGCAGGCAATGAATGTTACGTCAATTATAAAAATCGGCATTGCATTCTCTGGTAAAAGAACACGCATTGCTGCTGAAAGGCAAAACATCGAATAAACATCTTCGCTCAGCAGGCTGGCTATCATCCAAGTCAGCCTGCTGTTTCTTTGTCATCGCGCTTATTTCTTTGTTTATGCGGCGCAGTTTCTGAGCTGCTCTCTGCGGCAAAAAGCACCCGCTGTTGGAGGTAAACCCGGTCGGAAGCACTTTTAATATACAGAATTCAATCCCACACAAATCCCAAAAGCCGAAAGCGGTGCCTGAAATAAACAGGCCAATAGAGTTCCAAAGAGGAACCGCAGGAGTGCCGGAAAGTGCCAAAGAGGGCGCAAGACCCCTCGCTGAAAGTTCAGACATAGGTTTGGGACCAGGAGACCGTGCGTTCGAGCCGCACTACTCGGACCACCCCCCTCTGAAATCGTGGATTTCAGAGGGGGGCTTATTCTTTGTCTATTGCGGCGCAATGGGTAACTCCCAAAGGCGCAAAATATTAATAGTCTCCCATTCTTTCTCTCGTTTTAAACAAAAAAGGCAAATATTTCTATTGCATGATACAATCCCATATCCAACGAGATACTTTCGTTGAACTGATTTTCCTTGAAATTGTCATATTTTATCCTCATAAATTCGTATTGCACCGATTGAAGAAGTGTACTACTATACTATAGCTTTTGAGCGTACCGGGTCGCACCGTGCCCGCCTTGTACTCTGTGAGCCAGCGGTTCAGCCACTGGCCCAGCGTCATGCGGCTGTCCTCGGTCAACTCCACGTCACGATAGCAACCGATGTTCTGGTGGAGCTTGTCCAGCAGTTCCTTTTGCGTCTTGGCGTAGACATGACGGAACAGTGGTTCACCGTTTTCCTTGTGGCCGATGACAATACGGCCTTCCCAACGTCCGTCCTCCCGCTTTCGTACCATGCCGTCACCGGCCGGCCTTCGTTTTGCCATTTAGTCCTCCTGTCCCGCCGAACAGCAGATGTGTTCTTCTTCCTTTTGCTCGAAGGAATAGAGCCCGTCTGCCTCCAGCTCTTTCGCCATGCCCACGCCAGCTTGAAGCCAGCCGTGAAACTCATCAGCGTGGCTTCAACCAGCAACACATTCTGTGCATCAATCAACCGGAGCAGCTTTCTGCGCCCCGCGGCGTCCATGTCCCGCCGCAGTTCCGCTTGGGCGTATTCGATCTGGGCGTCTAATTCGCCGTGTTCCTGACAGTCGAAGTGCTTTTGCAGGGCTTTCATGTAGTCGTACATTGCGGCGCCTCCTTCTGGGTAACCACAACACATACCACAACTCCGCGCGCAAAGCTACTGTTTTCCAAAATGTTTCTTTGACTATTGCAGTGCAAAAAATACGTTTCCAAACCTGTTTACATATGCATCTGCATCGAGCAGCCCTTTTTTGTGGCGTGGAGCGTACTGCGCTCATCCGCCAGCAGCTCCACACCGGGACGGGTGGCTACGTAGCGGGTGCGCTGGGCCAGCTTCGCGGCATTCTGCCCGCCCTTGAGGTATGCCATGAGAAAAGAGACCATAGAGCGTGTTTTTGCCGATGCAAAAGAAAAGCACGCCATGCGTTATACACACCACCGAGGTCTGGCCCGGGTTTCTGCTTGGGTGAGGCTTAAATATGCTACCATGAATCTCAAAAAGATTGCTATTTGGAAGTGGAATGCTTCCTATTTTGCTCCATATATCATGATTTTTGCTCCCTTTTATGGTAAAACGCCAGTCCTCGTGTTTTGAGAACTGGCGTTCTTTGACAAGCTGAACCGTGTGCTGACCGCAAGGTCAGCACACGGTTTTCTTTGTCTATAGCAAGGCAGATTTTAAACCGCCCGCGTCTTTGATACGCCATCAAAACGCAGCTTTCTCCCATTCAATCAGGATCTCCGCCAGCTCCGGTGTCAGGCGCTTGCGGCACTCCTGCCGCAGTTCCTCCGGCACACCGTAGAATGCCTCGGCGATGCTGCCGGTGATGGCGGCGAGGGTGTCGCTGTCGCCGCCGAGGGACACCGCCGTGCGCAGCGCGTCTTCAAAATCTGTGCTTTCCAGAAATGCAATAATAGCCTGCGGCACGGTTTCCTGGCAGCTCTCTACATGATGGTAGGCGGGACGAATTTCGTCGCAGGTTTGGCTGAGGTCGTAGCCAAACTCGCGCTCCACATACGCCTTGATTTTCTCTTTTCCGTGACCTGTGCGGGCGAGAAAAACGGCCGCGGCGGTGGCCTGTGCGCCCTTGATGCCCTCCGGGTGGTCGTGGGTCACCTGGGCGGTGAGCCGCGCCAGATGCAGCGATTCCGCCATGTCCTTCGCCAGCCATGCGGCAGACGACACCCGCATGGCACTGCCGTTGCCGTAGCTCTGGTAGGGCTGCGGGTCGTCCTCATAGAGCCAGCCGCCGAAATGTGTGCCATAGCCCCGGTCGGGGTAGGCGCGGCCCAGTTGCTGCATCTCCCGCACCAGTGCCGCTTTGATGGCGGTATCGTCTTGCCCACGGGTGCTGAGCAGCGCCTTCGCTACCGCCAGCGTCATCACCGTGTCATCGGTGAAGTCGGAACGGCGGCTGAACAGGGGGAAATCCTTCGCCTTATAGTTGTTGCAGTCGAACTCGTAGGGGCTGCCCACGATGTCGCCCAAAATCGCTCCGTACATACGCTTACCTCCCTCTTTTCTGCACGTCCTCGTCGATGCGGCGTTTCCAGTCGGCGCTGAGAGGTTGGGCCGCTCGAACGCTGCACACGGCGGCGCTGATGACCTCATAGTTCAGCGCCGTGCCCTCCTCGTCGCACTTGTAGTTCACCGCCCGGTCGGTGTCGATGCCGAAGCGTGCCGCCTCCTTGGCCGCGTCGATGTTTGCGCCGAGGAACAAAAACTCCCAGCCGTACTTCTCCTTCTGCCGTTCAATCATGCGGCGCACACGCTCGTAATCGTAGCGGCGGCTGGCGTTTTCGTAGCCGTCGGTGGTGATGATGAACATCGTCTTCTCCGGCACATCCTCCCGGCGGGCGTACTTGTGGATGTTGCCGATGTGGTGGATGGCACCGCCCACGGCGTCCAGCAGCGCCGTGCAGCCGCGGGTGAAATACTCCTTCCCGGTCATGGGCGGCACCTTCTCCAGCGGCAGGCGATCATGAATGACCACGCTCTCGTTGGCGAAAAGCACAGTGGAGACCAGAGCTTCGCCCGCCTCCTTCTTCTGCTGTGCGAGCATGGAGTTGAAGCCGCCGATGGTGTCCGATTCCAGCCCCGACATGGAGCCGCTGCGATCCAAAATAAAAACCAATTCCGTCATAAAAAAGCCCTCCTTCGTTTGATTACGCTCACATTGTAGCGCATCCGAAGGAGGGTTTGGTCGCCTGTGGGGCGACATTTATTGGGTTTTCAGGCAGCTCTCCCACTCGGCTTCCTTGAAGCCCACGAGAACGAAATTGTCGCCTACCAGCAGCGGGCGCTTGACCAGCATACCGTCTGTGGCGAGGATCTTCAGCATCTCGTCCTCGCTCATACCGGGCAGCTTGTTCTTCAGTCCCATGGACTTATACAGCAGGCCGCTGGTGTTGAAAAACTTCTTTAGCGGCAGTCCGCTGCGCTGATGCCATGCGGATAGCTCGTCGTAAGTAGGGTTCTCCAGCTTGATGTCGCGGAAATCATAGGCAATGTGATTTTCGTCCAGCCACTTTCGCGCCTTCTGGCAGGTGGTACATTTGGGGTAGCAGATAAAGGTCATGGTTCACACTCCTGTTTTTACAAAAGTATATTTCTTGCCCATTCCGTACAGGCATCAGATTCTTTCAAACCAAGCTCCTGCCAGATACCTGCATAGTACAGCCCCTTATTGGGATTTTTAGCGTTATTCGATCTTTTCCCGTATATGTGCTTCTCATCATACACTTCATTTAACACCCAAGTTGCTTTTGTAGCACCTTCCAGCGTCAATACGCGCTTTTTGTCAAAGCGCAGCACGCCTGCACCAGATTTACTTTCATCCAACGAAAGCCTCTCTGATGCTTTGAAAATCACATTTGTTGAATTGTCTATTCGGTCATCAGATGAATGCGGATGCCACCAAACTTTCTTCTGTTCTTCAGGTGTAGAAATAATTTCACCAACCTGAAGGTATCCCCAAATCACTTGGAGGTCTTTCCCTCGATAGAAATCACTGCGGCTTCGCGAATATCTGTATGTTCCCTTTTTGCATTCCACAAAGTGAAAATTCCCAAAAAACAGGAAAATATCTCCTTGTGCCACACCGATATTCTTCAAGTAGGTGGCTGAGGCATTTCGCTGACCAAAAGCAGGGAACCATCCGTCGATATTTTTCACACGCCGTCCTAAATCCAAATCAGGATCAAGATGGCAGTGATCTCCACCCTTATATCGCAGGTCTTGCAATATCTGAGAATACTTGGTTCCGTTGTAGCAGAGAGAATCGTATGTATCGATATCATTACTGGGAATAGGAAAGGAAATCATCGTACCGTCTTCAAAAATTGGGCTGACAATACCACCATTCGCAGCGTCAAATCCTTTTCGGCTGAGTATAATTTTCATTTCTCACGCCCCCAACAAACTCTGATCAAAGGCGAACAGCGCCTCGTTGATCTCGAAAATATCGTATTTCTTCTGCCCGATGAAATACTCGATAATGACGTCGAACTTGCTGCTGGCGCTGAGAGCGTAGCCCGCGCGGGCGATGAGGTCGCGGGTCTCGTCCAGGTTCAGCTCCAGCGCGATGGCGAAGGCCACCGCCGTGGGCTTGGAGGGCTTATAGTCCGGGTTGTTGCGGATTTTCGAGAACAACTTGCGATCTACGTTGGCCTTTTTGTAAACCTCGGCGTCCTTTTTGCCGCTGCTGTCGATGAGCTTCAGCAGCGTCTCCGAAAACCCGGCGTCCAGATGCGCAAGCGCCTCGTCCAGACCGCCCACCGCCATGGGCGCGTCCTCGTAGGCGGTCAGCATCCGGCTTTCGACGACGCCCATCCGGCGCATCCGCTCCCGGCGGGAATCGGTGTGGGCATCCACATAGTGGTCGTCGATGTAGGCGGCGATGTCAGCGAACAGCTTGTTGCCGATCTGGTACGCCGCGCGGTCGAAAATGACGATGTATACCGTCATGTCGTTTTCAGCCAAAAATTCGCCGATGGTGTCCACCGCCACCCGGAGCGCCTGATCCTTGGGGTAGTCTAAAACGCCGGAGGAGATCAGCGGAAATGCCACCGTCTCACAGCCGTGCTCCTTCGCCAGCGCAAGGCTGGTGCGATAGCAGGAGGCGAGTTGTTCCCGCTCACCGTACTTACCGCCGTTTCACACAGGGCCGACGGTGTGGATGATGTAGCGGCACGGCAGGCGGTACGCGCCTGTGATCTTGGCCTCACCGGTTCGGCAGCCGCCCAGCGTCCGGCACTCTTGGAGCAGCTCCGGCCCCGCCGCACGGTGGATGCAGCCATCCACGCCGCCACCGCCCAGCAGAGATTCCTTCGCCGCGTTGACGATGGCGTCCACGCTCATTTTCGTGATGTCATTGCGAACAATTTCAAGCGGCATGGTTCTATCCCTCAATTCCTATCATTCAAAATCAAACCAACGCGCCGTTGTCCTCTACTTTTTCCACTTCAGACAGTTCTTCCCAATCTCCAAGGTTTCCGCACCTACGAAGATAATCGCGGCCACCGTCCACGGCGCACGAACCGCAGCTGCAAAACTTGAAATCATGGACAGTCTTGCTTTCAATAATGTCTCCACATTTCTTGCATCTGATCGCGTTCCTGATAATTTTCGGCATGATCATTCTCCCTTTAGTGCGTTTTTGATTTTCTCTTTTTCCCCGCTGCCATCTGTGCGGAGGCGCAGCAGCGTGACGGCGCATTTCTCCAGAATGGAGTTTTTCTTCATATCTCGCTCTGCCTGCTTGCTCCCCGCTTCGTGGAAGCCAGTCCCGTCTACTTCAATCGCCAACACGGGCTGCTTATCCATCTGATTAAACAGCAAGAAATCCACATGGGTCAATGGATTGCGGGCATATTGGCGTTCTCCCTCTGTCAGCGGTTCATAGTTCTTCACCAGTGTCGCAAGAGAAACATGCACTGCACAACCGATAGAGGAAAACGCCTCCTCAGACAACACCTCTTGAATCACAGAGTACATGAGATTCTCGGAATCGTACTCCGATACTCGCTTATGTTTTTGGAGATATGCCCTGCGCTGCTCGGCATAGCCCTGATAGAGCATATCGAATACGGAGTAGACCTGGCTCTGGATAACCTCAAAATTGTTATATTCGATGTACCGCGTCAGGTCACCGTAGTTGGTCTGGTCATTGCGTGGGTCCTGCGATGTGACCACCGCCAGCGAATGAACCGCGCGGGAAACCGCCACATTCAGCATATGGGGATCATCCACAAAATCTGTGATGACATTGTCAACTGAGGTCAGAATGATAGCATCTTGTTCTCGCCCCTGAAACTTGTGGACGGTGTCCACCTCATAAGTATCTCCCAACTGCTTGCAGATGGCTGTCACCTGATCCCGATATGGTGTGATAATACCGATGCTCTGGAAATTTTGCTGATGCAGCCGCGGAAGTACCTCCCGCTGAATGACGTCGATCTGGCGCTGATTGAGATGTCCACGGGCGTGGTTGCCGGCAGTTGTCCGGTACATGGTCAATACATCCGGCTCATCATGGTCTTTTGTCATAACGATCAGCTGTCCGTGGTAGAACTTCTGATTGCAGAAATTGATGATCTTCGGGTGACAGCGGTAGTGTTCCCGCAGCAGCGTAACAAGTGCATCCTGCCATATTTCCAATGCAGAGGACAGCAAACTGTGGGTAGAAAAGCGATAACGCTCATCCAAGGAATACTTCTGCCAAATGGCATCGCTGGTGCGAATGTCATCCTCTGTCAGCACATTGGGGAGCTGCTTCAAGTCCCCGACAATCACGATATTCCGCGCACAGGAAAATGCCAGCACCCCTGTAGCTAAATCGACCTGCGAAGCTTCATCCACGATCAGGTAATCGTAGATATGATCGATGCTCAGTGTTCCTTTGATGGAATAGGTCGTGCTAAGCACCACCGGATACTCGCGGGTAAACTCTTCGGAATTCCGGCGGAAATCATTCTTTTCAAAGCATCGTCTATTATTCCGCCAATGATACCGTGTTGCCAGCTCCGCCCGAAACAGCCGCAGGGACTTCTGTGTGAGCTCATCCATCTTCGCGTCGAAAGCGTAGCGCTCCAGCTTTCGGTTCAATTCCTGCTTTTCAGCCTCCAGTTCCCGCCTCTTTACGAAATAGAATTGGCTTTGCAAATAGGGAATGACCAGTTCCGGGGAGCGGAGAAACAGTTTGAGCGCGTTGCGATTGAAGCGGAACATGATGGAGAGCTTTTGCAAAAGACCCAGTCGGGTTTCGTGTTCCGCGTGCTGTTCAAACTCCATCCAAAGCGCAAGAAGCTTCTGTGAGGACAGCTTGTCCAGGCTCTCCATTGGCACATCACTGTAACTTGCGTAATATTCCTCAAAATAATGCTGCTCCGGGTTTAGCCGCAAGAACTCCTGCTCAATTTCCGCAATGCGGTTTTTAGCATTGAGCATTTCGTTCAGTTCTTTGGAAAGCGCAGTCGTTTCCCGGTCTAATTGCTGTTGCTCCTCTGGCGGCATTTCCCAAGCGCTCATATTCGGATAGGCGCCAGTTTGGTTCTCCAGGAACTTTTGCTTGTTGGCAAGGCTTCCGAGAAATGCTGTCAGAAAATCAGCATTCTTCTTTTCCAGCTTTTCCACAACATTATGCGTTGCGGAATTGTTGTTGGAGACAACCGCCACGGTTTTTCCACTGCGGACAACATTGGCGATGATATTCAGGATCGTCTGTGTCTTTCCAGTACCCGGAGGCCCCTGAATGATGCTGATTTTGGAAGAAAGCGCCCGCTCCACCGCCAGTTTCTGACTTTGGTTCAAGCCAAACGGATAGATCACCGCCTCCGGCATCTGGGGCATTTTGACGTCTTTCTGCGGTGCAAGATAGCTTGCCAACACGGTATCCTCGCTGACCTGCTGGATCTTGTCATACTGCATGCTTAGAATGTTGATACCGTTTTCCGCCACCAGACTGATTGCAGCGGCAGTCTCCTTGAAATATTGGAATGTTTCTTGATTTTTACCGTCCGCCAGACAATTCTGCTGAAACTGCACTTCGCTCCTACGGAATGATAAATCTCTCTTTCCGTTGCGGACAATGCGGTAATATCCGCCGAAGTCGAGAATCTCATCAATTCCGCTGATGGTCTGCCCATTTGCGGTGACAATCACCCGTGCAGGGTCGATTTTCTTTTGCAGGGGTAGGATCTCCACATTGCTACGCTGAAAGCTGTATGTCTTATTGGGCGCACTGATATAGACGACCTCGCACTTCCCGTCATGGAACTGAAAGCTCGCGACCGAGTCCGTCTGGTCTTTTCCCTTTATGATGATTAAGTGCTTTCGTGCGTCCATAAACAATCCTTTCACTTGAGAATGCGAGCTGTTGACTTATGGGTTGTCCCCGCACATTCGCACTGGATTATAGCTGTGCCCATCAACCGCATTTTAGCGGTAGATGCACGTCCAATCCCCTGCGCAAATATGTCTCCCTAATCAGTTCAAAAACGTCTCCTGCTCGATTGTAACGCCATAGCTTAGGATTTTTTCAATAGCATCTTTGAACAGTAAGTATCTCCCGCTTTTTAAATCTGCTTCCAACTCAGATAAGTATTCTTTGGAGCGCATAAGACCATATTCGTAAAATTTTTCAACAAGTTCACCTGACATACGCATGGGCAGCACAGGAGAAATTAGCTTCTGCAAGTTGTCGAACATTCGGAAACCGCCCGCATCGATATCTGCCCAAAATCGCACTTTAACGCCTTTCGCTGCCGCATGAGCGATCATTGTAACCAGCTTTCGTTTTTGGGGACTAAGGAATCCGCCGTGATAGATCACCAACTCTCCCGGCTGTTTTTCTGACATCACATATTCATCGTAATTGGTTTTATTCTCAATGAATGTAATGCATTGAATTGCCGTCAAGTCGATTGCTGTAATAGAATCGATCAAAGTGCTGGGTAAGGCCAAACCGTATGGTGCGGCACCAATACAGATAGTTCCCTGTTCTGTTCGAACCAGACAGTTTCCTGCAAGCTCGTATAACTCCGGGCGAGCATAGATACCCAAGTATGCCATCTGTTCTCTTTCGCCCAATTCATTTTCATCGCAGGAATTCGCTAAATCTGCATCGTATTTTCTTGCGATCCGCAAAAACAGATCCCGCACATTTCGCTCAAAGTATTTGGTATCGGAAAAGCACTTGCTGCTGAATGCGCGCATCGTTATACTGCCGGACAGAGCAGAATACTCACGGAAAGCGCAGAGCAGGTCCTGCAATGGAGTATCGTCCGTTTTACAGAAGACAGGAATTTTCAGTTGCTCTGCTGCCGATCTGCAAACATCTACCTTCCATGCTATAATCCAGGGAATCGCAACGTCCTTCAGGCTGCCGTCTATCAGCTGAATAATCTGACTTGCTCGCACCTTGGGATGCATTCTTTCGGCAAAAGCATAGCACTGCGAGATCTGATCCAAGCGCAACACAATAGCCGAAAGTACCGGGCGGCCTTTCACCCACTCGAGCTGCACCAAGTGCTTCTTTTCAAGTTCCAAGGCTGCTTCGTTATAAGCATCCCGTATCACAGCATCTTCGTAGATATACTCAGGAAAGTCCTTCTTTTCCACTTTCAGCATAACTCTTCTGAGCGATGTTCCAGGATTGAGGAGATGCTTACTGTTTTCATATTTATTCAATAGGCGGTTTAGAATGATTTTCTGATTTTTCACTGAGCAATCTCCTTGCCAAAGGGCAGAATATGCATTCTGTATTTGTCCTTATTTACCAGTAGCGTACGGTCTGCAATCGGCATAATATCTGAAACCTTATCCGGCGGCGTACAGATAATGGCCTGCAAACCCATCTTTCGCAGGAGGCGAACACTCTCAATAATTCGGTCACTATCCATCTTGTTAAATGCCTCGTCAAATACTGCCAACCGGACGGTATTGCCGAAGCTGGATGTATCGTTCACACGGTAGAGCTGAGCGAAGGAGGCCAGGACAGCAATGTAAAACGGAGTTTGTGTTTCACCGCCGGACTTTGTATTCAAGGTCTGAGAAAGCATCTGCCTTGTCCCGTTTTGATCCGTGGTTTCCAGGTCAAACTTCAGGTATGTTCTAAAATCGGTATATCGTTGGATATTCTCCTGCAGTTCACTTTGTTTTCTCGCATTTAACTGAGTATCATCCGCCGTGGTGATCTGGCTGAACAGCTTCTCTATCAGCTGGCCATATTTATCCTGAAAAGGCCGCGCAAACAAACCCACATCGCCTTCCATAAGTTCCGGATCCATAATCATGTCATAATACTCCGCATAATCCGGATTACGCTCCACACGGAACTGATAACTGTCCGTTCCGAATTGAGCCTGGCGCAGTGCACGATTTAGATTTTTCACCTGATTCTGCACTTGGTCGATGCTGGACTTCAATTTGGCCAAAAAATCATTCTGAAACTGTTCCATCGCACTCTCTCGGGCAGCGTTGATCTTTTCCCGGTATTTGGGCAGCTCACTTTCCTCCAAGAGCCTCCGCTCCGATTCAAACTCATCATTATCCATGGCTTCCACACGGAAGGAACATGGCTTAAACCGGTCCGTATACTCCCTACGTGCAATGAAAAGCTTTTTCCGGGCAGTATCCTGTTCCTTTACGCTCTGCTCCAAACGGCTGCTGAAGTTCTTATGGACGATGTCTGCGCGTTTCAGGCGGGCGAGCTCCTGCTGATATCTGGGAAGACCGATGCTTTCCTGATATTCAACAGGGAATTCATCTTGCAGGCGGTCTTCCATATAAGATAGCTGCTGGTAATGATCCGGCAGCACCTCATAGTCCAACTGGCGAATACGTTCCTTACGCTGACCAATCTGAATTCCTTTCTGCTCTTTTTCTTTATTCAGCGCTATGATTTCATCCCCGAGCGCAGCAATGGTACGGCGCTGTTCGTCCAGCCACAGAAGATCCAGTTTTGAAAGCTGATCTTCGATATCAGTCACTTCCTTGGTGATCTCCATGCCGCGTAGATATGCTTTTTGTTTTTCTGCCACGGTGTTTTGAGTAAAAAAGTGCGTAAATAACGGCTCTTTTGACTGCGTCAAAAGCCGGCGGATAGGATCCCAGTAACACAGCTGTTCGTCAATCTGCTTTAACTCCTCTTCCAAGCGAGACACACGCAGGTTTATCGCACGACGGCCAATAAATGCGTCATCCATCAGCTTGCGCTGAATGGAACGCACAACATACCCCTGGTAGAGGAGTCCGTCTGTTGTAATAGCGGTTTTGAAATTGCGCAGCTGTTCAGCCGCCTCACAACATACGACGCGCCCCAACAGATAGTCAATATAGCTGCGCGCCAGTTCACTTTCCGTCTCTACCTTACATGCCAGGCTGTCGTCGCGTGGACGAATCATTTCTCGTTCGCGGAGCTTACCGATGTCCACCAGTCCAAATGATGCAAAGCCAAACTCTTTTTTGATCCTGTCAAAGATCAATAAGGCGCTCTTATAATACGCCGGATCAACCAGCAGATAAAACTTCTGCGTATGGAGATATCCCTCCACAGCTCCGCGCCAATGTTCATCCGAAAGCTCCAGGACATCCGCAAGGATATCTATTCTCACAGGACTGCCAATCTCGCTGTTCAGTTCAGATTCCAAGCAGGACTTCAATTGCAGCAGACCTCGAGGATAGTCTTTAATGTCCTTTTGGAGATTTGCGAGGACGGTGCGTTTTTGATCCTGTTCCTCCTTCAACTCCGCCAGACGATCTTCTGCTTTGTGCAGCGCATCTCGGATGGTCTTAGCAAACTCAGCTGCTGCCTGCTGGGCGATCTCAAAAGGTGCCGATGAATAGGAAAATATCTCATAGTTTCCGGATGTAAAAAGCGAATAAGCCTTTAGAACGCTTTCGGCCGCTTCCTGCACAGGCACGAGGACTTCTTCTGCATCTTGTTTCAAGATTGCGTCGCACAGACCATTCAGCTGAAGGGATTCCCTTTTTATTTCCATTGCCAAGGATTGGAGGTCCTGCGTCAGCCTTTTTTGCTCATTCAGCAGCGTCTGCTTCCGATTGCGGAGTTTTTCTTCCTCCTGAAACACACTGCTCTGTGCACAGGCCAAGTCAAGTTCGCGCCTGCGGTTCTCTTTCTGTGTGATTCGATCAGAGATCGTCATGATGCCCTTTTCAATTGTGGTTAACTCCGCGGTACAGTCTCTCTTTTCAAGCTCAAATCGGTCAATTTGGGCTTGTTCCATTTCTTTTTTGGACCAAAGCACCAAAAATGACTGCACCCGCCAGCGGTCGATGGCCTGATTCATTTCACGATAGAGTTTGCTGATCTCTTGCAGAGCAGTCAGCTTTTCCTCCTGACGCTGTGCCAGCATTTCGTGGCGCTTGTAATCCCGGATATTTTGCTGCATGGCCTCAATATCAGGTTTTTCTGGTATATCGCAGATGTTCTCGGTAATGAATTTCTGGATATCCACGATAGGGCGGAAAGATACCGCCTTTTTCATCATTCGCAGGACTTGCTCATTGTGCACATTCCACCGCGACAGCATATTCCTGCGATATTCCTTCTGCGTGTCATAGATCTCTGCCTTGGCGTAATTCTGCTTCAAAAAACGGCGCAGCGCAGGAATCTCCACAGCCTCTCCATTTTCAACAAAGCAGTTCTCGGGCAGTGTCCCCACATAAATGAAAAAGCGGTCCTGCCTGCTTCCATCACTGCGGCAATCAAAAACGACACCCGTGACAAAGCTGCTGCCCGCCACATCGTCCTGAAACTCGCAGGCAATGTAGCTAGAGAAATCTTTCCCTCGGCGGGAATATGGGTTATTTTCATCCATATCCGCCCGCAAGTAACCATCCAGCGTGCGCTGAGACTTTTCGTTGGCAGCCTGATTAAAGTTGCGGGCATTCGTTTCCCCCAACAGAACGATCTGAAGGGCATCAATTACCGTAGATTTTCCTGCGCCGTTTTTTCCGGTGAGAAAATTAACATCCCCCACCTCGATGATTTCTTTGCTGAAATACAGCCAGTTAATCAGCAGGATCTTCTTCAGTTTCTTCATCTGTATCGCCCTCCTTTCGCAGCACAGACACGACATCGTTCAACTTCTCGCTAGAAACCGCAGCCAACACGGTCGGTAATATGGCAAATTTACAACCGCTATGATTAAACTTTCCCTCAATCCGCTGAATAATCGAGTGATTTTCCAGCAGCGTCAACGCACGCTTCACTTCATCCATATTGGGCTTTGCTGGAAGGATCGCGTAATCTGTGACGACCTTTTCTAAAACATCACGCACCGTGCAGACAGCATCCTGCTCCAGACCGAGCCGTTCCTGGTTTTCTTCATAGATCATACGCAGGGCAAGGAGAATGGCCGTTTCTTTTTTGCTCAGGTTACAGCGGTTCGCTTCGTCCATATTGATCACATAGAAATAGCCATTTAAATCATCCTTGCGCAGATCCCAATCCAAGAGCCTAAGATATTCTTGCACCGCTTCATAATGCAGAGATAAAAACGTATAATCCGGATTATTCACCCTTCCTTTGCCCGGCCGAACCAGCGTTCGTACAATATAAGTCCGGCTAAGAAGCTGGTTGCAAACGGCCTTGAACTGTTCTAATTCCTTGGAGGTCGCACCACGAATGAAGTCAAAATCCATTTTTCTTCTCCTTCCGTCGGATCTGCATCTGTGGGATGGAATAGCCATTTTCATGGAATGTGCCACCCAGCTCTTTAATCTGATGGCCTGCAACAGGATCTCCGCTGGTCAACACAGCCAGCAAACTCATGATGTAGGATTTATCATCCCGAATCTTCAAATCCTTGGAGTAACAGACCTCCGCATCGCCCAGCCACCCCTGCACATAGGCTGCAATTGCCGCCTTGCCATATTCGGAGCGCAGCAGCCGGGCAGCCTGTGCGGCTGCATCCGCGTCAGGCGCCACTTCCCGGATGAGCACCGGAGCTGCCTTTGTTCGCTTCCCGGGACGTTTGCGGTACCACAGGCTTCTTTCGGAAAGAAATGACTGCTCATAGAGCTGGAACACCGGTTGTATCCGGTCCACCAGATCGCCTGCACGCCGATTGCGGGACAATGCGGTAAGCAGGACATTCAGATTCCCCCGAACGTTCTGATCTCGATTTGTCAGGTTCTCTACCTTCTGCGTTGCAGCCCTTGTATAGCGGCGAACCTGCGCATCGATCTCATTGAGATAGTCGTGCTCCATATTGTCATATCGCTCGTCGATCCAGAAAATTCTCCGCAGCAGATCGGCGCGGCAGTTTTCTACTGTATCTCCTCGTTTATCCTGCAAAGCTGCGTTCGCCATAGCAAGCAGCAGAGCATCGTCCTCAGCCCAGCTTCTCAAAACAGATTGAATTGGAACGCGATACTTTGGGACAGAGTCCTTAATTTTCAACGGTCGTATGTATGCCTCAACTACTTTCTGACCAAACTCGTTGAAATGAGAAGCCAGTACCTGATTGACATCCTGCATATCTATCTGCATCTGAAAATAATGCTTCACATTGTGATAGACCATTTGCAACAAATTTATGAGAGCACTGGTGTTATCATAGGCACTGTAAATTGCGGCCATCCTATCGTAAACGCTTTCGCTCTCATCAGCGACCTTCAAAGCAGAGTAGGTGCCAAACACATAGGAAAATCCGCGAGCCGGGCGATCATCCCGGAGCCGGTGAAACAGTGCCAGCAGCTGGCTGCTGTAACTTGGGACGGTAATATACTCCTCAAAATCGTCTCCTCGCTCTTTTTCAAACCAGCCTTTGCCGCAGAGTTTACGAATCAAAAAGCGTGCACGGCCGGAGATATCCCGCGACTCCTCCTCATCAATATCTTCCCCTTCAAATGTGGCATCCGCCAGCTGCTGCTCCAATCTGCTGCGGAGCATAGAATACAGCGTGTCCTCACGTATTTTTAGGTTTTCACGATATGCGGTGTACAGCACATCCAGTGCATCTGCGTATAATGCGCGGTTGGGCGAGGCCAAAGGTGAAAAAAGCTCACCAGGAACCGCTTCAAAAAACTTCATGAAACTTCCTCCTATAGGAGACGACAATTATGATTGGACGATTAATTTGGAATCAGGATAGGCCGGATATCATATTCGATACGGGGACACTATATGGTGGGCTTCACTGTGGAGACTGCTTTGCATGTTGGCTGGATGGGCGCTGGCTCGATGTTCGCCTGGAATATATGAATGATTGGGTTCTGATCCACAACGGTCTTTTTGTTCCAGTTCGTTATGGCGTTCCTGTGCGAATTTAATCAGCCCACTACCAACTTATTTGTCTTCTTCAAGAACTTCGCCGGGATCGGGCGGTCCAGCTGCCAGGTGATATTCATCGGCCTGCTGCCTGTGTGCTTCACGTAGTTCGCCGTGCCCAGATAGGTGTACGCCTCCGCACCGCCAGTCATACGGTCCGCCTTAAACTCACGCACAAACAGCAGCACCTTGCTGCCGCGTTCCTTATGATTGACTTCCGGAATATCCACGCCCTCGTTGTAGATGTCCACGACGAAGATAAACCGCACATCGCCGGACACCAAGCGCCGCTTGGCCGCCGCTCTTTCCTCGTCCGAAGATTGCCCGGTGAGGCACATGGACGGGATGTTGTGGTCGTTAAAATAGCGGCACATAAACTCCGCGTGATCTACCGTCACACAGAAGCCGAGGCCCTTCACCTCGTCAATGTCCGTCACATATTTCAGCAGTGCCGTCACCACATGGTCGGCGCGGCGGTCGGCAACCGCCCCGCTGAACGTGTAGATGTGCTCCAGCTCGCTTTTTTGGTAGCCACCGGCAGACCATTTGAGCGCATCCAGATCCACCGTATCGGTAACGCCAAAATATTGGAACGGGCAAAGGAGCTTTCGATCAATGGCTTCCGGTAGACGGATCTCCGCTGCAATGCGGTTATGGAAGTACGGCAGGATGCTCTTGCCGTCCATACGCTCCGGAGTAGCGGTCAAGCCCAGCAGGATGCGCGGCTGGTAGTAGGACAACAACTTCTGGTAAGTCGGTGCGGCGGCATGGTGGAATTCATCCACGATGATGTAGTCATAAAAATCGGGACTTGTCTTTTCCGTGAAGCTCTGTGAGTTGAAAGTCTGGATGGACAGAAACAAGTTGTCGATGCTCTCCGGCTTATAGTTGCCCACAAACAGCTCACCAAAGTTTGCGTCCTTGAGCACAGCGCGGAAGGTGTACAAGCTCTGCTTGAGGATTTCCTCCCGGTGCGCCACAAAGAGCAGGCGGCAGGGTCGATCCGGATTCTGCTTGCGGAAGCGCTTGTAATCCAGCGCAGAGATGACCGTCTTGCCGGTACCGGTGGCCGCCACCACCAGATTGCGCGTATAGCCACGAACAGTGCGCTCTGCCTCCAGCTTGTCCAAAATCTCCTGCTGGTAGGAATAGGGGTTGATGTCCATGGTGTAGACGTCGGCATTGTTGGTGTCGAAATATTTTTCCGCCTTCAGCGCCCGTGCCAAGCGCTCTTTCTGATCCTCCGCGTAGTATTCAAATTCGCGGTCATTCCAGTAATACTCAAAGGTAGCGGCGATCTTGTCGATGGTTTCGGGTAGGTCGCGTTTCGTAACCTTAGTGTTCCATTCCAACCCGCTGGTCAATGCGGCATTGGACAGGTTTCTCAAGTGTGACAGTACCGCTTTGATATTCTTTTACTGTGCCCTTTATGTTAAAAAGTTTTGTGTCAGCCATCGTATTCTCCATCCCTTTCGTCATTGGTAAATTCCATCACATCTCCGATATTGACATCTAACACAATGCAGATTCTATTGAGCACGGACAGCGTAACTTCCTCATCCCGCCGCAGCCGGGTCATGGTATTAGGTGCAATGCCTGCCGCTTTGCGCAGATCGGCCTTGCTCATCTTTTTATCAACGAGCAGTTTCCAGAGCTTATTATACGAAATAGCCATTTCCGTTCGATCTCCGGCCACAAATATTGTTCTTATTATACATCTTTCTCGACCACAAGACAAGAGAGCTTCGCATCGCGTTGCGAAGGGGCAAAACGGTGTCTAATCTGCACTTGACTTTCTGCCAAAAGCGCCTATAATATAACTAACGAATATTAGTTAGTGAGGCGTGATGATGAAGCAGGAAGATACAAAGCAGAAGATTTTGGACAAAGCCTTGGAGCTGTTTTCCACGCAGGGCTATGATTCCGTCAGCGTGGGCGAGATCGCAAAGGCGGTGGGCATCAAGGCGCCTTCCCTCTACAATCACTTTCCCAGCAAGCAGGCGATTTTTGACGCCATTGTGGAATCCACGGCGGCGCAGTATGAAGCGGATACGGACAAGATCGACATCCATGTACAGAACGCGAAGCAGGACATCCCCGTTTTTACGGAGATCACCGCCGACGCGCTCTTTGAAAAGGTGCGGCAGATATTCGAATATTCTCTCCATAATGAAACGATCAGCCGGTTTCGCCGCATGATGACCATCGAGCAGTTCCGCTCATCGGAGCTAGCGGCGCTCTATTCCCGGCGATATGTGGAGCGCATTTTGCGCTATCACGCCGGTATCTTCCGGGCGCTGATCGCCTCCGGCGAGATCTGCGCAGAGGATCCGGACGCGCTGGCCATGATGTACGTTTCGCCTGTGCTGACGCTCATCGGCATCTGCGACCGCCAGCCGGAAAGAGAGCCTGCGTGTCTGGAAAAGCTCCAAAATCATGTGCAGCTCTTTTTTCGCATGGTTCATGGCAGCAGCGCGCAAAGGGGTGAAGGTCATGAGTAGTCCGGAAGAAAAATGGCTGCTTTGCCCCATCTGCGGCGCAAAAACGCGGCTGCGGCTGCTACAAAGGACGGTGCTGCGGGACTTTCCGCTCTTTTGCCCCAAGTGCAGGCAGGAGCGCATCATCAACGCGCAGAATTATCAAATAGAGATCATTGATCAGCCAGACGCAAAGACGCAGTGCTGACCGCAATTTCCGTGGTCATGCACTGCATCTTTTTCAGGCGGAGCCGCATAAAGAAATCATTGCTGCAAAAGCTGGGGCTGCTGGGTGTTGTCAGCTTCCCCGTTTTGCGCAAATAAGAACAAGCCCTCCGGCAGGAGGGCTTGTTCTTTATATCAGCGGGAACACAATGTCCGCGCGGAAGAGGTCGGCGTCGATGGACAGGGCAAACGTCCCGCCCTGCAGCTGCACAAGGCTCCGGGCGATAGACAAGCCCAGACCACTGCCCTCCGAATGGCGGGAGGCGTCGCCCCGGACGAACCGCTCCATCAGCTCATCGGGGGAGATGTTCAGCTCGTCACGGGACACGTTCTTGAAGCTGATGACCGCCTGCCCGTCCCGCACAGCCGCCGTCACATAGACCCGCGTGTTCTCCATGGCGTACTTGCACACGTTGGACACCAGATTGTCCATGACCCGGCTGAGAAGCCGGCTGTCGGCCTGTATCATGGTGCCGGGAGCCGGCGGCTGCGTGACCAGCGTCAGATGGCAGGCGGCCAGCCGCTCCTGATACTCGCCCTCGATCTGGGAGAGCAGCACGTTCACGTCCGTGGGCTGAAGTTCCACGTTCAGCGCGCCGGAGGATGCCTTGGACGCCTCCACCAGATCCTCTGTCAGCTTTTTCAGCCGATGGCTCTGCCGATCCAGCACAGCGATGTACTCCCGCGCCGCCGAGGACGGCATATCCTCCTTCTTCAGCAGATCCACATAGTTGACGATGGACGTCAGCGGCGTTTTGATGTCGTGGGATACATTGGTGATCAGCTCGGTTTTCAGGTGCTCGGCCTTCATCTGCTCCTGCTCCGCCTGCTCTAACCCGCCCTGTACATCGTTCAGCTCCTGTCCGTATCGCTTGAAGTCCCAGAGGAGATATCGGGTGTCGATGGGCGAGGAGAAGTCGCCGCGCGCCAGCTTTTCGCCGCCCTTTTGCAGCGTCCGCAGGCTTACGGCGATATACAGCACCGCCAGCAGCTCGATGAGCTTCATCACCAGAAAGACACCGTATCGCACACGGTAGAAATCGTTGATATAAAGCAGGAACTCCGCACCGGCGATGACCAGCCCCACCAGCGCGGTTTTCCACACCAGCGGCAGCCGGGCGAGGGTGTGCAGCAGCGCCCGGAAAATGGCTCTGACAATGCGCCAGAGGAACCGGGCTATACGCCCGATCAGCGCGCTCCGCAGGACGGTGCCCGCCTTGCACTGGGCAGCAAAGGCGCACAGGAACAGCAGCACCAGCGGCACCAGTGCCGCGCAGAAGAACACTCTGCCCCATTCATAGTAAAACGCTTCCCAGCCAATGAAAAACGTACACAGCAGCACCAGCAGCCACACGTCGGCGGGTATTTTATCCAGCCACGTCAGATGGATGCCCTCATGCCCTGCCCAATGGCCGGCAGAGGCCATGGAGAAGCAGAAGCAGAACAGCGCCAGCAGTACGAATAGTGCGGTGAGGAAGATAGTCAGGCCGGTGTGCTCCACCAGCCACATGCTCAGCAGATAGGAATAAGAGGGCGCCCCCTCAGTACGCAGCAGATCGGCGGCAATGGTGACCATGGCCGTATTGCCGGTGTTCAGCGCGTAGGTGAACGTCTCCTGCGTGGTATACAGCGGCTTGTCGCCGTCTGTCAGCTCAAAATTTTCAAAGGTACCGACGACCTCCCCATTTCCTCTGACGGTGACGGTCAGGTGACAGGCGGCGGCATCGCGGGAGAACTCCTCCGCAAAAACGCGGGGCAGGTCGCTGATCACCTGAGCCCGCTCCTCCTCGGTGACATCTTCACTCTCAGCGGCACTGTAGTCATAGGTGCCGTCACTGACCAGCACGCCCGCATTGGCCAGCGTGCCGCGCAGGAAGCTGTCGGCGGTGTAGATGGAGCTGACGCAGCTTCCCTCGTACATCGTCTGGCGCAGGAAGTCGCCGCCGTCCAGAAATACGTCATAGCTTATCAGGACGCCCACGCCCAAGCCGCCCAGAACGGTCAGAACGCCGAACACCAGCGTCAGCACGAAGGCGGCGGCCTTCGCCCATGTCTTGTCTAAAAATCCCTTCATGAGACGCCGCCCTCCATCTTATAGCCCTTACCCCAGACCACCTTGATATACCGCGGCTCCGAGGGGTTGATCTCCAGCTTTTCCCGCAGGTGTCGGATGTGTACGGCGATGGCGCCCGCCGCGTTCAGCGGCACGTCCTCCCACACCCGGCGGTAGATCTCGTTGGGAGAGAACACCGTTCCGGCGTTGCGCATGAGAAAGCGCAGGATGTCGTACTCCTTGGGCGTCAGCGCCACCGGGTCGCCGTCCACGGTGACGGTCTTGGCGTTGTCGTCCAGGCAGATACCGCCGATGACCAGCGTGCTGGCCTGCACCTGTCCGCCGCCCAGCTGCAAATACCGCCGCAGCTGGGAGCGCACCCGCGCCAGCAGCTCCACCGGGTTGAAGGGCTTGGTGATATAGTCATCCGCGCCCACGTTGAGTCCCAGCACCTTGTCGGTGTCCTCGCCCTTGGCGGTCAGCAGGATCACCGGCACGTTGCTGGTCTGGCGCAGCTGCGCCATGGCGGTCAGACCGTCCATGACGGGCATCATGATGTCCATAAGGATCAGATGCACGTCCTCCCGCGCCGCTATGCTCAGCGCCTCCCGCCCGTTGCTGGCGGACAGCACCCGATAGCCCTCCGAGCGGAGATAGATCTCCAGCGCCGCCACGATGTCCTTTTCGTCGTCAACCACCAGAATGTTGTACATGGTAAGTTCCCTTTCTCCTTTTTCCGTCCCCAGTGCACAGGGCTGACGGGACGTCGGGGACGCCGTCCCCTACACACGTTCGCAGGGCTTATTGCCCCCTCAGCGCGGCTCTGCCGCGGTGGGCAGACCTGCCAGCTTCACCCCATGGTGGATGGGCTTCCACTCCACCTTCATGAACAGCGCCGCCATGGATATGGGCAGATACGTCAGCATGAACAGGGGAAACGTCAGCGTATACAGTATCTTTTTCCAGCCGGGCGCGTGGATGCGTTTCCACTCGCTGGCGGTGGTGATGCCGCCCAGCACCAGCAGTGTGGCCAGAATACTGCCCATACATTCCAGCAGGGAGCGAAGGGCGAACCATGCGCCGTCTCCCTGCGCCAGACCCAGCACCGTCAGCGTCAGGTTGGCCAGCAGGCACAGGGCGGTGAGGATGAAGGCCGGCAGGATGGACATGGACATGTCGAAGCAGCTCCAGCTGCCCTTGGCCGTGCCCCGCAGCAGCTGCGCACCGTACCGGCGGAACACCTGTATATAGCCCTTTGCCCAGCGCAGACGCTGGCGCACGGACTGGCGGAAGTCGGTGGGCTGCTCGTCGTACAGCACCGCGTCCTCGCAGATGGCGATCTTCTCGCCCCGCAGGATGTGGTACACGGAAAACTCGATATCCTCCGTCAGCAGATAGAACCGCCAGCCGCCGCTCTCCGCCAGTATCCGCTGGGAGAACAGGAATCCGGTGCCGCCCACGGCGGCGCTGGCGCCCAGCCGGTTGCGGGCGCAGTTGAGATACCGGCTCTCCCGCAGGAACCACAGGGCGTAGCCCGCGCTGATCCAGTTATCGCCGAAATTCTTGCTGTTGCGATAGCTGGTGACGATCTCGTGACCGGCGGAGAACGTCTCGTTCATCCGCTCTATGTAGTTCGGAGACAGCAGGTTGTCCGCGTCGAACACGAAGTAGCCGTCAAAGCCCTCCGGATAGTCCGCACCAATGTGCTGCAAAAGGAAGTCCAGCGCGTAGCCCTTACCTACGTTCACATGGTTGAACCGCTCGTACACCACCGCGCCGTGGGCGCGGGCGATGGCGGCGGTGCTGTCGGTGCAGTTGTCCGCCGCCACGAACACCGTGACCAGGGACATGTCGTAGGTCTGGGCGGCCAGAGAATCCAGCAGCCCGGCGATGACATTCTCCTCGTTCCGGGCGGCGATCAGCACCGCGTACCGGTGGGGCGATGCCGGGAGCGCCGCCGGGCGGCGCTTTTTCAGCAGCACCAGCGGTATGTACAGGAATTGATAGGTGTAGCAGATGAAAAACAGTGCCGATATAACGGCATTGATGGTACGCAGAACAGGCTCCATGGGGATACCTTCCTTTCTCTCGTTCTGCGTACCATGGTAAAGAAAGTCGGATTAAGAAACAAGCAGAGGGCACATTAAGTATTTCTTAAGGCAGCCGCGCACAGGCTCACAGCAGCTGTCCCGCCAGCCGTCCGGACGACCACGCCCACTGCAGATTGAAGCCGCCGCAGTCGCCGTCCACGTCCAGCACCTCGCCGCAGGCGTAAAGCCCCGGCACAAGGCGGCTCTCCAGCGTCTGCGGGTCAAATTCGTCCGTGCGCAGGCCGCCGGCGGTCACCTGCGCCTGGTCGAAGCCGCAGGTGCCGGTGATGGGCAGCGCGAACCGCTGCGTCTGCCGGGCGATGCGCTCCAGATCGCCGTCGGTGAGGTCGGCGGCGCGCTGACTGGTGAACCCGGCGGCCTTGCACAGCATCTGCCCCAGCCGCGTGTGGCAGGAGCCTGTCAGCAGAGTGGACGCCTCGTGCGCGCCCATGGTCTGCCGCCGCAGCCGCAGCCAGTCCAGCACCTCCCGCCTCTCCCAGTCGGGGAAGAAGTTCAGCTGGCAGATCAGCCCCTCCCCGCCAGTGGACACCGCCCGGGAGATGTCGAAGATAGCCGGGCCGCTGACGCCGTATTCGGTGAACAGCACCTCGCCCCGGTTCTCCGCCACCACATCGCTGCCCCGGCGGACGGTGATGCCGCACTCGGCCTTGATGCCCTTCAGCGCCCTGGGATAGGTGGGGTCGGTCTTCAGCTGCACCAGCGAGGGGTACAGCACCGTGCGGTGGTGCCCCAGCGCCTTGGCCAGGCGATAGCCGTCCATCACGCCGCCCACCTTGCTGCCCGCGCCGCCGCCGGCGGCCAGAATGACCCTACGGGCGGCGAAGGCGTCCGTCTCGGTCTTGACGGCGAAGCCCTCCGCCGCGGGCTTCACGGCGGTGACCACCTGCCCGGTGCGCACCTCGATACCGGGGCGCTCCAGCGCGTAGCGCAGCACGTCCAGCACGCTGCCGGCCATGTTGCTCATGGGATAGACCCGCCCGCTGTCCTCGCTGACCGTCAGCAGTCCCAGCGAGGCGAAGTATTGCAGCGTAGCGCCCACATCGAACTCCTGCAGCGCGTGGGCGCAGAAGGTGCCGTCCTCCCCGTGGTAGCGGTCGGGCGCGGCGTGGTAATTGGTGAGGTTGCACCGCCCGTTGCCGGTGGCCAGCAGCTTCCGCCCCACCCGGCTCTGCCGCTCCAGCAGGAGCACGCTGTGGCCGTTCTCTGCGGCGGTCAGCGCCGCCAGCATGCCGCTGGCGCCGCCGCCGATGATGATCACATCCGTCATCGGCCGCCCTCCAGTCTCCGCCGGGTCAGGTAGCCCTCCAGCATCAGCGCCGCCGCCACCGCATCCACGGTCTTTTTGCGCTTTTTGGCGTTCTGCCCGTTGCGCTGGAGGATGTTGTGGGCGTCGATGGTGGTGCGCCGCTCGTCCCAGAGGACGACCTCCAGCCCCGTCTCCTGCCGCAGCACCTCGGCGAAGGCGGCGCACTTCTCCGCCCGGACGCCCACCGTGCCGTCCATGTTTCGGGGATAGCCCAGCACCAGCAGCTCCACGCCGTGCTCGGCGATGAGCCGCTGCACACCGGAGAGCACCTCCTCCTGCTTCCGGGAGTGGATCACGTCGGAGTACCCCGCCAGCGTCTCTGTATAGTCGGAAATGGCGATGCCGGTGTGGGCGTCGCCGTAGTCGATAGCCATGATCTTCATGCGTAGCACCTGCACTTTCTGTTCAGTGACACTATCATACACAAAATACGCCTCCTGTGCAACCAAAACCGCACAAAAGCCCGCCGTCCCCCTCCCTCCCGCGGCCGCAATCCAAAAAATGTTCCGGGCATAGCCCGGAACATTTTGGCTTTTTTCGTATTCACATCTGCTGCGCCGGGTCAGCCCCGCAGCTCCGCCAGCTCCAGCACCAGCTGCTCGGTTTTCTCCCAGCCGATGCAGGGGTCGGTGATGGACAGGCCGTACACGCCGCCGTCGGGCTTCTGGCAGCCGTCCAGCAGGTACGACTCGATCATCAGTCCCTTGACCATGCGGCCGATATCCCCGTTGTGGCGGGTGCTGTGGAGCACCTCCTTGGCGATGCGCGCCTGTTGATCCCACTGCTTGCCGGAGTTGGAGTGGTTGGTGTCGATGATAACGGCGGGATTGGCCAGTCCGCTTTTGGCGTACAGCTCATAGAGCTGGCTGAGATCCTCGTAGTGATAGTTGGGCAGGGAGCGTCCGTATTTGTTCACCGAGCCGCGGAGGATGGCGTGCGCCAGCGGGTTGCCCTTGCTGCGTACCTCCCACTGGGCGAACAGGAACGTGTGGGGGTGCTGGGCAGCCAGGATGGAGTTCATCATCACCGACAGGTCGCCGCTGGTGGGATTCTTCATGCCCACGGGCACGTCCAGGCCGCTGGCGATCAGCCGGTGCTGCTGATCCTCCACCGACCGGGCGCCGATGGCCGCGTAGGAGAGGATATCGGACAGGTAGTAGTAATTCTCCGGATACAGCAGCTCATCGGCGCTGGAAAAACCCGTCTGCTCCAGCACCTTCATGTGCATCTTGCGGATGGCGATCAGCCCCTTGAGCATGTCCGGCTGACCGTTGGGATCGGGCTGATGCAGCATGCCCTTGTACCCGTCGCCGGTGGTGCGGGGCTTGTTGCTGTAAATGCGGGGGACGATGAGGATCGTGTCCTTCACCCGCTCCTGCAGTGTCCGGAGCCGCGCCGCGTACTCCAGCACGGCGTCCTCCCGATCGGCGGAGCAGGGGCCGATGAGCAGCATCAGCCGCTGATCCTCCCCGGTGATGACGGCCTTGATCTGCCGGTCGTTTTCCTGCTTCTGCCGCGCCAGCTCCTCCGTGACGGGGTACATGTCCTTGATGGTCTGCGGGGTTGGCAGCTTACGTTTGAATTCCATGTTCATGGATGAATGTTCCTTTCAGTGCAAGGGTTTCAGGGCTGTATGTCCATGCGCAGCCCCAGCGCTTCCAGTGCGGGGAAGAAGTCCGGCCAGCTCTTGCTGACGGCCTCCGCACCGCGGATCGTGCCGCCCAGCGAGGCGCACAGCACCGCCATAGACATGACGATGCGGTGGTCGTTGTGTCCGTCCAGCACCTCCCGCGGAGGGTGAAGTGGACGGTGCAGCACCGTCACCCGATCTTCCTCCTCCCTGATCTGCGCGCCGAATTTCGACAGTTCCTGCGCCATGGCCGCTATGCGGTCACTCTCCTTGATGCGCAGGCGGTGGGTTCCTGTGAACACGCCGCCGCAGCCCCGCGCCGCCGCAGCGAACAGTATGGGCCCCAGATCGGGGCAGGCGGAGATGTCCAGCACCGCGCCGGGACTTTCCAGCCGGCGCAGCATGTCGCGGCACACCCGGTCGCCCTGCAAGCTGTCCGGGCGCAGGCCGGTGACGGTGACGCCGTCTCCCAGCGCCAGCAGGAACGCCGCGTTGGACCAGTCGCCCTCCACCGCCGCGCGGCGGCTCTCGTACCGCTGCCCACCGGGGATCGAAAACAGGTTCGGCTCCCGCTCCTCCACCCGGACGCCGAAGGCGGCCATGATGTCCAGTGTGATGTCGATATAGGGGCGGCTCTCCACCGGCGGCAGAACGCGCAGGGTGCTGCTGTCCGGCAGCAGAGGCAGCGCCAGCAGCAGGCCGGTGACGAACTGGCTGCTCACATCGCCCCGGAGGGTATAGTCCCCCGGCGTCAGCCGCCCGGAAAACGTGACGGCGTCCCGCTTCCGGGACACCGATATGCCCTTCTGCGCCAGAATCGTCTCATAGACGCCCACGCCCCGCTCCATGAGCCGGGGCGTGCCGGTAAACACGGCGCTGCCGCCGGACAGCAGCGCCGGAGGGATGCAGAACCGCAGGGTGCTGCCGCTTTCGCGGCAGGGATACGTCCCGCCGGGGCGGATATGACCGCCGGTGCCGGTGATGCAGGCCGTATCGCCCTCCAGACGGCACACGCCGCCCATGGCGCGGATGCAGTCCACGGTGGCCAGCATGTCCTGACTGGGGGAGATGCCCTCGATGACGCTCTCGCCCTCTGCCAGTGCGCCGCACAGGAGCATCCGGTGGGCGCAGCTCTTGGACGGCGGCGCTGCCGCCGTGCCCGCTGCCCGTCCGGGATAGATGGTCACGGTCATGACTCCGCCGCTCCCTTCAGCAGGATGTCCATGGCGTCCAGATAGCCCGCAAAGCCCCGGCCTGTCACAGTGGCGATACACGCCGGACGGACGTAGCTGATCTGCCGGAAGTCCTCCCGTGCGGCGATGTCGGAGATGTGTACCTCCACCGTGGGAATGGCCACGGCCTTCAGCGCGTCCAGCAGCGCCACGCTGGTGTGGGTATAGGCCGCCGGGTTGAAGATAATGCCCTCCACCCCGTCGAAATACGCCTGCTGGATGGCGTCCACCAGCGCGCCCTCGTGGTTGGACTGGAAGAAAGACACGTCCGCGCCGCGCCTTTCTGCGTGGGCGCGGATCATGTCCAGCAGCTGGGCATAGGTGCCGCTGCCGTAAATAGCCGGCTCCCGGATGCCCAGCATATTGAGATTGGGGCCGTTGATGACCAGCAGCTTCATATCGTCCACTCCTTTTCGATCCGCTCCGCCGTGTCCTCCGGTGAGCCGTCGCCGTTCACCCGCAGGTCAGCGGCAGCGCAGTAGAGGTCATACCGCTCGGCATACCGGCGGCGCAGCGCTTCCGGGTCGGCGGAGAGCGGCCTGTCCGCCGTGGCGGTCAGCTTGTCCGGCGAGCGATCCAGAAACACCAGCCGTCCGGTGCGCCGCAGCGCCCGCAGGTTCTCCGGCCGCAGGACGGCGCCGCCGCCGGTGGCGATGACCTTGCCGCCGCTTGCCGCCGCTGATGCCACCGCCTCCTTCTCCCGCTCCCGGAAGGCGTTCTCGCCCTTTGCGGCGAAATAATCCGGGACGGTCATGCCCACGGCCTGCTCCACCAGCGCGTCCGTGTCCACGAATTCCTTTCCGGTGCGCTGTGCCAGCAGCCGCCCCACGGTGGTCTTGCCGGAGGAGGGCATACCGATGAGCACAATGTTCTCCATCCGGTGCAGCACCGTGCGATAGGCTCGCTCAATGTCGTCTTCCGCCGCTTCACAGCCCCGGAACAGGGCGCTGGCATAGGCGGCCTGCGCCGCCAACATATACAGCCCTCCCTCCGCAGGGATGCCCCGCTGCCGGGCGCCGAGCACCATCTCGCTGCGCAGAGGGTTATACACCGCGTCCACCACGCCCTCCAGCCGGGGAAAGCTGTCCAGCTCCACCGGGCAGCCGCCCAGATCGGGGTACATGCCGCAGGGCGTCGTGTTGATGATGCAGGCGGCGTCCCTGTGCTCCTTCTCCGCCTGTCGGTAGGTAACAGCGCCGTCTCTGCCGCTGCGGGAGACGCGGTACACCTCCGCCGCGCCCAGCTGCGATACCGCCGCCCGCGCCGTTTTGGATGTGCCGCCGGTGCCGAGGATCAGCACCTTTTTCCCCTCCAGCGCCAGCCCCGTGCGGCGTATCAGCGCCAGCATGCCGGCAAGATCCGTGTTGTCGCCGTACAGCTTGCCGTCCCGGTTCACCACGGTGTTCACCGCGCCGATGGCCCGCGCCGTATCGGACAGCTGATCCAGATAGGGAATGACCCGCTCCTTGTAAGGGATCGTCACGTTGATGCCCGCGAAATCGCGCTTCACGAGAAACGCTTCCAGCTCCTCCGGCTTCAGCGGCCAAGGGCGGTAGTCGTAGTCCGCCAGCGCGCGGTGTATCTGGGGCGAATAGCTGTGCCCCAGAGGGTAGCCGATCAGTCCGCAGTTCACAGCCCCGCCCCCTTCGCCAGATAGTCCGTGCCGAAGCGCTGGGTCAGCAGGTCGCACAGCACCAGCGCCGTGATGCTGTCCAGCACCGGGCAGATGCGGCGGATAATGGCCGGGTCGTGGCGGCCGTGAATGGTCAGCTCCGCGTCCTCGCCCCGGAGGAAGTCCACGGTCTGCTGGGGCTGGCCGATGGAGGGCGTGGGCTTCACGGCACACTGGAACACCACGTCCATGCCGTTGGTGATGCCGCCGTTGATGCCGCCGTTGCGGTTGGTCTCCGTCACCACCCGCCCGTTCTCCATGCGGAGGCTGTCGTTGAAATCGGAGCCGTATCCGCACACGGCGGAGAAGCCGCCGCCGAATTCGATGCCCTTGACGCCGCCGATGGAGAACACCGCGTGGCTCAGCAGGCTCTCCACGCTGTCGAACCACGGCTCGCCCACACCGGCGGGCAGGCCGCACACGGCGGTCTGGGTGATGCCGCCCACGCTGTCCTGACGCTCTCTGGCTGCCAGAATGGCGGCGCTGATGGCTTGGGCGGCCTCGTCCGTCAGGGCGGGAAAATCCGCCCCCTGCAGGGCGGCCACGTCCGCCGCCGCACGGTCGGCAAAGGGGCGATCCCACGCGCCGCCGCAGCGAAGGATGTGTGTGCCCACGGTGACGCCCACACCGGCAAGGGCGGACAGCAGGATGGCGCCCGCCGCCACCAGCGGCGCGGTGACGCGGCCGGAGAAGTGTCCGCCGCCCCGCCAGTCCTCATAGCCGTGGTATTTGCAGTAGGCGGCGTAGTCCGCGTGGGAGGGGCGGGCAAGGCCGTAGGTATAATCCCCGCTGCGGGTGTTCTCGTTGGGGATGACGATGGTCAGCGGCGTGCCGGTGGTGCGCCCCTGAAAGACGCCGCTGAGTATCTGATAGTTGTCCGGCTCCTGCCGGGCGGTATCCAGCGCCGTGGTGGGACGGCGGCGGGACAGCTGGCGGCGGAGGAAATCCCCGTCCACCGGCAGACCGGGTGCCAGGCCGTCCAGCACCGCGCCCACGGCAGCGCCGTGGCTCTCGCCGAACAGCGTCAGCGTGACCGCTTGTCCAAAGGTGTTTTTCATGCGTTCCTCTCCTCCCAGCGGCGGAGTATCTCCTCCGGCGTCATTGTTTCCATGCGGAAGGTGCCCGGCTCGTCCACCAGCACGGCGGTAACGGAGCCGGAGGCCGCTTTTTTGTCGTGCAGCAGATAGGGCAGCAGCTGCCCGGCGGTGCAGCCGCACTCCGTGGGCAGGCCGCACCTCTGCAATATGGCGGTCAGCCGGGGGCGCAGCGGCGGCGCGCACATGGGCACCATGCCCAGCGCCACGCATTCGCCGTGGAGCAGCTCTCCCCCGGTGCAGCTCTCGATGGCGTGGCCGAGGGTGTGGCCGAAATTCAGCACCCGGCGCAGTCCCTGCTCGGTGGGATCCTGCTCCACCACCTGTGCCTTGATGCGCAGAGAGCGGGCGATGATCTCCGGCAGGGCGGCGGTCAGGTCGGAAGCCGTCTCGATCAGGCTCAGGAGCGATGCGTCGCAGGTCATGGCCATTTTCACGCTCTCGGCCAGTCCCTCGGCTGTCTGCCGCGGGGAAAGCGTCCGGAGGACGTCCGTGTCGATGAGCACGGCGCGGGGCTGGTGGAACGCGCCCACCGCGTTCTTCACGCCGTCCAGGTCGATGGCGGTCTTGCCGCCCACGGAGGAATCCACCTGCGCCAGCAGCGTGGTGGGGATGTTGTAAAAATCAACGCCGCGCATGTAGGTGGCGGCGGCAAAGCCCGCCAGATCGCCCACCATGCCGCCGCCTACGGCGGCCACGCAGTCGCCGCGATCCATGTGTAGGCGCAGCATCTCCCGCAGAAGCAGGTGATAGCTGTCCATGCTCTTGCTGCCCTCCCCTGCTGGCAGGGTGCAGATGCGGGACTGGCGGCACCGGCTCGCTATGGCCTGTGCGTATTCCTGCGGCACGCCGCTGTCCGTCACCACCAGCACGCGGCGGTCAAGGGACAGGTGCTCCCCGGCACGGGTCAGCGCGCCGGGCTCCAGCAGAATGGGGTAGCTCTGCGCTCCCAGTGAAACGGAAATGACCATGGCCTGCTCTCCCTCAGATGGTATTGGCGTAGTAGGAGCCAACCAGCCGGAGCTTGGCGCAGGTGGCGGACAGCTCCTGCAGCATCTCCCGGCCGTTGGTGTTGTTGACGCAGCCCTCGGCCTCTACGTAGAAGTAATACTTCCACGAAAGCCCCCTCATGGGGCGGCTGCGCAGGGTACGCATGTTGTAGCCGTGGGCGCCGATGATGTTCAGCGTCTGCGCCAGCGAACCGGCATCGTTCTGCACGGTGAACACCAGCACGAAGTTCTCGTCCTCCCGCTTTTTCGTCGTCTCCGGCTGGCTGCGGGTGCGGGACAGGGCGGCGAAGCGGGTGGTATTCGTCCGCACCGTGTTGATGCCCCGCTCCAGCACCCGCAGGCCGAATACCTCCGCCGCCTCCTCCGACGCGATGGCGGCCAGCGCGGGGTCGTTGACGTCGCGCACATGCGCCGCCGCCAATGCCGTGTTGGAGTACGTCTCCGTAGCGTAGCCGTGGCGCTTGATGTAGTCGTCGCACTGGCGCAGCGCCTGGGGGTGGCTGACCACGGTCTTCACCGTGTCAACGGCGGCGCCCTCCACACCCAGCAGGCTGTGGTCGATCTCCAGATCCATCACCTGGTTGATGTACAGCTCGCCGGAGAACAGCAGATCCATCACCGCGCCCACCTCGCCGGCATAGCTGTTCTCCAGCGGCAGCACGGCGCTGTCCGCCTCGCCCTGCTCCACAGCTCTGTAGGCAGCGGCGAAGTCAGGGTAGGAGATCAGCTGCGCCTCCGGGAACATGCGGCGCGCCGCGATATAGCCGTAAGCGCCCTCTACACCGCTGTACGCCACCTTCATGCCGTTGAGAAGCCGGCTCTGGTAGGCGCAGGACAGGTCGAGAATGCTCCGCAGGAACTGTACATAGTACCCGTCCACCGCCGGATCCTTGATGAACCGGCGGTCGCGGTCGATCAGCTCCCGCTCCCGCTCCGCGTCCCGGATGGACAGCCCTCTGTCCTTCTTGAAGGCCGCCACCTGCCGGCTCATCTCCATACGCTCCTGAAACAGCTGCGTCATCTGCTCGTCAATGCTGTTGATATTTTCCCTGATCTTGTCCAGCTCGCTCATCGTCGTAAAACCTTTCCAAACATAAAAAATCGGCCTTCCTGCATGGAAGGCCGTTGTACACGCAAATATATCGGTTTTCACCGCGCGTCAATGACAGACTTCCAGAGGCATCTCCTTACCGGTAAAGGCAAAAAAGCCGAAAAAGTGCAGCATGCCAAACAGCACGCTGCACGCAAAGTCAAAAATAGCGCTGGTGGAGGCAGAATGGGCGCACTTCACCACGGCACGGTCGGAACACGCAGCGCGACGGGTCATGGCAGCACACCTCCTGCTAAGATATGCACTGATTGTATGCCTTTTTTTCGTTCCCGTCAAGGGGACAGCCGCACTTTTCGCTTATGCACAAAAATCCGGGATGCAGCGGCAGCCGGTTTGTGCTATACAGTGCCGTGCTGCCAACTATAGCTCCATGTGCCGTCATTGGTCAGGGTTTGACCGTCGTAACTGTAACTGGTGGTATGGGCGGGAATGGCACAGATTAACCATGCCATTCCCGTGTGACTGGATTACAGCTCTTTTTTTCTTCGGAAAAACTGCCCTATTTTATATTTCCGAGCCAAATAAATCAACAGGAGCAAAAGACATACTTGAAAGATTATTCCAACGATTTCCGCAGGAAGGGTAACTTGGCGCATGATTTCGTTATATTCTTCGATTGAAAAAATGACATGATCTGCCTTTAAGGCCACAATATATCCACTGCCCGTCTCACGATACTGTTGAGCGGTAGAAATATCCATGCGGAAGGTTATTGTCTGACCTGCTTCTAATGTTTCCATAGTCGCTGCATCTAATAATCTTCCAACCGAGGAATTTATCAGCAATTCTCCGCTTGGCTCCTTGACACCGATAGACCAGTATACATTCTCATCGGTGACATTACAGCCAACATTGGAAACGACTGCAGACATTTCAACCGTACTTTGCTCACTCAGCTTGTCCATCAAAAAAGTTGAAACATTTTGCCCCAGCATGCCAAAGAATAAAAGCACCAAAGCAAAGAAAAGAATATACTTCCTCATTAGCATGAGCCCACCTTTCCCTTATACACCGGCTGCAGCTAATTTTGGCATTATCATTAGGTGTACGCCACCACCTGTGCTCCGCTGCTGTTGGCCAGCCCGGTCACATCGCCCTGCTTGTTCTTCAGGTAGAAGTATTCCGCACCATCGAATTACACTATAAATTTACCACATTTTGCCCCGCATTGCAACCTTACATCCACTTTCCCGCCACCTTTTCCTCACTTTTCTGCCGCACTTGACAGATACCGCCTTCTTATGTATAATAAGTAAGATTTACTTTGAAGGAGGGCATACGACCTTATGGATACCGACGGCGGCGATCATCCCTGTATTGACCTTACCTGCCATCTGATACCAGCATATCTGCACGGCACGCGCCGGGGCAGACGTGCTTTTTTGCGCCTTTAGGCGTCCCGTTCGCACCGGGAAATACACCAAAAGATGACAGAATAAGGAGTATCTGATCGTGTCAACGACTACATATATCATTATCATGGCGGTCTGCCTACTGCTGTCCGCCTATTTCTCCGCTACGGAGACGGCATTTTCCTCCGCCAACATCACGCGGCTGAAAACGCGGGCGGAAAAGGGCAACAGCCGTGCGGCGCTGGCCTGCAAGCTGCTGGAGCGCTATGACAAGCTGTTGTCCACCATTCTCATCGGCAACAATATTGTGAACATCGCCATGGCCTCTCTGGGCACGGTGCTGTTCGTCAGGAGCTTCGGCGACATGGGCGCCACGCTGTCCACCGTGGTGGTGACAGTGGTGGTGCTGATCTTCGGTGAGATATCGCCCAAGAGCATCGCCAAGGACTGCGCAGAGGAATGGGCCATGACCGCGGCGCCGTTCCTGCGGTGCCTGATCTGGCTGCTGATGCCGCTGAACGCCCTGTTCTCCCTGTGGAAGAAGCTGCTGGCCAAGGTGTTCCATCTGGACGCGGACAGCAAAATGTCCCCGGAGGAGCTGCTGATGCTGGTGAACGAGGTGCAGCAGGACGGCAGCATCGACAAGGACGAGGGCGACCTGCTGAAGAATGCCATCGGCTTTTCCGAGCAGGAGGCACAGGACATCCTCATCCACCGTGTGGATCTGGCGGCGCTGCCCGTCACCGCCTCCAAGGAGGAGGTGGCCGACCTGTTCACCCAGACCAAGTACTCCCGGCTGCTGATCTACCGGGAGGACATCGACCACATCATCGGCACCGTTCACCAGAAGGACTTCTATGTGGGCTGCGGCGTAACAGACAAGCCGCTGGGGGAGATTCTCTCCCCCGCCCTGTTCGTGCTGGAAAACGAGCCCATCAGCCTGCTGCTGAAAAAGCTGCAATCGGCCAAAACGCAGGTGGCCGTGGTGGTGGACGAATACGGCGGTACCTGCGGCATCGTCACCATGGAGGACATTCTGGAGGAGCTGGTGGGCGAGATCTGGGACGAGCATGACGAGGAGGAGGTCTTTATCCGCAAGATCGGCGAGGACACCTATCTGGTAGATGCTTCCATGGACTTCGATGACTTTGCCGAATTCTTCCACCTGACCGGCGAGACGGACATGACCTCCGTCAGCGGCTGGGTCATGGAGCAGTGCGACCGTGTACCGGAGGTAGGCGACCACTTCACCTGCCAGGGACTGCGGGTGCAGGTGACGCGGGTGGACAACCACCGCACCGGCGAGATCCGCGTGACGGTGGAGCAGAAGCCGGAAGAGCCCGTGCAGGAAAACTGAATATAGGCATAAACAAACAGCCCCGCGGCGTACGCCGCGGGGCTCTGTTTTCCCGAAAAGTATGTCAACGAGAGCCATTGCGCGCACTGGCGTGGGAATCCGCATCCCCTTATGTACATGCACCCTCAAGGCCACCCGTAGGGGACGGCGTCCTGCCGTGGAGCGCAGCGGAACAAATGCCCTTGGGGTACGACGTCCCGT
>OLFZ01000152.1_pt1 | contig 79558 bp, 61 predicted proteins | sample 1604861 | NCBI WGS metagenome assembly OLFZ01 (sample SAMEA3888895, study PRJEB22519) | human gut metagenome | biome: human gut; feature: human-associated habitat; material: faeces | place: Denmark | collected 2011 | reverse complement strand
GGTCTATTAATACTTACACTTCACTAAAACCGCTTGTTTATGCCATCTAGCTTTAAGCTTATTCGTGAGTGCATTTTTAAGTTTAGTTTACTTTTTCTAAAAATCAAATTTTTTGTCGCTGATTAATCCTTAGGACATTTTTACTTTTATGCAAAAATAATTCTGAAATTTTCAGCTGAGGATCTGTTTTTATTTTACATTTCTGAACGCCACAGCACAGTCCTTTCCACCAAATGCAATACCAAAGGCTAAGATGTTTTTTACCCTTGATATCTTTAAAAAGGGAGCACAGTAGTTTTTCTCTTCAATCTGCTCTAAGGCTCTTTGAGCATATTCATCGAGATCTTCTTCCCTGGTAACTGCCTTTATCTCAATAACAACAGCTATGGAATTGCGCCTTGACTTAAAGGTAATATCAGCATAACCGTCACCAGATTCATAATTTGAATGATAATCAGTGATGATATCTTTACAGTTTGAAAACAGTCCGTTTAAAAATCCGTGGTAATAGTTCTCATGAGGAGCTTTAGTTGCAGTGTCTCTTACAGATACATAGTGCTGCAGCAGGTCAAAGAGAATATCTGATGCCTCTTGTGCCTTACCGTCTAAAAAGCTGTTTACAAGAGTGGATGCAGTATTGTCCTTTGACAGTTGTTCCTTGAACTTCTGCTGAATGTTCTGTGTAAAACATTCTCTTATTTCCAGATTTGGTATTCTTGCAAAAATGTTTTTGCTTGAAGTGTTAGCTTTTTTGAGTTCTTCTGTTGTCTTATCCCAGTCAACTGTTAAATAACCTGTATGCAGAAGAAGTGACCAGAAGTCATCAGGATTATGTTCAGACAGATTGTCATAGTTCATGGAGTCATTCAGACTGAAACTTACTGACTTACCGTCAATTAGGTCCTGCATCTTCTGAGTGTCTTTATCTGTAAGGTAGCCTAAATATTCATAGATAGAAGAACTTGAGGTTGTGCCAATCCAGTAGTTGCCGGCATTTATAGAGTCAGTAAGTCCATTAAGTTTTTTCTTATGGCTTTCATTTATAAAGTTAACCACATCCCATGGACAGAACATCTCCTTGTCAAAAAATCTGTAACCGTCGTAGTTGTCTTTTACAAGGGAAGAGTATTCTGACAGGTCATAGTCATCAAGAAACCTGTTTGTTTCATCCTTGGTAAAACCGATGAGACCTGAATAATCTATATCCTGTGAAACTACAGTATTAACATAAAGATTGTTAACACCTGTAAAGATACTGTTTTTAGCTACCTTTAAACATCCTGTCATAACTGTCTTGGTAAGAGTGTTCTCATTTTTGAGGATATCAAGAAAGCCTGACATTAGAGTTACCATTCTTGAATGGTAGGTATCGTTAGCATCTATTTTTCCGGTATAGTCCCTGTATTTTAGTAAATCGTGATATGAGGCCTTGGCTAAAGGTACATCATATTCATCTATGAGCAGGACTGGGAGTTTACCGTATTCCTTATATAAAAGAGCTGACAGGGTATTTAATGCACCTGTCAGATAGTCTGAATTCTCAAACAGTCTTAAAAAGCTTATATCTGACAGTTTTTTTAATTTATCCTTATCTTCAGCATCTAATTTAGAGCTTTCCAAAAGGTATTTATATTCAGATGCAACTTTAGATACAACAGCTGCAAATCTTTTATAGGCATCTTCAAAGTTATCTCCATCCACACTCTTTAAAGTGATAAAGATAACAGGATATTTACCCATGTACTTTTCACAGAACTCTGTGTCTTTTAATATTTGTGTTCCTTCAAAAAGTCTTAGCTGTTCTGAAGTGTCAGAAGGATTATCTTTGTTTATCTTTAAAAATGAGTTGAGCGTACTCATAAAGACTGTTTTACCAAAGCGTCTTGGTCTTGTAAACAGAAGTACCTTGCCACTGCCTTCAAGAACATTTTTCAGGTATGAGGTCTTATCTACAAAGTAACAGTTATCGTTCCTTATTTCCTCATAACCGTTATAGCCGTATGGTAATGGCAGAAACTTCCTATCGCTCATTTGTCTTATCCTGATCTATACTCCATTCATCATATATTTCAATTATACATGATCAAAACGCTATCTTCCTGATACCACAGCAGCGTTAGGTTTAAGTTTGTTTTTAATCCAACTGCCAGCAGAAAAAGTCATCTATTTCTTTAGCATTACCGACAGGCCACTTTCCCTGTAAACACGTTTTACCACACATTCTTTGAAAAGATCCCTGTCTGTAATGATAGAAACTTTACCGCCTACAGTTACTGTTTCATTCGTATTTTTATCAGCAACGTCTTTTGATTTTGCTCTGGTAAGACCTGTGTAGATCAGTTCTTTAGTTAATACAGGATTATAGGTTGCACATAAAACCATACATACGTATGAGTACTCACTTCCCTGTGATTTGTGAATAGTCATAGCAAAACCTGACTCATAGTCACTTAATCTTTCAGGACTGATGCGTCGCACTTCTTTGAAGTTTTCATCGTCTCTTGCTGATTTATCTTTTGGAGGAAAGAATACTTTTAAGCGGTTTTCTGCTTTGCCTTCGTCAGAATCAAAAGCCACAAAACCAACATCACCATTATCTACATTCAAGAATGAGTCATTCTTAGTTATAAGAATTACCTTTCCTGGATAGAAATCTTCAGGATCATATTTTAAGTTAAGGCTCTTTGAACCTCTTAAAAATGCTTGAACATCATTGTTCACTTTTTTATTGATTTCTACAGTTCCTAAAGGTCCATTTCGATTAGCACATAAGATACGGTAGTGATTTAAAAGCTCAAATATTTCTTTAGCTTCTTTGTCATTTTTTACGACAAATTCTTGTGACTTGAGTTTTGATAGATACTCTCCATCATTGCAGAAAAACTCTAAACTCTTTTTGGTGATTAAAGATGAGAGTTCTTTAAGTCCTGAGCGGGACTTATCCTTGATAAATACAGCTGAAACTTCTGTTTTGTCATCTTTTGAAAACAGTCTGTTTCCATCAGTAATTTCTGTAATCAAACCTTCTTTTTCAAACCAGTTATCAATTTCTTTTTCATTATCCTCGCTTACTTCATTTACGGCTTTAGCAAGCTTTCCTAAAAGGGAGGTAGATTTGAAACGATGGGACTCTACCAACATTGAAACATTTTCAGAAATGTTATGTCCTGTTCCGTCTGATTGCAGTAAAGCTTCTTTTGAGTAGCCTAAAATTGAACTTAACTTTTCTAATTTTTCACTTGAAATAGAGTTCTCATAATTTAAAACAGAACATAGATCTGAGAAAACTTTGCCAGGTTCAACTGAAACTAACTGATCTTTATCACCTAATAAGATAAGCTTTGTGTCTTTGGATACTGCCTTAATTAACTTTGAGAATAAACTCAAAGAGATCATAGAAACTTCATCCACAATCAAGATATTGCAAGGTAAAGGATTATCCTCGTTATAGTTTGGTCGTTCCTGGTGAGGAATAATACCAATAACTTTATGGACAGTAGTAGCTGTTCTTGGGATCATTGATAACAGTTTTTCTTTGTCACAATGGAACTCTGAACACAACTTGTCAAAAGACTCCATAAAGCTACTGTCTTTCTGCAACTGTCCTTCAATAGATTCAACCATACGTGTTGCTGCTTTTCCTGTAGGAGCACATAGCATGATCTGCTTTTGCGAATTTGGATCTTTGGCTAAAAGTAACATTAAAAGTTTTAATACAGTAGTGGTTTTACCTGTGCCAGGTCCACCGCAAATCACAGAAAATTCGGATATTGCAGAAGATGCTGCAGCTACCTTTTGCCAGTTAACTTTGTCGGAACTGTCAGGAAAAAGGATATCCAAAGCTTTTTTCAGGTATTCAAGTTCTTCTTTACCGTGCGCTGTAAAAGCATGACTCTTCTCTTTAATGAAAGTAGCAGCACTGTTTTCATAAGCAAAAAATGCTCTAAAGTAGATACGACGATTTTCAGAATTTAGGTCATAAACAAAAAGAGGGGTAATATCCTTAAAATTATTGCTTACGATCTGATTATTATTGCCTATAAGCTCATCTTCTGTACTTTGAATTATGAACTTTGCAAATTCATTTACTCTAGTTGCTAAATTTTGAAATGATATTTTCAAAAATTCATCATTTTCATAAAAATTGGCGCATATTCTGTTTAAAAACAGATTATTTATACTATTTTCGTCAATTTTTACGCAAATATCGCCATTTTCTAAATTTAAGGTTAAAGCAATTAACCAGAATAAATGTAGCTTTGTAAAAGTCTCTTTGTAATCCTTTAAATAATGCTCAGAAATAGCAATTACTATCGGTTTTACAAAGAAGATCTCTCGACACTTTTCTATAAGTTCATCAACCTTTGCATTAGGATCTTCAAATAAAGTGAAGAAGGTATCTATTACTTTTAATTCTTCGCTAATGTCTCTTTTCATGACTCTATTCCTCACCTTCATCACTGTTATCTGCAGTGTCTTCATTTATGCCGTTAAAGAGCTTATCTAAACGCTCAATCAGAGCTTCTGATGGTTTGACATAGAACTGGCCTGAACTTCTAGCATCAAAACTATTCATACCACGCAAATACAGATACATAACGCCACCAAAGTCATTTTCATAGGAGAAGTTAGGTAAGCTTGTCTTTAAAAATCTATATAAAGCTAATGAGTAGAATAAGATCTGAACATCATAACGAGATTCAAAAATTGACTTTAAGATCTTCTGCTGAGTGTAACGAGAGTAACTGTTTCCTAAGTAATTAGACTTGTAATCTATCATATAGAACTTAGGACCTGTTTCTGTGACAAACTTTGCCACAAGATCCAAGCTACCATTCATAAAACCTTTAAAATTACTCTTTTTAAGATCTGGTAATTCAGGAATTGAAGTCAATTCAAAAGCTTTCACTTCACTTTCATAAAAGTCATGGCAGATACCATTTAAAACTCTTACCTTAAAATCTTTACATGGAAGGAAATAGTCTAATTCTCGAGCACAATCTAACGCTTTCAAATTAGATAGTTTTACTTGATTACCATCTTTTGCTTTTGGTAATAAGTTGGCATTTAAGATGTCATACAACCATTGTGAAAGAGCTACGATCTTTTCATTTTTTGTGTCTTCATCGTCACCTGGTTTTGATACCAGATGATAGAAATCGTATTTTAGTTGAGAGTTTACAAAGTTATATAAAGAGTCTTTATCTGCTTTGTCCACGTCATCTTTAGCTAAAACAATTTCCATTAGCTTATGTAAGAAGGAACCTGCTGTACTGCCTTTAGCAAAGTTAAAGTTGATTAGATCTTTATCCTTAGAATCATCTGAATCACCATCTTCAACACTTGTTTCTTTTTCATCAGCACTTGATGCAAACATGTCATTGTGAGCTCCACTAGTGATAGCTGAGTATGAGGTTACTGTAAAACTGTTATCAACAGCTCCTTTATCTAAACTTGAAACTGAACAGTCTTGAGAAATTGAATTCTGTACTTTAATACTTTCATCAAGTTCTACAGTTTCTAACTTTTTGAACAGTTCTGGATTTTCAACAGCCTTTAATGTAGGCTGAGGATCAGCTACTACAACGTCTTTTGTAGTATCAATTTCCACTTCTTTATCTTTTGATTTCTTAGTTATCCTCTTACTTGGCTTTCCTTTTGAATCAGCAGAATCATCCTTAGATACTAAAGAAATCAGCTTTTTTAAAGGTGATTGATAAGGTTTCCTTTCTAATGAAACACATGAAGGCAAAGTTATAAAATTAGCTAATTTAGCTCTGGTTAAAGCAACATACAGTAATCTTTCTTGTTCTTGTAAAGCTGCTACTTCAACAAGATCTTTTACAGATTTTCCTATTATTTTATTTTCTCTGTCTAAAGCGTAGCTTACTTGTTTAGAATCAGGATCATAATAAATAGCACTGTCTTTACTCTTTAAGGCCATAAATCCAGATTCATAAGGAGTAAATACAATAGGGAACTCTAGTCCTTTTGACTTATGAATAGTCATGACTTTGACAAGAGATTGCTCTGATTCTAGGTGTTTTTTAGTAACATCTTCTGATAGCTCACCTTTATTGTTTAGAACTAACTCTTTAAACCATAAAAGCTGAGCATTTGAGCCTGTAACTTTAGAATTAACTGATTGAACTATCTCTGCAATTTGGAAATAGTTAGATAAAGATCTTTCTCCACCATCAGTTTCTAAGATCGTACATAGAAGGTCATGCTGGTATATGTATTGAGAAAATGCTGTGATAAAGCCATATTTCTCCCAAGAATCGCGACAAACTCTTAATAAAGTAATTTCACTATCAAGCTTATCGGACTTTATGCTATCTAAAAATTTCTCTGAAGATAACCTTAATAGAGATGAACCTAAAAGACGATTTACTTTAGGAGAGTTAGTGCTATCACACATAGCTTCCATCAGATAAATGACATTTGCAGCTTCTTCAGTGACAGTTATATTGTAGTTTTTATCTTCAGAATTTATAACAGACTCTTTATCAGAAAAGTACACTGATTGAATAGACTGTTTTTTTAGGGCATCTTGGATAAAACTATTCTCTTTTGCATCATTAACTAGGATAGTAATATCACTTGGTTTTACGTCTCTTTCTTCGCCATTTTCAAAGATTTTGCCTTCTAAAAGACATCTCTTAACGTCCAAGGCAACAAATTTTGCAATTTCTCCATAGTAGTCATTAGCCTTAGGTTTTTCTTTAGAATCTGCAAAAGAAACTTCTCTAATGTAGTTGCAAATAGGAATTTCTTTAGATGAGTCATCTTTAAAATAGAATCTTACGCTATTTGCTTTATCAGAAAAATTCACTGGTTCAAAATGAATCTTACTATCAAGATATCCTTCCTTACCACTATTGTTATAGTAATCAAACGGATTTTTTACATATGGATAGTCGATTTTAACTTTCTTTTCTGACAAACTTTCTTCAGAATTTTGTGATTCTATATTTGAAAATGATCCTTCAGAACTTTCTTGAGTTTTGGGCTCTTCATATTCATAAAAGATCTCGTTTACACCTTTAATGATATTCTGACATGAACGGTAATTGGTGTTTAAGGTGTAAACATTACCTTTATTTCCAAGAATTAACTCTTTTGCTTTGTTGTAAGAGTTAATATCTGTTCCTCTAAAAGCATAGATAGACTGTTTAGGATCACCAATAAGATAACAGTGAGCACTCTCATCAATGGCATCTTGATTTAAATACAATTTGCTAAAAATAGCAAATTGTACAGGATCAGTATCCTGAAACTCGTCAATCATAGCTACAGGATATCTTTTTCTTAACAGGGAAGCTAAAACATCACCTCGAGATTTATCCTTGTTAAGAGCAACTGCCAACTGTCTTAAGACTTCATCATTTGAGATTACATTATCTCTTTCACATAATTCATCAGTCTTTAAAATAACTTTGATTGCTACAGAGATTTTCAATTCATTTTTAATTGTGTCTACTGCTCTACGTACATCTAAGTAGGCTCGTGCAAACTCTTTGGCACTGTACTCAAAAGTTTCAAGTTGTTGCAGATTAGCAAATTCAGAACCTTTATTAACTTTCACAAAATGAGAGTTGTCTTGATTTAAGATTTTGGATAATGTTTCATCATCTAAATTTTCTAACTTTGATATAAAGTTATTTATATTGACAGAATCTTCTTTAATAAAACTGTCTACAGCTTCAAGAAAAATTAAACCAGTTTTCTTTGCCCAATGGGGAGCTCTTTCATCTATCTTTCCTGAAGACAATTCATATAAAGAACCATGTGTAATCTCTCCTTTTGGAGTTGTACTTATGAGTTGACCTTTATATCCTTTTAATGGATCAAGATAATGTTGAGTTAATCGTGAGAAAGAATTTATATAGTCATCAAGCAAATACCGAATTCTATCATCAGGTGTTTTCTGTAATTCCTTTTCGCCTTCTTTATAATAAGATTTTACGGAAAAGCCATAATAGCCTTCATCAGGATCGATGAATCTGACCTTTTCTAAAGCGTTCACTGCTTTTTTTAATGTATCTCCTTCAGGATCAGTAAAACCTAAAAGGTTTAGCAATAAGTCTCTATCAAAACCGTTGTCGTTATAGAATAAAGATCTCCATACGGCAAGCTTTGCTTCTTTTTGCTCTAGAGAAATATCTTGAGTGAGATTTACATTAAAGGCTCTTCCTGCCTCAAAAGAGTAAATTTGATTTAAGGCCTTATTACAAAAAGAATGAATGGTACTAATTGAAGCTCTATCAATATTACGCTCAGCTCGTGTTAACAGACGAGAAAATACTGATGCAGTATCTTTTAGTTTATCGACATCTATTGCATCAATAGTATTTTCTAGGTATTTTTCAAAGCATTTGATAGCTATGTCTTTAAAAGGAGATTCAAAATCTTCGATGGTCTTAATGCCATTTTTAATTTGGTCGAATGAAATTCGACTCTCGTGGATCTTTTGTAAAACTCTGGCTCTCAAATCAGATGCTGCAGCATTGGTAAAAGTTACAATTAAAATATTCTCAATATCTAAAGGTTCAATGTGATTTCCATTTTTTAGACCTTCAATTAAAAGGCGAACCACAAGATTACTGATGGTAAAGGTCTTACCAGTACCAGCAGAAGCTTCAATCATAGATGATTTATCTAAATCAAAACCTGCTAAATTTAATTGCTTTGGTTCGAAGTCATTATCTTTGTTTTCATTGATATTAGACATATTTAGGTTCCTACTATTTCTTAGACTTCTTTGGTTCTGCTGCTACAGGAGCAATTTCTGTTGCATATATCTCTAAAATTCTGTTTGCTAAATCTTTTTGATGTTCACTTAAATAATCACCATCAAACTGCATACTGGTATCCTGACCAAAAAGATAGGTAGCTTCTTTATCTTTTATAAAGTCATCCTCGTATGAATCCTGGCCTACTGCTAATTTCAGATATGAACTAGTATCTTCAGCAATTACGATATTCTTGTATGAAGCACGCACGATTGGTACTGGGATTAAATTCGTTTCAATATATATATTTACTAACTCTTTTAAGAGCTCTTCGGCACTTTTTTCTTCACATAAAGTTATAAATTCTTCAGGATCAACTACATATGAAGATTGCCCTTTTGAATTTACTTTAACCACTTTGATTGGCTGTAATTGCTGTCTTGTTGTGAACTTATAAGCTAATAATCTTAAATAAGATTCGATAATTATATTAGGAGTTGTTTTGTTATCTGATGAAACAGAACCTAATACTAGATTTGAATTTTTAGGAAGCACTCCTCCGAAGGTTACTTGATGTTTTTGGCCTGCAACAGTAACTTCAACCGTCTTTAAATAGCTTTTTTCTGAGTTGTTGTCATTAGCAAGCTCAGCTTTAATGGCCAGTAATGTTTTCAAGCTCTCTTTTACTTGAGTTTTAACTTTGTTTAAGAAAATACCGTATGGAAGCTCACCTTTTTTAGCTTTTTGATCTAAATAGGCATCAACGTCATCTAGCATTATCTCTTCAGACAAAAGCTCTGCAAGAATGTCATTTCCGCCATATGAACCTAAATCAAAAGGCTCTTCATCTTTTAAATCAGTCTGATATTTCAAATCTAGTCGTATTCTCAGTCCTTTTTTAAGAATATTGAGACATGGTTTTAGTAATGCCTGTTTAAGATCTGAAATTGATACTGTAATGTTATAAGGCAGAGAGATATTCCATGGATTATCTTCATTATGATCTTGTAAAAAGCCAATAGGAACGTATTTACTCTTTTGATCTTTTTCTTGTTTCCAGAAAGCTTTTTCATTAAATGAAGGATATAACTTTAAACTACAATCCTCTTTCTCAAAATTTCTTAAATCATAAGAATTCAGATATTCCTGTCTAAAGACACGAGCTATAACTTCCTTTCGATTTTGATCTGCATTGTCAGTATCTTGAACTGTAAAATTATCACCTAAATAGTCTTCAAGCTCAGTGATTACTGTAGATGGATTCTTTTGAGTCTTATCGATTGGTGACTCACCTAAATAAGAGAGATACAAACTCTTTTCAGCAGACAGAATTGCTTCTAGGAAAATGTATCTGTCATCAATGGATAAAGATCTGTCATTGATCCTAGATAAGGACTTAACGCCCATCAAATTAAAGCTTGGGGTTGTGTCTTTTCTTGGGAAGGCATCATCATTTAAACCTAAGATATAAATGTGTTTAAAAGGCACCGCTCTCATTGGCATTAAAGAGCAGAAGATTAATCCTCCACGTAAATATCTTGAAGAGTCTCTGTCGTTACCGAAGGCATGGATTAGTTTTGCTCTAAAAACAGGAAGCTTAATCTTGATATTAGAACGAACACCTTCCTCAAAAGGACTGTCTGCATTCTCAGTATTGTCTTGAGAACTCTCACTACCCTTTAAGTTATTAACTGCCTCATTCATCTCTGAGAGGATCTGTCTTATAGCTTCAACTTCTTCTTTTGATTCCTCATCCAGGACAAAGAAATTGTTTAAAAGCAGAGATTGTAACTTGTCAGTCCACTCTAAGGTGGTGATATTTAGATTTGGAGAGAAGACGTCTCTTACAAGCTTTATCTTATCTACAAAATTACAGAACTTATTTAATAGTTCAAAATCGCCAGGCTCAAAATTGTCATAGGCTATAGTGCTTCCATCTTTACCTAGCATAAAACCGTTTAATAGACGTTCAAGACCGGCATCCAGAGTCCAAGGTAAAGGTTCTCCTTTATCATCAAGCTTTAAATGCTCTTTGATGTCTTCTTCATCCAAGCCCCAGTGCACATTAACTTTATCAAGCCAACCTTCAATAACAGATAGATCCTCAACAGTGATATCAAACTTTTTAGCAATAGCATCTACTGATAAAAGATCAGTAACTAAGTTTGCAGTAATACCTTTGTTTCCAATTGAAAGCAGTTGTACAATTGCATCAGCAATCTTGCTTGATGAGCGTACGGTCTGATCGCAAATTGAGTAAGGAATAAAATCAGGATCATCTCGATTAACTGAACCAAAGACAGCTTCAATTAAAGGAGCATAACTCTCAATATCAGGCATCATGACTAGCATGTCACGAGGTGCCGTGGATTTACCGCATACATCTTTTTCATTTTTTATAGTAGATAAGATCTCGTCACGTAAGATCTCAATCTCTCTTAATGGAGTATGACAGGATCTAATCTGCAGTGAGCGATCATTTGCAGCAATCTTATGTTTTTGTTCAGTGTTAGTACTTAATGTTAAAAGACGATATTTAAGGCTATCTAAGATTGATAGCTCATTATCAGACTTACTATCTTCAGTAGGGTCAATAAAAGCAGGTGTTATATCTACTTGAGCATCTTGAGATAACAGTACATTTAAAGTATCTCTGCCTTGTTTTCCTAATGAGATTAAAAGAGGATTACCTTCGACAATTTCTTTATTCTCATCAAAGAGTTTTTCAAATCTATTACAGTAATCATCTTCGCTTTCATTAAACTTAAAATCGCTAGTTCCTGCTAGAGGAGACATGCCATACTTTTCTTTTAAAGCATTTGATTTTAAATATTTGATAATAGCTTTCTTTTCTGATTTCCATTCAGAGAATTCTGAGCGTAAATCTCCCCAATACTCTTTACAAGGATTAAGGTTCATAAAGAACACAGGGACAACCTGACCTAAAGCTCTGAAAAGCTCTATTACCTGAGTAGGAAGAGCAGTAACACCAAAGATAAAGACTCTCTTTGGCAATGTGTTGTAGTCTATTTTTTCAGGGTGTGCTTTTAAGTCGGTAAGCTTGAGTATAAGTTCCTTTACAACTGTAGCTCTATCCCATAAGTTAGCTTCATTATTATCACAGGTCTTCTCAAGATTTCCCTTTAGCTTTGTCCAAAGCTTTATTTGCCAGATATTTCCTAAGATAGAGTTAATAGAATTTTTGTTGATACCTTTAAGTCTGTAGTCTTGAGCCGCCTTTTTAATCCATTTCTCTAGTTTTGAGCCTTCTGCAACTGTGTACTTGCCATCTTTTACAGACACTGCTTTAAAGTCGTCATCTGTTAAGTGGTTCCAATCTAAGATCCAATCAGGACGATACATCTGGTATTGGTCAAAAGTATCCGCGATAGCTCCACACAGCTGATATGCTTTTTCAGTCTTATCTATTGATGACTCAATCTTTAGATACTCTTTCATTGGTTTGTAAATAGCGTCATCACTTTTAGCAATATCTTCCATCAAGGAAAAGATAGACCAGGTCATGTGCTCGTGAGAGAAACGGTTAGAAGAGTCTGCGTTGTTTAAGGTTTTATGCAATGACCAGATAAAAGCCCATACCTGTACGAAATCAATACCTGAGCAAACTCCATTCTGTTCAGCAATTTCCTGCTGAAGGTAGGTCTGCATACCTTTGTTCATCACAATGACTTTTTCAAAGGCAAAAGGATTGGAATTTGGGCTTGGAACTGAACTTATTATCTTGGAACATAATGCAGCTAATGTGGTTAAATCATTTGAGTTGATGACGTTCATTAAAATTTCTTTAGACATTAGCTATCTCCTTAAAACGCATTGATAAGTAAAGCTTAACGCAGAACATGTAGTTTTTTAGTAGTAGAAAAGTAAATTTTCCAAAAGTTTGAAAATGACAGCATTATGAATTTCAATCACTATATCGATATTAACATATTTTTATAAATTAGATTTAATTTTATACGCTTTATGTGATAGAGATTTTACAGTTTGGATCTAAAAGGAAATGCTTGGAAAGACAGAGCTAGACGAGAATGGTAAGATCTGATTTGGATTTGAAGCGGGCATAAAAAAGCCCACCGAAGTGGGCCTTTTTTAATCATTGCAAGAAATTATTTCTTGTAACGACGAGCTAGGTTGTCTAAACGCTCGTTAGCACGTGCAGCGTCTGACTTAACGAATGCAACGTCGTTTGCTAACTTTGACTGCTGAGCCTTTAAAGCGTCAACGTCAGCTGCGATAGCGTCTAACTTTGACTCTAAAGCAGAAGTGTTTGCACAACCAACTAATACTGATGAACCTAAAGCAACAACAGCTAAAGTAGCCTGGAACTTATTCATTTTTATCTCCAAAACTGTTTAAACAGATAATAGGAACAAACAAACATAACCTTTGTTCCTTTGAACAATGCTAATTATAGTATCAAAATTTGCGAATGGCACATTTATTTCAAAAATTTTACAATTTTTTTTTAAAAATTTTTCTCATGAACATTAAACAATGCCCAAAATTATAGCCAACACATTGAAATATAAAGATATATTCAGAGTATTGGCTATTTATAATCTATGTAAAATGTTAGTTACTTATTTTCATTTTTGAGCATTTTTACCACTTGCACTAGATCTTTCAGGCATTTTGCGTCTAAAATTTTGCTTTTTTCGGTCTCAATATGCTCGCCAACTAGGAATAAATTTGAAATTCCAGCTCCCTTGGCCGCAATTAAATCACTTGCATGATCTCCAATCATAATAGAGGACTTTAGATCAATACCAAGATCTGCTACAGCGCTCTTGAACATACCGCTCTTAGGTTTTCTGCACTCGCAGATACAACGGTATTTCTCTATAGGAGCTTCTGGATGATGTGGGCAGAAGTAAATTCCATCAAAACAAGCATCATATAAAGACAGATTTGCCTGCATGAATGAAGTTACTTTAAAAAAATCTGATTCTGTGTATTTGCCTCTGGCAATACCAGATTGATTGGTGACAAGAACTAAAAGATATCCCATATCTTTTAGTTCTTTTAGTGAAGAAGCTACGCCTTCAATCAGATCATAATTCTCTATTTTTCCAACGAAGCCGTAGTCTATGTTGATTACACCGTCTCTATCAAAAAAGGCAGCTTTTCTCACTATGCTAAATCCTTAATCTTAGCAGGATCTAAAGCGATATCCTCAGATAAGGTAATCACAATACCCTTATCTAATACTTCTTTAGCAATATCTTTAGCTTCTTCTAAAGAATGCAGTTTGCATGAACCACACTGATATGGATTTGATGCAGGAACTACAGTACCTTCAGGCAAAGAATAGATATCTTCCATTGAAGCTCTAAAAGCATCAGCAACTTTTTTACCATCAGCCTTGCCTATAAGGCTCATATAGAAGCCAGTCTTACAGCCCATAGGTGAAATATCAATTACTTCCACCACACCTTTCTCATTTAAATGCTCTCGCATGAAACCTGCAAAGAAGTGCTCAAAAGTGTGAATTCCCTTCTCAGGCATCATCCCCTGATTTGGTTTCTTAATACGCAGATCCCAGACTTCAATTTCATCGCCTAAAGGAGTTTTCATCACTTTAGCTAGTCTTACTGAAGGAGCTGGCATAATGGTATGGTCTACTAAAAAACTGTCTACTAATGGCATTTTTATATCCTTCTTTATGTATTTTTCTAATACAAGTGTTCAAATATAACGTGGTCTTTTAACTATATACTAGTATAGATTGCAACGCTGTAACTGATATTTATAGTTTTGAGAGCGGTTATAAACCTGTCTAGCTACTTTAATCAGCCAATCCTTGCCTTTATAGGTTCCCTTTCTGTAACCTGACCAACCTTCATGATAATTTAGATACTGATTAAAAGCATCAGTTAACTTAACACCATTAGTCTTTTTGGTTTTGGTCATATACCAGCCAATAAAGTCTAATGAGTCTTTAAAGTTAGACCGTGACGAGAAGAATGAGCCTTCATCATCTACATAGTCATCCCAGACAGGATCTTGAGCCTGGGCATAACCGTATGCAGAGCTTCCTCTTCCATATGGGATAAATAAGAACCAACGCATTGGAGGCTGAGCATCTTCTCTAAAACCAGATTCCTGCGCCATGATAGACATAGCTACATTGATAGGCACACCATACTTACGATGTACATCGTGAGCACCAACATACCAGCTATCCTTCTCCTGAAAAATAGAGCATAGATTCTCTGTATTAGAAGGTGGTGTAGTAGTACAGCCTGTCATCACCGCCAAGCTAAATACGGTTAGTGCGATACTTTTTAGGGAAAGTCTCTTCTGCATAGTTAGTCTTAATGTATCCAATATGATTTATTACCGGAATTAAATAGCGTCGTCGCCTTCTTCACCAGTACGAATTCTGATCACGCGCTCTACATCTGATACGAAAATCTTACCATCGCCGATCTTACCTGTATGAGCACCTTCTGTGATGGCTTCAATACATAGATCAACATCCTCATCTTTTACTACAAGCTCAATCTTAGCTTTTGGTAAAAAATCAACTACGTACTCAGCACCTCTGTAAAGCTCAGTATGACCTTTCTGTCTACCAAAGCCTTTAACCTCTGATACAGTCATACCAGAGATACCCTTTGAACTTAAAGCCTCACGAACGTCGTCTAATTTGAATGGTTTGATAATCGCTGAAATTTTTTTCATTTTTTTATCCTAACCTGAAAAGATTATATTTTTGCTACCATGCTGGTCTGCCATATTCTAACACTGAAGGCAGACTTTTTTTTCTGAAATGGAAAGCAAATTTGCAAATTAAATGGCAGTCTGCTGTGTATAACCTGCCATCTACACCACTTTCTCTAAAGTGAAGTAAAAATTTTGACGTTCCAAAAGAACTGTCTGGAATGAAACTCCCCCTTAAGAAAGCTTTTGGATAAAGTATACATACATAAAGCTGTATCTCGTTTTTAGTTTCAGTCAGAGCGTTAATGCTTGCTAAAAAGGATTAATCCAGAACTTTAAAAGGTGCTGCAGGCTCATTGGTGAAACTACCATTTGTGATGCTTCCAGTCAAAAAAACTTAAAGATATTAATTTTTTGACGACATTAATGCTGTTTTTAGAGGCATTAATGAGTCATTAATATTAATTCTCTTATAAAACGTACAGTTAAGTATCAACTCTAAATTTGGCACATCAATTGCAACAGTAAAAGTACATTTGGAAATACGTCAAATTTTTTGGAGTTTATTATGAATCACGAAGTTTCAAATACCGCTTTAAAGACTATCAATACTGTTATGATGTGGTTATTCTGCCTGACCGTTTTAATGTTAATTGTACCTTGGCAGGCTGTATCAACAGAATTTGCCGACCGTATTGAATCCAATAAGATCTTTTTATATTTCGCTCTGATAATTGAAATTTCAAACTTCATTTCTCAGGCAGTTTTCTCAGTAAATACACTTTTACGCAGAAAGAACAGCGTCAAGAGAATTCAGGAAAAAGTTGAAAAGGCTGTTGAGACTTTAGACTTTGCTGAACGCGCTCTATTACGTGAGTATGTATTACAGAGAAAGTCAGTTTTAACCTTACCTGTAACAGAACCTACCGTTAGAAACCTGATTGACGACGGTGTGTTAAAGATTGTTAATGTTGTGGATGATGTAACAGCTAAAGCACAGATCATTATCTCTAAAGAAGCTCGTCCATATATCACCTACAAAGCAATCGGTTTAACCTTAGGTAAAATGAGCGAGGAGCAGATTTCACAGATTATGAACTCAAGACCTGATTATGCTAGAGAGAAAGCAATTCAGACCAACCGCGTATTCATCGGTTCACGTTCAGTAAATCAGTTGTACAAAGGCAATGATCCTAAGGACAAGCCAAGCAACGACGTAGCAGCTTAATATTCCATAATGTACTCCAAACAAGGTCCTAGAAATAGGACCTTATTTGTTTGTACCTGCAAAACAGCAGGTACAACATCCTAAAGTTAAAAGACAATACTTTTGAGGTCTGCCATTTGCTTTGTCAGTATTATGAACGATTTTTTGACAGGTAATCTTTTAGCTTATCAACTAAACCAAGATCAGCTGGTAACCATGCAACCGAGTCTAGAGAATCCTTATCAAGCCACTTGGCAGCTTCATGCTCTAAAAGCTCCAATTTTCCGGAGACAACTGTACAGATATAGCACTTCATAGATAAATGAAAGTTTGGATAGTCATACTCTACAGTATCGAAGTATTCTTTTACTTCAATTACGGTATCTAATTCTTCTTTAATCTCTCGTACAATGGCGTTTTCTGGAGCTTCCCCCTGCTCTACTTTACCACCAGGGAATTCCCAGCCGTCCTTGAACTCACCATATCCACGCTGTGTAGCGAAGATCTTGTTGTCTTTAATAATGATTGCGGCAACTACGTTAATTGTTTTCATACAAATTTATTTCCTAATTTTCATCCATTCTCTAAAATTACATAGCCAGCATTTTGCTTGTTTTCTTTATGAATTTTGCAGGAATAGGTTGCTCTAATTTCCAAATCACACTCATAGGTTTATTGCCAGAATGCTCTACATACTCTGCTTTTCCCAAAAAGGTGTATGGCTGAGTTCCAAGAGAATCTTCTTTAAACTCTCTTACGAACAACAGAATATTGTTGTTCCGACTCTTTTGATTGATGTATCTTTTCCCTGTTTTAGAGTCTTGAGATGTCTGATTCTGAGATTGCCAGTGAAACAACCTGTCTGAAATTGAATAATCGTTATACATTGTTTTTTCAGAATATTCTTTTTCTGTTTTCGACAGTGTTACTAAAAGAATGTCCGTTTTATATTGCTTTAAATATACGACACCTTCTTTTAACAACTTATGAGATTTAAATGAGGCAAGTATTTGATCTCTGCTGTAAGAGCAATACAATTGCAAAGGACTTTCGTAATCAAGATCAATCTCTGGAGAAAATAAATCAATTTTTGTTCTTCTATATTCTAAAAGTTCAATGATTTCTTGTTTTAGGTATTCTCGTTTAAATAGTTCACTTAAATTATCTTTAACGTTCGCAATACTGTCTACATTGTTTTTTAAAATGCCTTTTTCGTTATAGTCTTGCTCATCAAACTCTATAAATTTATTAAATAATGTCACGTAAAACATGTCTACAAGCTTTTGGCTTTCTTCAGAAAGTGAACTAATTTCAGGCATATATTTATTTTTGGATAACAGTCCAACAATATAATCTATGAGCTTAGCCGAATTGAACCAAGTAAATTTTTTGAGTGAGTTATTAATTGATTTTTCATAGTCATCATAGTTCCAATTTAGATTATATAAATCAGCCTCTTTGCACAACCTGAAAAAATTCCAATCTTTGCCTCGATATAATTTAGAAAATTCAATACCGGAATATTCAAAGAAATTTGATAGAGATAACTCTTTGCCGGTATCCTCATTAAAACTTTTTAATTTTTCAATTACGCTTTGTCTTCTTGAATAGCTTTCTTCTATATTTTCTAAAACCCACTCTTTTGCTTTTTCTTCTAATCCGATATAACAACCAGCAGGAACCCAAGGGAATCCTTTTTTTATAGAATCACGAACAGAACATTTATGTTCGCCAAGCAAAGCATTGAACTTTTCTTCAAAGTTGTAATGTTTATTTGCTTGGCCAACGAAATCTAAGACTGTTAATTCAGTCTTACCTTCATACAATCTTAAACCTCTACCCAATTGTTGAAGAAAAACTGTTAGAGATTTGGTTGGTCTCAAAAACATTACCGTATCAATGCAAGGAATATCAACACCTTCATTATAAAGATCCACAACAAAAATAAACTTTATGGAGCCATCTTCTAACCCTATTTTGGCTGAAGTTCGATCATTATCTTTACTATCTGATGATAGAGCAATAGAAGGAATGTTGTTTTCATTGAACATTCTGCTCATAAACCTAGCATGATCAATCGATACACAGAAACCGATTCCATGAACTTCATTTACATCATTTAAGTATTTATGCAATGAAGAGATAATGTGCTCAACTCTTTTTATGGCACTCTCTCCTTCAATGTAAATCACATTTAATTCTTTCTCGTCATATCCTCCTTTAGACCATTTAATATCTTTTAAAGATACATCATCTGAAATTCCATAATAAGAAAATGAGCATAGTAAATTTCTGTCAATAGCTTCAGGCAATCTTATAGAAGCAGCTATTCTGTTACCGAAATAATCTAATATTGAAAGACCATCCATTCTTTCAGGAGTTGCCGTCAGACCAAGCAGAATTTTAGGTTCAAAGTAAGTAAAAATTTCTCTATATGACTCTGCTGCAGCATGGTGAACTTCATCAATAATGATGAAATCAAAATAATTTTTACTAAATTTAGAGACTATCTTTTGACTATTCGCTGTTTGGATAGAAATAAATAGATCTTCTTTTTTCTTTGGTTCGTAATTGCCTACCCACAGCTCACCAAAATTTGAATCATTTAAGACATTTCTAAAAGAATCCAAAGACTGTTCTAATATTTCCTGTCTATGAGCTATAAACAGTAACCTACAAGATTCAGGATTCTCTTCTCTGAAACGCTTGTAATCAAAAGCCGATATTAAAGTTTTACCTGTTCCTGTAGCAGCTACCACTAAATTTTTATTACGTTTATTAATTTTTCTTTCAGCTTGAAGTTTGTCTAGAATAGCCTTTTGGTAGTAAAACGGCTTGAACTCGCATAAGGAATTCTTGATAGAGCTGATGTTAGGATCCTCTGTTTTACTCTTGTTATTTTGATATATAAGCTTTTCCTTTGCCAATGCACTTTCTAATTTTTCGTTATCATCTGGCTTGTATTTTTCAAATAACTCACTATTTGAATAAGAATCAAATGTAGCAACTATCTTTGAATAAAGCTCAGGAAGCTCTTTTGCTGACACCTTTATGTTCCATTCAGAACCAGTTGTAATTGCATCTTTAGACAAGTTTGATGAACCTACATATGCTGTAGAAAATCCTGTCTTTCTTTTAAAGATATAAGCTTTTGCATGCAATCTTGTATGTTTACAATCATATGAAATTTGTATTGTTGTGTTTTTTAAGGTACTCAACTTATCTATTGCTTTAAAGTCTGTAGCGCCCATGTAGGTTGTAGTTATTATGTTTAAAGATTTCCCTTTATCAGTAAATTCTTTTAATTGCTTAGATATTTTTATCAGGCCACTAAATTTAATAAAAGAAACAACAAAGCAAATCTCATCTGAAGATGCAATTTCCTTTTGAAGCTCAGACACAAACGTTGGTTCGTTATTATTTGAATTTGTAAAAAGAGAACTCTTAACTAGTGATGTTTCTGGTCTTATCAGAGAGGAAGCTTTTACATCACCTTTTAAGACTTGATCGTTTTCAATTAAAGATAAAAGTTCAACTCCATTTGAATCTAATGATGCTCTTTTTGAGTAAAAATCATCATCTTTGCAAATATATTCGATTATCTTATTTGCAAATTCAACTTGCTTACCTTGCTTCTCTTCTTCATCTTTACCTTTAATTGATTCTAGTAACTTTTTTGTTATTTTTGAGATGTATTCTGAAAGCCTAGAAGTTGTCTCTGCTTTATTTATTTTAGATAGGTACTTAAAATCATCTTTAATTTTATCAAGCTCGTCTTTAAGCTCTTTATTTACTATTTGCTCATAGATTCCTGAAGAAAGTTTCACTTTTAGCTCCTTTGTTCAGTAAATTCGGATTTTTATTCAAATAAAACAGCCTATTACAATTTGAGCTAATAGCAAATAAGAATGATAAAACTAACGTCAGATGATGAATTTCATCTGCAAGCTTGGATATGCCACTACCTCTTGTCCAGAGTATAGCAGCCTTAATTTTTTTGACCAGGTCTTGAGGGATACTTTTATGAAAAAGCACCTTCCCACATCTCTGTGAAAAAGTGCTTAAAAATGAATCTTTGAAAGATTAGGTTATAGGATTAGTACTCAATAGTACTCATCTTTGATAACTTCTTACGATCGTGCCATGCTTCAATGTAACGAACGGTACCAGTTCTACCACGTGAACACATTGAAGAGGTTAGAGCAAAGCCACCCTTATAGTGAACACCATCTAACAACTCACCTGGGGTTACACCAGTTGCTGAGAAGAAACACTGATCAGTGGTTACTAAATCATCCACTGTGCGGATTGCTTTTAGATCAAAACCGTCTTTAATGATTGCTTCGCGCTCTTCTTCAGTCTTTGGCTTTAATCTTGTAAGCATCTGAGCTCCGGTGCCCTTTAAAGCACAAGCTGTTACAACAGCTTCAGGAGTACCACCAACACCTACTAACATATCGATGTCTGATCTTGGATCGATGGTCATTAAGGCACCAGCGATATCACCATCTGAGTGAACCATTACACGAGCACCTGCAGCATGGATCTGATTGATTAACTCTGCGTGACGAGGCTTATCTAATACGAATACCTTTAAGTCACCTACTCTCTTACCTAATGCTTTAGCTACATTTAAAAGATTATCTTTGATTGGAGCATCAAGATCGATAACATTAGCAGCCTCAGGACCTACCGCCATTTTTTCACAGTAATAGCTGTGACCTGGGTTGAACATAGTACCCTTTAATGCGATACCTACAGCAGCAATACCATTTGGTCTACCACCTGCAACACATGAAGTTCCGTCGATAGGATCAACTGCGATATCAAACTCTAAGCCGTCACCGAAACCTACTTTTTCACCAGTGTATAGCATAGGAGCATCATCTTTTTCACCTTCGCCGATGACAATGGTTCCTTTGATATGCAAACTTTGGAATGCAATGCGCATTGCATCTACAGCTGCTCTATCAACAAGCTCTTTATCACCAAGACCTGTGAATTTTGCTGAAGCTAAAGCAGCAGCTTCTGTTACACGAACTAAATCAAGAGCGATATTCTTATCGGCTAAATGTTGTTGCATCATTACCTCTAAACTTCATGAAGTGCACAAATTGTGCATTTGTGTGCGGATTTTCGATGCGTGTATGATACACCGTTATTGAGAATTATTAAAAACAAATCGTGAAAATTATGAGTAAAAAGCTAAGGCTTGCTTGTTTGGCTTAAATTACATACAGCGTACATTGGATAGTTGCACATCCAGCCTTGATCTTTAAATGGAAGAGCACTAAATCTAATACTCTTTTCAGGGTGGAATTTATCATAAAAAGCTTTAAGCCTTGGTGAATTGAGGTTGCTAGATATTTTCACTTCAACAGGTACTACCATATTTTCAATTTGCAGTAAGAAATCCTGTTCATATCGAGCAGTCCTAGTTGAGAAATAATAAGGTATATAGGTTGTTTGAGCCTTTAATTCCTGCAAAACGTACTGTTCAGCTAAAGATCCATTAACTGAAGAGAAGAGCTGATTATCTTCAATGATAGAAACAGGATCTACCCCAATCATAGCCCCTAGTAGCCCTACATCTAGCAAAAAGAGTTTATATGCATAAAAATCTTTGTAGGCTACAAGAGGTAAAATAGGTTCACTTACTTTTGAAACTTTATAGACAAGACCTGACGATACTAACCACTCAATGGAATTTTCAAAGTCACACGCTCTTGCTCCTTTCTTTAGCTTACTAAAGATGAACTTTTTGTTCTCTTTGGAGAGCTGTAGTGCAATAGAATCAAAGATAAGGTTAAGTTTAAATAAAGCTTTACCGTGAAAGTAAAGTTTAAAATCAGCTTTGATTTTCTCAATAATACTTTCTTGAATAGCTCTTACTCTGTCGTAGTCGTGCTCTTTAACAAAGCTATTTACAACCTCTGGCATACCACCTACATATAGGTAGTTTTTTAAATTAAAGAGGTACTTATCGGCAAAGATATCAATTACAGAGTAATCTTTTGAATCTAGAGCTTGAGATAAAGTCTCTTCTCCTGTTGTCTGTAAGAACTCTTTAAAAGTTAGAGGATAAAGGTAAAGTAAATTCTCCTTACCTACTGGATAAGATATTCCTCTTTTAACAGATAGACCTAATTGTGAACCAGATACAATCACATGATATTCAGGTGCATTTTCACAAAAGTACTTTAATGATTCTAAAACTTTAGGGCATTCATGAATGTCATCTAAAATTATCAGAGTATCTTCAGGTGCAATAGTTACTTTTGACTCTATTTGTAACGATAGAATGATCCTCTTAATATCAAAGCTGTTGTCAAAGATTGCTTTTGCTCTGTTGTTACCGTGAAATGAGATATATGCTACTTTAGAATAGTTATCTTCACCGAAGTGCTTCATTAACCAAGTTTTGCCAACGCCCATAGCTCCATTTACGATAAGAGGTTTACGTTGTTTTGAGTTTTTCCACTCAATTAACTTTTGCATAGCATCTCTTTTCATAAATGTTTCACCTATCAGCTAGAACGCCTATCTTATAATTCTGGCATATATCATTTTTTAACAGCACAGATTTGAATATTATTACATTATTTAACGCTTGTATCATTTTATTTTCTACATTTATTCACAGTTAGATATTATCTGGACATCAAAATTATAAAAAGCTGAAAGTTAGGAGAAAATCATAATAAAAACAAACACGCTTGGAAACAGCGTAAGCTTTGTGAGTTTGTTAATTTTTACAGTGGGCTGACCTATAAACCAGAAGATGTTAATCAGATAGGTACTTTTGTATTACGCTCTTCAAATGTTAAAAATGGCGAAATTTTAGATGCAGACAATGTCTACGTAAATGAAGATATTGCTAAATCTGAGAAAGTTCAGTTAGGCGATATTATTGTTGTAGTAAGAAATGGTTCAAGAGATTTAATTGGAAAACATGCTACTGTAAAAAGATCAATGCCAAATACAGTAATCGGTGCTTTTATGACAGGCATAAGAGCGAAAGAATACTCTTTTGTAAATGCACTTTTAGATACCAACCAATTTGAAAAAGAGATTAACAAAAATTTGGGAGCAACTATTAACCAAATAACAGGTTATATGTTCTCGAATATGTCATTTACAATCCCATCAGAGGAAGAACAACATAAAATTGGATCTTTCTTTACCCAACTAGACAACACCATTACTCTTCAACAGCGTTGGCTTTTTTACACTCACAAACAATCTTAAGGAGTATTCCGGATATGAATATATTACTGTTTCATGAGTACTATGAAAATTGGATTTCTGTGTATAAAGACGGAGCTATAAGAAAGGTCACACTTGATAAATACAAGATGACCTTAAGTTGGCTCAAAAAACTGATACCATCAGTCCATGTGAATGAAATGACACGTGTTGTCTATCAGAAGTTATTAAATGACTACGCTGAAACCCACGAAAAACAGACAACGATGGATTTTCATCATCAACTAAAAGGAGCAATACTTGATGCTGTAGATGAAGGCTTAATTGAAAGAGATCCTACAAGAAAAGCCATCATTAAAGGTAAAATCTCAAGAGTTAAAAAGCCTAAGTTCTTAAGTCAATTTGAACTTCATACCCTATTATCATCATTAGATCTTGGGACAACTTTAAACTTTGACTGGCTCATTCAACTTATAGCCAAAACAGGGATGAGATTTTCAGAAGCAATCGCGCTCACGCCTAAAGATTTTGATTTTTCTCATCAAAGTCTATCTATCGAAAAGACGTGGGATTACAAAGGAGATGGAGGATTTTTACCTACTAAAAATAAATCGTCTGTAAGAAAAATCCAAATTGACTGGCAGACTGTGATTAGATTTTCTGAACTAGTAAAAGATCTGCCTGAGGATAAGCCTATCTTTTTAAAAGAAGGTGAAAAAATGTACAACTCAACGGTTAATGACCATCTTTTTCGCAAGTGTAAAAAGGCTGGAGTTCCTATAATTTCATTGCATGGATTAAGGCACACTCATGCGTCGTTACTTCTTTTTGCAGGAGTATCTATAGCCAGCGTTGCCAGAAGATTAGGCCACGCAAGCATGAATACCACTCAAAAGACTTACCTACACATCATTCAAGAACTTGAAAATAAAGATGTAGACATCGTGATGAGATCACTTGCTGGTCTATAACCAACTCTTTTGCCAACGCTGTTACTTATCTTTGCAAAAGAGGAATAATCTCATTGACGATTAGTTCTTGAGATTTCTCTCTTACAATTTTGTTGTACCTTATCTTACTTAAGGTACCACCTTTTTCTTTAAACTCAGAAAAATTAGTCTGTAGTTCCATATAATCATTGTTGTAGTACTTGGCTGCATACTCAAGATCATTTAAAGCTACACACCACTCATCTGCAAAAGAAGTTAACTTCTTTTCGATGATCTCATCAATTCTTTCATTGATAACTGTAAAGGCTTTCTTTCCTCTAAAAGAACTTGGATTTGCTTTTAAGTTAAGCCATACACCAGAGATAACTTCACCTAGTTTAGGATTCTTTTCCTTAACACTTGCGATGTACTTATCAACAGCAGGATCGTTGATCTGCTTATAGCCTGATGCTGACTCTCCCATGTCGATATATCTTTGGATTAAGCTTACAAGATACTGGTAATCTACCTTAATATCTGAATGAACAGATTCAAGTTCATAGTCGATATCAAAATCAAAGTCTATCTCGTCAGGATCATCATCTCCCTTATCATCTTTTAGAGACTGCACAAGATTTTGGTATTGACCCAAATATTTGTTGAATTCTTTTTCTGTAAAGTTAAAGCCTGTTATTTTAGAGATGGCATCAAAGGTAGCTGAATCTTCTTTTGAAACAGCTACATCTACTAGACTTGTCGAGGCTGTAACTTCTTCTGAAATTTCTTTAGATAATTTCTTTAATGACTTTGATAGTTCATCATCCCATTCTTCATAGGTTTTAATAGCTGTAATTGCTTTATCAATTGCTTGGAACTTCTTAACAAAAGCCTGTCTAGCTGCTTTTGGTGAATGATCATTTAGATCTTCATGTGAAGGATCTGCCATAAAGCCTTTAAACTCAGCCATAGCATCTTTTAATTTCTTCTTACACTCAGCATAGGTAGGAGCAATAACGCTGTTTCCTCCTCCCTGAGCATACAGATTTAAAGCCTTTTCAAAAGCTCTCTTGAATCGTTCTGGTGTTTGGAAAGTCACGATCTGACCATAAGGCTTTTTCTCATTATAAATTCTGTTAGTACGAGAGAATGCCTGAATGATTCCTTGAGGACTCATTGGCTGTCTGTCAATGAATAAGGTAGAAATCATTGGAGCATCAAATCCTGTCAGCAATCTATCAACAACTATCACAAGATCAAGTTGGTTATCGCGCAGCATGTACATGCCATGCTTTCTTGCTAAACGATCATTTAGATCTTTGTTATACGCAGGGATTGAACCTATATTAAAGTTGGTGCCAAACATCTTGTTGTAATCTTTTAAAGATTCTTTCATCTCTTCTTGATTTGCTGTGGCACCATCTTCGTTCTCACCTACTGAATATGTAATAGCAATCTTTGGAAAATCTGGGATTACACGTTTGATTTTTTCTTTTACATTACCGTCAGCTATGAATTGTTTGAACTCTTTGTAATACTTTTGAGCAATCTCAATGCTGCTACAAGTTAAGATTGCTTCAAAGGCTTCTCCATTAGGAGCTAATCTAAACAGGCTAGACGATCTGTTTATGATGTAATCTATAACCTCTTTTCTATGCTCTGGATTATCGTAGAGATCAAGTCCTTTAGAATTCTTATTAAAGCGTTTGAATACTTCATCTTCTAACTGAAGTCTATCCATATTCCAAGCTTCAGATTCGCTTTCAACGATTTTGAGGTTAACAGCTAACTTACACAACTCATCTTTTGAAAAGCCTGATGCTTGAATTTGGAAACCAAGCACTGCACCATCATTTAAAGCTTCTTTGATGGTGTAAGAGTGTAAGCATTCTCCGTATTGGTCATATGTGGTTCTAGCTGCTTGTCCATTCTCTGATTTTTTGTTTTCTTCAAAAATTGGAGTCCCTGTAAAACCATACCAAAGAGCTTTTTTAGTTGAAGTATTAAAGAATTTATCTATCTCAAGCTTTGCCTGACCGCTTACAGCTCTGTGACATTCATCAACGACAAAGGCCACATTCTTAGATTTGATTTCATTACCAATCTTATAGTAGCGGTCAGTCGTATCATTAGCATCTAATGCTCTTGTACACTTGTTTAGCAAGCAGTCTAACTTTTGCCTTGTGGCAATGATGATGCAACGATCTTTACTCTTTAAACGCTGCTCTAACTGATAGGTATTAGCTGTTTCTGCAATGTCATCACCTGTTACTGCTGCATATGACGCAAAGCTAATGGAGGTTTGCTGATCAAGATCTTTTCTATCAATTAAAAAGATCGACTTATCAATGTTAGGTATTTCTAAGAGATTTCTTGTTACATGGAATGAGGTAATAGTCTTACCAGATCCTGTTGTATGCCATACATAACCTGATTCTTTTCTAGCAGACGCTGCCTTTACAGCTTCAATTGCATGGATTTGGTAAGGTCTTAGTAGCAGAAGCTTTTTAGCTTTCTCATCAATAACACTGTACTTACCTACCATTAAATGAGCTTGAGGAATATTCAAAGCTGCATGAGCAAATTTTAAGTAATCTCTTACTGGATTATTGTTCTTGTCTACCCATGTGCTTAAGAACTTTTCATTTAGCTTTTCAGGATCGTCATTAGCAGCGATGTATTTTGTATCCACACCGTTTGTTACTACAAACATTTGAACAAGACCAAATAAGCCTCTGAATTTACCTTGAGTTAAATACTTTTTGATTTGATTAAAGGCTTCTTTATATGGATGACTTTGATTCTTTAACTCAATATGAATCATTGGGAAACCATTGATTAAAAGAGTTACATCAAAGCGTCTGTTTCTGTCTGTGTCATCCTGTTTTCTGCTTTGATATTGATTGATAATTTCATAGGTAGAATGCCCTCCTGCTATATCTCTATTACTTATAGCATCAAGGTGCAGTTGGCCTAAAGAAGCATCTTCTCTTGAAAGAGGAATTTGAGCTAATCCTCTTTCTCCTGATAACCAAACTGCAGCTTTATAAGTTGACTCGGCTTTTTCTTTGATAAAGGATTTAATCTGCTCCATTTCTGAATCAGTAATTGGATGGCCATCCAATTTGTGAGAATTCATATTGCCAAGCTTTTCTCTGATGTTATTCCAAAGATCATCTTCAGTTTTTAAATCAGGTCTATAAGTCCACTGAGAATCGCCTGTGGCAAGTTCATGGATCAGTTTGTTTTCTAAAATTGATTCGTTTTCAGCCATGTTCAAACCTAATGTCTCAAACAATCATATACAATCTTTTTAGCTAAATTGCCTCTATGATATCTGCTACCAGCATGATCTATTCGCAATCTTTCCCTTACTCTCATTAAAGAGAAGCCTAAAAGATTTTGACCTTTTCAACAATCAAGATCTCTTCTATTAGCATCGAGTATTGATAATCCAATACCCCAGATATATTCTTTTACAGTACATTCAGCCAATAGAGCATCATCTGTAGATAATAAGCGAGAGCATAACTCATCATCTTGCTCAAACTTTACCTTCAAACCTTCATAAACCACAGCCTGTCTTAGACCGTTCCAAATTACATCGTCATAACCTGAAACTTGTCTTCCAAGTTCGTTGATTTCATCAGGATCTTCAGAGTATAAAATTTGTTCAGCAATGTCATCATCATTAAAGGTAAGTGCTTTTGTGTACATCATGAATTATTCTACACAAAAGGACTCATCCTCTCCTATAGCAAATGAAGATGGGTAGCGATTGCTTAAATAACCATTAGCTCCATTTGGACTATCAAAACAAATTAACTTCATGAAGGAATACCTACTTTTTTCACAGCAAGTTCTAAATCAAGATCATGTAATCCTGGATAAGCTTTAATTAAAAAGTCTAATGGAACTTTTTTTAACACTTCAGAGCTTGGGAGATCATAAAACCATTGATAGTAAGCGTAAAAGCGACCAATCCAATCTGGCATAAAGCCTTCTAAGGCTTTTCCTGTCTTTAGCTGATATTTATCGACTTTACAGAAATACTCAAAGAGCTCGAGGTAATCTTTAGTACTTACATATGCTTGAGAAACATCGATGTAATGACGAGTTTTGCTGTTCATATAGCTTTCAATAAACTCTTTGGTATCCATATCAGGATACTTGTAAGCTATATAGTCAAACAACCGTCCTTGAGTTTCTACAACTTCATCAAGGTAAGCTTCTGAATATGCAGGCATGATGATTTTTCCTTATTTAAAGAAGAGAGCTGAAAACTTTATTTACAGAATTAGCTTCAGAATTTATTAGTTTTCTCATGTTCTCTCTTGCCTTAGTATCTCTGTCATTATACTTTGCATTGAAGGTAGCATAATCGACCGAGATAAGGCCAGACTCAATTTCTTTAAGATTTGAAAAAGCTTTCTCTGATTTAAGGCAGATCTGAATTCCTAAACCGCCTAAACACAGCAATTCTTCCAGGATATCAATATCGATATTATCTCTTACAAACTCTTTGGCTATATAGAAGTATGAAGCATCAGCTCTCCATCCCTTGATAACATCATAAGATGTAGTATCAACTCCATACTTTTCTATAAACTTTGCTGATAAAACTTTATATCGTCTTGATTCATCAGCATCTCGATGTTTCATTAGCTCTGCTAACCAAGCCAAGATGCCAAGAGAAGTAAAATCAAGAATCTTTAAATCATCAGTACATAATTCATATTCATGAACCCAGCCATGATCATAGTCAGGCTTAGATACAGACCATTCTTTTGCTAATTCCTGATCTGAAGTTAAATAAAAGCCTCTACCATAGTCATGCTTGTCATCACCTAAACCATAGGTAGGTACGATATGTTCACTAGTAGAGCCATGATAGAGAATTATGCTTGTCATCTTGTACAAAACTCACTAAATGAACATCTGTTGTAAGAGGCCTTTCTTCAGCTTTTGTAAGAATTCTAGCTTACGCTGTTGAAGGGTAATAGTGTTATCAATTCGGTTAAATAGAGAGCCTATTTTTTCCTGTTCTTGAACATCATCAGGAAACATTACAACGGTATCTTTAATGGATGATTTTGAAATTGAATATACTTTAATTCCCTGAATCAAAGGAATGAGCTGAGAGTGAAATGCTTCTGAATTTAGGTAATATCCAAGATAGTACTTGCCGAACTTTTGTTTTGGTCTTACAGGAATTGTATGCAGTCCTGCTAGTACAGGCATACATTCATCTACATCCACTATTTCACAACTCTTTCCAGTAGTCATGTCTTCAGCTGTATCGGCTATTACAACATCTCCATTTTTAAGAATTGATTTAGACAGTTTCTTTAGAATCTCTCTATCACAAATGAATGGTAGATCTGCTTTTTCAGCACTAATAGACTCTCCAAATTTTACAAGAATATCTCCATAATGAACGTTCTTTGCACATCCTGAAGTATCATTCAAAGACGCTCTTGAAAGTGTATTATTCTGTAAAAAATCAAAACTATCACCGAACTTACGCTGTTTCCAAGCGTCTGAAAATTCAGGAAAACGAATTTCTGGAATATTTTCACCTTTTTTAGGAAACATCTTTTGAAGAAGCCCTTTTTTCAATTTTTGGAGCGAATTTAACTTACGCTGTTGAAGAGTAATGGTGTTATCTAGTTGGGTAAAGAAAATTCCTATTTTTGACTGTTCTTCTAGACTAGGAGTAAGAATCTTTGTTGTTAGAACATTGTCGTTATATAGTCTCTTAATAGTCGTTCCTTCAATACCATTCCACTTAATTATTGAATATACATGCTTTAAAAAGGAGTTCAAAACAGATTCATCGTGATCTAACCATATGATATTAGAATCTTGAAAATACTCATCTTTACCTGAATATTCAACTATTCTTCCAATACTTCCTGATGCTGAAATTAAAATATCTCCCTTTTTAGGATAAGGGTATTTTGCCTTGTAACTTTCGAATTTATACCTAGAGATGAAAGCGTCTGGAATTCCGCCAAACGTTCCAATTTTGAAGAAAGGAACATCGCCTGTTTGCGTAGTTTCTTCTTTAAATATTCTTTTGCACATCGAAACTTTTGCAAAGTCACCGAACTTACGCTGTTTCCAAGCATCAGTAAATTCAGGGAACCTCAATTGAGGTACTGTCTTATCTTCTTTCATAAGTTATACCTCCAGCTTAATGTTTAGACCTAGCTCTTTGAAATAGCCATTTAAGGTCTCATTAAGATCAGATTCTTCTTTGCAAGCATCTTGGTATTCTTTGAATACTTCATCAAGATCGATAGGTTCTTCTTCCTCGAAGGTATCAACATATCTTGGGATATTGAGGTTAAAGTCGTTTTCTTTAATTTCTTCAAATGAAGCTAAGTGACTGTACTTCTCAATATCTTTACGTTCCTTGTATGCATTAAAGATCTTCTCGATATTTTCAGCAGACAATTTATTGCGAGCTTTTTCTTTTACAAAGTCTTTTGACGCATCGATAAAGAGAACATCACGGTTAGAGTTATTCTTTTTTAAGATAACAACACAAGTTGGGATTGAGGTGTTAAAGAAGATGTTAGCAGGCAGACCAATTACAGCATAAATAGAACCAGACTCCAATAAGTGTTTTCTAATTACACCTTCAGCATTACCTCTGAACAGAACTCCATGAGGTAAAACAATACCCATGGTTCCATCTGTCTTTAAATGATAGAAACCATGTAACAAGAACGCATAGTCAGCTGCTGACTTAGGAGCTAACTTTTCATACTGAGCAAAACGAGGATCAGTAATAAAGTTCTCATTAGCAGACCACTTTAAAGAATATGGTGGGTTCATAACTACAGCATCAAAGTTTGTAGGTTCATCTGTAGGCCAATCAGCTGATAGTGAATCACCGTTATTCAATCTTTGGTAATGAGCAGATACCTTATGCAGCATCATGTTCATTCTTGCAAGGTTATAAGTTTGATTTACGATTTCTTGTCCATGATAGTAAACATGCTTTGATTGAGCTTCAGAAATGTAGTTTTTAACCTGTAATAGTAAAGAGCCTGATCCACAGCAAGGATCAAACACAGTAAATGCTTCTTTATTCTCTTTGCCACTAGTTACGATCTTAGCAATTAATTGAGATACTTGCTGAGGGGTATAAAACTCGCCAGCTTTCTTACCTGATTCTGATGCAAACTGACCAATCAAGTATTCGTACGCATCACCTAAAGCATCTTCACCATACTTATTAAAATCAATATGAGCTAAAGCTTTAATCACAGATGAAATTAAAAGGTTTCTATCCTGTGGTGTTTTACCAAGATCTTTTGAATTGATATCAAAACCTTCAAATAGGTTTTCATAGGTCTTACCCTGAGATACTTCAACATCTCTAAATGCTTGGTGCAAGTTTTCTAAAAGAAAACTGTCATCGTTAATCTGGTTGTAGAAAGCTGTAAAGGTAAATTTTGGAAGAATGCAACAACCAAAGTCTCTAGTTAACTCTTCTACAAGATCATTCCAATCCTCAGTGTCTTGAGCTTTTTCATAAATTTCTTGAGCTTCTTCAACAGAGGATGGAACTCTATCTTCTAAAAGATCGACAACTTTATATAAAGTCTTATCTGATAAGCTTTTATAGAAGATTAAACCTAATAAATAATCTTTATAAACATCGGCAGTCATTTTGGCACGCATTTCATCAGCAGCAGCCCATAATGAAGACTGTAAATCCTTTGCATTTAGCTGTTCCATACTATCCTCTTTACAAGTATGAGTTGAATCTATCTTTCAGTTACAAATATATCTAACTGTAACTTTATAGAAGTAAAAGACTTTTTGAAATAGGAGCCTAACTATTATTCTTTAGAGGTCACACAAAAAGCCTTACCTAAGACAATTTCCAAATATATGCTCTTACCGTTCCATAAATAGACACTTGTTGTAAAGTTTTAATTTACAAATTAGCAAGATCGTCAACATCTATCTCGTTATCTTGGGTTACTATTTCCGTATTAGGATCAACGATTATTTCTCTGAGTAATACTCCATCTATTTTGCATTTCTCTAAAAGCTCATCCATGCTGGAGTATTGACCAATAGTGTCATAAGCAGGATCACACCAACCATCTACCCACTTAAAATGAACCAGAAAAACCCAAAACTTCACACCTGGGACTCGATATGCAAAAGTTGGAGTCAGATATTCATTATTTATTCGGTAGGTTTCCCCTTTGTATATAAATTCAATTGCCACGAATTTATTTTTATCTTTTCGTCTTTCATCCATGTCATCTAGAAAATCATCTAGAGTCTTGTAAAAATTGACGCTGTTATCTGACATATAAACCTCAACTTTCCCATTCTGTGGATATACATACCTACATTCTCGTAAATAAAAATCGTGCTCTAACTCTTACTCTTCTGTCCGCGCTCTTGGCGCATGGTGGCCAAGTAACTGGCGGTAGCACATAAGATAACTCTTAGTCTTAACAATAGACATTGATTATTCCAGAATAAGGAATATCTAAAAATCACCTAACAAAAAAATTTTTCGTTACGACATATCATTTAAATCAAGGTCTGAGACATCATAAAGAAAATGGGGCTGAACAAAAAAATTGAAGAAGCTCAATTAGCAACAAGGAATGAGATTGAATTGAAATTGATAAGGTCTTGAAGTAAGAGAAAAGCTAATGCATTAAATAGAATCTTTAGTTTAAAAAGCTCACCTTCTACATTAGACTCAATCAATTCTGTGATCGGATCTTGTGATGCAGAAAGTGAGCTTTTTACTAAGCCATTTCAAAGGCAAGAGTAAAGGTTGTGCCTTCACCTAGTTTTGAATCAACATCAATAGAGCCATGACACTCTTCAACGATGTGTTTTACGATAGTAAGACCTAGACCTGTACTGTCTTTATTGGAGTGACTTCTGTCAACACAGAAGAATCTTTCAAAGATTCTGTCCTGATCTTCTTTTGGAATACCAATACCGGTATCTTTGACCACTATAAAGAACTTGTGCTCCTGCCTGAAGATCCTGCAACTTACAATACCATTTTCTTTGTTGTATTTAATAGCATTATCAATTAAGTTGTAGAGAATTTCAGACATATATCTGCGTACGAAATTCATCTCCAGATCTTCACTATCAAGCACAAGGGTTACGCCCTTTTTAGAAGCTTTCTCTTTTAGAGAATCTACTACACTTTCAGAGAGTGACTTTAAGTTTATATGCTCACTTTGTGCTTTTACGCCTGATTCAACCTTTGATAAGAACATGATGTCGTTTATCATGTTCAACAAAGCCTGACCTTCTGAGCGGATCTTTTTACCAAAGTTCTGTAAATCATCAGGACGTACAATACCGTTTTCAATAAGTTCTGCTCTACCAATGATAGATTGTAGAGGTGTCTTTAACTCATGAGATACATTTGAAGCAAATTCCTGACGTTGCATCTGCAACTGCTTAGCTTTAGTAATATCAACTAATAAGAGTACGAAACCTACTAATTTGTCGTTTTCAGAAATCTTATTGAAAATGAGTTTGTAATACTTACCTGATAACTCAATATCCTGCTTTACACTCTCAATCTCTTCTCTTTTTTCAAAGATTGAACAAAAGATTGGAGAGCGGTTGATATTAAGCAGGCTCTCACCTTTATATTTTTCAGGATCTTCAATATTAAAAATAGACTGCGCGCTCTGGTTAATAAGAATCACTTCACCCTTCTTATTCAAAAAGATGATGCCCTCAGACATATAGGCTGTCATCACTTTTATTTGAGAATGAGCTGCAGTTACTTTACGTAATAACTTCTTAATACGGTGCTGATGAGAATCAATCCTTTCTAAGAAAGGCTTTAACTCGTCATAAACTACGTTATCAGCAGGATTGTTCAAATCAATCTTATTGATAGGACTTACAATCTTAGCTGAAATTCTCTTAGCTAAAATAACTGATACTACGATAGCTAACAGCAGAATGATAAGCAGGTGTAAACCTAATGAGAGTGCCTGTGAAAAGATGTTATCTGTAGTGTAGGCACAGCGCAATACATCGCCTGACTTTAACCTTACAGCATAGTAAACAGTTCTCTTACCTAAGGTAGAAGAGTATCTGTAAACTCTGCTTTTACCGGTTTTCTCAGCCTGACGGAATTCATCTCTGTCAGAGTGATTTTCTAAAGTAGAAGCATTAACCTGAGAATCAAAATAAACCGATCCATCTTTATGGATTAAGTTAATTCTGTAATCGTCAATGGTTAACAGAGTCAAATCCATATTAGGATTCTTGTTGAGAGCATCTTCTAACTTGGTTGTAAAAGAAATAAGACCATCACTGTCAGCCTTGATTAGCTGATAGGATGAAATAAACAAAGATGCTCCCAGTCCTAAAATCAGGACCAGAATAGTTGTAAAAAATACAGAACGAAAGATCCTAGAAATCATGCGTCAGCCTTGTATCCGATACCTCTTACAGTCTGAATGACATTCTCAAGATCACCCAATTTTGATCTCAGAGCCCTGATGTGAACGTCAACAGTTCTGTTTTCACCATCATAATCAATACCCCAGATGAGATTTAACAATTCATCTCTGCTGTAGACGCGACCAGGATGCTTAATTAGAAGTAACAGTAACTCAAACTCCTTTAATGATAAGTCTAGTTTCTTATCATCAGCAGTAACTGAGTGCTTTACCTCGTTAATTACGATCTTGCCAAACTTAACCTCGCCTTTAGCATCGCTACCTTCATTTGAACGTCGCAAGATAGCTTTAATTCTGGCAACCATTTCCATTACAGAAAATGGCTTGGTCATATAGTCATCAGCACCTAAATCCAGGGCTTTAATCTTTTCATATTCAGCACCACGTGCTGTGGCCATAATTACAGGTAGTTTTGCTGTCTTTGGATTTGCTCTTAATTTTTTGAGAACATCAACACCACTCATATCTGGCAACATTACATCTAGAACTACAAGCTCAGGTAGTTCTTTTGCTATTGCTTGAAAAAAGCTTTGGGCATCGGCAAAGCCTTCTGCCTTAAAATTCATTGAATTGAGTGTATAAAGCTCAAGTTCTCTAATATCAGCATCATCTTCAAGACAGTAAATCATATAAGCCTACTCCTGACCTGTTAGTTTGCCTGTAAGCATATATTGAGTGCATCTTGCTACATTGCAAGAATGATCTCCAATACGCTCTAAGTATTTTGCAATCATTAAAAGATCAAGTGAATAGCTTGCATCATTTTCAGAGCTCTTGATCTCATGAATTAAGGTATCTTTAATGGTAAAGAAGTACTTATCAACTACTGTATCATGCTTTATAACATTTGCAGCTAATGTGCCATCTTTGTTCACAAAAGAATCAATACTCTTTTTTACCATCTCGATAGCTTCTTCACTCATCTTTTCAATAAGTAGAATGTCATCGCCTTTGTAGTTAAAATCAAAGTGAGTGATAATCTCAGCAATGGCTATTGCCTGAGTACCAATACGCTCAACATCAGATACTAATTTTAAGGTAGCTGATACTACTAACATATCGTGAGCTACTGGCTGCTGTCTTAAAAGAGTTTTAATACACAGGCTTTCAATCTCACGAGCTTTTGAATTTAAATCATAGTCTTTTCTGTAAATGCTCAAAGCCTTCCCTTTATCGTGAGTTTTAAAAGCTTCAAAAGCATTAGTTAAGCTTTCTTCACATGCTGATGACATTAAAATCAAAGAATTGTTAATCTGTGACATCAGCTCATCTAACTGGAATCTCATTTTCATCTCCTATAAGGCAAAATCCGTTTAGCCGAATCTTCCGGTTACATAGTCTTCACAGCGCTTATCCTTTGGTTTAGTGAAGATGTTATCAGTGCTGTCGCACTCTACAAGATCACCTAACAGGAAGAATGCTGTTCTATCTGAAATTCTTAAAGCCTGCTGCATATTGTGAGTTACGATCACAATGGTATATTTCTTTTTAAGCTCACAGGTAAGCTCTTCAATCTTGCCAGTAGAGATAGGATCAAGTGCTGAAGTAGGCTCATCCATTAACAGGATCTCAGGCTCAACAGCCAGAGCTCTTGCAATACACAATCTTTGCTGCTGACCGCCTGACAGACCTAAAGCAGAAGTCTTTAATCTGTCCTTTACCTCATCAAAGATAGCAGCCTTTTTCAAAGACTTTTCTACTAACTCATCTAGAGCTGATTTATTTCTAATACCATGAATTCTTGGACCATATGCGATGTTATCGTAGATAGACATAGCAAATGGATTTGGCTTTTGGAAAACCATACCAATGTCTTTGCGCAAAGCGCTGACATTGATCTTGGTGTTTACTAACTCTGTACCCTTAAACTTGATTGAACCGTCAACTCTTAAACCTTCAATCAGATCATTCATACGGTTTAATGAGCGTAAAAACGTAGACTTACCGCATCCTGATGGACCAATAAGCGCAGTGATCTCGTGCTCATTGATATGCATATTGATGTTATGCAGAGCATGATTTTCACCATAGTAAAGATTAAAGTTTTTTACATCGATAATTGGTGTGGTATTCATTTCTAGTACCTTTTATTCTGAATTCTCTTTGATAACTTACTTGCGGTGTAATTGATTAAGAGGCTCATGAAAAGCATGATGGCTGCAATTACGAAAGCGACATCAAACTCGCCTTGCTCTTTAGCATAGACATACAAAGCAACCGTTAAAGTTGAACCTGATGATGACATCGCATCAATAAAACCATTTACCTTATGGGCAAAACCTGCGGTAAATAAAAGAGCTGCTGACTCACCTAACATTCTGCCGATGGCGAGAATACAGCCAGTAACAATACCGTCGATACAGCAAGGTAAAACAACAGTTCTAATTGAGTACCACTTATTAGCTCCAAGACCAAAAGCTCCTTCTCTGTATGAAGTAGGAACAGAATCCAAACTCTCCTGGGTAGTTCTAATAATGGTAGGTAAATTCATGATAGTAAGTGTTAGGGCACCTGCTAATAATGAGGTCTTAAGGCCAAAGTACTGACAGAAGATAAGCATACCGACCAGACCGTAAATAATAGAAGGAATACCAGCTAAACTTTCAATAGCATATTCAATGGCTCTTTTTACCTTCATGTTCTTTGCATATTCAGAAAGATATACAGCAGCACCTACGCCTAGAGGAAGCACAAAGACCAAGGTAGCAATTACGATATAGATGGTGTTTAGAATATCTGGTAACACACCGATGGTATTGTTGATGTAGCTAGGCTTAGTACTTAACAACTGCCATGAAACATGAGGAATAGCTCTTATAAAGACATATAAAATAATGAAAAGAACTACTGCGACGGTAAGTGCTGTAGCTGCATAAGCAAAAGACAGCATTACGTTCTTATAGATATTTCTTCTTAAAACATTGTTCATTTTACTTGCCGCCTCTCTTCTTTAAGACAAGATTTAACAGTGCATTGATTACCATAATGAAGATGAACAGCACTAGAGCGATTGAGAACAGAGCCTGACGCTGCAGACCTGCTGAATATGACATCTCGGATGCTACTGCGGTAGTTAAAAATCTTACTGATTCGAATATGCCAGGCATATTAGCTACGTTACCTGCAACCATCATTACAGCCATAGCTTCACCAATGGCTCTACCTACACCTAAAACCACTGCAACACCAATACCACGGCGAGCAGCTGGGACTACAACTTTATAAACTGTCTCAACCTTATTGGCGCCTAATGCAAGTGAGCCTAATTCATACTCATGAGGAACAGCCTCAAGTGCACCGATGGATACCTTAATAATTGAAGGTAAGATCATGATAGAGAGCACTAGGATTGCTGCTAATAATGATGAACCGTCTGCAAGGTTAAAAATATCTTTGATAGCTGGGACTAAAACCAGCATACCGATAAAACCGAAAACAACTGAAGGAATACCCGCTAATAAATCTACTACTGATTCAATAAACTGCTTTACTCTTAAAGGAGCAAACTTAGCCAGGTATACAGAACTAAAGAAACCAATTGGAAGACCAAATAAAATTGCACCAAAGGTACCGTAAATAGAGGTCAGAATGAAAGGCATAATACCGAATTTAGGATCGGCTGCTGTTGATGCCCATTTAGTTCCAAAGATAAAGTCAAAAAAGCCTATTTCATGAATAGCGGGAATTCCAGAAATAATTAGATACAGACAGATGACCACTACGAATACGATATTGAGGTAACCTAGAATGGTGAACACCCAGGTAGCAATCATGTCTGCGCATTCTTGATGATTTCTTAATTGCATAAAATAATAACTGCAGGATCATTTCCTGCAGCTCCATGATAATGATTGATTACTTCTTAGCAGGAACAACGCCAGCCTTTATAATTAAAGGCTTAGCCTCATCTGACATAGCGTAGTCAATGAATGCCTTTGCATCCTTTGAAGGCTGTTTAGCCTTGTTTAGAACGAATACGAATGGACGCTGTAACTTGTAGCTCTTGTCTAAAACTGTTTCCTCTGATGGAACAACACCGTTGAAAGATAGAACCTTGATTGAATCATTTACAGCTGATAGAGAAGCATAACCGATTGCATTCTCGTTCTGACCTACAGTGGTAATAACATCACCAGTTGAGGTTAATTCCTGACGATATTTGCATGAATCCTTAGTACCGGTTACAGACTCGAAACCATCACGGGTACCTGAACCTGCTTCACGACCAATTAAAACTACAGGAGCATCAGCACCACCTAAATCTTTCCAGTTGGTGATCTTGCCTGTAAATACATCTTTAATCTGCTCAGTAGTGATATCAGTTAACTTGTTTGACTTGTTAACAACGATTACGATGCCGTCGTATGCAACATCGATACCCTGTAATTTTTCCTGTTCCTGAGCTTTTAAGGCTCTGGATGACAGACCGATGTCAGCACGACCTTCTAAAGCAGCAGTGATACCAGCACCTGAACCAGTTGGGTTGTAAGTAACATCGATTCCGTTGCCTTCAAATGACTCAATCAGAATACCCATTACCTTTTCCATTGAAGTTGAACCGTCAGTAATAACAGCACCGGCATTGGCAGATGCAGAAAAACCTAATACACAACCACAAACTGCTGATAACAATGTCTTGTTAAATTTCATTTTTAAAATCTCCATATCAATCGACATGATTAAGATACAAAGACTTTGTTAACTTACTAATGTGCAATTGTTAAAATTTTGTAAATAGAGTAAAAGAGCATTGCCAAGCGGTTTTATTAGTTTTTTAACATAAATTGTTAAGTGCAAAAGAAAGGATTTATTGCTTCTCTGGAAATATCTTCTTACATGAACTGCTATACAGGAGCTAAAAGATAACCACAAATCTGTTTACAAAAAGTTATAAGTGAATGGTATGTAGAGAACGGCGATACATTTATGCAAATTTAAACTGTGCGCACTCTTTTTGTTGTTGAAAAAAAAGATTACATCGTAAAGCAAAACCACAGGGAAAAGCTCTGTTACAGACAGCTGGTGTTGAATAATACACAATTGGATGTTATCAGATCTGCAGTTAATGACCGATGACAGTGTTAATTGCTGAGTTTTATTCATAATCCAACATTAGGAGCAGGACGATAACCTGCTCCTTTCACATTTGAAAGATATATTCACCCTGTCTGAATACATCTGTGTAACCTCATCTGAATCAGTCTTCACTGAATTATTCTTCTCTGGTTTAGAGTTACAGCATATGCTCAAGGCTCACCGTATGTCATCTGACCGTCCTTTATTTTTATAAAGGATACATCAGACAGAGCTTCGTTACCCTGAATATCTGACATTGAGAACATATAGGCATAGGTACCGTCAGGCAGGACTGAATCCTCAAGTGACCAGTTAGAACTTAAAGTAAAGCTGTCAGTCTCAACCTCACTTGTATCATCCTCACTGTCAGCCATTTTCTGCATTAAGGTTGTGATCCTGTCACCAGGTTTCAGTTTGATTAAATTCTTGTCAGGCATACCTGCACTGGTTATACGGCGCGCTCCTAATACCACATATTTACTCTGTTTGAAGTCATACAGAGCCTCAATGACAGAGCGGACTCCATTTAAAATCACTGGAATTGAGTAGTAGTTGTAATTTTCAAGATCTGCAGTAGTTTCAAGATACACAAGATGACCGTCTAAAGTCGGCCAGTTACCGTTGAAATTATCCCTGAAGATACCGTTATCCCAGTCCTGAAACATATCTATATCGTCACCGAAAACTGTAACGTCATTTTTATCGTTGAGTGTTGCAAGATAAAAACGCACCGAATCTATATACTTTAAAGATTTGTCATCAAGAGTCATTTCAAGGGCAGGAGTGCCGTCGTCTTTGGTAACTACCTCCACCTTTGTATCCTCAAGTGAGCTTATATCCATCTTCTGCATTGGAGCTATAGATTCTGAGATTAGGGTTACATTGTTTTCAACAAGCCCCTGAATAAAGGAAATCGGATCCTGATCTTTTCCAGGTTTTTCATTTAACAGCGACTGCAGAGCTGTATTGACACTGTGGTTTACAGTATTTGCAATAAAATCTACTGCACCACCAGAACTACTGTGCTCTGGCTTTTCTGATGAATCGGACTCAGAAGGTTCTGAACTTACATGAGACTCAGGCTGTGAGGTTGAAGACAGTTCTGAAGAAGAGGCATCATCACCTTCGCTTGTGATGGCTTCAAGCATTGAGTTTGCGGTATTTCCGTCAATAAAACCGTGCTGAAGGCCGTAGGTCAGTATAAAGGAATTTACAAGACCGTTTTCAACCATCATGGCGTAACTATCCTCATCAGAATCAAATGGATAGTAGCATGACAGTCCAGATGCCTGATGAGCAGGTCCACTTACCTGATATAAAACAGCTTCTTTGAGGTACTGTTGCATTTTTCCTGCAGCAGGATGTCTCTCTTTAGATGCGTCAGAAACTTTAGAAATAAAGTCTCCCATATCCACCATGTTGGAGTAACCTGAGGACTTTGAATTTGAGAAATTCTCTGATCGTGTTGCAGCTCTACCGATTGTGGCATAGAAGGAGTCATTTTCTGAAGCCTGCATCAGGGCGTACATACCAAAGATATTCCAGGCTTTGATCATTGGACTGATTTTACTCAAATCGATTAGAGACAGGGTTGCTGTCTGTTCTGTCTCCTCATCCTCACAGCCCCTGTAATAGGCATCACAGATACTCTTACCTAACTGAACGGCACTCTGTGATGTATTCTCTGCAAGAGCATTTAACCACAGGGTATACTGCCAACCGTTACCAGGTTCTACCTCTTGAGAAGCTACAAAATAGTGTCCATAGGGTTCAATGCTTGCTGCCGTATCCACAGTAGCCATAAGACAGGTGTCAAAACCTATAAGTTCAAAAGGTTTTACTGCAGGGGCGTCACCGTAAACCGATGAGAGGGCTTTTCTTAATTCTGACAGACAAATCGAATCAAAACTGTAATTCTCGTCATTGGCAAAACCGAACACACTGCCACCGCCATGATCCCAGAAGAGCAAAACATTGTGATCTGACGAATAGTTCTTTTGACAGAAATTTAAAAAGTTATACAGGGTTCTGCCATCTCCCATGTTTGCCTGAGGTAATTCCTCAATTAAATTAAGCTCTCCATCCCTGACCATAAAACGGGAGATTTTTTTTGAGGATATGCCAAAGTTCTGCCATTTGTTTGCACCTCCGGTCTGAATGATCACGGTCACCTCATCTGAAGGAGAGGCATCTATCATTTCACTTATATCTGCAGTGGCAGCACCATAGTTGCTTTCAAGATCACTGCCGCACATATAAACAAACACAGACCAGGAATCTGCCATTGCACTAAATGGTGTGCACACAAGCGCAACAGCTATACAGACATAAGACAGTAAAGTTCGCATATGACCACCTGTAACCAAAATATCCTAAAACAGGAATCAATCCTTAATCTCTGCTATTCCATGAGTTTTAACAGCTCGTCATGTCGGGCTTTGTCTCTTTGCATAGAAACATTAAAAGTCCCTAACTGACTGCTCTGAACCTTTTGAACAGTACTGCCGTCTGATGAAAGTAAAACATCCACATTGTTGTCTATTACTGTTGGAATATAGTCAAACAGACAGGCGGCGCTGTTCATTTTCCATTCACCGAAAGCAAGTAAAAACACAGGAGAGCTGCCTTCAGTTTCAAGAGTAAAGAACTTGTCTGACATAAAGTCCTTTGCTTTTTTAAGAGCCGCCTCATCATCATTTACGACAATATCACAGGCACATCTGTACATTGAAAGCAGAACATCATGAGACTGCTGAGATCTTTCTCCATAGGCTTTGTCGTAAATACCAAGAGCATCAGCAAAAGTATCCATAGCTTTGGCATACTGGCCGCAGGAGTGTTCAAACAGGCCCTTTTCATTGAGCACCGAGGCCATTGCAGGATGCTCTTTACCATATGCTGAAGAGGCAACAGAAACAGCCTTCTCTATATATGAGCTTGCCTCATCCGTGTTATTCTGTCTTTGGGCGCATACACTCAGGCTTTTTAAGACACTGATAACGGTACTTGCATTGCCTGACTGGTTTTCTGACAGCTCAAGAGCTTTTGAAAACAGTTTCTGGGCGCTGGCATAATCTTTCTTTTCAAAAGCTATCGAGGCTTTGTTCTGGAAGAAGCTAGGCTCTTCAATTCCCAGTTTTTCATAGATTTTTTCACTTTCCCCGATTGCATCTTCAGCCTTTTCAATGTCACCTGATCTAAGATATGAAAGGCTCAGTGCAGACAGAGATGAAGCCACCTTCTGACTGTTTTTCCCTGCGGTTGTGCGTCTTATATCAAGAGACTGCAAGCCATATTTCACAGCCTCGTCATGTCTGTTAAGAGCCGTGCAGATCCCCACCATGAGCTGACTTATATCTGAAAGTTCCTCATCCTCCTCGTCTCCTTTAAAAAATGAAAGAGCCTTTCGTCCAGTTTCATAAGCTTCTTCATAGTCTCCTAAAAAAAACAGTGCTCCTGCTTTAAGTTCATTCAAACGCGGCAACCAGTATTTATCCTGTTTCTTTTCAGCTGTTTTTAAGGCTTCCTCAAGAAGAGCAAACGCATCACTTTTGTCATCAGAATATTCCATCAGAAATGAGGCTTCATCGTAGATATACTGCAGATTGTCTTTATCAGTCTCTCTTCTCTGAGCTAAAGCCTCATAGGCGCCGTTCAAATCATTGTTGCTCAACTTTTGCTCATAAGTGGCGTACAGCGAGGCAGCGTCATCGGATGCATTAGCAAAACCGGCACTTAATGAAAGAAGCAGTGAAAGTAAAATTCTATTAAATTTCATATAAACTCCCAGAGTTTGTGTTTTATTTCTCTGTATGACAAATGTCCTACCAGCGGGAGCTGGCTCCACCGCCCCCAGAGCTTCCTCCCCCAAAACTGCCGCCTGAAGAAGAGGAGAAACCGCCAGTGCCACCACTTAGGAAACTGTCATTATCGTCATCATCGTCATCTATTTTGTATGAACGTTTAACTTCATATCCGCAGTAAGAACAGCGTTTTACTTCCTCAAGATAAGTATGATGGTGCTTTTTTCTTTCTTTCTCACTTATCTTTTTTAAGGTTTTGCGTCTGCCACAGTTAGGGCATTTTTCAAACAGGTTCCAAAGCATCACGACTGCTGCAACAACAAAGATCAGAACTACAGTTGAGATGATTGTGACAAGTGTAATTAAAAAGTCATCATCGTCACTGTCAACACCCGAACTCTCATCATCTGACTCTGATTTGCCTTCTGCGGCAAGTCGCTCGTACAGGGCATCAATACCTGCCCTCATGCCTTCGTTTATTTTTCCCTCTTTAAAAAAAGGGATCATCTTCTGCTGCTGTATACGCTTGCAGACAGCATCCGGAAGCACACCTTCAAGACCGTAACCTGTATGGAAACGGATAATGTGCTGATCTTCAACATAGGTAAGCAGAAGACCGTCATTTTTATCCCTCTGTCCTATTCCCCATTTTCTGAACAGCTCCTGAGAGAATTCAAAGACATCACTGTCGCCAACTGATGGAAGTACTACCACAGCTGACTGTATACCTGTGTCCTTTTCGAGCTGAGTAAGTTTTTCGTTAAGATATGAAACCGTATCATGAGTAAGTAGAGAGGCGGGATCACTTACATGAAATGAGGTATTCTCAAGTCTTGGATTTTGAACTGTGTCTACTGTATAAAAGTCAGATGCAAAGGCACTTAACGTAAAAATAAGGCTTAATGCAAAAATGACAGCAGTTATCCTGTGAAGTCCTGCTGATAACACAGAGTGCCTAAGTAAATTCATGCTCGAACCTTAAAATGAAACCTCAGGACTGTCTTCTAAATGCTCTTTTGCCTTCAGGTATGCTTTTGATTCAAAGCCAAACAGAGAAGCTAAAATATTTTTAGGGAATTTTCTGACCCCGGTATTGAATGCATTTACTGCATCATTGAAGTCTTTACGAGCAACTGCAATACGGTTTTCAGTACCTTCAAGCTGTGCCTGCAACTCTAAAAAATTCTGATTTGCCTTAAGATCAGGATAATTTTCAGCGACAGCAATCAGACGACCTAAAGCCTGAGTGATAGCCCCCTGAGTCTCTTCAAATTTCTTTAAATCCTCCTCAGAAGGATTGCTGACGTTCTGAAAAGACTTTGCTCTTAAGGCTGTCAGATTTTCAAGAGTTTCCTTTTCATGTGTGGCATATCCTTTGACGGTATTTACAAGATTAGGAATGAGATCTGCACGGCGCTGATACTTAACTTCGACATTAGACCATTTTGCAGAAGTACTCTCATCCATTGATACAAGACTGTTATATGAAAAAATGCAATATAGAACCAGAAAGGCAAAAACAGCACTTAACACCATAGAGGTACGACTTTTAAACATGGGAGCTCTCCTGTAAAGTTAATGTATAAATTATTGTATAGAGTTATTGTATTGACTGTCTGTATTGAATGACTGTACTGACAGGCAGTAGCGTTCAAAAAGAAAACAGTAAGAAAAAAACATTTGTATGTTAATTTATTAAACAGCAATTTTCAGAAAATTTCACAAAAATATTCTTCCTTATTATTTACTGATTTTCTTTAAAAATTTCCCCTTATTAAATGTGCTTCGCAAAAACAAAACCACGAATTTGCGCAAATAAATATAAATTATCCAACAATCAAGGAGTTAACATAAATATTAGCGCCTCTAAGAGATTAAGATATATAAGCCTCTTTATAGTGTATTTCAGATTATTTTGGAACAGACACACTATCAGATAAAGTTCGACAGCCTTCATTTAAAAAATTCACCATAAACATATAGTAGCCTCAATATGAGTTTTTACGGACATATTTAAATGTAAAAATGAGATATAACTCAATAAATCAGCATATAAACTAAAGTGAATTTTATTATATTGCTTGTGAACAATATTTTAATCAATTATACTCAATCTGTGAGTGGTGTAAGTTAGAACTGATCTATGGCCTTTTTAGTCACACTGCTTATCTTACGGTCTCTTATATTATTTATATGGGATTTTTTTCAAACAAAAGGACTCAATATGAAACGTGCTTTGATGATCATTGGCCTTGCTGTCGCTATGACAGGTGGATCTTTTGCTGTTCAGGCTGAAGAAACCGATGTTGCCAAGGTTAAGTGCAGCGAATTTATTCAGGACAAGGAAAGTATGGGTATGCTTTTAATGTGGCTTGACGGATACGCATCACAGAAAAGCGACAATACCGTATTAAGCGATGAGTGGATTGAGAAATTAGGAGCTCACATGGGCAAATACTGTTCTGAGAATCCTGACACAACTATTCTTGATGCAGCTCAGGCTATGGAAGAATAACAGAATTAACGGAGTTTATTATGAAAAAATTACTAGCTTCAGCAGTAGCTGCACTAGCATTAACCGTAACCGCCAACGTTGCCTCAGCTGAAGAGCAGGATGTTGCAAAGATTAAGTGTTCAGAGTTTTTACAAAGCGGCAGCACCATGCCTCTTTTAATCATGTGGATCGATGGCTACCTCTCAGCTGCATCTGACAACACCACCATGGATGACGCCTATATTGAGGAATTAGGCAACAAATTAGGTGAATTCTGTGGCAAGAATCAGAACGCTACTCTATGGGATGCAATCAGCTCTTTAAGTGATGAATAATCCTTAAAACCACACTCAAAGAGGCGGACTGTCATCAAGTCCGCTCTTTTTGTTTTACAGATCTCTTTCTCCTCAGCACTGTTAACACCATCTCCTATCTGAATGCTTTTCACAAAAAAAATGGGCAACTTCAGATCACCGAAATTGCCCAAATGTGTAAACTAAGGTACAGTCTCTCCAATACCTATATACCTCATTTACAAGAGCTTAGTTATGATCACGCCTCCTTTTTGAAGACATGAACTGTCATAAAGGTGACTGAACAGTACCTGTTCATTGTTTATTGTGACATCTAAAGGTGAATTGCCAGCGTTTATATATACTTTTAATACTTCATCAGCAGAATGTTTTTCATATTTAATGAATCTGCCGTCTTCTGAATGCCAGGTTATGTTCTGGCTTTCGCAGGCTTTATGCTGTTTACGCAGTGAGATCAGTGACTTTACAGTGCTGATGGTCTTGTCATAAACCTTATTTTCAATGTCTTTCCATGGCATTGGCCTTCTGTTGTCAGGATCATTCTTTCCTTCAAGAGCAATCTCTGTGCCATAGTAAATACATGGAGAACCAGGCATGGTAACCAGTACGCTAAGCTGCTGTATAAGCTTGTCATAACTTCCGCAACGTGTAATGGCTCTGTCCACGTCGTGGCTGTCAAGGAAGTTAAATACAACCTGATTAACCTGTTTCATATACAGAGAATAACAGTAATTCATCATGTACATAAAATCGTCAGAGCTTAAGGTCTCATCGACAAAGAAGTTACTTAATGACTGCATGAAAGGATAGTTCATTACAGAATCATACTCGTCCCCTAACAGGTATGGTGTTGAATCCATCCAGATCTCACCTAATAAGAACAGATCAGGTTTTACAGCCTTTAATTCGCGATGCAGTTTCTTAATAAAAGCGTGAGAAATCTCATTTCCAACATCAAATCTGATGCCATCAATGTTCCACATTTCAATCCAGTCTTTGCATACTTTAGTAAAGTAATCCATAACCTCAGGATTTGAAGTATCAAGCTTTGGCATTTCATCTACGAAGGCAAAGCTGTAATATCTTCCGTCCTTGGTGTTTCCATCAAAACTGAAATTGTCCTTTTTAACAAAATACCAGTCATAATATTTTGAGTTTTTGCCGTTTTTTACAACATCCTGCCAGGCGAAAAAGCCTCGACCTGAATGATTGAAAACAGCATCAATCATGACCTTAATTCCCAGAGAGTGAGCCTTTTCTACCAGTTTTCTAAAGTACTCATTGTCTCCAAAATCAGGATCGATATGCTCATAGTCTGAGATGTTATATTTGTGATTCTCAGTTGAGGTAACAAGTGGAGTGAAATAAATGCCTGTAATGCCAAGATCTTTTAGATACTCCAGCTTACTCATTGCACCCTTCAGGTTTCCACCATAAAAGGAATCTCTGGTTAGCGATTTATAATCATCCCAGTCGTTTAACTGCTTATTGCCCTCATAATCGAGCTTGCAGAATCTGTCAGGAAATATCTGATACCAGAAGATATCTTCAGCCCACTTAGGATGTGTACAGATATCGGCACGGTTCATCCAGGCAAATTTGTAGAAATGTCTGATGATGTTGTCCTTTTTCATGAAATCCTTGTCATGGACTCCATCTTCAAACAGATAGCATAACTCATCACCAGCATAGATTTCAAAATAGTACTGGATACGCTTGAATTCTGGTTTTAAGGTGACAGACCAGATTAATTCGTGTGAAAGCTCTTTTTCAATATGAAGTTCAAGAGGCTGACCTGACCATGGATCAGTACCGGAACAGCCGAAAATGTATGGATCGGCATGAACAATCACTACTTTACTGATTGATTTATTGGTTTTTACATTGATGACCAACTCATCTTCATTTAAAGAATAACAATCAGTAAAAGCGCACTTGTGTGATATTCCTTCTACAAGCATACAATATGCTCCTTTTTTTATATCCAACTATAATTAGCATTTTAATACTAAAAAATCAGATATTCTTTCAGAATGCTATCGAGTTTTTAACACAATCCTATTATTTGTATTAAAATTATCATGTAATTTGCCTTATAAAGGATCTGTTTTCAATAAAATCGCTGATACGGTAGTTTATGATAGAAGAACAAAAATCTATTCACGAAAATGTTAATCACGGTACGGTTAATTTTCCATATGCTATTTACCATGTGAGGATGCCTTTTCACATCACAAGTTATCCTCTGCACTGGCATAAGGAAATCGAATTTATCTATGTTATTGACGGTACGCTTACAGTCTCTGTAAACAGCAGAAAGTTTGAAATGAACAGAGGTGATATTTCTGTAATACTTCCAGAACAGCCTCATGCCTTATTCCAGTATGAAAATGTAGAGGCTAACTATATCAATATCGTTTTTAATCTTGAATATCTTCATTCACAGGGCACAACCAACTATCTTTACGACAAATATATCGCACCTTTCGTAAGGGGTGAGCGTTCTTTAGATTCCTTCATTCCCTGCAGATCTCTTATAAATGCTGAACTGTTCCCTTATATAAATGAACTTTTTAACTGCCGACACGAAAGCTACACCGAAGACGGATTACTCATCATTTCAGATCTTATCCACATCATGCACACTGTTTGCAAAAAGAGCGTTGAAGTATCGCAGGATCTGATGTCTGAACATATTAAAGCTGACAAAGTAAAAAAAGCAGTTTACAAGGTGCAGAACTGTTTCCATAAGCATCTTACAATCGCATTCATGGCAGAGGTCTGTGGCGTATCGGAAAGCCATTTTATGAAAATCTTCAAAGATGTTACCAAACAGAGCTTTAATGAGTTTCTCGTAAATTACAGACTGGAGGTTGCTGCAAAACAGTTAAGAGAAAGCGAACTTAAGGTTATAGATATCGCAGTTGCCTGTGGTTTTAACAACCATTCTTACTTTACTCGAGCTTTTATAAAGAAATACGGATTAACCCCAGTAAAGTATCGCAAGAGAGAAGAATTGAAACTGACAGAAAAGATAAAAGGCAATGATAGCTGATAGGTTAACTGAAATAAAATTACAACAGAAATAACAAAGCCAGGCAAAGCCTGGCTTCATTATTAGCACAAAGTGCAGGAGGTATTACTCAATGATAGTACCAACAACACCAGCACCTACTGTTCTACCACCCTCACGGATAGCGAATCTCTCACCTTCAGCCATTGCTACTGGGTGAATTAAGGTTACGGTCATATCGGTGTTATCACCTGGCATTACCATCTCTACGCCTTCCTGTAGGTCGATAGTACCAGTAATATCAGTTGTTCTGAAGAAGAACTGTGGACGGTAGCCCTTGAAGAATGGAGTGTGACGACCACCTTCATCCTTGTTTAATACGTATACCTGACCTGTGAACTTGGTGTGAGGTGTGATGGTACCTGGATGTGCAAGAACCTGACCACGCTCTACTTCGTCACGCTTGGTACCACGTAATAGGATACCTACGTTATCACCTGCCTGACCCTGATCTAGTAACTTACGGAACATTTCTACGCCTGTTACTGTGGTCTTGGTGGTTGGACGAATACCAACGATTTCAACTTCGTCACCTACCTTTACAATACCACGCTCAACACGGCCGGTTACTACTGTACCACGACCTGAAATTGAGAAGATATCTTCGATTGGTAATAAGAATGGATCATCGATATCACGCTTTGGATCTGGGATGTAGCTATCTAAGGTATCTGCTAACTTATAAATTGCCTCTTCCCACTTTGCCTCGCCGTTTAATGCACCTAATGCTGAACCACGGATGATTGGAGTGTCGTCGCCTGGGAACTGATACTGATTTAACAGATCACGAATATCCATCTCAACTAACTCTAATAACTCTTCGTCGTCTACCATATCGCACTTGTTTAAGAATACGATGATGTATGGTACACCAACCTGACGTGCTAACAGAATGTGCTCACGTGTCTGTGGCATAGGACCGTCTGTTGCTGCTACTACTAGAATTGCACCATCCATCTGTGCAGCACCAGTAATCATGTTCTTTACGTAGTCAGCGTGGCCTGGGCAGTCAACGTGTGCGTAGTGACGCTTCTCGGTATCGTACTCTACGTGAGAGGTGTTAATGGTAATACCACGTGCCTTCTCTTCTGGTGCGTTATCGATCTGGTCGAACTTTCTTGCCTCACCACCGTACTTCTTTGCTAATACGGTTGTGATAGCTGCGGTTAATGTGGTCTTACCGTGGTCAACGTGACCAATGGTACCTACGTTTACGTGAACTTTGCCACGGACAAACTTCTCTTTTGCCATTTTAAATTTCCTTTAGTTTTTAGAGGTGCAGCTTTCACTGCACCAGTTAAAAAGTATTGTTAAAAAAACTTGTTGTTAGACTTATTCTTTAGTCTGACGCTCAGCGATTACAGCCTCAGCGATGTTCTTAGGAGCTTCAGCATAGTGACCGAATTCCATTACGTATGAAGCACGGCCCTGAGTCTGAGAACGAAGATCGGTAGCATAACCGAACATCTCTCCTAGAGGAACCATTGCATGAACGATCTTGCCCATAGGGCCATCTTCCATACCTTCAACGATAGCACGACGACGGTTTAAGTCACCGATAACATCACCCATGTAATCTTCTGGAGTATCAACTTCTACCTTCATTAAAGGCTCTAGAAGAACAGGCTGTGCCTTCTTGAAACCATCCTTGAATGCCATAGAACCAGCAATCTTGAATGCCATTTCAGAAGAGTCAACTTCGTGGTAAGAACCATCAAATACAGTTACCTTAACGTCAACTACTGGGTAACCAGCGATAACGCCGTTAGCAATCTGCTCCTGAACGCCCTTATCGATAGCTGGGATGTATTCCTTAGGAATTACACCACCAACGATCTCGTTAACGAACTCGTAACCCTTACCCTGCTCAAGAGGCTCGATACGTAACCAGCAGTGACCGTACTGACCACGACCACCTGACTGACGTACGAACTTGCCTTCCTGCTCAACCTTAGCTCTGATGGTCTCACGATAAGCAACCTGAGGCTTACCTACGTTACACTCAACCTTGAACTCACGACGCATACGGTCAACGATGATGTCTAAGTGTAACTCACCCATACCAGAAATAATGGTCTGACCTGATTCTTCATCAGTGTGAACACGGAATGAAGGATCTTCCTGAGCTAGACGGTTTAATGCTAAAGCCATCTTTTCCTGGTCAGCCTTGGTCTTTGGCTCTACAGCAACAGAGATAACTGGCTCTGGGAACTCAATAGACTCAAGAACGATTGGATGCTCTGGATCGCATAAGGTATCACCAGTGGTGGTTTCCTTTAAGCCGATAGCTGCAACGATATCGCCTGCGTAAACTTCTTTAACTTCTTTACGTGAGTTAGCGTGCATCTGAACTAAACGACCAAAACGCTCACGCTTCTGCTTATCAGAGTTCATTACAGTATCACCTGCATTGATAACACCTGAGTAGCAACGTAAGAAGGTTAAGTTACCAACGAATGGATCGTTAGCTAACTTGAATGCTAATGCTGAGAATGGCTCTTTATCGTCAGCCTTACGTGAATCTGGCTGGCCATCTAAGGTCTTACCTTCAACTGGTGGAACATCAGCTGGAGATGGTAAGTACTCAACAACAGCATCAAGCATTGCCTGAACGCCCTTGTTCTTGAATGCTGAACCGCAGCACATAGGGATGATCTCGTTGCGTAAGGTACGCTCACGGATACCTGACTTGATTTCTTCTTCAGTTAACTCTTCACCACCAAAGAACTTATCCATCAAGGTATCGTTAGCTTCAGCAGCTGCTTCAACTAACTTAGCACGCCACTCTTCAACCTGCTCAACCATATCAGCAGGAATGTCAACGTACTCGAACTTAGTACCCTGAGATGCGTCATCCCAATCGATTGCTTTACGCTTGATTAGATCAACTACACCCTCGAAAGTATCCTCTTTACCGATAGGTAACATTAAAGGAACTGGGTTACCCTTTAAACGGGTCTTAATCTGATCAACAACACGTAGGAAGTTAGCACCAGTACGGTCCATCTTGTTTACGAATGCAATACGAGGAACCTTGTACTTAACTGCCTGACGCCATACGGTCTCAGACTGAGGCTGAACGCCACCTACGGCGCAGTAAACCATAACAGCACCATCAAGAACACGCATTGAACGCTCAACTTCAACAGTGAAGTCAACGTGACCTGGGGTATCAATGATGTTGAAACGGTATGGGGCCTTCCACTGATTGTTCATACCGTGCCAGTAACAGGTGGTAGCAGCTGAAGTAATGGTAATACCACGCTCCTGCTCCTGAACCATCCAGTCCATGGTAGCTGCACCATCATGAACCTCACCTATTTTGTGGCTCTTACCGGTATAGAAAAGAATACGCTCAGTAGTAGTTGTCTTACCAGCATCAATGTGAGCACTGATACCGATATTACGATACATGTTAATGGGTGTTTCACGTGCCATAATCTTTTAACTCCTGTACTACCAGCGGAAGTGGCTGAATGCCTTGTTAGCTTCTGCCATGCGGTGAACATCTTCACGCTTCTTAACTGCAGTACCCTTGTTCTCAACTGCATCTGACATCTCAGCAGCTAAACGTGCAGCCATGCTCTTCTCATGACGGCTACGAGCTGCATCAACTAACCAACGCATTGCTAATGCGTAGCCACGTGCAGGACGAACTTCTACTGGAACCTGATAGTTTGCACCGCCAACACGACGTGACTTAACTTCTACGTCAGGACGGATATGATCAAGTGCCTCCTCGAACAGGGCGAGGTGGTCCTTGCCGCTCTTCTCAGAAATGGTGTCTAATGCGCCATATACGATGGCTTCTGCGATGGATTTCTTACCATCTAACATTACGACATTGATAAACTTTGCTAATAACTCAGAGTTGAATTTTGGATCTGGCAAAATCTTACGCTGAGCAACTTCACGACGTCTAGGCATTTATAAATCCTCTAATTTCAGGGTTTTCCAAAACCTAAAATTGATAAAAAAACTATTGTTTGGCCTTACTCTTCAAGGATGTCTTAAGCCTTAGGCTTCTTAACACCATACTTAGAGCGAGACTGCTTACGGTCTTTAACACCAGCGCAGTCTAATGAACCACGAATGGTGTGGTAACGAACACCTGGCAGATCCTTAACACGACCGCCACGAATCATTACAACTGAGTGTTCCTGAAGGTTATGACCCTCACCACCAATGTATGAAGTAACTTCAAAACCATTAGTTAAACGAACACGACAAACTTTACGCATTGCTGAATTAGGCTTTTTAGGCTTAGTTGCGTAAACACGGGTGCAAACGCCACGTTTCTGAGGGCAAGCTTCCAAAGCTGGAACCTTGTTCTTTGAAACTACTTTAACGCGTGGCTTGCGAACCAACTGATTAATAGTAGACATTAAATAAAATCTCCTGTTAGTCCGAAATGGACAGATCTTACTATCTCCCTACAAAATTAGGGATTATGAATTCTAATACAATTTGGAATCAAAGGTCAAATGTTTTTTACGCTTATAAGTGCAAAAAAATCACGGTTACCCAGAAAGGATTTTTCTTATTAATCATTAAGTTATATTGCGCTAACTTTTTTGTAATTGTTTAATTTATTACTAATTAATTGTTTTCAATAAAGATTATTCCATCTTTTTCAATGATTAATACCAAGATCTGAGAGCTATATTCTCTACAGTTGTAAGCTCAAATAGCTTATTTTCTAGCTCTTCCTTATTCATTAAGGTATAAACCTCTTTTACTTTTAAGGCTATTTTCTTTGGACAGTCGTATGAGTTCATCATTAAGATGATGTCTTCTTGAGTTTTAGATTTTTTTTCAACATCTTCTTTTAATTTGTCATTCCCATTATTTTTAAAGTAGTCTGATGAGAGTAGAGCTTGAACTGAATAAACTAAATGAACCATATTGTCTTTTTTATAACCAAAAACTCTCTTATCTTTTAATAGTAACTTTTAATTTTTATGTAATTAAAATATGGTTAATATGTAATTATTATGTAAACATTACGTAAATAAAAACCAAAAAATAATTAAACAAAAATCTGTTTTAGAAAACTACGATTTTACTTGCCTGTTGTTGTAAATTTGCTGTATCGATTGCTTTTACAAATGGTAAATCAACTTTACTTTGTGAATATACGCTTACTTCATACAACTTGCATTGACCGAGTTTCTTAGCACCAGTGCATTGAGGATTTGCTTCTACACAATTAAGGAACTCTCCTTCAATAAGCACACTTACATCAATTTCAGCATCTGCTAGATTTAAAGCAGTCTCTATTCCCTGTTCGTAGAGATTATCTATCACAGGAGAGCTTGAAATTACAATTAGGATCATCTCTCTCCATTAAAACTCAATTACACGATCTGCTGTTGCAATCATGCTAGATAACTCAAAGTTTCCTGATAGCGTAAAGTTTGAATTAAGCTTCTCACTTGAGATTGCCGCGTTCTTAAAGGCTCTTCCACAAACTAAAAGTTCACATTGAAGCTTATCTTTAAGCTCTATTAACTTTTCCTGAATAGCTTTATGCTGAGGAATTACAGCTACATCATCAGATGATATGGTGACAGCTCTATCTGTAAAAAATATAGCCTGAACTTTGGCATCAGATTCTTCTTTAGCTAAAACTGCCAGTCTCTGTAAAAAGTTTAATTCAACCTCATAGGTATCAGTTGCACTTACAGGTTGTCTTAAAATGATAAGGTAGTTCATCTCTAAAAATAGATCCCTTTGCAGGGATCTTTATCTTAACTGTTTTACAAAAGCTAAGTTTTACTTAGTTAATTTACCGTGGATAAACTAAACTGCTGCAATAACTTCGATTTCGCATAATGCGCCTTTTGGAAGATCAATTCCGCCAACGCATGAACGAGCAGGTGCATTCTCTTTGAAGAACTCAGCATAAACTGCATTGAAAGCTGCAAAGTCATTGATGTCTTTTAAGAAACAGGTTGTCTTTACAACCTTTGAAAGATCAGAACCTGCAGCCTCAACTAAAGCTTTAACATTATTTAATGCCTGTCTTGCCTGCTCTGCAATTCCACCTTCTGCCATTGCACCAGTTGCAGGTACTAATGGGATCTGGCCTGATGCGAACAAGAAACCGCCAATTACTTTTCCCTGAACATAAGGACCGATTGCAGCAGGTGCATCTTTGGTAGCAATAATCTTAACGTCACTCATTTTTAATCTCCGTGATTGTCAATTACATTTATTTTTCTAACTTTAGCTTTCTGACTTCTATTCGTTTTCTGACTACTAATAGTTTATCTGAATAGATTATACGAACAAATAGTACAGAAACAACAAATTAAAAAAAATGCCCTGACCAATTACTTGGAGAGGGCATCTTCTACTATGAACTTTTACTTACTATTGATTTGAACCAACAGAAGTTGAGTCAACAGCCTCAAGTGCAGCACTTAACTGTTTCTGCAGATCATCTGGAGATACAGTAGACTGTTCCTGAGCCTTAGCGTTTCTAATGCGCTCTAACTCTTCACGACGCTGCTTGTGGTACTTGTAACCGGTACCAGCAGGGATCAGACGACCCACGATAACATTTTCCTTTAGACCGCGAAGCTCATCAACCTTACCTTCAACAGAAGCTTCGGTTAGAACTCGTGTAGTTTCCTGGAATGATGCAGCTGAAATGAAGCTATCGGTGCTTAATGAAGCCTTTGTCAGACCCATTAGGATGTGTCTGTAAAGAACAGGCTTCTTGCCTTCAGCCTCTAATCTCTCGTTTACAGTACGTACACGTGAAACTTCAGCTACTTCGTCCTTTAGGAACTCGGTGCTGTCACCAGGATCTACAACCTCACACTTACGTAGCATCTGACGAACGATAACTTCAATATGTTTATCGTTAATCTTAACACCCTGTAAGCGATAAACGTCCTGAACCTCATTTACGATGTAGTTAGCTACAGCGTTAACACCACGTAGTCTTAAGATATCGTGAGGAGACTCTGGACCTTCAGCGATCATTTCGCCCTTAGTTACAGTTTCACCTTCGAATACATTTAAGTTACGTGATAGAGGGATCATCTCATCATGTGGCTCAACTGGCTTGCCAAACTCATCAACTGCACCTGGAGCTGGAGAGATCTCTAAGCGACGCTTTGATTTGGTTTCTTTACCAAACTGAATTGTACCTGAAATCTCAGCTAAAATTGCAGGCTCCTTAGGAGAACGAGCTTCGAACAGATCAGCAACACGTGGAAGACCACCGGTAATATCCTTAGTACCGCCAGCTACCTGAGGAATACGTGCGATAACATCACCGATGTTGATCTCAGCACCATCCTGTAACTGAACAATAGCCTTACCCTGAAGCATATAGTTTGCAGGAACTGTTGTGCCTGGAACCATTACATCATCGCCGTTTGCATCAACGATCTTAACAGAAGGTCTCTTCTCCTTGCCCTGTGAAGGACGAGCAGCAAGTTCGCGAACTTCGATAGATGAAATACCTAAAGCCTCATCTTCCTTCTTATCAACGGTAACACCTTCGATAATATCTAAGAACTTAATGAAGCCGTGTACTTCAGAAATAATTGGGTGAGTATGAGGATCCCAACGAGCTACAGTCTGACCTACCTTAACGTCATCGCCCTCTTTAACCTCAAGAACAGAACCGTAAGGAAGCTTGTGGCTTTCTTTTACTGAGCCAAAGTCGTCGATAACAACTAACTCAGACTGACGAGAAACAACTACCTGCTTGCCCTCAGTGTTAGTTACAATCTTTGGATTCTCAATCTTAATCTTACCGCTATTTCTTACTGTAGCACCTGATTCAGCAACAGCACGGGATGCAGCACCACCGATGTGGAAGGTACGCATGGTTAACTGTGTACCAGGCTCACCGATTGACTGAGCAGCGATAACACCAACTGCTTCGCCAGGATTTACCATATGACCACGAGCTAAATCACGGCCATAGCACTTAGCACAGATACCGAACTTGGTCTTACATGTAATAGGTGAACGTACCTTTACATGATCGATGCTGTGAGCTTCTAGAACTGAGCATAACTTCTCGTCTAGTAATGCACCCTTAGGAATTAGAACAGCCTTTGAACCTGGTTTTAGAACATCAGCAGCTAAAGTTCTGCCTAATACTCTATCACGTAAGGTTTCAACCACATCACCACCGTTTACGTGTGGTGTAATATCTAGACCGTCATCGGTACCGCAATCATCTTCAGTGATTACCATATCCTGAGCTACGTCAACTAAACGACGGGTCAAGTAACCAGAGTTTGCAGTCTTAAGAGCGGTATCAGCCAGACCCTTACGTGCACCGTGGGTAGAAATGAAGTACTGCTGTACGTTCAGACCTTCACGGAAGTTTGCAGTAATAGGGGTTTCAATAATAGAACCATCAGGCTTTGCCATCAGACCACGCATACCAGCTAGCTGACGGATCTGAGCAGGAGAACCACGAGCACCAGAATCAGCCATCATGTAGATGCTGTTGAATGATGATTCTTTCTCCTCTTCACCTAAGATGTTCTTAGCTGTCTGAGTTGAAAGGTTAGCCATCATAGCCTTAGCTACCTTGTCGTTTGCATTTGACCAAACGTCGATAACCTTGTTGTATCTCTCACCTGGAGTAATCTGACCGTTTTCATACTGGCTCTGAATTGACATAACTTCCTTCTGAGCAGAAGAAATAATAGTGTATTTCTCCTTAGGAATTAACATATCGTCAACACATACTGAAGAACCAGAAATAGCAGCGTTAGCAAAACCGGTATACATGATATGGTCAGCAAACATTACTGTGTCTTTTAGTCCTAACTTGTGATAGCAAGCATTGAGCAGACCGCCGATCTTCTTCTTTCCTAATGGAACGTTAGATACATGGGTGAACCAATTCTTGTGAGTTAAGATCTCAGCGATATTCTCCTGAGTTACACCTTCTGCAGGAGGATCGATTAAGTCAAATGATAAGCCCTTTGGCAGAATCAATGACAGCATTGCACGACCAACAGTAGTTAAACGTAACTCATTGTGCTCTACGTACTCACCAGTATCTGTGTTCTTATCAAAGTAATGAACACGGCAAGCAATACGTGCATGGAAGTCAACTAAGTCAGCCTTATACAGACGCTCAGCTTCCTTTGCATCGGTTAGGATTAAACCTTCACCACGAGCACCAATTCTCATACGGGTCATGTAGTAAAGACCTAAAACCACGTCCTGTGCAGGAACAATGATAGGGTCGCCAGATGCTGGTGACAGAACATTGTTTGTAGACATCATCAGAGCACGAGCTTCTAACTGTGCCTCAAGTGTCAGAGGAACGTGAACAGCCATCTGGTCACCATCGAAGTCAGCGTTGAATGCTGGACATACTAGAGGGTGCAGACGGATTGCCTTACCTTCAATTAGAACAGGCTCGAATGCCTGAATACCTAATCTGTGAAGAGTAGGAGCACGGTTTAACATGATAGGATGCTCACGAATTACTTCATCTAATACATCCCATACGATTGGATCCTCTCTTTCAACCATCTTCTTAGCTGCCTTGATGGTGGTTGCAAAACCACGGATCTCAAGACGACCATAGATGAATGGCTTGAACAGCTCGATTGCCATCTTCTTTGGCAGACCACACTGGTGTAGACGTAAGAATGGTCCACAAGTAATTACTGAACGACCAGAGTAATCAACACGCTTACCTAACAAGTTCTGACGGAAACGACCTTGCTTACCTTTAATCATGTCAGCAAGTGACTTTAACGCACGCTTGTTAGAACCAGTAATAGCACGACCACGACGACCGTTATCCATTAAAGCGTCTACTGACTCTTGTAACATACGCTTTTCGTTGCGTACGATAATTTCAGGAGCTGCTAAATCAAGCAGTCTCTTTAAACGATTGTTACGGTTGATTACACGACGATATAAATCGTTCAAATCAGAGGTTGCAAAACGACCACCATCTAATGGTACTAAAGGACGTAAATCAGGTGGTAAAACAGGTAATACAGTTAAGATCATCCACTCTGGCTTATTGCCTGAATTAATGAATGACTCGATTAACTTCAGTCTCTTTGCAAACTTCTTACGATTTGACTCTGATGAAGTTGAATCTAAAGCTTCACGAACAGCTTTTAACTCTTCTTCAAGGTTGATCTGCTTTAACAGATCTAAGATAGCCTCAGCACCCATCTTTGCTGTGAAATCATCGCCATACTGAGTTAAAGCATCCATGTACTGCTCTTCAGTTAACAGCTGACGCTCTGATAACTCAGTCATGCCTGGATCGGTAACTACATAGCTCTCAAAATAAAGTACGCTTTCAATATCGCGTAACTTCATATCAAGCATTAAGCCGATACGTGATGGTAATGACTTTAAGTACCAAATATGTGCTACAGGTGAAGCTAACTCAATGTGACCCATACGCTCACGACGTACTTTAGCCTGAGTTACTTCAACACCACACTTATCACAAATAGTACCGCGGTGCTTTAAGCGCTTGTACTTACCGCACAAACACTCATAATCTTTGATAGGTCCGAAAATCTTAGCACAGAACAAACCGTCACGTTCTGGTTTGAATGTACGGTAATTGATGGTTTCAGGCTTTTTAACCTCACCATATGACCATGCACGGATCATTTCTGGGGAAGCCAGACCAATCTTAATAGCATCGAAGTCCTCAAGGCGCTGCTTGAACGCATTGCTGCGATTTGCAAGCTTGCCAAGGCTATCGCTTACTTCAAGATCCATTGCTGAATCTTCAGTGTTAGCCACTGGAGTCTGACTAGCAAGACCTTCTAAAAGATCTTCGTTCTGACCGTTTTCCATATTGCTCACAACAGTTTCTCCTATTGTCGTAGCCAAGCAGGGGTAGAGTTACTACCCCAAACTAGAAACTTATTCCTTGCGGACAAGATCGATATTGATACCAAGTGAACGAATTTCACGTAATAGAACATTGAATGACTCAGGAATACCAGCTTCCATTGTGTACTTGCCATCAACAATGTTCTTGTACATCTTAGTTCTACCGTTAACATCATCAGACTTAACAGTAAGCATTTCACGCAGAGTATAAGCTGCGCCGTAAGCTTCAAGTGCCCAAACTTCCATCTCACCGAAACGCTGACCACCGAACTGAGCTTTACCACCTAAAGGCTGCTGAGTAACTAAGCTATAAGAACCTGTTGAACGAGCATGCATCTTGTCATCAACAAGGTGGTTCAACTTAAGCATGTACATGTAACCTACGGTTACCTTACGCTCAAAGGCACGACCGGTTCTACCATCGAACAGAGTCATCTGACCTGACTCAGGTAGCCCTGCCATACGTAACATTTCCTTGATGTTCTCTTCCTGTGCACCATCAAATACAGGAGTTGCAACAGGTAAACCATCACGAAGGTTGTTAGCAAGAGTCATAACCTCAGAATCTGACATTGATGAAATGTCTACCTTCTGTGAGGTATCACCTAAATCATAGATCTCCTGAAGAGTCTTTCTGATTTCAGCGATTGCTCTCTGCTCGATCAACATTTTGTTAATCTTCTCACCGATGCCCTTAGCAGCTAAACCTAAGTGAACTTCAAGAACCTGACCGATGTTCATACGTGAAGGCACACCTAGAGGGTTTAGAACCATATCTACTGGGCGACCTGTCTCATCGTATGGCATATCTTCGATTGGGTTAATTCTTGAAATAACACCCTTGTTACCGTGACGACCAGCAAGCTTATCACCTGGCTGAATACGACGTTTAACAGCAACGTAAACCTTAACAATCTTAAGTACACCTGGAGTTAAATCGTCACCATCGGTGATCTTCTTCTTCTCTGCTTCAAACTTCTCTTTGTATTCCTTAGAGAACTCATCTAAGCGAACAGAGAACTCTTCTAACTGACGCTGTGCCTTATCATCATCAAGACGCTGCTTTAACAGATCTTCATCTGCAATCGCATCAACTTTCTCTTGAGAAATGCCATTTCTTACAAGGTGAACACGAACCTGATGTAACAGACCTTGTGTTAAGAAGCTGAACTCTTCGTCCAAATCCTTCTTAGCCTTGTTGATGTGCATCTCTTCGATTTCTTTAGCACGCTTGTCTTTCTCTACACCTTCACGGGTAAAGATCTGAACGTCAACAACGGTACCGGTCTCGCCGTTAGCCATTCTTAATGAAGAATCTTTAACTTCTGATGCCTTCTCACCGAAGATTGCGCGTAATAACTTTTCTTCTGGAGTTAACTGGGTTTCACCCTTTGGTGTTACCTTACCAACTAGAATATCGCCACCTACAACTTCAGCGCCTACGTATACGATACCTGCCTCATCAAGTTTAGATAATGCAGACTCACCTACGTTAGGAATATCAGCAGTGATTTCCTCTGGACCTAGCTTTGTATCACGAGCGATACATGACATCTCTTCAATGTGGATGGTGGTTAAGCGGTCCTTTGCAGCAACACGCTCAGATACAAGGATAGAGTCCTCGTAGTTGTAACCGTTCCAAGGCATGAAAGCGATACGCATGTTCTGACCTAATGCTAATTCACCCATATCTGTAGATGAACCGTCAGCAATAACGTCACCAGCTTTTACCTTTTCATTTAAAGAAACGCATGGTCTCTGGTTAATACATGTATTCTGGTTTGAACGGGTGTACTTGATGAGGTTGTAAATATCAATACCTGCATCATGATCACCTTCAATCTCATCGATGTTTACACGAATTACGATTCGACCACCATCAACGTGCTGAACAACACCACCACGTTTTGCGATGATAGAAACACCAGAGTCAACTGCAACAGCACGCTCCATACCAGTACCAACGAATGGTTTTTCTGAACGAACTGTAGGAACAGCCTGACGCTGCATGTTAGCACCCATCAGAGCACGGTTAGCATCATCGTGTTCCAAGAATGGAATCAAGGCTGCAGCAACAGAAATAATCTGCTGAGGTGAAACGTCCATGAACTGAACGTCACTTGCTTTACGAACTTCTGATTCACCCTTGTAACGGCACTGTACGTAGTCAGATAAGATCTTACCGTTCTCATCTAAATCGGTATTAGCCTGAGCGATAACGTACTGACCTTCATCAATTGCTGATAAGTACTGGAACTCTTCAGAAACAACACCATCCTTAACAAAACGGTATGGAGTCTCTAAGAAACCGTAGTCGTTGCAACGAGCAAACACAGCTAATGAGTTAATCAGACCAATGTTAGGACCTTCAGGAGTCTCAATTGGGCATAGACGTCCGTAGTGAGTTGGGTGAACGTCACGTACTTCGAAGCCTGCTCTTTCACGAGTTAAACCACCAGGACCTAAAGCAGAAATACGACGCTTGTGTGTAACTTCTGACAATGGGTTGTTTTGGTCCATGAACTGTGATAACTGGCTTGAACCGTAGAACTCTTTAATTGCAGCTGAAATAGGCTTTGCGTTGATAAGCTCCTGTGGAGTTGTATTATCCAAGTCGCCTAAAGACAATCTTTCCTTAACAGCACGCTCAACACGAACTAAACCAATTCTGAACTGGTTTTCAGCCATTTCACCAACTGAACGGATACGACGGTTACCTAAATGATCGATATCGTCGATGGTCTCTTTACCATTACGGATCTTAACTAAGTAACGGATTACCTTAATGATATCGCTGTTGCTTAAAGTACCACGTGAAGGCTCGTTATCGATGAATGAGGTATCAAGATTGATCTCTTTACCCTTAGGATCGGTAGCCTTGCCTTCTAATTCAGTTACATTGCTTTCTAACTCTAATACTGATAAAGGAATGATTATTGCTCTATCATAGGTATAAGCCTCACCGCCCTTCGGCTGAATCTTAACCTTATGTAATAAGCGCTCTTGAGCTGGTAACATCTGATCTTTATTTGCAGGGATCAGAATGTTATCTAAGAAACCTAGCAGCTTGTCAGCAACACGCTCTGGAACAGTGTTTGGCATGCACTCTACTTCTGCTGGATCTAGAAGAGGCTTGATTAAATCAACAATCTTAGGATACTGTGCGTATACGAAGCCGTTTACTACAGAAACACCGGAATCTGCGGTATTTAACTGTGAATCAGCTGAGGTTAAAAGACGTGCAACACCTGCCTTGAAATTCTTCTCTTCAACGAAGCGGCTGTCGAACTTCATACGACCAACTGATGATAAATCGTATCTATCCTCTGCGAAGAATAAGTTCTTGAATAAAGTTTCAGCAGCTTCAACAGTAGGAATTTCACCAGGACGCATCATCTTGTAGATTTCGAATAAAGCTGCATTCTTGTCAGCTTCATCTGAGCTTAGATCACGTGTGGTGTCGTTACGTAAAGTATCAGCAATGAAAGGACCTTCATCAACTGCACTGGTGTAAAGGATCTCAATCTTCTTTAAACCGTTTGTAGCAATTGCTGTGATGTTGTCTTCATTTAATAATGTGTTAGCAGCTAATACTACTTCGCCGTTCTTGTTCTTGTAGTCTTTTGCAACAATCTTATCTAATAGATATTCTGCAGGAACTTCTAAAGATGTCACTTCAGCTTTCTTTAACTGACGTACGTGACGGGCTGTAATCTTCTGGCCCTTTTCTACAATAACATCTTTGCCTACTTTGATATCAAAAGAGGCAGTTTCACCACGTAAACTCTCTGGAACAAGTTCCATATTGATCTTGTTGTTCTTGAATTCGATTTCAACGGTATCGAAGAACAAGCCTAAGATCTGCTCGGTGTTATAACCTAAAGCACGTAATAAAACAGTTGCAGGTAACTTACGACGACGGTCAATACGTACGAATAAGTTATCGCGATGATCAAACTCAAAGTCTAACCATGAACCACGGTAAGGGATTACGCGAGCACTGAATAAAATACGACCAGGGTAAGTCTTACCTCTGTCGTTATCAAAGAATACGCTAGGGCTTCTGTGTAACTGAGAAACAACAACACGCTCAGTACCATTAACAATGAAGGTACCGTTGTCGGTCATCAGTGGGATTTCACCCATGTACACATCTTGGTCAATACGCTCTTTAACAGTCTTAGGAGAATCTTTCTCGTAACGAACTAAGCTTAATTTGACCTTAAGTGGAGCTGAATAAGTAGTACCACGAATCATGCACTCGTGTACATTAAATTTAGGCTCACCTAAATGGAAGCTGTTATAGCAAAGTTCAGCATTGCCAGAATAGCTCTTAATTGGGAACACGCTCTTGAAAGCGGCAACCAAACCATTCTCGTTGTTTGGATCTGAACTAATAAATTGTTTAAAAGAATCGAGTTGTACTGCTAATAAATAAGGTGTATCTAAAACTTTTACACGCTTACCAAAATCCTTACGGATGCGTTTTTGCTCAGTGTAGGAGTAGACCATGGATAGGTGATCCTCTATTTGATCTGTTTCCGGATAGGATGCGTTAGCATCTTAGTATATTAAGGCATCGAACCCGAGCCCCCATTTTAGGGGGATCGGGTTACGTTTTTGAACAGTTTTTTAAGCTGTCATTGGCCCGATGCGAGCCAACTTATGATAGCTAGCTTTTAAGCTAAAGCAGCCTCTGCACCAGCGTCGGTTAAAGCCTTTACTAAAGCTTCAGCGTCAGCCTTTGGCATTGCTTCCTTAACCTTAGCAGGAGCTGACTCAACTAAGTCCTTAGCTTCCTTTAAGCCTAAACCAGTAGCGGTACGAACTGCCTTAATAACAGCGATCTTGTTAGCGCCAGCAGCCTTTAACATAACGTCGAACTCGGTCTTCTCTTCAGCAGCAGCTGCACCACCAGCTGGAGCAGCAGCAACAGCTGCAGCAGCAGAAACACCAAACTTCTCTTCCATTGCCTTAACTAACTCTACAACTTCAGTAACTGATAGAGCTGCAATTGCCTCAATGATTTCATCCTTAGATAAAGCCATTTTTAAACTTCCTATAAAATAACCAGGCTATGCCTGAAAAAAAACAATCGACTTAAATAAGTCTTCTCTAGCTGTGCTATTACTGAGCACCAGCCTCTGAACCAAGCTTGTCGCCAAGAGCGGCAAGAGTACGAACCAGCTTGCCAGCAGCAGCCTCTTTTAAGGTTGCCATTAAGTGAGCAATAGCTTCTTCGTATGTTGGTAATGTTGCAAGAACATCAATGTCTTTGCTGTCATATGCCTTACCTTCAAAAGCTAAAGCTTTAACTTTGAAAGTATCGCATGACTTTGCGAAATTCTTGAAGATTCTAGCAGCAGCACCAGGATGATCTAAAGATAAACCAATGATGGTTGGACCCTTACATGAATCCTTGATGCACTCAAACTCAGTGCCTTCTAAAGCACGTGCAAGAAGAGTGTTACGAACAACGTGTAAATAAACGTTGTTCTCACGAGCTTCTTTACGTAGTTTGGTTAAAGTTGCTACTGGAATACCGCATGAATCTGCAGTAACAGCTGACACAGCTTTCTTGGCTACTTCGGCGACTTCAGCAACGATTGCCTTTTTGTCTTCGATATTCAATGCCATTTTTAGCAGTGACTCCTGGAATGTCCATAGTGGACTATACCCTTTCGGGACCACCGGAGCCTGTATTCAGGCTCCGCCTACGCAGGATAATTAAGGTACTACCCCCTGCGGTCTTTGGTTTGGCGGCAATGCCCCCTTTCCAAATTCTTTACAAGCATCAGTACCGGATGCTTATTCAGGATTATTCAGCCTGAATTGCCTTCTCTGCAGCAATAGTATTCTTATCAATCTGAATACCAACGCCCATAGTGGTTGATACACAGATCTTCTTGATGAAGGTACCCTTAGCTGCTGATGGCTTGTGCTTAATGATAGCTGCAATTAAAGCTGATAAGTTGTCAGCTAACTGCTCAGCGGTGAAGTCAGCTTTACCGATTGAAGTCTGGATGTTACCAGACTTATCATTACGGAAGCGAACCTGACCTGCTTTAGCATTCTTAACAGCAGTTGCAATATCGCGAGTTACGGTACCAACCTTAGGGTTAGGCATTAAACCGCGTGGACCTAAGATCTGACCTAACTGACCTACAACTCTCATAGCGTCAGGTGAAGCGATAACAACGTCGAAATCAGCAAAGCCTTTCTTAACTTCAGCTGCTAACTCGTCCATACCAACGTGATCAGCACCAGCTGCCTTTGCCTGCTCAGCAAGCTCGCCCTGTGTGAATACTAAAACACGTACGGTCTTACCGGTACCGTTTGGTAAAACGGTAGCACCACGAACGTTCTGATCTGACTTAGTAGCGTCAATACCTAACTGAACTGCTACATCAACGCTCTCTACGAACTTTGCTTTTGCAGTATCTTTTAATAACTTGAAGCCTTCAACTACATCGTACTGCTTGGTCTTATCAACAACTGCACGGATTTCTTTTAAACGCTTAGCAATCTTAGCCATTGATTAACCCTCCACCTGGATGCCCATTGAACGAGCTGTACCAGCAATAGTACGTGCAGATGCATCAAGATCAGCACCAGTCATATCTGGCTCTTTAGCTTTAGCGATCTCTTTGCACTGTTCCATGGTGATCTTACCTGCAACTTCAGTACCTGGCTTGTGAGAAGCTGACTTCAAGCCTAAGGTCTTCTTAATTAAGAAAGAAGCTGGGGTTGTCTTTGATACGAATGTAAATGACTTATCCTGATATACGGTGATGATAACTGGTACAGGTAAACCTTTTTCCATGTTTGCTGTCTTAGCATTGAATGCCTTACAGAATTCCATGATGTTAACACCGTGCTGACCTAATGCTGGGCCAACTGGAGGAGCTGGGTTTGCGTTACCAGCACCAACCTGTAATTTAATATAGGCAGTAACTTTCTTTGCCATTTTGAGGTATTCCTCTGAAAATTAATGTGGGTGATATCGCTCAATTCACGATCGAGCTTCCCTTGACCGATTGGTCGCGCTTTTTAACACGATTGAATAATACAAACAGCGTAAAAATAGCTTTGAGATTATACACAGATTAGTGATGATAATCAACAAATAATTAATAAATTAATGCAAGAAAAAAGCTATTAATCTTTATTTGCTGAAATTGAAAGAAATTTTGGATTTTAAAGACTAGGGCTCATTTAAAAATGAGCCCCAAAATGATTAGATATCTTTTTCAACCTGAGTGAAATCAAGATCTACTGGTGTAGCTCTACCAAAGATTGCAATTGAAACTGTTAAGCGGTTCTTCTCATAGTCCACCTTCTCAACAGTACCAACGAAGTCTTTGAAAGCTCCATCGATAGCTCGAACATGCTCGCCAACTTCGAACATGGTCTTTGGACGTGGAGAATCTTCAGTTTCCTTCAGACGGTTTAGGATCTTATTAGCTTCCGCCTCAGTAATTGGAAGAGGTTTTTCTGAAGTACCGCCGATAAAGCCTAAAACACGATCAGTATGTTTTACTAACTGCCATGACTCTGAGGTCATTCTCATATTTACTAAAACATAACCTGGGAAGAACTTACGCTCACTCTCGCGTTTCTTGCCGTCTTTGATTTCTTTAACCTTTTCCTTTGGAACAAGGATTTCACCAAAGTAATCTTCCATATGGTGGATCTTGATTCTTTCAGCAAGAGTTAAAGCAACTCTCTGCTCAAAGCCAGAAAAAGCCTGAATTACATACCAACGGAAGGTATCACCACCAAAGTATTTATTTTTCTTTGGTGCTTCTTTAGCTAAATCTGGGTTTGCATCTAAAGCTGAGGTCTCATCAACAACAGGAGCCTCAGGTGCTACAGGAGCTTCTGGTGCTTCAATCTTTTCAATATCTGCCATTTTAAAATCCTTTGGTGTTTACTATAAGGTAAATAGGCGAACTAACTGTAAAAATACGATATCGCATAGATACAGGAATAAGCTTACAACACAAACAGCTACGAAAACAATAAATGTTGTCTGCACAGCTTCTTGTCTAGTTGGCCATACAACTTTACGTAACTCAGTATATGACTGACGACCAAACTGTAATAAGGTGCGACCCTTATTAGTAAGAAGTGCAACAATTAAAGCAACTGCAAAACCAACAATAACAATTGCTACACGCAGAAGACGAGATAAGTTACCTTCATCTACTGCAACAAAACTTGTGTAATACCAGTTACCTAAGATAACTGCAACTACTAAAACAATAGAAATAGTCCAAAAAATTGCGCTTACAACTGGAGATACAAACAGCTTTGAATCAGCGCCATTTGCTGTCTTTTTAGCATTTGCCTTCTTAGCAGGCTGGACTTTATTGCTAGTTGTTTCTGACATAAAAAAAAACCTTAAATTAAAAGGTACAAATTTTTAGCACCTTAAGACAATTAATCCGTAGCAGTAAAAAATACTGCTACGGACATACATCTTTGCTGAGTTAGATATTACTCAATGATAGTACCAACAACACCAGCACCTACTGTTCTACCACCCTCACGGATAGCGAATCTCTCACCTTCAGCCATTGCTACTGGGTGAATTAAGGTTACGGTCATATCGGTGTTATCACCTGGCATTACCATCTCTACGCCTTCCTGTAGGTCGATAGTACCAGTAATATCAGTTGTTCTGAAGAAGAACTGTGGACGGTAGCCCTTGAAGAATGGAGTGTGACGACCACCTTCATCCTTGTTTAATACGTATACCTGACCTGTGAACTTGGTGTGAGGTGTGATGGTACCTGGATGTGCAAGAACCTGACCACGCTCTACTTCGTCACGCTTGGTACCACGTAATAGGATACCTACGTTATCACCTGCCTGACCCTGATCTAGTAACTTACGGAACATTTCTACGCCTGTTACTGTGGTCTTGGTGGTTGGACGAATACCAACGATTTCAACTTCGTCACCTACCTTTACAATACCACGCTCAACACGGCCGGTTACTACTGTACCACGACCTGAAATTGAGAAGATATCTTCGATTGGTAATAAGAATGGATCATCGATATCACGCTTTGGATCTGGGATGTAGCTATCTAAGGTATCTGCTAACTTATAAATTGCCTCTTCCCACTTTGCCTCGCCGTTTAATGCACCTAATGCTGAACCACGGATGATTGGAGTGTCGTCGCCTGGGAACTGATACTGATTTAACAGATCACGAATATCCATCTCAACTAACTCTAATAACTCTTCGTCGTCTACCATATCGCACTTGTTTAAGAATACGATGATGTATGGTACACCAACCTGACGTGCTAACAGAATGTGCTCACGTGTCTGTGGCATAGGACCGTCTGTTGCTGCTACTACTAGAATTGCACCATCCATCTGTGCAGCACCAGTAATCATGTTCTTTACGTAGTCAGCGTGGCCTGGGCAGTCAACGTGTGCGTAGTGACGCTTCTCGGTATCGTACTCTACGTGAGAGGTGTTAATGGTAATACCACGTGCCTTCTCTTCTGGTGCGTTATCGATCTGGTCGAACTTTCTTGCCTCACCACCGTACTTCTTTGCTAATACGGTTGTGATAGCTGCGGTTAATGTGGTCTTACCGTGGTCAACGTGACCAATGGTACCTACGTTTACGTGAACCTTGCCACGGACAAACTTCTCTTTTGCCATTTTTCAATCCTATGTGAACAGTATGTTGATGCTCACAGCGTTGATGAATCAAAACTGGAGCGGGCAGCGGGAATCGAACCCGTATCTCAAGCTTGGAAGGCTTGGGTAATAACCATTATACGATGCCCGCAATGGAATTTGTAATTTTACCGGAGAAAATATTTGGGAAGTGGTGGAGGGGGAAGGATTCGAACCTTCGAAGGCAGAGCCGGCAGATTTACAGTCTGATCCCTTTGGCCACTCGGGAACCCCTCCATAATTAGCCCGTCTCCGGACCAACTACGTCACTGTCTTGTGACAGCGGGGATAATAATAATAAAACTTAATTGATAATGCAAGAAAAAATTTAATATTTTTTTTAACTTTTTTTTAAATCGCTTATATTAGCCGTTTATACGCAGTCATTTTTTTGGTCTTAACATCACCTTTTCCTTATATCTTTCAAAATTCTACTTTTTCTGGTTGCAATTTTTTTTCTTTTTCGGTTTTTCTAAAAAAATTGTTGTTAAAACTTCAGCTTTTTTACCATCCCTCATCTTTGCATGTTAAAATCAGTATGTTTTTATTTTGGCCTAATTATCATGATAAACGAAGATATCGCTTCTCCTTTTGTAAAGTTTGACCCACAAACTTGGGCTTCTTTTAAGCACTCATCTGAAAAGCTTACCCTCACTGAAGCCGATCTTGACAGATTTCTAGCTTTTAATGATAAATTATCTTTAGACGAAGTAAAAAGCATTTACCTACCGCTATCAAGCCTCCTTAGGATGTATTACATCAGTCGCCACGATCGTTTGGCTGTAATACAAAAGTTCTTAGGCTCGCCTATGGATTCTGTTCCTTTTATCATCTCTATCTCTGGATCAGTATCTGTCGGTAAGACTACTACTGCAAAACTATTAAGTGAACTTATTAAAGACTGGCCATGTAAACCTAAAGTTGCAATGATTACCACTGATGGATTCTTATATCCTAATAAGTATCTTGAAGATCATATGCTCTTAGGTAAGAAAGGTTTCCCTGCATCATATGATGTTAAAAGGCTAATTAACTTCCTATTAGATGTAAAAGAAGGCAAACCAAATCTTAAGGTACCAGTATATTCACACCTAACTTATGACATTGTTCCTAACGAATTTACTGTTGTGGACAGACCTAATGTATTAATTTTAGAAGGTGTAAACGTACTACAGGATGGTACTGAATACCCTGAATACAGAAAGAAAGCTTTTATTTCTGACTATATCGACTATTCCATCTATGTTGATGCTGACGAAAAGCATCTGATGAAATGGTATATAGACAGATTTATCAAGTTGAAAGACAAAGCTTTCTCAGATCCTAATTGCTACTTTAACAAGTATGCTCATTTATCAGATGTCAATGCAGCTAGCATTGCCAAACTTATTTGGGAAGCTGTTAACCATGTAAACTTAATGGAGAACATCTTACCTTGCAGAAACAGAGCAAACTTAATCTTAAAGAAAGGACCTGATCACCATATAGAAGAGATCTATTTGCGTAAATAGCAACATTGATTAGTTTACTTTTAAAGTAAAACTTAACATCTAGATTTTGACTATGGTATAGACAATTTAGGATTATAAATTAGTAGCTCAGGCATCTGAGCTACTAGGGGATTTTGTAAACCTATTACTGTATGTAGGTAATATGACCAGAACGTATAGAAATCACGTTATCTTCAGAAGTTAAGAGTAAAGAGCCATGAGGATCAACACCTGCAGCTCTACCTTCAAAGATGCCCTGTTCATTCTCGACTCTAATGTTTCTTCCTAAAAGTTCATCTCTGGCTTTAAAGGATTCAATGATCATTTTTTTATTATTATCATTGAATTCATGACAAACTTTTTTGATGTTATTGATTAGTTGAACAGCTAAATCATTTCTCTTAAAGCCTTCAGGCTGAGTCTCAAAGATAGAGGTATAGTCCTTGTCAATGTTTGAAAACTCATCAGCATAGACATTAAGTCCTACACCAATAATTGCTTTGATCTTATTTTTATGAGGTACAGTTTCAATCAGAATGCCGCCAAATTTTTTAAGATCTTTATAAATATCATTTGGCCATTTCAAAAGAATATCTTCAAAACCAAAACGCTCTACAGCCTGAGCTACTGCAACACCGATACCTACAGATAAACCTTCTAATTTATTAAAATCATCAAAGATATAGCATAAAGACATGGTAAGTTGTTTGCCAAAAGTAGAGTGCCAACGACCTCCCCGACGACCACGTCCTGCCTCTTGGCATTCAGCAATTACAGTATCACCTGATGCTAGAAATTTTGAGTTTTTTAGCATATAAGTGTTAGTAGAATCGACAGATTCTAAAATTTCAATTCTGCCAGCTCCACTTACTCTTTTGAAAATAGAGCTATCATCTAACAGATCAACTTTGTTAGATAATGACAATGAGTCATCATAATCTTGCAGATTGATACCTAAAGAAGCTAATTTCTCAGACAGCTCTCGCAGCTCTGCATCGGACACATCTAAAGCAGTTTTAATAACTTCTTTTTTCAATGAAAGATCATTAGCAGAGTTTAAAAGTTTGACTAGTTTTAAAAAGCCTACAGAGTGTCCCAAGAAATTTCTCCTTTTGAACCGTATGTTCTTACCTCAGGTTCTAGTTTGATATTAAATTTATTTAAAACTTCAGCCATGATGTATTTTGCTAGGGCAACAACTTCGTGAGGTTTAGCATTACCCCTATTTACAATCACCAAAGACTGTTTTTCCCAAGTACCTACGTTGCCGTGAGTAATACCTTTGCATCCTGCCTTTTCGATTAACCAACCTGCAGCTAGTTTATATAAACCATCACCTGCGTCATATACAGGAATAGACTCATACTTTTGACGTAAAGCATCAACTTCAGACTTATCAACAATAGGATTTTTAAAGAAGCTGCCTGCATTACCAACTAGACTAGGATCTGGTAATTTCTCTTTGCGCAAACCTACTATCTTTTTTCTTAATTCTAGGGCTGTTGTAAAAGACTCTCCTGATAAGCCTTTATAAACTAATTTTGGAGAGAATTTAGAATTTAATTCAAACACAACCTGAGTAATCACTAAAGGTCTGCTTTTATGTGTTTTAAAGTATGATGATCGATAAGCAAATTCACATTCTTCTTTTGAGAATGTTTGTGTAATATGGCGCTGTAAATCATAAGTTACAACTTCTTTAATCACATCGCCAATTTCAACACCATAAGCCCCTACATTCTGAATTGGAGCAGCACCAACAGTTCCTGGGATTGAAGACAGGTTTTCAAGACCAAAGATATTCTGAGAGATAAGACTGTCAATTAGAGAATCAAGGACAATACCAGCTCCAGCTTTAACGATAAATTTATCACCATCTTTTTCAACAGAAAGACTTTTTATCTGATTGATTAAAACAGTGCCATTGTAATCATCAGTAAAAAGCACATCTGAGCCATGCCCTAGTATCAGGACATTATCAGCTTGAACTCTCTTTAAATCTGCAAGACTGCTAATGACTACGCCGTCTTTTGACTGCACAGCCAATCCAAATGTGTTGTAAGGGGTTAAATCAAACATTCTAGTAAATTCTTTCTATCACACCGCCAAGTTTGCCAACTTTAGTTTCGATGTGCTCGTATCCTCTATCCATGTGGTAGATTCTGTCAACTATGGTAGTACCTTCAGCAGCAAGACCTGCAATCACTAATGAAGCTGAAGCTCTTAAATCAGAAGACATCACTTGAGCTCCTTTAAGAGCAGGCACACCTTCACAAATTACGGTATTTCCCTTAATTTCAAGGTGAGCGCCCATACGGATTAACTCAGCAATATGCATAAATCTATTTTCAAAAATAGTCTCAGTTACAGAACTTACACCATCAGCTAGTGCATTTAAAACAGTTATCTGAGCCTGCATGTCAGTAGGGAATCCTGGATGAGGTGCTGTCACTACGTCTACAGGCTTAATCTGACGATTTCTCATATCAGCTGTAATAGAAGTTCCATCTACAGTAATGATTGCATTGGCCTGACGTAATTTCTGCAGTACAGCTTCTAAAGTTGAAGGTAAAGTATTCAGACAAGTCACAATACCATGAGTTGCTATACCTGCAATTAAGTAGGTACCAGCCTCAATTCTATCAGCAACCACACTGTGCTCACAGCCATGTAACTTTTTAACTCCTTCAATTTCGATTCTCTTAGTACCTGCGCCTTTAACTTTAGCGCCCATCTTATTAAGACAATCAGCTAAATCTACAACTTCTGGTTCTAAAGCTGCGTTTTCAATAATAGTTACACCATCAGCTAATGTTGCAGCCATCATTAGGTTCTCAGTACCTGTTACTGAAACTTTATCCATAATGATATTGCCACCATGAAGACGACCTGAGCCTATAGCTGTAGCTTTGATATAACCATCATCAAGCTTAATTTGAGCGCCCATTTCTTGCAGACCTTTAATATGCAGATCTACAGGTCTAGCACCGATGGCACATCCTCCAGGTAAAGATACCTCTGCAGAGCCAGCATAGGCTACAAGAGGACCTAACGCCATGATAGAGGCTCTCATGGTCTTTACTAATTCGTATGAAGCTACATGGTTAGTAACACCATTTTCAATAACTGCTTCTCCTGTATCTTGGTTGTATCCACACTTTTTACCAAGATCTTGAAGTAGTTTGAAACTTGTTTTTACATCAGCCAAGTCAGGTACATTTTTTAAACATACCTTTTCATCGGTCAGAATTGTTGATAATAAAATTGGAAGAGCAGCATTTTTTGCACCAGAAATTTTTACTTCACCGTCTAGTGCCTTTCCGCCTGAAATTTTGAACTTTGCAGTTTTATAACCTGTCACTTTTTCACCCTTATCTCACTTTTAGCGCAATTATTGTACATTAAAAACTGCAAATTTAAGACAACTCTTTTAAGTTTTGATGAGTAAGCAACGGTATTATTAAGAGATGGTCAATTGCCGTAAATGCACCGTAAATCAATTTTGCTTGCCACGATAAGATAAAACTAATAAGCCTGAACTTATTAGCTTTATTTCAATTATGGCTTTACTGACAAGTCATAAGGAGTTTCCTGATAAACGTAATAGTTGATCCAGTTGCAGAACAACAAACTAGCATGACCTCTCCAAGTACACTTTGGAGCTTTGAGAGGATCATTATCAGGAAAATAATTTACAGGGATTTTAGGATTTTTACCTGCATCTGTATCACGAGTAAACTCTTGAAGTAATGTATCTACATCATACTCAGGATGTCCTGATACATAGACCTGACGACCATCATTAGAAACACCCAGATATAGACCAATTTCGTCACTTGAAGCTAATGCCTTAATATCTGTTTTCTTTTTGATGATATCTAATGGAAAATCACAATATCTAGAGATTGGAGCTTGGAAGACGTCATCAAAGCCACGTGTTAATGTGTCAACTTCATCAGATAGCCTGATATTGTAAATACCTGAAAGTTTGTCTTCTCTAAAAATAATATCAATTCCGTAGAAAACTTTTAGAGCAGCAGCAACTCCCCAACAAGAGAATAGAGTTGAGGTTACGTTCTTGCTACTCCAGAGTAAAATCTTTTCTAATTTTTCCCAATAGGTTACATCTTTAAATTCAGTCTGATCTAAAGCAGCACCTGTTACAATCATGCCATCGAATCTATGATCTTTTATATCCTCAAATTCTTTATAAAAGTTATCCATATGAGATTGAGGTGTATTCTTAGAAATATGATCGTCTACCCTTAGTAAAGTGATATTAACCTGTAAAGGAGTATTAGATAGCTTTCTCATATACTGAATTTCAGTGTTTATCTTCTTTGGCATCAAATTTAGAAAGAGTAAATTTAAAGGACGAATGTCCTGATGACAGGATCTTTCCTCTGTCATTACGAAAACTTGTTCTGAATTTAAAACAGCCTTGGCAGGTAAGTCATTAGGTATGTTAATAGGCATAGAACAATCTCCATATAGTTAAATAACCTCAAGGAAGTTCACCTTAAGGGATCTTACCTATTAATATTCAATTTATTGTTATGGTAATTTTTGTTATTTATGTTGGATTAATAGAATACTCTTGATTTTATCACTAATAACAAAATCTACAAAATCGAAGAGCTAATATTTAACCTTACAGCCTGATGATATGAACTTATCTATAGTTATGGTATCAACAGCGTGATAAGTACTTCCTTTTCTTAGGATAAATTCTGACAATCCATAAACATCTCGTGAATTACCCCAATCATAGGTATAACCTAAAGCTGTCCAAGGATAATCTTTACCTGCTTTCATTTGATAAAACCAGCTTTCAAAATTTTTATCAGAAGTTGTTAAAGACAATGTCATTTTATTTATGAAAGGATCTTGCACATAAGCAGGTCTTAATAACTTGTGAGGATCAACTAGAACTAGGCTCAAATGAGAATAATTGGAGTCTATTCTTTCTCCTAAAATTTGGATAATTCGTTTATTAGAACAGTTAACAGTATTAGACAGCTTTGCTTCTAATTCTTTATAGCTTACGAGCCACAAAACATCAATAGAAAGTTCAATATCATGATCGATAGGATAGAACCTTGGAACATTATGAAATGTAGCCATAAGAACCAAGTCTCCAATATAAGTAACTAGATTATCATCCTTATTTAAGGTTACGAGATCATGAATATTAGATTTAGAAAAAAGATGAGTATTACGTACAGCATCAGCGTAAAGTTGTTCATCAGATAATGTCTGAACAGAACATGAATTACAGAGAAGACAAATTCCTATTAGAAAAGAGAAAAGAAACTTGAACATAAATTGATGCTGTAAAAACGAAAAAACCCGAATACAAGTTCGGGTCTTTAAAGATAAGTGGCGGAACGGACGGGGATCGAACCCGCGACCTCCTGCGTGACAGGCAGGCATTCTAACCAGCTGAACTACCGCTCCGCTCAAAGGGAAGCCTGGCAGTGACCTACTCTCACACAAACGTACGTTGCACTACCATCGGCGTGACTGCATTTCACTTCTGTGTTCGGAATGGGAACAGGTGGTACTACAGCACTATGGCCGCCAGGCAAATAGGGTAAACTAGAAGTAAAGCTGAAGTAAAGTCTGTTTTGAGGAAAGAATGTATTAAGTAAATTACAACCATCAGATGCCTTCCGGGGTTGTATGGTCAAGACGTTCAGACAATTAGTACTGGCAAGCTACACACCTCACGGTGCTTCCACATCCAGCCTATCAACGTCGTAGTCTTCAACGGTCTTTATTGACTTAAAGTCAGGGATGACTCATCTTAGGGCCTGCTTCCCGCTTAGATGCTTTCAGCGGTTATCAGTTCCGGGCTTGGCTGCCGGGCCGTGCCATTGGCATGACAACCCGTAAACCAGAGGCTCGTTCACTCCGGTCCTCTCGTACTAGGAGCAATCCCCTTCAATCATCCAACGCCCGCGGTAGATAGGGACCAAACTGTCTCACGACGTTTTGAACCCAGCTCGCGTACCACTTTAAATGGCGAACAGCCATACCCTTGGGACCAACTTCAGCCCCAGGATGTGATGAGCCGACATCGAGGTGCCAAACACCGCCGTCGATATGAACTCTTGGGCGGTATCAGCCTGTTATCCCCAGAGTACCTTTTATCCGTTGAGCGATGGCCCGTCCATATGGAACCACCGGATCACTATGACCTGCTTTCGCACCTGCTCGAGTTGTTGCTCTCGCAGTCAAGCCGGCTTTTGCCATTGCACTGACCTCACGGTTTCCGACCGTGATCAGCCGACCTTCGTGCTCCTCCGTTACTCTTTGGGAGGAGACCGCCCCAGTCAAACTTCCCACCAGACACTGTCCTTAAGGCTGTTACCTTCAAGTTAGAACCTCAAACATATCAGGGCGGTATTTCAAGGTCGACTCCATAAAGACTGGCGTCTCTACTTCAAAGTCTCCCGCCTATCCTGCACAAACAGGTTCAAGGTTCAGTGTCAAGCTGCAGTAAAGGTTCACGGGGTCTTTCCGTCTAGCCGCGGGTACACTGCATCTTCACAGCGATTTCGGTTTCACTGGGTCCCGGGTGGAGACAGCGTGGCCATGGTTACACCATTCGTGCAGGTCGGAACTTGCCCGACAAGGAATTTCGCTACCTTAGGACCGTTATAGTTACGGCCGCCGTTTACCGGGGCTTCACTCAGAGGCTTCGATTGCTCTAACCTCATCATTTAACCTTCCGGCACCGGGCAGGTGTCACACCCTATACTTCCCCTTTCAGGTTTGCAGAGTGCTATGTTTTTGTTAAACAGTCCCAGCCACCATTTATCTGCGGCTGCAGCTCGCTCTAAGAGTAAATCTTATTACAAACCACAGCGTACCTTCTCCCGAAGTTACGGTACAATTTTGCCTAGTTCCTTCACCCGGGTTCTCCCAAGCGCCTTGGTATCTTCTACCCGACCACCTGTGTCGGTTTGGGGTACGGATTGTATATGTCTGGAGCTTAGAGGCTTTTCCTGGAAGTCTGGATAGGGTTACTTCTTAACCGTAGTTAATTCGTCTCGGCTCTCAGATTATCGTAAAAAGTCTTTTAACCCTTCTTACTACCTACTGCCTTTCACCAGCACAACCATCGGCTGGCTAACCTTACCTCCTCCGTCACCTCATCGCAACATATCCAAGTACGGGAATATTAACCCGTTTCCCTTCGACTACGATTTTCATCCTCGCCTTAGGTTCCGACTAACCCTGCCCCGTTTAACGTTGGACAGGAAACCTTGGTCTTCCGGCGAACGAGCATTTAACTCGTTTTATCGTTACTTGCGTCAGCATTCGCACTTGTGATACCTCCAACATACCTTCCAGTACATCTTCTCAGGCTTACACAACGCTCCCCTACCACTTGTACCTAAGTACAAATCCGCAGCTTCGGTGTCTGATTTGAGCCCCGTTACATCTTCCGCGCAGGCCGACTCGACCAGTGAGCTATTACGCTTTC
>OLFZ01000144.1_pt1 | contig 82032 bp, 58 predicted proteins | sample 1604861 | NCBI WGS metagenome assembly OLFZ01 (sample SAMEA3888895, study PRJEB22519) | human gut metagenome | biome: human gut; feature: human-associated habitat; material: faeces | place: Denmark | collected 2011 | reverse complement strand
AAGAAACACAACAAGACTCCGTTCAATGCAATTCAAGCCTTATTTGAGGCTTGATACCCCGCCATGCCCTTTCGCTGAATAGTTACAGCTTTTCCTTTTTTGTATAATCTTTGTTAATAGAACTGCTTTCCGCATACACCTTATACATAACTTTGCTATATTTGTAAAATGTAAAAACCTAATCCATAGCTTATGAAAAAGTCTCTTTTCATAATATTGTGTATGCTGTGCCGCTCATTTATTATTTGTACTGCACAACATACATCAAGCCGTGCCCAGAATGTCAATGACAAGTTGTTTGGAGGAGAATATACTTATATTGAGTTTGTTGCTACCAAACCACATCAATATCCCGTATGTTTCGCAGCTCTTAGCACCAAAGATACAATAAAGATTGACAGATCTAATTTAAAAGCATTCATTAAAAGCATTTACTTCACATGCGTATATACCCCAATAAGTGATATGGCTTACCAAAAGGCTTTTGAACTCGTTTTTGGCAGATCTATGCGAACCTATAATTGTTGTACCTTTTTTCTCTGTGATTTTAACCAAAACTCTAAGCGTCAGGAAAAATCAGTGACTATAAAATTGTTGACAGGTGAAAAAATAACAATAACATATTTACGAATAACAGGAATATTTCTTAGTCTTGACGAGACGTTTAATCCAGAGACCATTATATCTATAGGACCATCAGCAGCCGAATGTGGAGGAGGAAACTTTATAGTTCCGATTTCAATGGTTGATTATTGTCCAGTTAATCAAAACTTCTTGTTAATAGATAGATAATGACATGCATAATCTTGCAACCAGTCCCACGAGTTCAAGTCCATGCTTCATGGAACTTGCACAACCGGACCAGAAAGTACCGATATGCGGAGTCTTCTTACCCTACTTGCTGATGTAGCTCGGATCAATGGCATTTCTTTGTATACTTTACAGAGGAAATACCAGAAAGTGCTATAGATATCATTAAAAATGATGAACAATTATATCGTTCTGTTGGTATTGAGAATTACTTGAAGACGTATTAATTCCGCCAAGAGGTTTATGATACATGATACAATAACTTAAGATGCCTTACGAACGAATATTCAATGACAAGAAAAAAATAGTCTATTGATAGAGTTGTTGGTATAGTGCTCAGTACTGAGATGCAACTTTTATTTAAAGCTAATGGCTGTTATCCCACACTTTTTTACTAATTTTGCAAATTAAAAGAAACATAACACATAACACACAATATGGAATTAGCATCAAAGTATGATCCACAAGCAGTGGAATCGAAATGGTACCAGTACTGGCTGGACAACAAGCTGTTCAGCAGCAAGCCGGACGGACGTCAGCCTTACACAATAGTAATACCCCCGCCAAACGTAACGGGTGTGCTACACATGGGCCACATGCTCAACAATACTATACAGGACATTCTCGTGCGTCGTGCTCGCATGGAGGGCAAGAACGCATGCTGGGTGCCGGGCACCGACCATGCTTCTATCGCCACCGAGGCTAAGGTTGTGAACCGCCTCGCTGAGCAGGGCATCAAGAAGCGCGACCTCACACGCGAGCAGTTCCTCGAGCATGCATGGAACTGGACCAACGAGCACGGTGGCATCATCCTCAAGCAGCTCCGTCGTCTCGGTGCCAGCTGCGACTGGGACCGCACATCGTTCACCATGGACGAGAAGCGTTCGGAGAGCGTGCTCAAGGTATTCGTTGACCTCTACAAGAAGGGACTCATCTATCGCGGACTCCGCATGGTGAACTGGGACCCGAAGGCACAGACCGTGCTCTCTACAGAGGAGGTTATCTATCGCGACGAGAAGAGCCATCTCTTCAACCTGCGCTATTACGTGGCTGACGCCGACACCAACCCCGTCGTACCTACCGGTTGCGAGGGCGAGGTGCTTCATCAGGACGCTGACGGACGCTACTACGCTGTCGTAGCCACAACCCGTCCTGAGACCATCATGGGCGACACTGCTATGTGTATCAACCCGAAGGACCCGAAGAACCAGTGGCTCCGCGGTCATAAGGTAATCGTGCCGCTCGTAGGCCGCGTCATCCCCGTTATCGAGGACCGCTACGTTGACATCGAGTTCGGTACGGGCTGTCTGAAGGTTACTCCTGCGCACGACGTCAACGACTACGCTCTCGGCAAGACTCACAACCTTGAGACCATCGACATCTTCAATCCTGACGGCACCATCTCAGAGGCTGCCGGCATGTACGTAGGCATGGACCGCATGGATGTGCGCAAGCAGATTGTTGAAGACCTGAAGGCTGCCGGCCTGATGGAGAAGATTGAGGACTACGACAACAAGGTGGGCTATTCGGAGCGCAATCAGGACACAGCCGTAGAGCCGCGCCTCTGCAAGCAGTGGTTCCTTTCTATGCAGCACTTCGCTGACATCGCTCTGCCGCCGGTACTCGAGGGCAAGATTAAGTTCCACCCGACAAAATACGTCACCACATACCGTAACTGGCTGGAGAACATCCAGGACTGGTGTATCTCACGTCAGCTCTGGTGGGGACACCGCATCCCAGCTTACTTCCTCCCCACTGCCGAGGGCGAAGAGGAGAAGTTCGTCGTAGCGCTCACAAAGGAAGAGGCTCTTGAGGAGGCTCGCAAGATGGAGGGCTATGAGAACATCACAGCCGATCAGCTCGTTCACGATGAGGACGCTCTCGACACATGGTTCTCTTCATGGCTCTGGCCTATCTCGCTGTTCGACGGCATCAACAATCCAGGCAACGAGGAGATAAAGTACTATTATCCGACAAGCGACCTCGTAACCGGTCCGGACATCATCTTCTTCTGGGTGGCCCGTATGATTATGGCTGGCGAAGAGTATATGAAGGACGTGCCTTTCCGCAATGTTTACTTCACAGGTATCGTTCGCGACAAGTTGGGCCGCAAGATGTCGAAGAGTCTTGGCAATTCGCCCGACCCGATTGCCCTTATCGAGAAGTATGGCGCCGACGGCGTGCGTATGGGTATGATGCTCTCGGCTCCCGCAGGCAACGACATTCTCTTCGACGAGAGCCTCTGCGAGCAGGGACGCAACTTCAACAACAAGATATGGAATGCCTTCCGCCTTGTCAAGGGCTGGCAGGTGGCTGAAGGTGAGCAGCCTGAGGCCAACGCCATCGCAGCAAAGTGGTTTGAGGCTAAGCTGAAGCAGACCAACGAGGAAGTGAACGACCTCTTCTCGAAGTATCGTCTGTCGGAGGCGCTGATGGCTGTATACAAGCTGTTCTGGGACGAGTTCTCAAGCTGGTATCTTGAGATGGTGAAGCCGGCATACGGACAGCCAATCGACGCCACATCATACAATCAGACTCTCGCCTTCTTTGAGAACCTCCTGAAGATGCTCCATCCGTTTATGCCGTTCATCACCGAGGAACTCTGGCAGCACATCTATGACCGCAACAACGGCGAGTCGATCATGCGTGCCGAGCTGAAGCTGGACGCTCCCACAGAGGAGGACAACGCCCTTGCTGCAGCCATTGAGAACGTTAAGCAGATTGTAGCTGGCGTGCGTACGGTACGCAATCAGAAGAACATCCCCAACAAGGACGCACTCACACTGCAGGCTGTAGGAAAGAACGCATACGAGGACTTCGCGGCTGTAATCACAAAGATGGCAAATCTCTCTGCCATCAACGTAGTAGCAGAGAAGGACGCCACAGCTGCCGCCTTCATGGTAGGCACAGACGAGTTTGCAGTACCCCTCGGCGACATGATTGACGTGGAGGCGGAGATTGCAAAGCAGGAGGCACAGCTCAAGCACCTCGAAGGTTTCCTCGCCGGTGTGAAGAAGAAGCTCTCTAACGAGAAGTTCGTGGCACACGCTCCGGAGGCTGTCGTAGCTATGGAGCGCAAGAAGCAGAGCGACTCGGAAGAGAAGATTGCTGCCTTGAAGGAGTCTATCGCGGCTCTGAAGGGAAAGTAAGCAATGGTCTTAAAAGAAGACTAAACTGACATTCAGAATAACAAAAACAATATGGAGGGTGCTGCAGGACGGCGGAAACAACGCAGACCTGTAACACCCTCCATGCTTTTTACAGACTATATGAAAAAACTATTATCAGCCATTCTCATTGCCATAGCTGTCATTACGATGGCATCGTGCGAAAAGGCAGACCACTCCGCCAACCCCAAGCCTCCCGTAACGGCAGAGAAAACCATCTTCGTATTCATGCCATACAGCGGAAATTCAGGAAGTCTCTACTATAACTTCCTCACCAACATCGGGGATATGGAGAGAGCAATAGCGGAAAACGGCGGTCTTGGCAACACACACCTTATCGTATTCATTGCCAAGAACGGCAATGTGGGCAATCTTATCAACATCACTTACAACGGAAAGAGATGCGTGCGCGACACCGTTGCCACATACACATCCCCGACATATCTCACCACAGAGGGACGCACTGCCCTGCTGGGACAGGTGAAGGTGTATGCCCCTGCCAAGACATACGCCATGATTGTGGGATGCCACGGAGAGGGATGGTTGCCGTCTAACGGAAAGAAGAGCGTTGCTACAAGATTCTTCGGAGGAACGTCACCAGAATACCAGATAGAGATACCCGACTTTGCAAAGTCGATAACCAATGCAGGAATGAAGATGCAGTTTATCCTCTTTGACGACTGCTATCTCTCCACCATAGAAGTGGCGTACGACCTGCGCACCGTTACAGACCACGTGATAGCGTCCACATCGGAGGTTATGGCTTTCGGCATGCCTTATCAGAACATCTTCAAGTATCTGATGCAGGCGCAGCCCGACTATAAGAGTGTATGTACAGAATTTCATGATTTCTACTCGAAGTACGACATGCCATACGGTGCAATCGGCGTGACAGACTGCGCCTACCTTGACCAGATGGCAGCTCTTATGAAGAACATCAATGCGCTCCACACCATTGACGACGCCGACATAGACAAGATTCAGGACCTCGACGCAGACCACTTCACCCCCACAGTCTATTACGACTTCGGCGACTACGTGAAGCATCTGTGCGCAGATGACGAGACAAGCCTCACGGAATTCAACACGCTACTCAGTCAGCTCGTGCCCTATAAGGCTTGCACGGAAAAGATTTACTCTTACACTGGAAGAAAAGCCATAGCCGTAAACGCTTTCTCCGGCATGACCACCTCAGACCCGTCAAAGCACGAACGTGTGGTGGAGACAAAGACGCAGACGGCTTGGTGGAAAGCCACACACTGAAACGTGTGAAGTGGAAACAATAAAAACGACAACATAGAAAAAGGTTGACAATCTCTGAACAATTATTATCTTGTTCTGTTAAGATTGTCAACCTTTTTATATTTTGTCGTATTCCGATTTATATTATCGTATTCTAATATCAACTAAATGACATTAACTTCCGGATGAATGTCGATACCGAACTTGGCCTTGACGTCTTCTATGATGCGCTTGTAAAGACAGACAACGTCATTGCCGGTTGCTCCACCCTTATTGACAAGGACAAGAGCCTGACGGTCATGCACTCCGGCACGTCCCAACGAACGTCCCTTCCATCCGCATTGCTCTATCATCCATCCTGCAGGAATCTTAACGCCGGCATCACCCATGTCGTAATGCGGCATCTCGGGATATTGCACTGCCAAACGTTCGTAAACGTCGCGAGCGACAACCGGATTCATAAAGAAGCTGCCTGCATTGCCCGTAACACGCGGGGCTGGCAATTTTGCCTCGCGAATCTTCACGATGGTCTGGCGCAGCTGGCTGGCTGTAGGCATGGCAATGCCCTCTGCCTCAAGCGAGGAACGGATGTTGCCGTAGTCGAGGTCGGGAGTGAATGAGGAAGAAAGACGATAAGTGACGTAGGTGACCAGATAGCGGTTCTTCCATTCGTGCTTGAAACGGCTGTCACGATAAGCATAGCGACATTCCTCGTTGGAGAATTCAACGACGCGTCCTGTGGCTATCTCCACAGCCTCCACCTTATATATAAGGTCCTTCGCCTCCACGCCATAGGCTCCGATGTTCTGCACAGCACTCGCACCAACTTCTCCCGGGATGAGCGACAGATTCTCCGAACCATACCACCCTTTCTCCACGCAATATGCCACAATGTCGTCCCAAGTCTCGCCGGAACCACAACGAAGCATAATGTTGCCGTCAGCCTGTTTTGTGGCTTCGCGTCCCTTTATGGCAGAATGGAGCACGATGCCGGAAAAGTCGCGCGTTAGCAACAGATTGCTGCCCTCGCCTACGATGAGGAGAGGAAGACCAGCTTCACGCACAATGCCAGCAGCAGCCTGCGCCTCTTCAATGTTGGAGAACTCAATAAAGCGGTGGCATCTTGCTTCGATGCCGAAGGTGTTGTGAGCCAAGAGGCTATGATCAAGGAAGTCTTTCATCATCACATTAAAAGTTTCATTAGTTTCCAATGTCCACCCTTACGGCGGAACGTCAGCTCGGTCTCAAGACCGTTGGCAATGCCACGGATAACGAAAATCTTCTGATTGCTCTCCGTATAGCGTTGTCCGTAAATGATATTGTAAATGGTGCCGGATGGCAGTTCAGGCGCGAACGACAGCCACTGCTCAGGCGCAAGTATGCCCGACATGCTGCTGAAGTCGTCGTCAGGATTAGGTCCGGTAAACTCAAGGGGGTCGTTTACGCTTCTCACCTGGAAAGCCGTATCGCTTACGAACTTATGGTAGAAAGAAAGGAAAGAGGCGTTCTTGCTGGCCTTCAGACTCGTCTTGACAATGGACGTCATCTTCCATTCGCCACGGATACGATTGAATACATATCCCTTGACATAACGGCGCGGAAGGTTTATGCGCTCCACTACGACATGATTGATGGTGGTGTCCTTCACGACATTCATCTGCTTCATGTTGTCGAAAAAAAGCGTGTAGAAATCCTGATGCATGAAGAAGTGATCCATCTTCCAGCGTTTCTTGGGCAGAAACGTAGTGTCCTTACCCGCAATGACGGGCAAGGGGAAAACGATTCGCTTCATCTGAAGCTTTCTGTTGGCGGCGAAATTGAAGAAGAAATCGTCGAACAACTCGTCTGCAGCCGATGGCATCGGAGTCTCCGCGATAATCTGGTCGAGAGTGTCTGCAGCCGTCGTGTCAGAAATGGCACTGATGCTGTCGGAGTCAACTGGCTCAGGTTTCTTACCCGAACAACCTACAGAAGAAAAACATACCATGCCGACGAAAACGCCCAGCACAATAAACACAATTACTTTTTTCATACTATATTGTAGGACATTAGCCTACCCCTCAAATTTTGACTGCAAAAGTACAACTTTATTTCGATATAGTTCTTTTTTAAATCAAAAAATATTACCTTTGCATTGTTTTTTAACGAGCCACTGTCGGCGCATACAATTTAAAGACGGTGACACGCATAAAACATACAAGAACATACATTAAAAAATACTTTATTTTTCAAGATATGATTTTAGAAAAGATAGATCAGCTTCTCAAAGAAGTGAGCAATCTCCAGGCAAGCAACGCCGAAGAGATAGAACAGCTCCGACTGAAGTATCTCAGCAAGAAAGGTGAAATCACAGCGCTTATGGCTGACTTCCGTAACGTTGCTGCAGACCAGAAGAAGGCTGTCGGAATAAAGATCAATGAGCTCAAGCAGCTCGCATTGCAGAAAATCAACGAGCTCAAGGAGCAGAACGCAGAGGCAGAGGAGTCGTCTGACGACTTCGACCTTACCTGCTCAGCTTACCCAATACAGCTTGGCACACGCCATCCGCTCACTATCGTAAAGAATCAGATTATCGACATTTTCCAGCGCATGGGCTTCACCCTCGCCGAAGGACCGGAGATTGACGACGACCTTCATGTCTTCACAAAGCTGAACTTCGCCGCTGACCATCCCGCACGCGACATGCAGGATACGTTCTTCATCGAGCAGAGCGGCTTGGATGTCACAAAGAACATTCTCCTTCGCTCACACACCTCCAACGACCAGAGCCGCATCATGGAGCATCAGGAACCGCCCATCCGCGTAATCTGCCCGGGTCGTGTATATCGTAACGAGGCCATCTCGGCACGCGCCCACTGCTTCTTCCATCAGCTCGAAGGTCTGTACGTCGACAAGAACGTATCGTTCACCGACCTAAAGCAGGTGTTGCTGACATTCGCACGCGAGCTTTTCGGTCCGGACACAAATATCCGTCTGCGTCCAAGCTACTTCCCCTTCACAGAGCCAAGCGCCGAGATGGACATCTCATGCCACATCTGCGGCGGCAAGGGCTGCGGCTTCTGCAAGCACACCGGATGGGTGGAGATTCTCGGTTGCGGCATGGTGGACCCGAACGTCCTTGAGGCTTGCGGCATAGACAGCAAGGTATACACAGGCTACGCTTTCGGTCTCGGCATCGAGCGTATCACCAACCTGAAGTATCGTGTGGCTGACCTCCGTATGTTCTCTGAGAACGACACACGCTTCCTCGACGAGTTTGTGTCAGCCGAATAAGACACATCATCTTAAGACAATACATTCATCCTACTTTAGGGTTAAGACAATACATTTAGAAAGCTTTACTGCAAGATTCCAAGGGCAAGACACCCGGCAATCTACAGTAAAGCTTTTTTTATTATTTTTTTTATTAATGATGTGTAGAATGTAATTGTATAGAAAATTTATTACCTTTGCATTGTTATACTATAGAAACGCAATTGTAAAACTAAAAAACGATATAACCCTTCATATGCAACCACTATTCATCGCCGGTCCATGCGTCATCGAATCGCAGGAGCTGCTCAACACCGTCGCCGAAGAAATTGTGCGCATCAATGCCAAGCTCGGCACCGACATCATATTCAAGGCCTCCTTCGATAAGGCCAACCGCACATCCATCCACTCATTCCGCGGTCCGGGACTCGACAAAGGACTGCAGATGCTCGCAGACATCAAGGAGCGCTACGGACTGCGCGTCCTTACGGACATACACGAGAGCTATCAGGCTGAACCTGCCGGCGAGGTGTGTGACGTGCTGCAGATTCCTGCCTTCCTCTGTCGACAAACCGACCTGCTCGTTGCCGCTGCCAAGACAGGAAAGACCGTTAACATCAAGAAAGCACAGTTTCTCAGCGGTATGGACATGCGTTATCCGGTGGAGAAAGCCATGGAAGCCGGAGCAAAGGAGGTGTGGCTCACCGAACGCGGCAACATGTACGGATATAACAACCTCGTGGTGGACTTCAGAAACATCGCAGATATGCTCGACATCACGCCACGCGTGGTGATGGACTGCACACACAGCGTGCAGCGACCGGGAGCCGGCGGAGGCAAGACATCAGGCGACCGCCGCTTCGTGCCGTCAATGGCATTGGCAGCAAAGGCTTTCGGTGCCAACGGCTACTTCTTCGAAGTGCACCCCGACCCTGACCATGCGCTGAGCGACGGACCTAACATGCTCTTCCTCGACAAGCTGGAAGGACTGGTGGAAAAGATTCTTGAATAGAATCTCACTAAATCAGATTCCAAACCGGATTCAAATAAAACGACAAACAATAAAATAATCAACATGAACGATATAGCTTCAGAACGACTAAAGCATGTGAACGAATATGCCGCCCATTGCATAAAAGACGAGGCAGAAGCAATGCTCAATCTCATACCACGACTGGACGAGAACTTCGAGAAAGCAGTGGAACTGATGTTCAACTGCCACGGAAAGGTAATCGTTACGGGCGTTGGAAAAAGCGGACACATCGGAGCCAAGATAGCAGCCACGCTCTCCAGCACGGGCACGCCGTCCTTCTTTATCAATCCTCTTGACGTCTATCACGGCGACCTTGGCGTTATGACCAAGGACGACGTCGTTCTTGCCATCAGCAATTCTGGTCAGACAGACGAGTTGCTGAGATTCATTCCCATGGTGCTGCACATGCAAATCCCCATCATCGGCATGAGCGGCAATCCTGATTCGCTCCTTGCAAAATACAGCACGGCGCATATCAATGTGCGTGTGGAAAAGGAAGCCTGCCCGCTCAACCTCGCCCCGACAAGCAGCACAACGGCTACTCTCGCTATGGGCGACGCCCTTGCGGTGGCGCTGATGAAGGTGCGCGACTTCAAGCCGCGCGACTTTGCACAGTTCCATCCCGGCGGATCACTCGGCAAGCGACTCCTTACAACGGCTGAAGACGTGATGCGCTCTGACGACCTACCCGTACTGACACGCGACATGAATCTCGGCGACGCCATCATTCTCGTCAGCAAAGGAAAGCTCGGACTGGGCGTGGCTATGGAAGACAACCGCGTGGTAGGTCTTATCACGGACGGCGACATCCGACGAGCCATGGAGAAATGGAAAGAGCATTTCTTCGTCAAGCATGTGGAGGACATCATGACAACAACGCCTAAGATGGTGCTCCCGACTACCAAGATCAGCGAGATACAAAAGATAATGAACAAATATAAAATCCACTCTGTCCTTGTCGTGGACGACAAGCAACACTTACTCGGAGTGGTAGACCATTACCGTTGCATGGTATAAAGAAATACGTTGCAAGGTATAAAGAAAGCAAAAGCAAGAATGACATTCAGGACATTAATCGTAACCATTATCGCCAACTTCTGCCTCCTCTCCGCAGCCAACGCCCAGAGAAGCGACTCAACCATCGTAAGACAGCTGCGTGAAGAAGGCATCCGATTCTCTGACAACAACAGCGTGACGCTGCTTATGAGCGGGCAGGAGAAGTTCGACGACATGTTCTGCGCAATAAGACAAGCACGCAGCAGCGTGCACCTCGAATACTTCAATTTCAGAAACGACTCGATAGCCTCACTACTCTTCGATCTGCTTGCAGAGAAAGCGAAGGAAGGCGTGGAAGTGCGTGCCCTCTTCGATGGATTCGGGAACGACTCTAACAACCAGCCGCTTCTCAAGAAGCACATAAAGGCAATACGCAAGCGTGGCATCGAGATTTATGAATTCGACCCCATACGCTTCCCTTGGATTAATCATGTGCTCCATCGCGACCACCGTAAGATTGTGGTAATAGACGGACAGATAGCCTATACGGGAGGTATGAACGTGGCTGACTATTACATCAAGGGAACACCGCAGGTGGGAGAATGGCGAGACATGCACTGCCGTATTGACGGCGACGAGGTGAACACGCTGCAAGCCATCTTCCTCAGAATATGGAACAAAACGGCACGACAAAACGTTCACGGAGCTAAATACTTCCGAGGCATACGCGGAGGCTATTACTTTCACGACCTCAAGCCTGACACCTGCTGCACAGCGGGACACAAGATGGTGGGCATTATCAATCGCGAACCGCGTACATCCAACAAGATCATACGCCAGTTCTACATCAATGCCATCAACGATGCCAAGGACAGCATAAAGCTCGTCAACCCCTACCTCACCCTAACCGGCAAGCTGAAACGCGCTCTTAAGCGTGCCGTAAAGCGCGGCGTAAAGGTGGAGGTGATGGTATCGGCAAAGAGCGACATTCCATTGACGCCCGACTGCGTGTTCTACAACGTACACAAGCTGATGAAGCACGGCGTGGACGTATATATTTACGAACCGGGATTCCATCACACTAAGATAATAATGGTGGACGGACTGTTCTGCACAGTGGGCAGCGCAAACCTCAATTCACGCAGTCTGCGCTTCGACTACGAGGAGAACGCCGTAATAATCGACCCCTGCACAACGGCAGAACTGTCGCACATGTTCGACCACGACAAGACGCGCAGCTTTAAACTTACACCAGAAAAGTGGAAAGAATTCCGCACTGGATGGCAGAAGTTCGTAGGATGGTTCGCCCATTTCCTCGCTCCAGTGCTGTAGTAGAAATCAGCCAAAAGCATAAAAAAGCGGTATAGGAACTCAATAGCAAGATTCCTATACCGCTTTTTTCTTTTATATGTCTAAACAGACAATACAATCGTTATATCTCATTCACATCCACAAGACCGTGCATAACGGCGTATATTGTCAGGGCAGACACGGAATGAATGCCGAGCTTTGCCATCACATTCTTGCGATGCGACACCACTGTAGGAAGACTAAGGTTGAGCCGTTCGGCTATTTCCTTGTTGATGTTTCCCTTCACCACCAGCGCCATCACTTCCATTTCACGCGCCGACAGCGGACACGCCATGCTTCGGTCGTCTGCCGTTGGTGCGTCTTCTTTCAGCACAGACGGAAGATTCTTTCCATGGGCATGGGCGTACTGTTCGAGCATGAGCAGCGAACGGAGCAGCTGCTTCTCTGACTGACTCACGCATATAGTGTGGAACGAACCTACGGACGCGTCTTCATCGGCAAGCGAATTGACGAGGACAATGGTCTTGTGGCGCTGAGCCTGAAAGAAAGCCATATGCGAAAGGACAATACGAACGTCCACAAAGAAATGGAAATAACGCTCGGGATGGTTTGCCTCAAGTTCTGCAAACGACCCGTAAGCGTCTACGGTGATTTTCGGCATCACCGACTCTAATAAATGCGTCAACCCCAACACGGCAAGCGTGTTGGGGTCGATGATTGCTATACTTGGTTTGTGAATTGTCTCACTCATTGCCAAAGTTCATGTTTTCTTACACTCTTATTTCTTCCAGAAACGCGACGTGATATCCGTAAAGTCATCACCAACGGCACGCTTATAGAGGCGTTGGTTGGTGGTGCGCTCCTTGAGGCATCCGAGATGCTCGATGTACGGACCGAGCTTGATGTAGTCGAAGTCACGCTTGCGTATTGACTTCGGGAAAGCCTGACGACCGCTATACCAAGCCACCTTCAGCCCTTCGTGCTCACGATGCAGATACTGCGCCAGCTGGCTGACATACTTCGGGTCAGCGTCGCCACCCATAAAGCAGATGCACGTAATGTCGCCGCCATACTGTCTCATAAACTTATCGAGCACCATCGGTGTAAGCGGTTCGCCGATGTTCTCCCACAGATACTGGCTGTGACAGCCCGGACAGCGGCACGGACATCCCGTGATGTTGATGGACAATGTCACCTCATCCGGGATTTCCTGAAAGACAATTCCTGTATTGAGATAATTAAGCATAATTACTATAATTATAATATTAGGGGTTTCTGACTCTTAGTCCTGCAGCGACTGATTGGCTCCTGCATAAAAACGACGCTTTGCCTCCTGCTGACGAGCCTGCGAGAAGTTGCTTACGCGCTTCAGGTAGCCGATGATACGTGTCATATAGTCGACATTCTCGCTGCCGCAATGCGGACACTTCTTCAGGTAACGCTTGTCGATATGACCACAATCGTTGCAGATGGTGTTGGGAATATTGAACGTGAAGTAGTTGCATCCCTCCTTCGCCGCTACGCGCAGAAGCTGACGATACTGAGCCTTTGAGAGATGTTCCTCAAGGTTCATGTGCAACGCTGAGCCACCTGTAAGGTGCTCGATGTAAGGAGCGCCATGCATCTTAAACTTGTCCACGATGTTCAATGAGTCGTCCTCCACTACATAGAAGTAGCTGTTATAGCAGTCGCGCGGAACGAAATAGCCGTCCTCGCGGTCCCACTTGGCATGCTTCACGCCCACGTTCTCGGCAGGAATCATCTCGCAGTTGAACATCACTTCCTTAGTGCGATACTGCTTGTTGAACTTCTCCACCAGTCCGAGCACCTTCTGCACGAAGTGGAGATAGTCAGGATTGTCACTGATCTTCAAGCCCATAAACTCGGCAGCCTCAACCAGACCGTTCACGCCGATGGTGAGATACTGACGGCTCATATTGATGTATCCGGCATCAAAGAGCGGCAGCATGCCCTGCTTCTGCAGTTCCTTGAGGTTTTCGTTGTAAGCTAACTGCACCTTGTGGCAGAGGTCGATAACCTCTGAAAGATAGTCAGCATAGTCGAGTCCGTTCTTCACGGCGTACTGAATGCAGCGGTTCAGGTTGATGGTGAGCACGCTCTTCGAACCTGTTGAAACGCCACCAGCTCCGAGCGTATAGCTGAAACCGTTGTCCTGAATCTCGTTGCGCAGACGGCAGCAAGAGCTGAGCGAGTCAGCGTTGTCGCTCATGTATGTGAAGAAAGAGTGACCCTCTGAATACATCTCCGCTGTGAAGTCGCCCCACTCCTTGTCTATGACGTCGCCGTCCTTGGTGAGGAGCGCCATTGTCTCCACGGGGAAGGTCAGCACGGTCTTGGTGCGTTCCTTGTTAAACCACTTCATAAAGCGCTTCTGCAACCATGACAGTCCGTTCCAGTCGGGCTTCGATCCGTCGGGGAACATAAAGTCACCAAAGAGACTCTCGAAGTATGGTTTGTCATAATAAGCTACGTTCCAGAACACAGCCTGATAATTGCGTGCGCCGGTAGGCTGGTTGATGGAATAGACAATCTGCTCGAAGCAGTCTGTGATGATCTTGTCAATGGTGCGCTGCTTAACGGAAAGGTCCACCACCTTGTCGGCTTCCTTCCAGTAGTCGATGCCATATTCCTTACCGATGAAGTAATTAAGGTACATCAAGAACTCCGGTGTGGCACACGCACCGCTGAGCATACTTGACACCATGAACACCATATTGACGAAGCCTCCACAGAACGACTTGAGGTTGGTCGGAGCAGTAGAGTTGCCGCCGATAGGACCGGTGCCGTTCATAAGCCACGGATACATCGTTATGGATGCGCAGTAGTTGGCAAGCGATGTCTCGTCGTTCTTATATATGAAGTGGTGGTTGAGCTTGTCGATATACTCTTCTGCCACGTCCTTTCCGAACATTTGCTTGATGCGGTCGACGAGCAGACGGCGGTTCAGACGAATGAAGCTTGCCTTGGGTAATTCTCCGATAAGAGTAGCGATGTTTTTGTGCTCCACGTTTGCATTTGCGTCAAACTTTGAACCAGTGGCAGCATTCGATGCCTTGCAATAATCTGTAAGGAACTTAAGCTTCTCCAACGTCTCGCGATCCTCGTTGTGACGCTGACGATAGAGCATGAAAGACTTAGCTACCTTATAATAACCCTCGCGCATAAGAGCCTCCTCCACCTGGTTCTGAATATCCTCTACGGTGATACCCTCAGAAATGCTTAAGTGACTGAGAATCTTAGAGACTGCATTCAAGTCGACGTCTTCACCGACCGACTGGAATGCCTTAATTATGGCGTTCATTATCTTGTCCAAAGAAAACCTATCGTGAGATCCATCACGCTTGGTAATTATAAAATCTTTCATATCGCTTAGTTTAATATTTTTAGTAAATTCTATTATGTCGCAGTCTTAAAAAGTTACCCCTTTTGGAAAACTTTTTCAATTCGAAGTTTCCAAAAGTTGTCCGTTTTGGAAAACTTTTCGGATAATCATTGCCGCAAAAGTTTCAACTTTCATCTCCTCGAAACGTTTGCAAAGATACTATAAAAAAGTGACTCCTGTACCTATTGGGCATAAAAAAAGCGGAAAAATTTTCCGCCTTAAAACTTGTTAAAAGAATGCCGATTTTATAGCTTCACCGTAGAGATATCCACGAGGTTGTTAACTATTGCGTAAATGGTAAGCCCTGCCGGGCTGTGTATCTGCAACTTACGCGCAATGTTACGTCTGTGAGTGATGACCGTATTGACGGCAATGCACAGATGATCGGCTATTTCCTTGTTGGTCATACCCTGCACAAGCGCCACAATGACGTCCTTTTCGCGCTCGCCGAGAGCCTCCGTTCCTTCCTGATTCTTGCTTATCATATTGGATATCTTGGCTGTCACGTCGCTCTGCTTCGATTTCTGTTCCAGTCGTCTTACAGCAGGAATAAATATGTTGTCCTCCACCTGGGCGTGCAGCGCAAGCCATTCCTCATTATTATATATATCATAAAGAGTGGCTGAGAGCTGATTGTTATGCAGCCCGTCGCTGGGCAGATACTTGATGATGATACTCTTCAGCTCGCGCAGCTTCGTGCTTTCCTGGCTGTGATGCTTCGAGTACATATCAATCTCGAAGCTTCCAGCCACCTTACCTTCGAGCAGCGCCTCCACGTACGGATAGACATTACGCTCCTCATACTTCATGTGCGTAGTGACGGAACGGGCGTATTCGTCATACAGTTTCATTATAAGCTTGGCAAGGCTATCGTTCTCGTCAAGGGCGTCCATAAGCTCGCGGCGTATAAACGGTAGCTGAAATTCTATGTAGTAAGCATGGCTTGCTCTGAGATACTGGAGGAGCGTAGGTACTGACAATTTAGAGACATCCTCAAGATAACTGTTGCCGTTTATGGTGAAATTCACAACCGCAAGGAACGTATATGTGTCCACCTTCTGCTCCTCGCACACCTGCTTTACGGTCTTATCGCCGAAGCCGAGACTTATGCCGAAGCTTCCAAGGCTCTGCAGCAGGTTATAGTTGTCCCTGATAAGAGAAATCATCTTGTCATCGGGCTCGTACATTTTCTGATGCTTCATATTTGAGTTGCTTATACCTAATTGTGACTAATAGCAAAGGACGAAAGCCAAAATTCGCTTACCTTTTGTCACATTAATTATTATTACGGCTGCAAAATAACAAAAAAAACACGAAATCACCAATCACTATATGTAGGTATTTTCCGTGATAATGTGTTTTTAAATGCTTCTCATTACCTAAATATGGTCAAATATCCCAACTTTCGACAATAACGAAAACGCCAAAACAACCATTAAGGAATTTTACCAAAATTTAGGTATTGTCTGCCTTTTCGGATATAAATACCTTTGCAGACGAAATTAAGCACCAAGACAAAATCCTATCAAGGACACTTTGTGTTATTATTTTCATCAAACAGATAAGCAATAATAACAATATCATAAGTACGAAAAAGATGAAGAAATCTACTATTCTTACAATGACATGTGCGGCTCTTGCCCTTTCGCCGCTCGCCATGCAGGCACAGACAGTGGCTGCCGACAGCGTCATGCAGCACTCGAAGGGCAACCGTCTTAGCGTAGGCGGATATGGCGAGGTGGCGCTGAGCCGCAACTTCTACAGCGATTCCGGCAACCGTTACAGCTCAGCCAGCTCACGCAAGAACGACCCGAGCCACGGACGCTTCGACATACCGCATGCCGTTATCTATCTTGGTTACGACTTCGGCAAGGGCTGGACGCTCGGTACGGAGATCGAGTTTGAGCACGGCGGCACTGGTTCTGCCATCGAATACGAGGCAGAGGAGTCCATCGAGTTTGAGCAGGAGCAGGAGCGCGGTGGCGAGGTGGAGCTGGAGCAGTTCTGGATTCAGAAGTCGTTCGGACGTTTCGCCAACATTCGCGCAGGTCATATCGTAGTGCCCGTGGGCTTGACCAACGCCTATCACGAGCCGCTCAATTTCTTCACAGTTTATCGTCCTGAGGGTGAAAACACCATCCTCCCATGCACATGGCACCAGACAGGCGTTTCGTTCTGGGGACTTTCAGGCGACTTCCGTTATGAGTTGCAGATGATTGCCGGCCTGGACGCATGGCAGTTCTCACGCGACGGATGGATAAATCCCGGCACTACGAAGCCGTTCGAGTTTGAGACTGCCAACAAGTACGGCTTCTCAGCCCGCATTGACAACTACACGCTGCCAGGACTCCGCGTCGGACTGAGCGGATATTACGGCCAGTCAATGCACAACGCCGTGCCTCACGATATGGAAAAGGGCAACAACAAGAAGGTGAAAGGCAACGTGTATCTCGGCGCCATCGACTTCACTTACAACGCACACAACTGGGTGGCACGAGGCAACGCCGACTACGGATACGTTAGCGACGCAAAGACCATCAGCGCCATGCGCAAGCCTAACACGCAGTACGTCAAGCCGTATCAGACAAATCAGGCATTCGGTTCGCACGCCATCGCCACAAGCATTGAGGTGGGTTACGACGTGTTCTCGCAGATAGCCAAGCTGCGTGCAGACCGCCAGAAGCTGTATGTCTTCGGCCATTTTGAATACTATAACTCTTATCTCGGAGGCTCGAAGGAATACACCTCCAAGAAGATTTTCGCCGGCGGCATCAACTATTACCCAATGCCACAGATCTGCGTGAAGGCCGAATACAACTATCGCAAGTTCAAGGCACAATATAACGACGAGCCAGCCATCAACATTGGCGTGGCTTATCAGGGACAGTTCCTTTAATAAAGAACAACAAGAACCAATCAAATAATTTAATAGTAACAAAACGATGAAAAAGATTCAGAAATTCGTGATGGCTTTCCTTCTCGGAGCCATGACACTCGGATTCAGTGCATGTAGTGATGACAACGGAGTCGAAGAGAAGTTCGAACTGCCCGAAATAGGACAGGCCACCACAAAGATAAACAGCTCCGACAAGGACATGGAGAAGGTTACTAAGAACTATGTCCAGAACGTAGTGTATCCCACCTATCAGGCTCTTGCCGCCAACGCACGCACTCTCTACAGCGCTTCTCAGACCCTCTATAAGGCTGCAGAGGCTGGCACTATGACACAGAGCCAGATTGACGCAGCATGCGAGGCATTCAAGGACACACGTCGCGAGTGGGAACGCAGCGAGGCTTTCCTCTTCGGTTCGGCTTCTGTCAACGAGCTCGACCCGCATATCGACTCATGGCCTCTCGACCGTGACCAACTGAAGAAAGCTCTTGAAAACCAGGCTCTCATCGCAGGCTTCAAGGGTGACGACCCTGCAAAGTTCGTGTCTGATAACAACTCAAAATTCCAGTCAGTACTTGGTTTCCACGGTATGGAGTTCGTGCTCTTCCGTAATGGCAAGAACCGCACAGCAGAAGCTCTCAAGGCTAATGACACTGACGAGGGCATGACATCCGTAAAGGGCATCGACGAGCTGGCATTCCTCCAGGCTGTAGCCGCTGACGTGAAGAACATAACTGCTCTCCTTGAGTTTACATGGATGGGTAGTGCAGCAAGCAACGAGACAAAGAGCGTACTCAGCAACGCAAGCTACGTGTTCACTTCGCTCCGCTATAACGGACTCGCAGCCAACGGCACAATGTGCTACGGACAGTATCTGCTCTCTCCGTCTGCCACAACCGGCTATCACTCTTGGCAGGGCACTATGAATCAGATATTCATCGGCGGCTGCGACAATATCTGCGCTGAGGTTGCCGACCAGAAGCTGGGTCAGGCTTACCGTGTTGCCACTGGCAATGCCGGCGTAACAGAGGATGGCGAAAGAGAGTCAATTGACTATATCGAGTCGCCCTACAGCCACCGTTCGTTCATCGACTATCAGGACAACATCTACTCTATCAAGAACACGCTCTACGGCACTCGTGACGTGAACGCCACATCACCTGCCGAGAACTCAATGATGAACCTTCTCAAGAAGATGAACTATTCTGGTCTGAACGATCTGTCTGCCGCTCTCAACAACGCCATCCAGACTCTCGAGACTGCCAAGAACAGCGGCAAGTCGTTCGTGGAGGAGCCGGGTGCACAGCGCGTGAAGGACTGCATCGACGCTGTATCTAATCTTAGCGAAGAGCTCAACAAGGCTGCCACTTGGATTAATCTGCAGGACGCTATCTAAAAGAATGTGATATAAACAAAATACATTATGAATAAGAGAATCTATCTTTTCGGATCTTTGGCTATGTGTCTGTCTATGTCGTTGCTGTCATGTTCTGACGACGACCCGACACCAGGCGGCAACGGTGCCGATCCTATTGAGGCTGATGCCAAGTACGTAGGTCAGGCTGTCGGTAATTTCGACAAGTCGGAATGGTATCCTGGTGGCGAACTGGGAACTACAGATAACGTGGCTTCCGGCTGCTACGAGGACGAGACTCCAGCCGTGGAGCAGCAGGGACTGCTTGATGACTTCAACGCTGGAGAGAAATTCTTCGAGCGCCAGTTTACGTCAGCAGCGTCTGGCTTCGGCGGTTTAGGTCCGGCTTCCATTCGTCGTTCATGTCTGGACTGCCATCCCAACTACGGTCATGGCCGTCGTATGGACTCGTACGTTACTCAGTATGGTAACGGCAATGGTTATCTGCTCGCCGTATATCATCCTGCCGACGGTGCCAACAGCAACGACGGTGGTTACGTAGCAGAGTTGACCGGCATGCCGCAGACTCAGGCTACGGAGCCTTTCAAGGCACCTATTGACGAGAGCCAGATAAAGATGCAGTGGCACCACGTCACAGCCATGGAGAGCGGACTGCCGATGAAGTTCCCTGACGGCGAATCGTATGACCTCATCTATCCTGAGATTTCCATACCGCGTTCTGCCTTCCGCACAACTCCGAATCCTTACGACACTGGCAACAAGGCTGTGGCTGTTCGTGTGGAGTCAACCATCGGCGTGATGGGTACGGGCTTGCTTGACGCCATAACTGAGGACGACCTCAAGGCTCAGTATGCCTCAACCGCCAACTACTACAAGAACGTAGCCAAGGTGGCTAACGTCAGCGAATATGTCAATCCTAACTTCTGGGATGCCGATGCCAACGATTTCGCCACCGGCGCATGGTATACAGCCACCATCGGAGCAGGCAAGACTGCTGACGGAGGTGAGGGAAAGAAGATGGTGAAGCGCTTCACTTACGCTCTGACTCGCGCCACCCTTCAGGACGGACCTGGTGCCAACGCCATCTGGAACATCACCAACGTAACACGTCCGGACCGTCCGAAGCTCTACACTACTACGGCTTGGGCTGACGCTATGGCTGCCGACAAGGAAGTGATAGAGAAAATCAAGAAGGATCCAACATCGCCTTTCTGGGCAGACACCGACGATGCCATCAGCGACAAGGTGAAGAACCTGCTCTCGCCTGGCACCAATCAGTTTGACAACCAGTGGCATAACTTCTCACCGGAGATGTCGGCTAACAAGTTCTATGAGTTTATGGTATGGCATCGCGGACTTGCCATTCCTCGCGCTCGTAACCTCAACGACGCTCGTGTGCAGAGAGGCAAGGAACTGTTCACTCAGATGGGTTGTGCCGCCTGCCACCGTCCGTCATGGAAAACTGGCGATGACAACTACTGGACACCTAACATGATTGCCGACAAGAAGCTGCCGCGCTATAAGCATCAGACCATCTATCCTTACTCGGACATGATGCAGCACAAGCTCTACATGATTAACGACATCCACGGATCATGGTGTCGCACCACTCCGCTTTGGGGACGTGGACTGGCAGAGGTCAACGGTTCTGGTGTGGAGCGCTTGCACGACTGCCGCGCACGCAACGAGGTGGAAGCCATCATGTGGCACGCCTACGACAAGCGCAGCCACGCTTACTCATCAGCCAAGAAGTTCTATAACCTTCCGAAAGCAGACCGTGACGCAGTGGTAATGTTCCTCCGCTCCATCTAAGACAACCGATAACAATACGGACTATACGCAAAAAGGGCAAGACAGTTTTTATAGCTGTCTTGCCCTTTTGCTTTATTTCATAAAACCGCCTTAAAAGGCGTTGTTTTCGTATTACTTTAAACAAGCAATGCAAATCTCCTTGTTTACTTGTCAACTCGTTAACTGACAGCATGTCATAGACATGCGAAACTTGAGTTACTTATATTTCTCTTGATATTCGTCACCGCGCTTGTCGCCCAGTTCGCTTGCCTTACGGAAGCACTCCATGCCTTCGTCCTTCTTCTTCAAATTGACGAGAGCCACACCCTTTATTATAAGGGCATCGGTATTTTCAGGTGAAAGACTGAGACAGAGGTCGCTTGACTTCACTGCATCCTCAAGCATGTTCACTCTAAGCTGAAGCGAAGCCATCTCTGCAAGGTAGAACGGAGTGTTCTGACCACCGATGTAGGCAGCGTGGGCGATGTCGTTAAGAGCCTGCTGATACTGTCGAACCTTAACCTCACACTGGTAGCGGGCGAAATAGAACTCAGCGTTGGCACGTCCGTACATCAACGTGTCATAGACATTATAGTCGGCGATGGCTTTCTTATACTGACCGAGTTCGGCATTCATCTGACCACGTGCAAGCACGTACGGCGCTGCTGTTGCATCGAGAGGATGATTGCAAGCTGCCACGGCACTGTCCAACAATACCACCACTTCGTCCTTTGAAGCTCCAAGCTGGGTCTTGCATTGAGCAGCCTCAAAGTATACCTCGCCGGTGCGCATCGTTGTGGAAGCAAGCTCCTTAAACATATCGTATGCCTTGTCATACTCGCCCTTCGAGAAGAGTATCTGTGCTGTACGATGACGATAACCGGGCTGAGGATCCATAGAGTAAGCCTTCTCCGACTCCTCAAGCGCCTTGTCAAGAGTCCATGCCGTGAAGAGTGTGTCGGCAGAATAGAGCATCTTCTGATACATTACGCGCGAGTACTCGGCATGTGCCTCAGCCTTGTTGGTGGCTTGGCGCAGAGCTGTCTTCATGTCAGCGTCAGCTCCAGCGTAATCGCCGCGTCCCACCTTGTTCATCGCACGTGTGGCATAACCGTCCACTTCATGCGGAAACGCCTCCAGATAGTCGTTAACATAACCCTCGTACTTGGCTGAATCGCGCATCTCTGCTGCAAGCATCAACATCAGAAGGGCGTCCTTATGATCTGCGGGCAACTGAAGACGAAGACCCGTCTTGGCAAACATTACGTTGCTGACCGCCATCGGATTGGAGGTCAACTGGGCAGCAAAGCGTGCATCAACAGCATTTGAGCCAAGCGAAGACGACGATGCCTGATAGAGTCCCACCACCTGGCCGGCAGCGTTTACGAACGGACAGCCAGACACACCGGTCTTAGGGTTGTATGCAAACACATAATAAGCATACTTGTCCATGAATGTTTCCTCACGCTCCACTTCAAACTCATCGGCAATGGTCTTCTTTGCTTCGCTGCGCACAAGCCAAGCCTTTGTGTCTTTCTGCAACGGTGATGTGGCAAGAACAGCGGGTTGAACCTTATTAGCGCCAACCTTGAAGCGACATACATCATAAAGTTCGTTTGCACCGATGAGTTTTGTCACGGGATATGTCTTGCCGTTAATGTCGGTCACTTCCGCACGCGCTGCATTGGCAAGGGCGCTCCAAGCTCCGACAGCCTCTCCGTCCGCTGACGTAAAGACGCCGTATGACGTAGCCACAACGCCACCATTGGCGTTATAGGCTGTAAGAAGAAATGCGGAACGGCTGGAGTTCTTCACAGCCGAGGGTTGTGCCACCACAGCTGTGAAAGCCGTGACAGCAAAGAAAAATGTAGTTAGTATTGTTCTGATCTTCATCTGTTTCTTTATATACATTAATATATAGATACATTATAAATATGTGCTGCTATGCTTCAAGCAGCGAACGGGCATTGTCGATGGCAGCCTGCGATACGTCGCTGCCGCTCAACATCTGCGCTATCTCAGCCACACGCTGCTCGTGTGTAAGGTGAGTCATCGTCGACACCGTGCCTTCTGCCGTCTCGGCTTTCGCCACCTTATAGTGGTTGGTTCCGGCTGCTGCAATCTGAGGCAAGTGGGTTATGCAGATCACCTGTCTGTGGGCATCGCCCATATCGCGCATAATGTGCGCCATCTGCTCCGCCACTCGTCCGCTGACACCCGTATCAATCTCGTCGAAGATGATGGTTGGCAATCCGATGGCTTTCGATATCATAGCCTTCAGCGACAGCATCACACGGGCAATCTCGCCTCCCGATGCCACCTGCGACACAGGACTCATCTCTGTGCTGGAGTTGGCACTGAAGAGGAACACCACCTTGTCAATACCCGTTGCCGACAGTTCGCCTGCTGATATGTCCACCTTGAAGCGAACCTTCGGGATGCCGAGCGGCACAAGAAGCTTCGATATGTCGTCCTCCACAAGCGCTGCCGCCTTACGACGCAGCGACGTGAGGACATCAGCTTTCTTATGACAGACCTCACGCAGAGCCTCCACACGCTCCTCAAGAGCGTGCAGTTCCTCGTCACCATTGTCTATGTTAGAGAGCAAAGCGTCAATGTCAGCAAGCTTTTCGAGCAGCTGGCTGTTATTCGACACATGATATTTCTGCTGCAATGAATAGATGGTGTCCAGACGCGACGTCACTTCGTCCATCAAAGCGGGGTCGAACTCCACGTCGTCCATTCTTGCAGCCACGTCCTGCGAAATGTCCTTCATCTCAATGAAGCAGTTGTCAAGACGTTCCGCCAGGCTGCGTGCTTCGGGGAAAACATCCTCTATGCCGTGCAGTTGCGACGCTATTTGGCGTGTCTGACTTACTACGCCACCCTCGTCGCCAGACAGACAAGCGTCCGTCTCATGCAGCACACGCTTTATGTCTTCGGCGTGACTCATAGTCTCCGCCCTTTGCTCCAGCTCCTCCTGCTCGTCAGGCAGCAGCTGTGCCTCGGACAGTTCCTTCTGCTGGAAGCGCAGAAAATCCTCGTTATCACGGTTGCGGCTAATCTGTTCACGAAGCTCGTCGAGCTGTCGTATGGCAGCACGATATTCATCATACGAAGCCTTATAGTCAGCCACTTGAGCCTTATCGCGTGCCATGATGTCCACAACATTAAGCTGGAAGTCCTCCTTACTGAGGAGAAGATTCTGGTGCTGGCTGTGCACATCGATGAGTTGTTCGCCAAGCTCGCGCATCGTGGCAAGCGTAACGGGAGTGTCATTGACGAACGCCCTACTCTTTCCGCTTGCGTTAATCTCACGGCGCAGAAGACACTCTTGCGGGTCGTAGTCGAGGTCGTTGTCCATAAAGAAATCCTTCAGCACATCGGAGTGATAGACACTCAGGTCGAAGGTGGCTTCAATGACACACTTGTCGCATCCTCGCTTCACCTGTCTGACGTCAGCCCTGTTGCCGAGCAAGAGGCCGATGGCACCGATGATGATGCTCTTTCCTGCTCCTGTCTCTCCGGTAATAACGGAGAAACCGGGATAGAACTGCATGGTCAGATGACCAATGAGCGTAAAGTTTCTTATGTCAAGTATCTTTAGCATAGTGTAAAAATCCGTATTATTCCTTTATTTTCTCCCAAGCAGAATTCTGGCTTGCGTTGATGGCAAAGAGCAGGTCGTAGACGGTCTGCTTCTCCTTCTGCGTGCCTTTGCCCTTATAAATATTGGCAAGTTCGTCACGCTTATAGTCAGTCCATATCTGCGGGAGCAGACTCAGCGGTCTGTCCTCATGACTCTTTTTCAGCCCTGTCTCAAGAGCAGTGGTGATGTTGGCACGTCCGCGCTCAGCATTAGTGACCATCTCGTCCAGTCCGTTACGATAATAGTCGTACTGTAATTGGCGGAACGGCTTCATCGCTCCGTCGAGGTAATCGTTGATGATGGCGAAGCGGTTGCGACTGTTGTCGAACGCTTTCCATCCCGGGAAACCAAGGTTCTGGGCGTTATTGGCAAGATTCATGCAGCGCTGCAACACATCCTCTCCTCCCATCGGCGCAAACGAATCGAGGTCCATACCTATAATAAGGTAGGCGTAATACGCAAAAAGAGCGGTCAGCTGGTTGTCCACCTGTTCTTCATTGAACTGTATCTGATCGAACTGTGCGTACTCGAAGTTGAAGTCGTTGTCGGTGTTGTTGTATAACGTCGTCGTGTAAGAGGCGTTATATACGGGACGCGTGGCCTGTATGACAGCCTTGCACGTAAATGTGTTGGTGGAGTTGTCATACTTGGTCACGGTGATATTGAAGTTGCAGTTTATGCGTTCGTTGCGTTGAAACTGCAGATTGGTCCACTGCCGCTCGTTGACGAACTGCGTCAGTGTCTGCGTCAGCTCGTCAAAGATGCTTGCGTCTGTGCCCTGCACCTGATTGTGATTGATGGTCACCTTGGCGTTAAGCTCCTGGGCATGGGCTGTCATACCCGCACCACCCAGCAACAGTGACAGCGCCACAACGGACGTTCTCAAAAATCTTGCTGTCATAACTCTATGTTTGTTGGCGTGTTCTTAGCTTTGTCCCTGCTTTGTCAGCACCACCTTCTCCAGGTAGTCCACAATGTCGGAGGCTGTATCCGCCTTTGATTTCTTCTCGTAAGATGTTTTTCCGTCCCTCGACACAATCTCTATCTGATTCTGGTCTGTACGGAAGCACGTTCCCTCATTGCGCAGACTGTTGAGCACCACGAAGTCAGCGTTCTTCTTTTCCAGCTTTCGCATTGCGTTGGCTTCCTCGTCGTTGGTCTCAAGAGCGAATGCCACGAGTGTCTGACCGGCTTTCTTCGACGCTCCGAGTGCGGCGGCAATGTCGTGCGTGGGGCATAGCGTGATGACCATATCGTCCTTGCCGCGCTTTATCTTGCGGTCTGCCACAAGGGCAGGACGGAAGTCTGCCACGGCTGCGGCGAGTATGGCTACGTCAGCATCGGCAAACTCCGATGTGGTTGCATCATACATATCCTGACAGCTCTCCACGTCCAAACGGCGAATGCCACTTGAGCATGTGAGGCTTACCGGACCTGCAACCAACGTCACATCGGCACCTCTTCTGAGACATTCCTCGGCGATGGCAAATCCCATCTTGCCGCTCGAATAGTTGCCGATGAAGCGCACGGGGTCAATCTTCTCGTACGTAGGACCTGCCGTTATCACCACCTTCTTACCGGCGATGGGCGACGGCTGGCTGTTCTCGCTGAAGAATTGGTCCAGACGGTCAGCTATAACTTCGGGTTCTTCCATACGTCCCTTTCCCTCCAGACCGCTGGCAAGGAATCCGCTCTCCGGTTCGATGATATGATTGCCGTAAGAAAGGAGCGTCTTCATGTTTGCCTGTGTAGACGGATGACGATACATATCGAGGTCCATAGCCGGGGCAATGAACACGGGAGCCTTCATAGAGAGATATGTGGTGATGAGCATATTGTCGGCAATGCCGTGCGCCATCTTTCCGAGCGTGCTTGCCGTACAAGGCGCCACCACCATGGCGTCAGCCCACAAACCGAGGTCGACGTGTGAGTTCCACGTGCCGTCACGCTGCGAGAAAAACTCGCTGATGACTGGCTTGTGGGTCAGGGCGGAGAGTGTGATTGGCGTTATAAACTCCTTGCCAGCCGGTGTGATGACCACCTGCACCTCCGCTCCGCGCTTTATGAGCTGACGTATGAGGAGGCAAGCCTTGTAAGCGGCAATGGAGCCTGTAATGCCAAGCACAATTTTCTTTCCTTTTAACATACTGTTATTATGTTATTGTCTTTTAGTCTTTTGTTTTTACTTATTGAATCCCTTCAGACGGATGCGTGTGAGCACCTGCTTGGTATTGAAGGTGAAGTCGCCTGCCATCATCCAGCTGTAATAGCCGGGATCGGTGCGCAGCACGTCAGCAACTGAGCGTCCGCGATACTTGCCGAAATTGAACGCCTCGAAGCGGCGCTCCTTTCCGTCAGCGTCAAGCAGGGGCTTTCCGTCGGCACCAAGCAGCGGTCGCCATACGATGCGTCCAGCAAAGTCAACATTGTCGTTCTGCTTGGAGAAGTCGGCAAGGAAGTCCATGTCGTTCTCCAGCACGCGGTCAGGCTCGTCCTGTACGCCGGGTGCATACATGTCGAGCTCACCCATCAGCACACGGTATGTGGCTTCGGTGTCCTCGTCAGCACGGTGAGCTGTGAAGTCGTCCTCCATCTTGCGTCCGCAGAAGAACTTGTATGCGGCAGCCAAATTGCGGCGCTCCATCTTGTGGAAGATGGTCTGAGCGTCAATAAGTCGGCACTTCGAGAAGTCGAAGTTGATGCCGGCACGCAGAAATTCCTCTGCGAGCATCGGCACGTCAAAGTGGTTTGAGTTGTATCCGGCAAAATCGCAGCCCGTCATTACCTCGTTGAGCTGCGGAGCCAGTTCCTTGAACGACTTGGCGTCCTTAACATCGTCGTCAGAGATGCCGGTAAGCTCGGTCACTTCCTTAGGGATGGGTTGACCGGGATTGACGAGGAGATTACCACGAATCTCCTCCCCTTCCGGCATTACCTTAATATACGAGATCTGGATGATACGGTCACGAACAAGGTCGAGACCCGTTGTCTCAAGATCGAAAACTATAAGGGGGCGTGTAAGATTCAGTTTCATTATGATGTAACTCCTAATTCCTAATTATCTTTATTAGTCGTTGAGCAGCATTGGCATGATGAGCATGAGGATGTCCTGACCCTCGGGCTGAACAGCCGGCTCAAGGATGCCTGCACGACTCGGGTCGGCGAGCTTGATGATAACCTCGTCGCTGATAAGATTGTTGAGCATGTCGTAGATGGTGGAACCGTTGAAACCGATGTCCATCTTCACGCCAGTATATTCGCAGGTGAGCGTTTCCTTAGCACTTGTAGCGAAATCCACGTCCTCAGCCGAAACGAGGAGTGAGCCTTCCTCCACGTGGAAGCGCACGAGCGAGCTGCTCTCGCTTGCGAAAGGCAGCACGCGCTTGATGGCTCCGAGGAGCGACTTGCGGTCGATGGTGGCGCAGTTGGTGTTGACGGTCGGGATGACGGAGTTGTAGTTGGGGTAACGTCCCTCGATAAGGCGGCAGTAGAGCTTGCCACCGGGGAATTCCACCTCAGCGCTGTTGTCGCAATAGCTTATCACGGTGTCGTCATCGGTCTTGGCGAGCACCTGCTTGAGAAGAGTTGCCGGCTTCTGGGGAAGGATGAATGAAGAGGGGGTGTCGGCGCTTAATGTAAGCACGCGGTTGCGGACGAGCTTGCGACCGTCAGTAGCGACAATCGTGAGGTTGTCAGCATTGTAGTCGAAGTAGACGCCATTCATTACGGGATGCAGATCGTCCGATGCCACAGCGAAGAGCGAGCGAGAAAGATCCTCAGCGAAGAGCTGTGAGGGAATCTGAAGCTCAGCCATCTCCTTGCCAGACTCAACAATCATGGGATAATCCTCGGCGCTTACGGCAGTAAGATTGAACGTACCGTTCTGATAGTCAATCTCCACTGTATATGCGCTCTCGTCAATAGAGAAACGAAGGGGCTGCTCTGCCAGCTCCTTAACGGCATTGAGCACCTTGAGGTTAGGGATGGCAAAACGTCCGTCGCCTGAACATTCGTCCAGCTCCACAGTCATCTGCATGACATTCTCGCTGTCACTGGCTGTTATGGTGAGCATACCGTCTGCCACTTCAAAAAGGAAGCATTCCAGAATGCTTATAGTGTTCTTGTTGCTGATAACTCTCTGAAGAGTCTGCAAGCGCGATGTAAGCGCTCCACTTGAAACTGTAAATTGCATTGTTATTGGGTTTTTACGTTGTTATTATTTTGGTACAAAAATAGCAAAAAAAGTTCGAGTAAGAGAAAAACTCATCTAAAAGTTTCTTATTTCACGACAATTTTATTAATTTCGCAAATGGTTTGGTTTTGAGAACGAAAATCAAACAACAAAGCCAGTAAAAATACAAATAACATATAAATCAACAATAAAAACATGGAATTACAAGGTAAAGTTATAGCCGTTCTGCCTGAAAGAAGCGGAGTGTCTCAGCGTGGTGAGTGGAAGTCGCAGGACTATGTCATTGAGACCCACGATGCTTATCCCCGCAAGATGGTCTTCGGCGTATTCGGTGCAGACCGCATCAGCCGTTTCAATATCCAGATCGGTCAGGAAGTGACCGTATCTTTCGACATTGACGCACACGAGTATCAGGGTCGCTGGTTCAACAACATCCGCGCCTTCGACGTACGTCAGGTTGATCCGGCAGCCGTAGGCATGCAGCCCGGCGTAGTGCCTGGTGCAGCATTCGGCGCAGCTCCCGCAGCCGCTCCCGCTCAGCCTGCTGCTCCTGCGCAGCCCGCAGCTCCCGTAGCTGAGGACAAGGTAGACGACCTGCCGTTCTAAGCGGACAGCGCACGGCGTCTGAATAAGGCATAAGAGCCACAAAGTATGGCAAAACAATAATAGCTGTGTTTTAGGGAACAGACCCCTAAAGCACAGCTATTTCCTTTTATCTTTCATAATAATATTCTTTTAGTTGGTGTGAATATTTATACAGCATTTCTAAACCACCATTCCCTTACAGCTTTATTAAAACGAGCGTTAAGCCTGGAATATTTCGTATCCACCCAAGACCGTCGTCTGCCGATACGCTCGGCAACCTCCACCGGTGCCGTGTTTTCAATGAAGCGTAATGTCCATACAAGGCGCTCTTCTTCTGTCCAATTCAGCATCTTGGGGAAAGAGTAAAGAAAGTCCTTAACCTTTTCGTGCAACTCCTCATTGTCCAAGCCAACTCCCAATACGTCTGCCAGCGGATTAGCATTGCTGTTATCTTCCTGCCACGAATAGATATCCTTGACAAAATCCTCCGACACCTCTTCACGACGAACACACTTGTCGCGCAGTACAAGATCTTCATACACGCTATTACTACGTATAAGTCGGTCTTTAAAGTCGGCTTCAGCTCTCTTCTGAAGTCTGTGCAAATCTTCTGCATCTACACCATACTCCACCTCCATCGCCTCCTTTGTCTTGCGCTTCACCAATATGTCAGAAAGGAGCTTCTTATGAAAACCGTCCGGCATAGTATCAGCTAAGACACACTCCCATGTCTCCGGTAAAACCGACATCCCAAGCATACGGGTATTGCCTGCCGTGCGCTCACTCTTGACCTTGATTATATTCATGTCTTTGAGGTATCTGATTAATTCGTGTCGGGCAATCTCTTCAAGCCAACAAAAGAAGCTGCTCTTGCATGAATAGCTATCCAAAACACTCCATGTGCCTCCGTTCCAAAGGAATGCATAGAGGATGTTGCCAAACTCATCTGAAGAGACATCCACTTTATAAGTTTGCTTGATGAAGGACAGAATCTTCGATCTGATTCGGCTTATATTACAGCCTGTTCTATCATCGTCATAGAAGAAATCATTCGCAAACGACTCGTCGCCGGATTTCAGGCGGTCGATTATCATTTTTGATTCTTCCCTGTTTGCCTCCAGCCATACGACGTCGCGTATCACAGAGTCCCAATGACACAACCGCTTGCTTTCAGTTGCAAAGTCATCGTCTTCTTTCTGAAACCTATCCATAACCTTCTGAACAAGTTCTTCGTCACTTGCAGAAATTTTCTTATTCCTGATGACAATCTCCAAACGAGCATGCTTTACCGATTTAAGGATAGCAGCCTTTTGTTTACCAAATTTTGCTTCCATAATGTGCAACAATCTTTTTAAACGTTCATACAAAATCAAACAAGCCTGTTCTTAAATTTATTTTTTTGATATCTGGCTACAAAATTAGTAATTAAAGAACCACCAACGGTTATTTATACAATTTTATTAATGCAAATATCTATCATTTTTTAATAGCGTTCTTCCAAGTCGCTGATTACAAGCACTTTCGTTGCTTTTATTGTTTTTAAGTGTTTTTGAAAAATTCTCCAGATTAAAAATAGCACAAAAAACGCCTCCAACTCGACAAAGCTGAAGACGTTTTCACATTATTATATAAGTTTCCGAAGACAATATTTGCATTCCTGATGCTCAATACTATGAGTTGAGCGCACAACAAAATCTTTGGTGCGAAATTCTTGAGTTTTGAGCGTTTTGTGCTATATTACTAATACACAGCCTGTTATGCGATTTGTTGGAAAAGAACGAAAACAAAAGGGTTGTCAAAGTGGCACTTTTATGGTGTCATAGCGCCGCTTTGACCTCCTAAAACCTCAACTATTGCCTTGTAATAGCGCCGCTTTGACACTGTAAAAGCGGCGCTATGAGGGCACTTTGTGTTTTTTGATAGTTGGCAAGGGTGGATTTTATGCTGGAAAAACCATAAAAACAGCTTTTTGATTCTCTAGAATTGATTTTTATTTTGTAACAGCTTTTTACCATTTGTACGATATTTGCATGGTGGACATGAAGCCATGTTTTTTGATAAAAAGATATGTGCAGATGGCTACTTCTATAGGGGTGCTGAACAGTTACAAGTCTTCTTATTTATCAGGCTTTCAACCCATTCCACCAATTCATAAGTGTCTTTGCCTTTCTTTATATACACCTGCATATCCATACCTATAGAAAACTCTGCGGTTTTACTATTTCGTATAGGCACATACAATGCCCAGTTAGGATTGTTAGGCATGATTTTTTTTATTTCTTTACTTATTCTGCCTTTCTCATTATACATGTTATAATTGAATTTATTAGAACAGGAAATACTGCCCGAGATGGCATCAAATATTTCTTTATGCATCTGCCATTCCTTTGAGCCCTCGTACTCCTTGCTACCTTTCAGCAAAGGCTTTCCAGTCTTGCACAAATAAAGAATGAGAATATAGTACGGCACCAAACCTTTTGTCAATTTAGCCTCTGTCAGATCCCCAAACCTCAAGATGCATTCATGTCTGCCTTGACAAGGCACCTTTATCAGCACTTTGTCAAATTCCTGATCGAGTGCAAAATAGAAGTCAACCAGTGTACGCTGGAAGCTTCTTATATTAAACTTTACATTCGTATCAAAGCTGTCGTCAACATGAATACGACTAACTAAGCCGCGGTACTTACGCATAAAGTCCTGGATGGTGTCTTGTATTCTGCACCCGTCTTTTATAGGCAACTGCAAAAGATTGAATACGGTACGGCGCGTGTTGTCTTTTGACGATACCACTGTCGACTCGTTAATCTTAAACAGCAATGACGGCGGGAACGTCTTCATCTTGGCTCCTTCTTGCATTATCTGGCATCCAAACACAGACAGGCTGTCGCCAGTCAACCTTTTCAACAAGTTGTCAATCACACCCTCTGTCACTCTATTCGGATACAGATATTCTATTATGTTTCCTAAAAATTCTTTCGAGTAAGACATCAGCTGTCTTTGAATTGTCGGAATGCATACGTATGTAAAGCCGTACATCTTCAGAACACTGCTAAGGTTGTCGTAATAGTTCTTGCTCTCATCACGCAGCTCCTCTGTCCGTTCATTCCGACCATCATCAATATATATCACTTCCTTCTTTGCCAACTTGATGCTCTTATATTCATATTCAAAGAAATGAGCATCCTGAAATTCGTACGCATATCTGAAAGCCAGGCATATCATGGCTTCCTCTGACGATACACTTCCGTTGACACTGGCTACTTTTACCATGTCATCGCAAATCATGCCATACAGTTTGTCCCCCTTCTTCTTGGATGTGGTTATAATCTTATTGATGGCAGTTGCCAATGACATTGTCTTTACATCCTTAAAGTGCGTTGTTGTCAAGCTATACTTGTGCCTTATTTCTTTCAAACATGACAATTCAGACTCATACACAATGCCGTCTGCATTGATAATGTTAGTAAACAAGACAGCTATAGCCGTCTTTGTGTTCTAATCTATAATAAAGCCAATTTGTTGTTCCATGTTTTTTTATCTGTTTATGACGTCATTGAGTATGGAAGTAACCAATTTCTCTCAGATATATTTTATAAAAATACGATTCATAAATCAGTAGTAGACGTGTTCTAACCTTCGGCTCCCTATCAATAATCCAAGTCAATGGCTGCAGGATATATTCGGCATGGGTCGAAGTATTCTGCGCAACTATTCACCATCGCCTGCAGGTCTGCCTTGACAACGCCGCGGAATACCTGCTTTCCGTTAATCTTGACAGTTACCGGTTTGCTGAGGTTAACCAATTGATCGTTGAGATAAACTCTCAGTTTACCTCCTGTAGCCATGGAATAGCTGCGGCTGAACTTCAGGTCTATGCCCCATTGCTTATCCTTCAGAGTAGTGACGTAATCCACGTCACTGACCTTGATGGAAACCACGTTCTTGTCGATATCCATCTCGTAGTAGGTGCGTTTCTCGGACGGACGAACCAACACCTGCAGATTATAGAAGCCTGAACGATGTCTGCCGTCCATCTCAAAATCCTCCCAAAGCACGGTCTTAGGATATGGATTGCGCACGAACTGCTTCAGCCAAGGAGTGGTCAGTCCATAATTGATGGCATGCTGCATGCCGGGCAAGAGATTGATGCGATGGCGGAAGAGGGGCGTATTGTCCACTGCCAAGGGACGGGCAAGCTGCGCAGAATCGAAAGCCACCTGTGTGTACCAGGTAAGGTCGTTGCGATAAAAGCCCGTATCGTCGGCACCTGTCAGAAAGGAGAAACCGATGTTGGCACAGTTTTCCACCGGCGCATTCTTCAAAGGTTCGCCACCTGCCATCGGTCCTGCTGCAGCCCAATAGTCTGCATAGAAGGATGCGAGGCGCTGGCTGCCATAACCGCCCTCGCTTATTCCGAACACATAGAGGCGATTGGCGTCAACATCGCCATTCACCATGCTCTGACGGATAAGCTTCTCGAAAGCATACTGCTTGGACAAATGCCACCAGCGATAGTATTCGCCTTCGTTAGGTATCTGAGGTACGAAATAGATGGAAGGGCTATCCTTGAATCGCAATCCCAGCTGTATGCCGTTCTCCCATTCGTGGTCCTTAGGTCCCGAACCGTGGACATACAGAAAGAGCGGATACTTGCCGTCCGCAGCCACGCCCTTCTTACCATAATAATATGGCATTACGGCATCAGGCTCAAGACAAGCCGGAATGTTCCACGAACTGTGCTTGGCAAGCTTCAGGTCTTCCGCTTCCATGAGCTTTTCTTCCTTCAGACTCTTGTTGGCCTCGCACCATGCAGCCCAAACCATCTTCTGATAGCCGGTGACGTCCTTACCCTTTATCGCAAGCTGAAGCTTGGTGTCGGAAGGCTTATTCTGAGAGAATGCCTCACGGTCAGCTTTCTCCAATACTGTCTGCTGCGCTTTCAGCGTTTCCGTGAAATAAGCATTCACCATTGTCTGCAACTCCTGTGATTGTGCCATTGCGGGAGCAGAATAGCTCATTGAGACAACTGCCATCGCAGCATAAATCATCTTCTTCATTTCGTACATTAGTTTTTAGGTTATGAGGTATTTAGTTTTTCTTTATTCCACTTCCACCACAGTCAGCACGTCGCCTTCCACTCTGAACTTCACGTCTTTTCCGGCATACATCATACCGTACACCTTCTCAGGGTTGTCCTGATAGTGCGGGCGCGGGTCGAGGGACAACACCTTGCGAAGGGCGGCGAGTTCGTTCGACGAATAACGTGACGCTACGGCGTCGGGCACCACCACTTCCAACCAGCGGATGGCATTCTTATCCACAAATCCGCTACGGGCTTCGGGATGTGAGTCGGCATAGACGACGTAGGGCTTGATGTCGTAGATGGGAGTGCCGTCCATGAGGTCTGCGCCAAGAACATGTATCAGAGGTCCACGTGTCGTATCGAGTTCTATCTCCGATATGCGCACCGAAGAGAGTCCGAGGCGGTTAGGCCGAAACGGCGAACGCGAGGCGAACACTCCCACTTTGCGGTTGCCGCCAAGCAGCGGCGGACGCACAACGGGACTGGTGGCAACGTGGCGGTTGGCTGAGAATTCCCATATAAGCCAGAGATAATCAAAGTCCTCCATGCCACGCAGCGCATCAGCATTACGATATTGGGGCACAAACTCAATGGTGCCCATAAGGTTCTCCACAAGGCCGCTCTGCTTCGGGACGCCGAACTTGGTGGCGAACGGAGAGCGGAAGTATGCTATAGGTTCAATCTGCATATATTCTCAATTCTCAACTTTTAATCTCTCAATTCGCACAGCCTTAGAAGCCGTAATTAAATCCTAACGATATATACTCCTTCATCTGCCAGAATCCGTGATGGTCGTCACGCTTGGCAGAGTCGTCGAAGCGCGGATAGAGGAACAGGTTGCTCGAGATATACTTGTTCACCACGAACGTCAACGTATTCTCCCACTCCATCAGCATTCGCTTGTATGTGGTGTAGGCGTACATACGTGTCTTCCATCGTATGTCCTTCGTAATCTGCCATTTAAGGTCGATGGTTATTTCCGAACCGAAGTCGCTCTTAGTGCGTCGGCCCTCATCTATGCCGTAGCGCGTAGCCATCGCCAACTTGCGCACGTACGTATAGTTGTAGGCTATCGGGGCGAGATGCACGGATCCGGTAAGATTGCCCTTCAGCCCGTTGACGTTATAGTCCATACCGACAGAGGGATTGACGGTGAGCGGAGACATGAAGGCTGAATAAATGGTATGGTCGTTACTCTTCAGACCGTGCATAAACTGCGTGCTGGCGATGAGCTGAAAGGTGTAATACCAACGCTTTGAAGCCTGCAGTCCCACCTTGCCTGTATAGCGCAGAAGGTCCTCCGAAGCACGCACGGCATGCAGCGTGTCGCCTCGCGAGCTCTGCAGTCCGAGTCGCATCTCCAGCTTGTTGTCCCAGCGGAAACGTTGCTTGTTGTTATAGTTGGCTTGCAGCGTCAAGGTTCCAAGCACCGAGTAGTTGCTCTCGCCGCCCTTATACCAGTTACTTGAGACGAAATTCTGGAAGAGTTGCAGCGAGTAGTCGCCCGAGACTGTCCAGAAGTTCGGCTTTTCCACATATATATTAATGGGCATATCCATGTCGGGATACACCGGGTCGGGCTTCGCCATTTCTATGACGTCCACCATGTCTGCGTCCGGCTTCATTTTGTCCGGCTCAGGATTGATGATGCCTCCGGTGTGCTCCAGCTGGCTCTGCGTGGAAGCCACGAGGTCCGGTCGACGCAGATAAAGATCCATCATACTCTGGTCTTCCATGCCCATTACGGTGTCCGCACCTATCGTAAACGCTCTCCTCACCACGTCATGATAAAACGTGGGAGGAACGAAAAGCCGGTAGAATGTGCCGTCAAGATTGTCCTCGTCAGCCTCACGTCGCATCAATGAGAGCGAGTCGATTCGCTCACGGCAAGCCGAAAGCGAATCGGTATATTGCTTGACAATCACCGGAACGGTGTCCGTAGGGTGTGTGCGGTGGAGGCGGTAGCGGCTTTGCGCATAGGACGTGAAAGCCATGAAAAAGCCTGCCATTATAAGAAGATAACGTAATTTCATATTAATAAAGTTGTTTTCCTGTGTTCTACACACATATTCATTTGCCCGACAAAGGTAACAATAAAATATTGAATCGTTTGTGTGTTTCGCAATTTTATGTTAACTTTGCACCTTGTATTTTTGTACGTATTTAATAGAATATTAATTCTTATATATATAATCACCGTGGCTGAAACAAAGTACATATTTGTCACTGGCGGCGTAGTATCTTCATTAGGTAAAGGAATCATTTCGTCGTCAATCGGTAAGCTCTTGCAGGCAAGAGGTTACAACATCACTATCCAAAAGTTCGACCCATACATCAACATTGATCCGGGTACGCTAAACCCTTACGAGCACGGCGAGTGCTACGTTACTGTTGACGGAATGGAGACAGACCTCGACCTCGGCCACTACGAACGCTTCACTGGCATACAGACCACTAAGGCGAACTCGCTCACTACGGGACGCATCTACAAGGCTGTTATCGACAAGGAGCGCCGTGGCGACTATCTCGGAAAAACCATCCAGGTGGTGCCACACATAACCGACGAGATTAAGCGAAACGTAAAGTCGCTCGGACAGAAATACCATTACGACTTCGTAATAACGGAGATCGGAGGAACCATCGGCGACATCGAGAGTGCGCCGTTCATGGAGGCCATCCGACAGCTCAAGTGGGAGCTTGGCAAGAACGCCATAAACATCCACCTCACCTACGTGCCCTATCTGAGAGCCGCCGGTGAGCTGAAGACCAAGCCGACACAGCATTCCGTGAAGGAACTGCAGAGCGTGGGCATACAGCCAGACGTGCTTATCCTCCGTACGGAGAAGCACCTCGAGGAGCCTGTCCTCAAGAAAGTGGCAAACTTCTGCAACGTCGACCTCGACTGTGTCATCCAGAGTGAAGACCTGCCGAGCATCTATGAGGTGCCCATCAACATGCAGAACCAGGGTCTTGACACTGCCATCCTTCGCAAGATGGGTGAGCCTATCGGCGAGAAGCCGTCGCTCGGACCTTGGCGTGCTTTCCTCGAGCGTCGCAACAACGCCAAGGACACCGTCAACATCGGACTCGTTGGCAAGTACGACCTACAGGACGCATACAAGTCAATACGTGAGAGCCTCTCTCACGCCGGAACATACAACGACCGCAAGGTGAACATCACCTTCATCAATTCCGAATACCTCACAGAGGACAACGTGGCAGAGAAGCTCGAGGGCCAGGACGGCATCCTCATCTGCCCGGGATTCGGACAGCGTGGCATCGAGGGAAAGATTGTGGCAGCCCACTACTGCCGCACACACAACATCCCCACCTTCGGCATCTGCCTCGGCATGCAGATGATGGTCATCGAGTTCGCCCGCAACGTGCTCGGTTACGCCGACGCTAACAGTCGCGAGATGGACGAGAAGACGCCGCATAACGTCATCGACATCATGGAGGAGCAGAAGAACATCACCAATATGGGTGGCACAATGCGTCTCGGCGCATACGAATGTGTGCTCAGACAGGGCTCGCGCGTCTTCGACATATATAAGAAGGAGCACATCCAGGAGCGCCATCGCCACCGCTATGAGTTCAACAACGACTTCCAGAAGGAGTATGAGCGTGCCGGCATGCAATGCGTGGGACGCAATCCCGAGAGCGACCTCGTAGAGATTGTGGAGATACCGGGAATGAAGTGGTATATCGGAACACAGTTCCATCCCGAATACCAGAGCACCGTCCTCCATCCGCATCCCCTCTTCGTCGATTTCATTAAAGCAGCAATAGCACAAAAAAGTAACAAATAAAAATCAATAAATAATAATTAAAACAGATCGTGGATAAAAACAACATCATCGGCATTACCCTTATAGCCGCCGTCATCATCGGATATGGCATCTGGAGCCGGCCATCTGCAGAGCAGGTGGCAGCACAGAAGCAGAAGGATTCCATTGAGAACGTGGCAAGGATGAAAGCCGAAAATGCTGCAAAACTGGCAGCACAGCAGAAGACTGCACAAGCCAAGGCTGCTGCAGAAGCCGACACCACAGCTCTCTTCTATGCAGCTCTGCAGGGCAAAGCACAGGACGTAACGCTGAAGAACAAGGACCTCAGCCTTACCCTCAACACCAAGGGAGGCGTGGTGACGAAGGCTGTCATCAAGAACTTTGAGGACCGCAACGACAACAAGGACGTGACGCTCTTCGACGGCAAGACGCAGAGCCTTAACTTCGCCCTCGCTGCCAAAAGCGTGAACATAAACACGGCTGACCTCTATTTCACACCGTCTGAACGTACCGACTCCACCGTGACGATGACCGCAGAAGCCGGCAAGGGCAAGGCGCTCATCATCAGGTATCGTCTCGGAAGCGACTATATGCTCCACACTCAGCTTCAGGCTGTAGGACTGGGTGGCGACTTCGCTCCCTCTGCCACACAGATGGACGTACAGTGGAAGGACCTTATCCGCCAGCAGGAGCGCGGCTTCACCTTCGAGAACCGCTACTCTTCGCTCACATATCATAAGGCGGACGGCGGCACCGACTATCTCTCTGAGGCTAAGGAGGTGAAGGACGAGACCATTGAGAAGAAGATTGACTGGGTGGCTTTCAAAAACCAGTTCTTCTCTGCCGTGATGATTGCCAAGAATGACTTCGCCGAGAACGCCGTTATGACCAGCATCCCACAGGAGAAGGGTTCGGGCTACCTGAAGCAGTACGAGGCTAAGATGAAGACTTTCTTCGACCCTACCGGAGCCACACCGTCAGAGTTCGACTTCTATTTCGGACCTAACGACTTCCGTCTCCTCAAGCGCATCGAGAAGGAATGCTCATTCAATAAGGACCTCGAGATGCAGCGCCTCGTCTACCTCGGATGGCCGCTCTTCCGCATCATCAACCGTTGGTTCACCATCTACGTCTTCGACTTCCTTACAGGACTCAACATCAACATGGGCATCGTGCTCATCCTCATCACTCTGCTCCTGAAGCTCATCACCTATCCGATGGTGAAGAAGAGCTACATGTCGTCTGCAAAGATGCGCGTGCTGAAGCCGAAACTTGAGGAAGCCACAAAGCACCTCAACAAGCCCGAGGACCAGATGCAGAAGCAGCAGGCCATGATGGCGGAATACTCCAAGTACGGCGTGTCACCTCTCTCAGGCTGTCTGCCGATGCTCATACAGATGCCTATTTGGATTGCAATGTTCAACTTCGTGCCGAACGCCATCCAGCTCCGAGGCGAGAGCTTCCTTTGGATAAAGGACCTCTCTACGTATGACCCCATCATCGAGTGGAACACCAATCTCTGGCTTATCGGCGACCACCTCTCGCTCACATGTATTCTCTTCTGCGTGGCAAACATCCTCTACTCGCTGATGACCATGCGCCAGCAGCGCGACCAGATGGTCGGACAGCAGGCTGAGCAGATGAAGATGATGCAGTGGATGATGTTCCTCATGCCGGTGATGTTCTTCTTCATGTTCAACGACTACTCGGCTGGTCTTAACTTCTATTACTTCATCTCGCTGTTCTTCAGCGCCGCCATCATGTGGACGCTCCGCAAGACCACCAATGACGAGAAGCTCCTCGCCATCCTCGAGAAGAAGTATGAGGAAAACAAGAACAATCCTAAGAAGCTCAGCGGACTGGCTGCACGTCTCCAGGCTATGCAGGAGCAGCAGCAGGAACTCCAGCGTAAGCGTGAGGAACTCGAGCGCAAGCGCAAGGGACTTCAGTAATACATAATAGTAGCGGAGGTTTCCAGCCTCCGCAGCATCCAAAAAAGAAGATTAGTTTCTTTCAGGCTTTAGATAAATGGGGCTGTTTGCTGCGGAGGTTTGATACCTTAGCTACTTTTTTTATTTCTTCAGAAAACACCAGAAAAATACGCCTAACTAAAACAAACTATGAACAAGACATTATCAACCATCGCTGTCGCCGCCGCAATCGGTTGCGCCAGCATCAATGCCGAAGCACAGACCATGATCGGTAAGACCACGGACGTGGCTGCCATCAGCAAGGGCGACCGCATGACACCAGAGACACTCTGGGCTATGGGACGCATCGGAGGAGCAGCTGCTTCTCCCGACGGTAAGACAGTAGCTTACCAGGTGGGCTATTACAGCGTAAAGCAGAACAAGAGCCACCAGATGCTCTACACCGTCAGCGCTGACGGAAAGCTACAGCGTACGCTCACCACTACGGCTGCCAGCGAGACTGACGCTGCATGGATTGACGGTGGAAAGCGCATCGCATTCCTCACCAAGGGTCAGCTCTGGAGCATGAACGCCGACGGATCTGACCGCCGACAGCTCACCAAGAGTGACATTGACATCGAAGGATTCCGCTTCTCGCCCGACGAGAAGAAGGTCATCCTCATCAAGTCGCTCCCCTATCACGAAAGCATCAAGAAGAATCCGGACGACCTGCCATTGGCTTCAGGCCGACTGGTGACCGACCTCAATTATCGCCACTGGGACCATTATGTTGAGTCCGTGGCTCATCCCTTTGTTGCCAATGTCACAGCCGAGGGCGTCGACAATGGCAAGGACATCATCGAAGGCGAACCGTATGAGTGCCCGATGGCTCCCTTCGGAGGCGTGGAGCAGCTCGCTTGGAGCCCCGACTCGAAGACCATCGCTTACACATGCCGCAAGAAGACCGGCGTCAATTACGCCACTTCCACCGACTCTGACATCTATCTTTATAATGTAGAGACTGGCAACACCAAGAATCTCTGCAAGCCCGAGGGATATAAGGACCCCGAGTATGACCCCACAAAGACCAAGAAAGACCAAGCCATCAACCATCAGCAGGGCGACCTCAATATGGGCTACGACGTCAATCCCAAATTCTCGCCCGACGGCAAGTTCGTGGCTTGGCAGTCAATGAAGCACGACGGATATGAGAGCGACCGCAACCGTCTCTGCGTCTACAATCTCGCCACCGGTGAGAAGACATACGTGGCAGAGAAGTTCGACTCTAACGTGGACGACTACTGCTGGGCTGCCGACTCGCGCACGCTCTACTTCATCGGTTGCTGGCATGCCTGCGTCAATATGTATCAGACCAATCTCAACGGCGACGTACGTCAGCTTACTGACGACTGGATGGACTTCGGTTCGCTCCAGATGCTCGGCAACACAGGCAAGATTCTCGCCTCACGCCACAGCATCTCTCAGGGCGACGAGCTTTACGTCATCACTCCCGGAAAGGACGTCAAGAAAACAAAGATTAAGCAGATTACCTCGGAGAACAAGGCTTTCTACGATCAGCTTGAGATGGGCAAGGTGCAGCAGCGCTGGGTGGAGACTACCGACGGCAAGCAGATGCTCGTATGGGTAATCCTCCCGCCTCACTTCGACCCTAACAAGAAGTATCCTGCACTCCTCTTCTGCGAGGGTGGACCTCAAAGCCCCGTCAGCCAGTTCTGGAGCTACCGCTGGAACTTCCAGATCATGGCAGCCAACGACTACGTGGTCATCGCTCCCAACCGCCGCGGACTCCCCGGCTTCGGATCAGAATGGAACGAGGCTGTATCAGGCGACTGGACCGGCCAGTGCATGGACGACTATCTCTCTGCCATTGACGACGCCGCCAACAATCTCCCCTACGTCGACAAGGACCGCCTCGGATGTGTAGGCGCCAGCTTCGGAGGCTTCTCAGTATACTATCTCGCCGGCCACCACAACAAGCGCTTCAAGGCTTTCATCGCCCACGACGGAGCCTTCAACCTCGAGTCGATGTATACCGACACCGAGGAGGCATGGTTCTCCAACTGGGAGTATGACGACGCTTACTGGAACAAGGACAAGACAGACCGTGCCCGCCGCACCTACGAAAACTCACCGCACAAGTTCGTAGACAAGTGGGACACACCAATCCTCTGCATCCACGGCGAAATGGACTATCGCATCAACGCCAACCAGGGCTTCGGCGCTTTCAACGCCGCCCGTCTCCGTGGCATCCCCGCCGAGCTCCTCATCTTCCCCGACGAAAACCACTGGGTGCTCAAGCCCCAGAACGGCGTGCTCTGGCAGCGCACCTTCTTCGGATGGCTCGATAAGTGGCTTAAATAATTTTTTATTTATTAATTATTAATTATTATTTGGTGGATCATGCACGGAGCAGGTATATTACTAAACGACAAAGCCATGGCTTTTGCTGTAAGGATTGTCAATCTTTACAAGTGGTTGCGCGATGACAAAAGGGAACATGTGCTTAGCAAGCAACTTCTGCGCTCCGGCACAAGCATCGGAGCCAACATCGCAGAATCGAGAGCTGCAATAAGCCGAGCCGACTTCGTTTCGAAACTATACATAGCCGCAAAAGAATGCAGAGAAACCCAATACTGGATAGAACTCTTATACAAGACAGAATACTTGAACGAAAAGCAATACATGTCTATAAAAGAAGATTCAGAAGAAATCGGGAAAATCCTCTCATCTATAACCAAAAAGATGAAGCCAAATAATAACCAATAAATAATAAGTAATAAATAATAAGTAACAAGTAATAAATACTAAATACCAAATAATAAGTATTAAATAATAAGTAACAAGTAATAAATAATAAATACTAAATAATAAATTAAGAAATGCAGAAATTAAGCGATTCTCCAGCTATGCGCTGGACAGCCCTTGTGCTCCTTGCGAGCGCAATGTTCTTCGCCTACATCTTCGTAGACGTACTTTCACCGCTTCAGGGACTGCTGCAGACACAGCGCGGATGGGACCCTGACGCCTATGGTCACTTTGCAGGTTCCGAGCCGTTCCTCAACGTGTTCGTGTTCTTCCTCATCTTCGCAGGAATTATCCTCGACAAGATGGGCGTACGCTTCACAGCCGTCCTCTCCGGAGTGGTAATGGTGCTTGGCGCAGCCATCAACTGGTATGCCGTCACCGACCTCTTCGATGCGTCTTCAGCAAAGACCTTCATGGACAACTCACTCAATCTGCCGCAAGCATGGTGGAACGTCACACCTTGGTATGACGGAATGCCCGCTTCAGCCAAGCTCTCAGCCATCGGCTTCATGATCTTCGGTTGCGGCGCAGAGATGGCAGGCATCACCGTCAGCCGTGGTATCGTCAAGTGGTTCACAGGCCACGAGATGGCACTCGCCATGGGTATCGAGATGGCCATAGCCCGTATCGGCGTAGCAGTCGTAATGCTCGGCTCACCCTTCCTGGCTTCCATCAATCCCATCAGCGTCAGCCGTCCTGTAGCAGCCTCTCTGCTCCTCGTCTGCATCGGCCTCATCTGCTTCATCTCTTACGGCTTCATGGACAAGAAGCTCGACGCACAGGGCGCCGAAGAAGAAAAGGACGATCCCTTCAAGGTGTCAGACATCGGCAAGATTCTCTCGCTCCGCATGTTCTGGGTAGTGGCATTGCTCTGCGTGCTCTATTATTCAGCCATCTTCCCCTTCCAGAAGTACGCTATCAACATGCTCCAGTGCAACCTCCACTTCACAGCCGAGCAGGCAGGACAGGTGTTCTTCATGTTCCCGCTTGGTGCAGCAGCCGTAACACCGTTCCTCGGCAACTTCCTCGACCGTAAGGGCAAGGGAGCTTCCATGCTCATCCTCGGAGCCGTACTCATGATTGTGTGCCACCTGATTTTCGCTTTCGTTGTGCCCACCACACAAAGCGTCATCATCACCCTCGCCGCCATCATCGTTCTCGGCATCTCCTTCTCGCTCGTCCCTGCAGCCCTCTGGCCCTCTGTGCCCAAGCTCATCGACGGCAAGCTGCTCGGTTCTGCCTACGCCCTCATCTTCTGGATTCAGAACATCGGCCTCTACGCATTCCCGATGATCATCGGTAGCGTTCTGAAGGCAAGCAACCCCGGAGTGACCGACCCTCTCCAGTACAACTACACCGTACCTATGGTGGTCTTCGCCTCTCTCGGCGTAGCAGCCCTCTTCCTCGGACTCTATCTTAAGGCCATCGACCGCAAGGGCGGTTACGGACTGGAAGAGCCCAACATCAAGAAATAAGAAAACATTTATATATACAGTTTAGGAGTTAAGGAATTTCTTTAACTCCTAAACTGCTTTAATAACCCCATCAACTATAGACATGTCTAAACACATCGCCATTCTTGCCCTTGGCCTTCTTGCTTCGGCTGCCTCATACGCCGTTCCCGCCAAGCGCATCAAGACCGCCGTCAAGCAACCCGACGGCACGTCCCTCATCATCACCGTACGAGGCGACGAACACTTCCATTTCACATCCACCGAAGACGGCATGCCGCTCATCCAAGCCACAGACGGGGCTTACTGTTACGCCGTGCTCGATAAGGACGGACGCCTTGCGCCTTCCTCACAGATAGCCCACTCTCCCTCCGCACGCAGCGCCCAGGAGCTTGGCTTCCTCCGCACTTACACCTCTCAGGCAGAGAAGGTGAAGCAGATCGGAGCCGAACGCCGCGCAGCACGCAATGCCTCACGCATAGCACGCCTTCAGAAACGCGCACCGCACAAGATGGTCGGAGCAGGTGGAGGCGAAGGCATCGGAGTGACAGGCAAGCGTAAGGGGCTCGTCATCCTCGTCAACTTCCAGGACACGAAGATGATGCGCACACATACGCAGACAGAATGGAACGACTACTTCAACCTCAAGGGCTATTCCAAGCTCAACAATTCAGGTTCCGTTCACGACTATTTCTACAATCAGAGCTACGGACTCTTCGACCTTGAGTTTGACGTCGTAGGACCCGTCACCGTATCGAAGGAGATGGCAGCCTACGGAGCCAATGACGCTTACGGCAATGATGTCGACCCCGCAGGAATGGTATACGAGGCATGTCAGCTTGCAGCCGACCAGGTAAACTTCGCCGACTACGACTGGGACGGCGACGGCGAGGCAGATCAGGTTTATCTCATCTATGCCGGATACGGCGAAGCTGCCAACAGCAACACTCTCGCCAACACCATCTGGCAGCACGAATGGAATCTGGAGGAAGCCGGATACAGTCTCACCATCGACGGTGTCAAGATCAACACCTACGGATGCTCCTCAGAGCTTAACGGCGACAGCGGTAGCTACATGGACGGCATCGGCACAGCATGCCATGAGTTCAGCCATTGCCTCGGCATTCCTGACCTCTACGACACCTCCGGCAACGGCAATTACGGCATGGACGAATGGGACCTCATGGACTACGGATCGTATGCCGGCGACGGATATCGCCCCGTAGGCTACAATTCGTACGAGCGTTGGGTGAGCGGATGGCTGCAGCCCACCGAGCTTTCCTCGCCATGCTTCGTCAAGGACATGAAGGCACTCTCGGAAAGCCCTGAGGCTTACATCGTCTATAACGACGCCCACCCCACAGAATATTATCTGCTCGAGAACCGTCAGGGCACAGGCAACGACGAGGAGATACCGTCAAGCGGAATGCTCGTCATCCATGTCGACTATGACTATAACGCTTGGGAGACCAACACCATCAACAACCGGTCTTACCATCAGCGCTTCACCATCATCCCAGCCGACAATCAGCGCACATCTGCCACCAACTTCGCCGACACATATCCCGGCACCATGCGCAACACCTCGCTTACCGACACCTCCACGCCAGCTGCCGCGCTCTATAACGCCAACAAGGACGGACGCAAGTTTATGGGCAAGCCTATTACCGAAATAAGCGAGAGCCTCCAGGGCCTCGTCTCGTTCACCTTCATGGGTGGCGAGACAGTCAACACCCCCTCCGACCTCGCCTCGCAGGACATCACGGCAGACGCCTTCCGCGCCACATGGAGCGCCGTGGAGGAAGCCGAATCTTACAATGTGGAGCTGCGCGAAAGCTCGGCAGACGCTTCTCCCGAGGCATGCCAGCTCGTCAGCGAAGACCTCTCCGGATGGGGAGCCAATCTCAAGTCGGACGGCAACACCGACATCTCTTCCAAGCTGGACAACATGATGTCCACAGAGGGATGGACCGGCATAAAGGTGTTCGAGGGCATCGGCTGCGCAAAGCTCGGCAGCGCAAAGGTGCAGGGCGAGCTTACCTCTCCCCTCCTCACCGATCTACAGTCAGACGCCATCACCGTGCGCATCCTCTCCAAGCCTTACGGCGCTGACGAGGCACGCTTCACGCTCTATCTTACAGCCTCTGACGGATCAGACATCTCGTCATGCGACATCACTCCCGACGGCACTCTCACCACCGTTGTCCTCGACAACAAGGACGCCTCTGACTGTCGTCTGACCATCAAGCCCAAGAAGCGCGGCTACGTATGCAAGGTGGCTGTCTATGACGGCGACTTCACCGAGGACGACTTCACAGCCTCTCCCGCCGCAGCACCACGTAAAAAAGCCACACAGAAGATAAACGGCATCAGCGAACCGCTCTACAGCTTCTCGGACCTCAACGCCGCCTCCACTTACCAGTGGCGCGTACAGGCTGTGAAGGGCACGGTGCTCTCCCCGTGGAGCCCGTGGCAGACAGTGGTCCTCAACGCCGCCGCTTCCATCTCCGGCACCGTAGCCACAGCCACGCTCACCACAGCCACACCAGTCGACCTCTTCTCTGCCGACGGCACATGGCTACGCCACACCACCTACGGAGAGTTCCTTGACACCCCCGCCCACCACGGCGTCTTCATACTCAAAACCAAGGAAGGCGTAGCGAAAGTGGTGAGATAAGATAAGACATGCAGATATTATAATCAATAAAAGGGAAGTCGTTACACACAGTAACGGCTTCCTTTTTTTTTTATTATATAGCTGCTATGAGAGGCTGCGTGGTTCCGCCGAAGACAATATTTGCATTTCTGATGCTCAATACTATGAGCCCGGCGCACAACAAAATCTTTGGTGCGAAATTCTTGAGTTTTGAGCGTGCAGCGACAACATACTGACACTCTGCAGATTACACTACCAAGAAGAGAAGTGTGCAATGAATGACTGAGCTAAACAAGCCTCATAGGTTGCAATAGCGCCACTTTTACACTCCAATAGTGCCACTTTTATCATACAATAGCGCCACTTTTACACTCTAATAGTGGCACTATTGGACTGTAAAAGTGGCACTATTGTTAAGCAGGGGTGCTGTTTGCTCAGCAGAACACCATAAAAACAGCTTTTTGATTCTCTAGAATTGATTTTTATTTTGTAACACATTTTTACTCTTTGTACGATATTTGCATAGTGGACATGAAGCCATGTTTGACAAGAGATTGAGTATGAGCTACGGGTTCCGCAGAGCGGGACCTATATCATGAAACCCACTGCAAGCTGCGAAGCAGCGCAGCTGTGGGTTAATATGACACCCCCATAAAGAGTTCCCCAAGGGGGACTAACGCATCCACTATGATGTTGAAGATGATAGTCGGTCCCGCTTTGCGGAACCAAGAGATTGTGAGGTGCTGCTTATTTGTCTGAAAGAAATGAAATGAAGGCTCGTACCTTATGATACGAGAGCGTGTATCAGTTGTTTGACAATCTTAAGAACAAAATTTCTTGTAAAATTATAAGTCTGCTAATTTAAGGTTACTTCTGATAAGCCGCATTATGAGAATGTGCCGTTTGAAGTGCCGAGTTCTTGGGTGTGGACGACATTGGGAGACATCGCTGAAATAATAACAGGAAATACACCATCTAAGGATATAAAGGAATATTATAGCGGAAATATTCCGTTCTTTAAACCTACTGATTTGGAACAAGGTATCCATACTAAATATTCGAAAGACAGACTGACACCATTAGGCTTCGAGCAATCAAGAAAGTTACCAGCTAATTCTGTTTTAGTGACTTGTATTGGAGCAACTATCGGTAAAACAGGACTTACAACTGTAGAAGGAACTTGTAATCAGCAAATAAATGCAATTATACCTACATCTGCTATATTAGCTAAATTTCTTTTTTATGTTTGCATATCTGATTATATGCAACATGAAATAAAAGCAAATGCGTCAGCAACCACATTACCAATATTAAACAAAGCAAACTTTTCAAAGATTGCGATAACTATTCCTCCTTTGCAAGAACAAAGCAGGATTGTAAAAAGCATAGAACATTGGTTATCATTAGTCGATTGCATTGATGGAAACAAAGAAAATTTGCAAAAAACAATAAGGGAGGCTAAATCAAAAATACTTACCCTTGCCATTCACGGTAAGCTTGTACCTCAAGACCCTACGGACGAACCTGCCAGCGAACTGCTCAAGCGCATCAATCCCAAGGCTGAGATTACTTCTGATAACGGGCATTATCAGAAGTTGCCCGAAGGATGGTGCGAAACTCAATTGGGAGACATTTTCAATCATAATACCGGCAAAGCCTTGAATTCCTCAAATACAGAAGGAACATTGAAAGACTATTTGACGACATCAAATGTGTATTGGAACTCCTTTGATTTTTCCGTAATTAAGAAAATGCTTTTTAAGGAGAGTGAATTAAACAAATGCCAAATTACAAAGGGAGATTTACTCGTCTGTGAAGGAGGTGATATAGGACGAGCTGCTATATGGAATTATGACTATGATATTTGTATTCAAAACCATCTTCATAGATTGCGTCCCAAAGTTAATGGTATATGTGTCCCATTTTATTATTATGTTTTATACTATCTTAAAATAAATAACATGATAGGAGGTAAAGGTATTGGCTTATTAGGTTTATCATCCAATGCTTTGCATAAACTTCACGTTCCTTTTCCGCCATTGAATGAGCAGCACCGCATTGTTGCAAAAATAGAAGATATATTTGCTCAACTTGATGCAATAGAAGCATCATTGTAGCTGATAGAGTTAGCCATCGTAAGCGTAATACTTACGATGGCTAAACATATATACGATTACCAAACGACAACCTTGTCTACGATTTTCTGCTGTTCGCTTGCTGTGCGACGCAGATAGATGCGAGTGGTTTCAAGGCGTTCATGTCCCATGAGGTCGGCAAGGAGAGCTATATCGTTAAACCGCTCGAGGAAATTCTTGGCAAACCGATGACGGAAAGAATGAGGATATACAACATCCCTGTTCATTCCATATTTTTCAGCGAAGTGCTTGAGTTGGTGGGCTATGCCTCGTGTGGTAATGCGATTGCCAAAGCGGTTGAGGAAGATATAACCCGACGAGACGTTCTTATCTTCGAGCCATTTGATAGCTTCTGTCCTCAGGTTCTTAGGAATATACAATCGGCGTATCTTGCCACCTTTGCTATAAAGGTCGAGATAGCCAACCTTAATGTGCTCCACCTTGATATAGAGCAGTTCGCTTACACGAGCACCGGTTGCAGCCATGAACCACACGACAAAATACCAGGTGTCGTGTCCGTCACTCTTCAGTTTTCGTTTGAAGAACTTATAGTCTGCATCACTAATCACATTCTCCAAAAAGTTCTTCTGCTGAACTTTCACAAACTTCACCTTTAGCTTCTCCTGCTTGGTAAACTCCAGATATTTGTTGATTGCCTGCAACCGTAAGTTTACAGTCTGCGGCTTGAAGTTCTCTACCAAATACCCCTTGTATGCCAAAAGGTTTCGTTTGTTCACCACCTTGTAGTGCTCCATAAAATACTTCACCGTCCATTCATAAGAACGTATGGTGTTCTTGGTCAAGTTCCCCTTGACCAAATACTCATTGAATTGTGTTACCATATTGCATTTGTTTAAAAATAAAACATATAACAATATAGGAACGTAACGGGCATTATCAAAAGTTGCCCGAAGGATGGGTGATTACACCCATGCAAACACTATGTGCTTTGGTAGATGGAGAGAAGCAAAATGGCATAGAAAGGATAAATCTTGATGTGAAGTATCTGCGTGGAGAACGAGAAGCTAAAGTATTAACGTCAGGCAAACATACAGCTGCAAACACTTTACTGATTTTAGTGGATGGTGAAAACTCTGGAGAAATATTTCGTGCGCCAGTAGATGGCTATCAAGGTAGCACGTTCAAGCAACTTTCCATTCATGAAGAAATGTACACCGACTATGTTCTACAAGTAATAAACCTGCATCGAAAGACGCTAAGAGAGAATAAGGTCGGTTCGGCCATTCCGCACCTGAACAAGAAGTTATTCAAGGCTATCAATGTGCCTATTCCTCCATACGAAGAACAAAAAAGGATTGTAAATGCCATAAACCAAACATTTACAATCCTCGATAAGATAATGGAGAATCTATAGGTTCTCCATTATTAAATCTAAAACACCAAATGTTTCTTCTATTTTGTTGATTATGCGTTGCTGCTCTTGATACGGTGGAAGACACAACGGAATATCAAGATACTTATCGAGAATGAGATTATGCAATCCTGTTGTTTGGGTTTGCATTAATCTCATTTCTCCTTTCTGATATTTGCTCATAATATAATAGTACAAATACTTATAAGAAAGAACATCTTTATAGTGAATTCTTAACACCATCGTGAAATTGCTAAAAGAAAAGATAGCATCTTTACCTTCATACAAAATAGCACGTCCTACAGGATTATTATCACTACCACCAGATTTCTCCACAATCAAATCGCCATTTAAAAGATGACGTTTTTTGAAAGCTCGTTCTTCAACGTCAATGTATTCAATTTTTGAGTAATCCAATTTAAAATCCTTTGTAAAATTGGCATTGCGTATTACACCAACTTTCACAAATGGCTCCTTCTTACCTTTCCACAACCCATTGATATTTTCACACATCTCAGATATTGATGTAATCACCCATCCTTCGGGCAACTTCTGATAATGCCCGTTATCAGAAGTAATCTCAGCCTTGGGATTGATGCGCTTGAGCAGTTCGCTGGCAGGTTCGTCCGTAGGGTCTTGGGGTACGAGTTTGCCGTGAATAGCAAGGTCAAGGACTTTTGATTTAGTCCGTTTTATAACGTTTTGTAGGTTTGCTGTGCCAGTTTCTATAAGTTCAACAAATGACATCCATTTGTTTATCTCATCCAAAATCCTTATTTGTTCTTTCAACGGAGGTATTGGAATATAGAAGTTTTTTAGCACATCAAAAGGAGGTATATTCTTAATTGCTGTTCCTTTGCTACTATTTTTTGCTTCTTCTTTCAGTATGAAATCAAAATATAGAAGATAGAATTGTTCAATATCACGATAGTAAAGCCGTATGAGCATCAATGCTTGATTGATAATACCTTTCTGTATATTTCGAGGCAATACATAAGTCTCACCAATTGTTCCTGCACAACTTACAATTATATCAAATGGTTGGATTGCGAAACCAGAAAGTGACTCATACTTTTCCTTTGAAATGTAATATGTACCAAGCGTGCAATCTTTTTGAATTGCATTCTTTTGTTCATAAACTTTGTATGTATCATCACCTTTGGAAACAAACATGGCTTTTGTAAGGCTACTGCCAAAAGGACCTTTTTTGTAAAAAGCCAAATCATCTAACTTACACCACACCCATCCTTCAGGCAACTCGTACGGATAATGCGGCTTATCAGAAGTTGCCTTAGACTTTTTAGGGCGTTTGATTTTGCCTTCTTTGATAAGGCGTTCTTTCTCGTCACGGATGCGCTCGAGGAGCACTGATGCAGGCTCATCGTTAGGGTCTTGCGGTACAAGTTTGCCATGTATCGCAAGGTCAAGTATCTTTTGGCGTAATGCTTTAGTATTCATTTGTTATTTGTCTTCTTCAAGTTTCTTTATTTCCTCGTTCTCTTCAAACTCCTCAATCCATTCCTTCACCTTAGCTTGCAGTAAAGCCTTGTTAGGCAAATAGAGTTGGTAAGCCGACGCATAGATATTGGCATCCTTAGGTAGAGTCAGCTCTACGAGAGCATCATTCTTCTCCTTACATAGAAGAATACCAATGGTTGGTTTCTCGAAATCCAACTTGACGTGGCGGTCATAATAGTTGACATACATCTGCATCTGTCCGAGGTCCTGATGTGTAAGTTTGTCTATCTTCAAATCAATGAGCACATAGCATTGCAACAAGCGATTATAAAACACCAAATCAACAAAGAAATGCTGTTCTTCAAAAGTAAACCGCTTCTGTCGTGCTTCAAAAAGAAAGCCTTTACCAAGTTCGAGCAAGAATTGCTGCATCTTGCTGATAATGGCGTTCTCCAGTTTAGATTCGGAATAAACGGAATCCGGCCTCAATCCCAAGAATTCCAGTGTGATAGGATTCTTTATGATGTCTGATGGTTTCTCGACCGTATGCCCCTCTTTCGCCAAGCGCATCACCTCGTCCTTATTGCGACTCAAAGTCAATCGCTCATAAAGACAACTACCAACCTGCCTATTCAGTTCACGCACACTCCAATTCTGTTGTTTCGCCTCAATCTCATAGAAGTTGCGCTCATAATGATTCTCAATACGCATAAGGATAAGATAATGCGACCAAGACAAATCAAACTGAATTTGACAAACACCGTCTGTCAAATTCGCATACGCCAAATAGAACTGTCGAATTTGTCTTAAATTAGAATAAGACCAACCCTCACCGTACTTCAGACACAGTTTGTCAGAAAGAGCTTTTAACACCTTCTTGCCATACGCTGCACGCTCGTATCCCTGCTGCTCATCCTCCACAATATATTTACCAACACCATAGTAAGTGTAGACCATTGTAGTGTTCACAGTAGTTTTAACATGCTTGTGCGCCTCGTCAATAAGTTTTGAGATATGCCCAAAGAGAGCATCCTCTCGCTTTATGATTTCATCCATGCCCTTAATTTTCTTTGATGTCAACCAATAATTTTTCAAGTTCACTCACCGCCTTGCTGATGTTTTGGCTTTGTTCCTTTATGGTAGCCATCAGTTCTTCCAGAGTATGTTCCTCTTCCTCGCCACCCTGTTTAATCCAAGTGATATCGAGTGAAGTCTTGTCACGGGCGATGAGTTCTTCAACTGAGTATTTGCGCCAACGTCCTGACGGATTACTCTCAGCATCGTAGGTTTCGGTGCGATTATTGATATTGTCGGGATTATAGCATTTCACGAAGTCATCAAGATGATGGCGCTCCAATTTGTTGGTGGCAAGTGTATGCTTGATGTCGGTACGGTAGTCATAGAACCAAACCTCCTTTGTTGGCTGTCCCTTTGTGAAGAACAGTACGTTAGCCTTCACACCCTGCGCATAGAATATACCAGTAGGAAGACGCAGGATGGTATGCAGATTGAAGTCAGAAAGAAGGCGTTTACGGATAGTCTCGCCAGCACCACCCTCAAAGAGAACGTTGTCCGGCAGTACCACAGCAGCACGACCACCCACTTTCAGCATGAGCATCATGTGCTGAAGGAAGTTCAGCTGATTGTTCTTCGTCTCCACATAGAAGTCGGGGCGGTTAAGCTCCACAGACCCTGCCGGACGCTGTCCGAAAGGAGGATTGGCAAGGATAACATCTACGAGCGTTTTAGGCTCACGTTCCAACGAATCTTCACAAGAGATGGGGCTGCGGTCAGTACCCACACCATGCAGATAGAGGTTCATAGAAGCGAGTGTGACGACAAGTGAAGTATTGTCCACGCCATGCAGAGCCTTGTTGCGCAGAAAATCGCGTTTAGTCTTGTCGGCCGACTGATTCTTCATATAGTCATAAGCCGTGAGAAGGAAGCCACCCGTACCACAGGCAGGGTCGCACACCGTCTGGCCAATCTGCGGGCGGATGCAGTCCACCATAGCCTTGATGAGCGGACGCGGTGTGAAATACTGTCCTGCACCACTCTTCTTATCCTGTCCGTTCTTTTCCAGAATGCTCTCATATATAGCACCCTTCACGTCAGCATCCATAACAAGCCATTGCTCCTCGTCAATCATGGTGATAACCTTCTTCAAGTAGACAGGTTTGTCAATTTTGTTCTGCGCTTTGGTGTAGATGGTACCGATAAGGTTGTCTTGCTCGCTGAGTACTTTTAGCGTTTCCTCATACTGTTTCAAAAGATCCAGTCCGTCGAGCTTTATAAGTTCTTCCCACTGATATCCAGCAGGTATTGCCGACTCTTCTCCAAACATCTCTACGTTCTCCGCGTCCATCTTCAGAAAAAGCAGATAAGTGAGTTGCGTGATATAATCGGTGAAGCCAATACCTTGTCCTGCAAGTGTAGTGGCGAGATTCCATACTTTCTTGGTGAGCGATTGCTCAGTAGATGTATTGTTTGTCATAATTCAAAGTTATGCTGTTTTTCTTAAAACCACAAAATTAAACAAAGAAAGAAGAGCGTCATCCGCCTTCTGTTTAGTACCGAATGCTGCAATCATCTGAGCAGCCTGTGTGCGGTCGTCCTCTCGAATGTCGTTTATGGTGCAAGCACCGTTACTTGCCACATAGTCCACAATCTGGCTCATGAGCTGCTTCTGTCGTTCTGATATGTCACGATGCCACTGACCACACCAAAGATTGAAGTATTGTCGGGCAGTAGTGCAAACGCTGTCCAGACGTTCAATCTGGCGATAGGCAAAGCGCACCAACTGTATAATATTGGTGAGGGCCTCGCTCTCCTCCTTTTTGGTGGCGCGTCGCACATCGTTTGGAGAAACGATGGCATAAGAGTTCCAAAGCTGCTTCGTGCTGAAACGATTGTTTTCCATCTTCAGCTTGTTCTCCAAATCTTTCATCATATCAAAGTTGATAGGCTCACCACTCTGATTATAGATAATGCGCAATGCCTCAATCTCATCAGCATGGTCACGACAATACTTCTCAAAAGCTTCTGTAGTGTCCTTAGCTTCCTCTACAGAAAAGCCCTTGGATATAAGCGTGTCCTCACCAGGCATGAGCGTATTGACAAAGCCAGCAGCAAGAATAAGAATGTATCGGCGCACATCAGCATGATTGGCAACCGGAGCTACAAGTCCCTTACGCTCGTTGTTAGGCTCATTAATATCATTATAAGGCGGCAACGTATCTTTTTCCAAAGCATCGTATATACGCTGTGCAATGGCATCCATAGAGTCGCTTGCCAACCGTTCAAACTCCGCACGCTGACTATTGTCGGCCTTATTGTGTAGACGGGACAAAGTAGCAGCCAGACGTTTCAGATACATATCTGGCAGATTGCCATGAGCAATTCGCTCAAGCAATTCCTTCAATGTTATCGTGACGGTGTCAGGACCATCGCCCTGTTCCGGGATAGACATCGTATGCTCGGTGACGCCCACAGCATCGACCAGGAAGAAACAATCCTTGCTGAAGGCATTAGGTGTTACGGCTCTAAGCTGTTCATCGCCGATGGTGCGCACACCACGACCTTTCATCTGAATGTAAAGCGGTTCAGATTCCACATCTCGCATAAACATCACCACTTCGAGCGGTTTCACATCCGTACCCGTAGCCACTAACGTACAAGTGACAGCAATACGGAAATCACGGTCGTTGCGGAACTGGCGGATAAGCTCGTTGCTATCGCCTGCCGAATAAGTAATCTTCTGTACATATCTGTCCATGTTGGCATCGGGACATTTCTCGCCAAACACCTCTTTGGCAATGTTCACGATATTTGTTGCATGGGTTTCATTAAGCGCAAAAATGAGAGTCTTAGGGAGATATGCAAAGTTCGGCTCACGTTGTGGGTCATTGAACATCTCAGTATAAACAGCATCACGATAAGTTGTAAGAATAAGCTTTATTTGAGATGGGTTGATAATAGAACGGTTAAGCTCCGTCTTCGTGTAATTCTTAGTCTCTCGTGTGTTTATCTCCTCCGTCTTGCCAGTGTAGCGAGTCTCCACACGCACACGGTCGCCTTTCAATATAGCGCCACCATTCTCGGTAGCCTCCGTCTTAATGCGATACACACGGTGGTCCACGTTCACACCATCCACAATACTCTTTTCAAGCGTATAGTTCACAATGCGGTTGTTGTTGAAGAACGCCATAGTTTCGGGAATAGGTGTTGCAGTAAGACCAATAAGGCGAGCCGTGTCGAAATATTCAAGCACCTTGCGCCAGTTGCCGTAAATGCTTCGGTGACACTCATCAATGACAATCATGTCAAAGAAATCGTGTGGCAGATTAGGATTGGCAGGAAGCGTAACCTCCCCAGTCGCTTCATCATTTTCGTCATCGTCGGTGTCTTCAATGTCTTCACCTTTCAGTAGTGAGAACAGACGTTGAATAGTGGATATCAGCACATTGCAGTCAGATGGTATTTTAGCAGACTTCAATCGCTCCACACCATAGATGGTGTTGAAAGCTTCACCATTGTCTGTGAGGCGGAATGTACCGAACTCATTCTCTGCCTGTCGTCCAAGATTGTTGCGGTCAACAAGGAAGAGAACATGACGCATCGGAGTATACGCCAACATACGATAGGCAGCAAGACAAGCGGTATAAGTTTTTCCTGCGCCTGTGGCAAGCACCATAAGCGCACGGCTTTGTCCACTACGGAAGCTCTTTTCCAACTCCGTAATAGCCTCGTATTGACATTCACGCAATCCCTTCTTGCGTAGCGTTGGCAATCCAGCAAACGGATCGTCAATGCCAAGCATACTTACAATCTCCTTTGGAGTATGGATACGGTTGATTTCATCCCATTCCGTGTTTGTCTTGCGAAAATCTTGGAATAAGACAACCTTGCCATTAGATTTGTATAATAGAGGTATAGGTTTTTGCCAAGTCTGGTAGCAATCGGGAACGCTCTTGGCGTAAGTAGATACTTGTTCGCTCACCATATCAGATTCGACATTCACCTCCTCACGTTTAGCCTCCAGCACGCCACACACCTTGCCGTTGATGAACATAAGGTAGTCCGCTTCGAGATTACCTTTCAGCAAACCCTCACGCACGGCAACAGCAGACATCGTAGGCTCGAATTCGTCACGATTGACAACCTGCCAACCTGCGTCTTCAAACCAACGGTCAATCTTTACTCTCGCTTTTTCCTCTGGTGTCATAGCTTAATTCTCCTCATTTTCTGATAATAGCGTATTATCGGAAGTTGTAAAAATTGATTAGACAGGATATATTCATATCCGACATCCTTAGATTTCGTCATCGTTGACAACCTCCGTATTTAACAATCTTGCTACATCTACATTCAATGCTTTTGCAATGCGCAGTAGATTCTTAAGGTCTGGCTGACTTGCATTTGTCACCCACTTGGAAATCGTAGCTTGATCCTTGCCTAATTGTTCAGCAAGCCATTTATTTGACTTCTGCTCCTCTGCAAGAACTATCTTTAATCTATTGACTTGTTCTCTTGACATACCTTAAATAATATATATAAGGCAAAGATACATAAAGCATATGAGAATGCTTTATAAAATTGTTGAAAATTTACTTGATAGTTAGAAAATTTGATGAATTAATCAATTATATCCCTTTACATATACACCTCAATTCCGTTCACTTCAAACACGCATACGGTAAAAGAAGAAGGAAATGGTCGATACCCAACAATTTGGCTTGCATGGGGCGCATATGCAGGTATGGGAGCTGTATATCACTGGAATGTTGATTGGAACGGTCTAAAATCTAAAGGTGTTGCAGAAACCTAACTTGAGCCTCGCGGTTCATTCGCAATGGATGAATATGTGCTTGACTCCATCGGTATTCCTTTTGATTCGTCTGAAGGTAAAGTTCTAAGTCAAGATATTTACAATCTTTCTATGTGGACTTTCATTGAATTTATGAAGGAGGCACCAAGAGAGGTTGCTATGCCGATAGCCATGGAAGCTATGCAAGCCATGTATCTTTTTGGCATGGTATATGAAATGGAAATACTTGGTATGAGATAAAAAAGAAGACGCATCACCCACTACGGATGGTGCGTCTTTTGTTTTAGATGGTTAGCAAGCATGTGCAGAGTGGTTGCCTTCTTTTCTCATCAGATAGCCGGCGAATATTCTGGCGGCACTCTCCACCTTGGCGGCGCAGGGACGCTTCTTGTAGTATTCGGCGGTGCGTGGTGAGGCGACGTAGGAAGAGTGGGCTTTCTCGTAACCGTTAAGTCCGAGAAGCTCGGCGCAGATGAGGGAGCCGTTCTGGGCTTCCGACTCATGGAGCAACTCCTGCACCACCTTATAGCATGCCGACTTGCCCTCACGGTCAGCACCTTCCGTCTGACCGCAGTCGAGTCCGACGAGGGTGACGATGCCGGAGACGGCACCACACATCATACGCATACGTCCTACTCCACCTCCGAAGCCGGCTGCGATGCGCTTGGCAAGCAGGTCGTCAACGCCATAGAGGTCGGCGAAGGCTGCCACTACAGACTGACAACAACCGTAGCCTTGCATAAAGAGGTCGACGGAGCGACGGACACGTTGCTCAAGTTCGGGGGTGAGAGCGGGAGCTGCATTGAGACTTCCCTCACGGGCGAAGATGGCGCTAAGCTCGGCTTTATACTGCTGGCAGTCCTTGAAGACGATGCCGTGCATGCCGTAGGCTCTGGCTGCCTCGATGTTGTCCTCACGGTCGTCAGCGAAGACACACTCCTCGGGGCGCAAGTGGAAGCGGCTGCAGAGTATGTCATATATCTCGCGCTCGGGCTTGACGACGTGTTCCTCAGAAGAGATGACGCGTCCGTCGAGGAGGCTGAAGATGGGGAACTGCTGCATGGTCTGATGTACGCAGCTACACCAGTTGGTGAGGCCGTAGAGACGATAACCCTCTGCCTTGAGGCTGGTGAGGAGCTCGCGCATGCCGGGTATCTCGCCGAGGACGAACTCTGTGTAGTGGGCGCCGAACTGCGCTATCTGATTCTTCCACTGCGGCATAGCCTCCTGCATGTCGGCGATGATCTGGGGGAAGGTGCGCGACTCGCGGTCGAGCCGTTCGTTCCACTTATCGTTCATGAGGTGGTCGTAGAACTGCTCTGACTCGGCGTGTGTGGCGAAGTACTTGTCGATGACCACGAAGTAGTCGTAATCGACAAGCACCTTACCAAAATCGAATATCAAGTTCTTTATCATTTCTTCTTTTCTTTTAAAGCGGATTACTACGTATAGCTAAATTAATCACCCTAAAACATATCTTCCTGTCGGTATCAGGCTGCGCCTACTAATTAATAAATAAAAAATACTAATTAATAATTGTGTCTACTCGTCCGCCTGCTCCTCGAGTGTGTACTGGCTGGATCCGTCGAAGCAGTGGGTGCAGACCTGGCACTTGGGCAGTCCGATGGCAGCGATGAGCTGTTCGATGGTGTTGAACTTCAGAGAGGTGAGACCGAGCTGTGAGCGGATTTCGTCCACCATGCGGTTATACTGCGGAGAGCCGGTGGTGGCATACTTCTCGAGGTCCTTGTTGGCGTCGCCTTCGAACTTCTCGATGATGCGTCGTGTGATCAGCTCCATGTCGCTCTTCGAGGACGTGAATCCGATGAAGGGACAGCTGTAGACGAGGGGCGGACAGGCAATGCGCATGTGGCATTCCTTGAGACCAGCCTGATCGAAGAGCACCTTGACGTTGTCGCGGAGCTGTGTGCCGCGGACGATGGAGTCGTCGCAGAAGAGGACACGCTTGCCGTTGAGCATCGCCTTGTTGGGGATGAGCTTCATCTTTGCCACAAGCGAACGCATCGACTGGTTGGCGGGGGTGAAGGAGCGCGGCCATGTGGGGGTGTACTTGGCTATGCAGCGCTGGTAAGGCACGCCCTTTCCGGCTGCGTATCCCATAGCCATGCCGGTGCCTGAGTCGGGGATACCCGAACAGCAGTCAACCTCCACGTCGTCTGTCTTGGCGAGATTAAATCCGTTTGTGAATCGTGCTTCCTCGACGTTCTTTCCTTCGTACGTGGATGTGGGGAATCCGTAATACACCCAGAGGAAGGAGCACACCTGCATCTTCTTGTTGGCAGGGCGCAGCTGTGTGAGGCTGTCGGCGGTGAGGCTGACAATTTCGCCGGGTCCGACGTTGTAGCACTCCTCGAAGTCGAGGTTAGGGAAAGAAGTGGATTCGCTTGAGGCGGCGTATGCACCGTCCTTCTTACCTATAATAATAGGTGTGCGTCCCCATGCGTCGCGGGCGCAGATGAGCGAGTCTTCGGTAAGAATCATCATGGTGCATGAGCCCTTGATGGAGTGATAGACGTTCTCGATGCCTTCGCGGAAAGTCTTGCCTTGCGTAATGAGCAAGGCTACGAGCTCTGTCTGATTGGTGGAACTCTGCGAGAGTTCGGCGAAGTGCATGTTCTTGTCGAGCAGCTTCTGTGTAAGCTCCTCAATGTTGACGATCTTTGCCACCGTGCAGATGGCGAAGCGTCCAAGGTGCGAATTAAAGACGATGGGCTGTGCGTCGTTGTCGCTAATCACGCCGATGCCCGCCGTGCTGCCCTCAAATCTGTCGAGCGTAGACTCGAACTTGGTGCGGAAGTACGAGCTCTCCAGATTGTGGATGGAGCGTGTAAATCCTTTTTCCTTACTGTACATCGCCATACCGCCGCGGCGGGTTCCGAGATGTGAATTGTAGTCAGTTCCATAGAAAACGTCTGCCACGCAGCTTTTCTTGGAAATGGTGCCAAATATGCCTCCCATAAAAATCCTGATGTTAGAGTATCCAGTTTTTGAAAATAATGAGTGCAAAGTTAGTTATATTCCACGAAAAAAGTGGCATTGATGCTAAAAAAATCGGAAAAAGACACAACAATGTTAATTATAAGATGTATCTTTGCAGATAAAAAAGTCAAGAAAATTTCAAAATAATTTATATTATATGAGTTTGAAAATAGTTGTACTTGCCAAGCAAGTACCCGACACACGAAACGTCGGCAAGGACGCCATGACGGCGGAAGGCACCGTCAACCGCGCCGCTCTGCCGGCTATCTTCAATCCTGAAGACCTGAACGCTCTGGAGCAGGCTCTGCGCTTGAAAGAGCAGAACCCCGGCTCCACTGTAGGAGTATTGACAATGGGTCCTCCGCGTGCAGCCGAGGTGATTCGCCAAGGCCTTTACCGCGGTGCCGATACGGGATGGCTGCTGACCGACCGCCTCTTCGCAGGCGCTGACACCCTCGCCACTTCTTACGCCCTTGCCACCGCCATCAAGAAGATCGGCGACGTGGACGTTGTTATCGGCGGACGCCAGGCCATCGACGGCGACACGGCACAGGTGGGACCGCAGGTGGCTCAGAAGCTGGGCCTCTCGCAGGTGACATACGCCGAGGAAATCCTCAAGTGTGAGGACGGCAAGCTGACCATACGCCGCCATATCGACGGTGGCGTGGAGACCGTAGAGGCTCCGATGCCGCTCGTGGTGACCGTAACCGGATCGGCTGCTCCCTGCCGCCCTGCCAACGCCAAGCTTGTGATGAAATACAAGCGTGCCACGGCTCCGATGGAGCGCAAGCCCGAAGCAAAATATAACTACCTGTACGAGGAGCGTCCTTACCTCACACTCAACCAGTGGACAGTGGCTGACGTGGACGGCGACCCGCAGCAGTGTGGTCTGAGCGGCTCGCCCACGAAGGTGAAGGCCGTGAAGAACATCGTCTTCCAGGCTAAGGAGAGCAAGACTCTCACCGGCAGCGACACCGACATCGAGGGCTTGATAAAGGAATTGTTGGACGAAAAGATTATTGGATAATGAATAACGTATTTGTATATTGTGAGATAGAAGGCACACAGGTGCAGGAGGTTTCGCAGGAGCTTCTGACCAAGGGCCGCAAACTCGCCAACCAGCTCGGTGTGGACCTCAACGCCATCGTGGCTGGTACTGGCATCAAGGGCAAGGTGGAGGACCAGATTCTGCCTTACGGCGTGAACAAGCTCTTTGTCTTCGACGCCGAGGGACTCTTCCCATACACATCTGCTCCGCATACTGACATCCTCGTAAACCTCTTCAAGGAGGAGCAGCCGCAGATAGCCCTCATGGGCGCTACGGTTATAGGCCGTGACCTCGGTCCGCGCGTATCGTCATCATTGACAAGCGGTCTGACAGCTGACTGCACAGAGCTGGAGATCGGCGACTATGACGACAAGAAGACCGGCACTCACTACGACAACCTGCTCTATCAGATTCGTCCGGCATTCGGCGGCAACATCGTTGCCACCATCGTCAACCCTGACCACCGTCCGCAGATGGCTACTGTACGTAGCGGCGTGATGCAGAAGGCTCTCTATGAGGGCAAGGCAAAGGGCGAGGTGGAATACATGGACGTGGCTAAGTATGTGCCCACTGCTGACTACGTGGTGAAGGTGCTCGACCGTCACGTGGAGGCTGCCAAGCACAACCTCAAGGGTGCTGCCATCGTAGTGGCTGGCGGTTACGGCGTAGGATCGAAGGAGAACTTCGAGATGCTGTTCCAGCTTGCCAAGGAGCTTCACGGTGAGGTGGGCGCAAGCCGTGCCGCTGTGGACGCAGGATGGTGCGACCATGACCGCCAGATCGGTCAGACCGGCGTAACCGTCCACCCGAAGGTGTACATCGCATGCGGCATCTCAGGACAGATTCAGCACATCGCCGGCATGCAGGACTCAGGCATCATCATCTCCGTAAACAACGACCCGGACGCACCAATCAACAAGATTGCCGACTACGTGATTACAGGCACAGTGGAAGAGGTGCTTCCGAAACTCATCAAGTACTATAAAGCGAATAATAAGTAATGGCTAACTATTATACCGACCATCCGGAGTACGATTTCTATCTTAATCATCCGGAAATGCAGCGCGTCGTTGAGCTGAAGGAGCGCAACTTCGCCGACAAGGACAAATATGAGGATGCGCCCGTGGACTTCGAGGACGCTATCGAGAACTATAAGCGAGTGCTCGAAATCACTGGTGACATCGCCGCCAACATCATCGAGCCTAACTCTGAGGACGTGGACCTCGAGGGACCGCACCTCGTGGACGGACGTATGCACTACGCATCGAAGACCTACGAGAACATCGAGGCTACACGCCAGGCCGGACTCTGGGGCATCTCTATGCCGCGCCGCTACAACGGCCTCAACATGCCTATCACTCCTTACTCAATGGCTTCGGAGATTGTTTCGGCTGCCGACGCTGGTTTCCAGAACATCTGGTCACTCCAGGACTGCATCGAGACTCTCTATGAGTTTGGTTCTGAGGAGCAGCGCCAGAAGTATATTCCCCGTGTCTGCGCTGGCGAGACCATGTCAATGGACCTCACCGAGCCGGACGCTGGTTCTGACCTCCAGCGCGTTATGCTCAAGGCCACACAGGACGAGGACGGCACATGGCGTCTGAACGGCGTGAAGCGATTCATCACCAACGGCGATTCTGACATCCACCTCGTACTCGCACGTTCTGAGGAGGGCACACGCGACGGACGCGGTCTGTCAATGTTTATCTATGACAAGCGCGACGGCGGCGTGACAGTACGCCACATCGAGCACAAGCTCGGTATCCACGGTTCGCCCACTTGCGAGCTCGTATACAAGAACGCCAAGGCAGAGCTTTGCGGTTCGACACGTCTCGGACTTATCAAGTACGTAATGGCTCTTATGAACGGCGCACGTCTCGGTATTGCCGCTCAGTCTGTAGGCGTAAGCCAGGCTGCTTACGACGAGGCTCTGAAGTATGCTCGTGAGCGCAAGCAGTTCGACACAGAGATTGTTAAGTTCCCTGCTGTTTACGACATGATTGCACGCATAAAGGCAAAGCTCGACGCCGGCAGATCTATCCTTTATCAGACAGCACGCTACGTGGACATCTATAAGGCCCTTGAGGATATCTCACGCGAACGCAAGCTCACAGCTGAGGAGCGTCAGGAGCTGAAGAAATACTCTCGCCTTGCCGATGCCTTCACACCGCTGGCTAAGGGTATGAACTCAGAGTATGCCAACCAGAACACTTACGACGCCATCCAGGTGCACGGCGGTTCAGGATTCATCATGGAGTATAAGTGCCAGCGCCTCTATCGCGACGCCCGCATCTTCTCTATCTATGAGGGAACCACACAGCTGCAGGTTGTGGCTGCCATCCGCTACATCTCTAACGGCACTTACCTCAGCATCATCAAGGAGATGCTCGAGAAGGAAGTGGCAGAGGAGCTGAAGCCGCTGAAGGCTCGCGTAGTGGAGATGGTGAAGCTGTACGAGCAGGCTCTCGAGTACGTGAAGGAGGCTCAGGACCAGGAGACACACGACTTCCTCGCACGCCGCCTCTACAACATGACCGGCGACATCATCATGTCGCTGCTCATCCTCGAGGACGCCACACGTTCTGCAGAGCTCTTCGCAAAGAGCGCCAATGTATACGTGCGCATGGCTCAGGCCAACGTCATCGGCGAGCACGCTTACATCACCAACTTCACCAAGGAGGATCTTCCGAACTTCCGCGCTGAGTAAGGTAGAAAGACTGTAAAGAACAAATAAATATAATAAGGAGGCTATGCGCGACAAAATCGACATAGTCTCCTTTTATTATATATTACTCAAGTTTAGACGACGAAACCTAAAACAAGAAAAACTAATGAAAACAAACAAATCACTCTTGGCGGCGCTGCCTCTCGTAGTGGCTCCGTTATACGCTTACGGCAAGGCACACAAGACGCAGGCCCCAAACATCATCTTCATCCTGTGCGACGACATGGGATATGGCGACCTTGCCTGCTACGGACAGCCTTATATCTCAACTCCCAACATAGACCGCATGGCGGCAGAGGGTATGCGCTTCACTCAGGCATACGCAGGTTCGCCGGTGTCGGCACCGTCACGTGCCACTCTAATGACGGGACAGCACTCAGGACATACACACGTAAGAGGCAACAAGGAATACTGGTCGGCTGAACATACCGTAAAGTACGGCAATAACACAGACTTTGCCGTAGTGGGTCAGGAACCTTACGACCCGGCTCACAAGATTCTGCCCGAGATGCTCAAGGACCGCGGTTATCGCACCGGAGTGTTCGGCAAGTGGGCGGGTGGCTACGAAGGTTCGGCATCAACGCCTGACAAGCGCGGCATTGACGAGTTCTATGGATATATCTGTCAATTCCAAGCCCACCTTTATTATCCCAACTTCCTCAACCGCTTCTCACGTTCGGCTGGCGACACAGCCGTGGTGCGCGAAGTGCTCGAGGACAACATCAAGTATCCGATGTTCGGCCCCGACTACTTTAAGCGTCCTCAATACTCGGCACGCATTATCCATGACAAGGCCCTGGAATGGATAGACAGTCAGGACTCTAATCATCCGTTCGTAGGCTTCTTCACCTACACACTTCCTCACGCCGAACTTGCTCAGCCCGACGACGAGATATTGGAGGGATATAAGAAGAAGTTCTTTGTGGACAAGACTTGGGGAGGTCAGGAAGGTTCGCGCTATAATCCCGTGGAGCACACACATGCTCACTTTGCAGGAATGATAACCCGTCTGGACAGCTACGTTGGAGAAGTGTTCGCCAAGTTGCGCGAGAAAGGGCTCGACAAGAACACCATCGTGATATTCACGTCAGACAACGGTCCTCATGAGGAAGGTGGCGCCGACCCGGAATATTTCGGACGCGACGGCAAGCTGAAAGGTCTGAAACGCCAGTGCTACGAGGGCGGCATACGCATCCCGTTAATAGCATGGTGGCCGGAGCATATAAAGGCGGGAAGCGTCAGCGACCTTCAGTTTGCCTTCTACGACCTCATGCCTACGTTCTGCGACCTTGCCGGTGTGAAGGATTTCCGCCGCCGTTACACCAACAAGCAATTGCCTGGCGACGGCTTTGACGGCATCAGCATCGCCCCCACCCTTTTGGGCAACGATGACAAGCAGCAGAAGCATGACCATCTGTACTGGGAATTTCACGAAACAGACCAGATTGGCGTGCGCCGTGGCGACTGGAAGTTAGTGGTGGTGAAGGGAGAGCCACGCCTCTACAATCTCGCCAACGACATACACGAAAACAACGACTTGGCTGCTGTGCATCCGGAGATTGTCCGCGAACTGGTGGACATTATAAAGAAAGAGCATCGTGACAACCCGATGTTCGAGGTCACGATGCCCAAATTTTAAATTTCGTAAATGAGAGCTAAAGCCATTTCAGAGCTTTAGCCTCTTGTTATTTCGCCGCAGATACTGCGGTCCATAAGGCTGCGTATGGTATGGCAGTCCTTGTATTTTGCCTGCAAGAACATCAGTTTGGTGACAGCGCTCTCCACGGTGCTGTCATAACCGCTCACGACGCCGGCTTCCTTAAGATGGAAGCTGGCTTCGTAACGTCCCATCTTTACGCTGCCAGCCACACACTGACTGATATTAACGATTGTCACACCGCGCATAGTGGCTTCCTTGAGAAGCTGGATGAGCCACGGCTTCTGAGGAGCATTGCCGCTGCCGTAACTGCGGAGGACGATGCCACGCAAGTCGGGCACATCGAGGAAGTGGCGCACCACGTTCTGCTGGATGCCGGGGAAGAGCGAGAACACCACAACATTTGGATCTAAAGCCGTATGATGAATCATCGGACGCGAATAGTCGGGCTTAAGGATGTAGTGAGGATGGAAGTTGAACTCGATGCCGGCGTCGCAAAGTAACGGATAGTTGAACGAATTGAAGGCATTGAATCCATCAGCATTCTCCTTCGTACTGCGGTTGCCGCGAATAAGCTTTCCGCTGAAATAGATGCAGACCTCCGGAACCATCGGATGTCCCTCTTCGTCGCATGCCGAAGCAAGCTCTATACTTGTGACAAGATTCTCCTTACCGTCGGTGCGCAACTGACCAATCGGCAACTGCGATCCTGTAAGAATGACCGGCTTGGTAAGGTTCTCAAGCATAAACGACAAGGCACTCGCCGTGTAAGCCATGGTGTCTGTGCCATGAAGGATGACGAAGCCGTCATAACTGTCATAATTGTCTGCAATGATGCGCACAAGCTGCGCCCACCTCCTGAGCGACATGTCAGACGAGTCGATAGGCGGTGTGAACTGATAAGTGTCTATGTCAGTCTGCAAGTAAGCGAATTCTGGCAGATTGGCAATCAGGTGTTCAAAGTTAAGAGGCTCAAGCGCTCCTGTCTGCACATTGCGCCCCATTCCTATAGTACCGCCGGTATAGATAAGCAGCACTTTGTTGACGCGTGTATTTGCTCTGTCGTTGTTCATCATTGTACTTTTTTAAGGGGATTTATTTTTAATGACCTTTGCAAAATTAATATAAAATTATGATATTCCAAGTTGTTTTGTCAAGCTTTTTATATACGAAACGCCTGTATTTACAATATTTCACTGAAAACCCCTAAAAAATACGAAATTATAGCTCATCAGCGACAATATGCCACATAAAACATCGAATAGAAAGTAGCGGAAAAGCTTCACGCTTTCATTTTGACAGCCGACAAAGCATCCAAACCTGACAATATAAATATATGAAACATTCGTATAAGGCACCTTCAAAACATCTCAAATAAAATAAATCGACAAAAAACTTTGTAGAGTCTGAAATAAGTAGTATTTTTGCATCAAAATTCGTATACGATATAATTGCATCGCAGATTTTTATGAAGAAATTATTTATTCCAATTGTTATTATGACGATTGTTTTGCTGCTCAACGCTTGTTCGTCAGCAAAGCAGATCACCTATTTCCAGAACATTGATTCCATTAGTTTGGCAGCATCAAAGGGCCTGTTCGACGCACGCATCATGCCGAAGGACCAGCTGACCATCACCGTCGTTGCTTCCGACCCGTCAACATCCAAGCCGTTCAACCTCTCCATACAGAACACGCTTAGCGCTGACGGACGTCTCAGCACTTCCACAGGCTCACTTCTGCCGTATCTGGTGGACAACAACGGTAACATCGACTTCCCCGTAGTCGGCACCATCCACGTTGCCGGACTCACCAAGGACCAGTGTGAGGAACTCATCAAGGAAAAGGTTAAGCCTTATCTCTCCGAATCAGAAAATCCCGTTGTGACGGTTTCAATGTCGAGCTACCGTGTTACGGTTGCCGGTGAAGTGACATCGCCTAGGGTGGTGCCGGTTACCACAGAGAAGATGAGCGTGCTTGAGGCCCTTGCCCAAGCAGGCGACCTCTCCATTTACGGACGTCGTGACAACGTGCTTCTCATCCGTGAGAACGCCGATGGTCAGAAAGAGGCTCACCGCCTCAACCTCAATGATGCCAATATCATCAGCTCGCCGTATTATTACGTGCAGCAGAACGACTACATATATGTGGAGCCGAACAAGGTGAAGGCCAAGAACTCCGCTATCGGTCAGTCTACGACGTTGTGGTTCTCATTCGTGAGCATCTTGACGTCTGTAGCCTCTTTGGTTGTTAATATTATCAGAAATTAGTGCCCCGCGGCACTCCATAAAGCGTTGGGTAAAGAACCTGACGCTTAATTTTTATTCGTACGCAAGCGTTAAGGCAAACAAATTGCCAATAAAAACATAAAATAACAATAATCGTGGAACCATTAAAGCATGAGTGTGGCGTAGCAATGATCAGATTGCTGAAGCCGCTGGAATACTACCAAGAGAAGTACGGAACATGGATGTTCGGACTGAACAAGCTGTATCTTATGATGGAGAAACAGCACAATCGCGGACAGGAAGGTGCCGGTATGTCGTGCGTGAAGCTCGACGGACAGCCTGGATCAGAATATATGTTCCGAGAACGAGCCGAAGGCAAAGATGCCATAACCGAAATATTCGGACGTGTACAGAAAGAGTATGCCAGCCTATCACCCGAATTGCTTGCAGACGCCGACTTCGCCAAGGAACACCTGCCTTTCGCCGGCGAACTGTATATGGGACACCTGCGATATTCCACGACGGGAAAGAAGGGACTGTCATACGTCCATCCATTCCTGCGCCGCAACAACTGGCAGGCCAAGAACATCTGCATCTGCGGCAACTTCAACATGACCAATATCGACGAGATATTCCAGAAGATGCTCACACGAGGCATGTTCCCGAGAATCTACAGCGACGGATATACACTCCTCGAGCTGATGGGACACCGTCTTGACCGTGAGGCTGAGCGAAACTTCGTAGAGGCAAAGGCGCAAGGACTGGACGGCATGGAGCTTACACATTATATAGATGAGCACATGAACATGGCCAACGTCCTGAAGACATCCATGCCCAACTTCGACGGCGGATACGTGATGTGCGGACTGACCGGTTCAGGCGAGATGTTCTCCATGCGCGACCCCTGGGGCATCCGTCCTGCGTTCTATTACGCCAACGACGAGTTTGTGGCTGTGGCGTCAGAGCGCCCCGTACTGCAGACCACGTTCGACCTCGAGTGTGAGGACATCCAGGAGCTGCAGCCCGGCAACGCGCTTCTCGTAAACAGACGCGGAGAGATGCGCATCGAAGAGATTCTGAAGCAGCGCGGCGACTCGGCTTGCTCGTTCGAGCGCATTTACTTCAGCCGCGGATCAGACCGCGACATCTACAAAGAGCGCAAGCGTCTGGGTGAACTGCTCGTACCACAGATTCTGAAGGCAGTGGACGACGACATCGAACACACCGTCTTCTCGTTCATACCGAACACAGCGGAGGTGGCATACTACGGCATGCTCTCCGGATTCAAGAAATACATCAACGAGCTGAAGGTAAAGAAAATACAACAGCTCGACCATACTCCTACCGACGAAGAACTGCACGCCATCCTTGACACATACGTGCGTTCTGAGAAAGTGGCTATAAAGGACATCAAGCTGCGAACCTTCATCACCGAAGGCAATTCGCGCAAGGACCTCGCTTCACACGTATATGACATCACATACGGATGCATCGAGCCTTATGTTGACAACCTCGTAGTGATTGACGACTCGATTGTACGCGGAACCACTCTCAAGGAGAGCATTCTGCGTATCCTCGACCGCCTGCACCCGAAGAAGATCGTAATAGTTTCGTCGGCACCGCAGATTCGCTATCCTGACTATTACGGCATCGACATGCCCCGTCTGGAGGAGTTCTGCGTGTTCCGTGCAACGATGGAGCTGATAAAGGAGCGTGGCATGCAGGATCTGCTGAAGAGAGTTTACGACTCGTGCAAGCTGGAGCTTCTTAAGCCGAAAGAGATGATGCGCAACTGCGTACGCGACGTCTACAAGCCGTTCAGCATTGACGAGATAAACAAGAAGATTGTGGAAATGCTGCGTCCTGAGGAGCTGGAGACACCCGTAGAACTCGTCTATCAGTCTATAGACGGACTGCACGAAGCCATCCCCGACCATAAGGGCGACTGGTATTTCACGGGCAAGTATCCCACACCGGGCGGCACAAAGCTCTGCAATCAGGCATTCGTCAACTACATGGAAAAGCAGATGTAAGCGCAAGCTGCATACATACAACATCACGAGAGAGTGTGTTATTCCGAGGATAACACGCTCTCTTAGTGCGAAAAGACAAATTGAGAAATCAAGAATTTTATTGAATAAATAATCGAAGATATAAGTATGAGAAACGTAACTTTAGTATTGGAAGACGGAACCAAGTTCCATGGTAAGTCATTCGGTTATGAAGCACCGGTGGCTGGAGAGGTCGTTTTCAACACAGCGATGATGGGTTACCCCGAGTCGCTTACCGACCCTTCTTATGCCGGACAGCTTATGACACTGACGTATCCGCTGGTAGGCAACTATGGCGTGCCGCCGTTCACGACAGAAGCAAACGGACTGCCCACGTTCATGGAGAGTGACAAAATCTACGCTTCAGCCATCATCGTGGCTGACTACAGCGAACAGTATAGTCACTGGAATGCTGTGGAGAGCCTCGCCGACTGGCTCAAGAGAGAGAAGGTGCCCGGAATTACCGGCATCGACACCCGTGAGCTTACAAAGGTGCTGCGTGAGCATGGCGTGATGATGGGCAAGATTCTCTTCGACGATGAGCCGGAGAATGTGCCGACTGCCGAGTATGCTGGAGTTAATTTCGTGGACAAGGTGAGCTGCAAGGAGATCATCCGCTACAACGAGGGAGCCGAGAAGAAGGTGGTGCTCGTCGACTGCGGCGTGAAGGCAAACATCATCCGCTGCCTCATCAATCGTGGCTGCGAGGTAATCCGTGTGCCCTGGAACTACGACTACACCGACATGGAGTTTGACGGTCTGTTCCTTGCCAACGGTCCTGGCGACCCAGACATGTGCGAGGACGCAGTTAAGATTATCCAGAAGCAGATGAGCCTTTCGGACAAGCCTATCTGCGGTATCTGTATGGGCAACCAGCTGCTCGCAAAGGCTGCAGGCGCTCACATCTACAAGCTCAAGTATGGTCACCGTTCACACAACCAGCCGGTACGCATGGTTGGCACAGAGAAGTGCTTCGTGACATCGCAGAACCACGGCTACGCTGTAGACGCAAAGACACTCGGCAAGGACTGGGAAGAGCTGTTCGTCAACATGAACGACGGATCTAACGAGGGCATCCGCCACAAGACTAAGCCTTGGTTCTCAAGCCAGTTCCACCCGGAGGCATGCTCAGGTCCGGTTGACACAGAGTTCATGTTCGACAAGTTCGTAGAAGCGTTGAAGTAAAAGCCCCTTATCAATTTAAACACTTAGAATAAATGAAAGACGAAAATATAAAGAAAGTATTGTTGCTCGGTTCGGGTGCCTTGAAGATTGGCGAAGCGGGCGAGTTCGACTATTCTGGCTCTCAGGCTCTGAAGGCTTTGCGTGAAGAGGGTGTGCAGACTGTGCTCATCAATCCTAACATCGCCACCGTGCAGACCTCAGAGGGTGTTGCCGATCAGATTTATTTCCTTCCCGTTCAGCCTTACTTCGTAGAGGAGGTTATCAAGAAGGAGCGTCCCGACGGCATCCTGCTCTCATTCGGCGGTCAGACCGCACTCAACTGTGGTGTGGAGCTTTATCGTCAGGGCATCCTCGAGAAGTATAACGTGAAGGTGCTCGGTACTCCCGTACAGGCCATCATGGACACAGAGGACCGCGAGCTCTTCGTTCAGAAGCTCGACGAGATTAATGTCAAGACCATCAAGAGCGAGGCTTGCGAGACAATAGAACAGACACGTAAGGCTGCTGCCGAACTGGGTTATCCTGTCATCATCCGTGCCGCTTACGCACTTGGCGGACTCGGATCTGGCTTTGCCGACAACGAGGAAGAGCTCAACAAGCTCGCAGAGAAGGCATTCTCATTCTCTCCGCAGGTATTGGTGGAGAAGAGCTTGAAGGGCTGGAAGGAGATAGAGTACGAGGTGGTTCGCGACCGCTACGACAACTGTATCACCGTCTGCAACATGGAGAACTTCGACCCTCTGGGCATCCACACCGGCGAGTCAATCGTTATCGCTCCGTCACAGACTCTCACCAACTCTGAGTATCACAAGCTCCGTGCTCTCGCCATCAAGATTATCCGTCACATCGGCATCGTAGGTGAGTGTAACGTGCAGTACGCCTTCGACCCGAAGTCTGAGGACTATCGCGTCATCGAGGTTAACGCTCGTCTGAGCCGTTCATCAGCCCTCGCTTCCAAGGCCACCGGTTATCCCCTCGCCTTCGTAGCAGCCAAGCTTGGTATGGGTTATGGCTTGTTCGAGTTGAAGAACTCCGTAACAAAGACCACATCGGCTTTCTTCGAGCCCGCTCTCGACTACGTAGTCTGCAAGATTCCGCGTTGGGACCTCTCTAAGTTCCGCGGCGTAGACAAGGAGCTTGGATCTTCAATGAAGTCTGTAGGGGAGGTTATGGCCATCGGCCGCAACTTCGAGGAAGCCATCCAGAAGGGTCTGCGTATGATCGGTCAGGGCATGCACGGCTTCGTTGAGAACAAGGAGCTTGAGATTGCGGACATCGACGCTGCTCTGCGCGAGCCGACTGACAAGCGTGTCTTCGTCATCTCCAAGGCTATGCACAAGGGATACACCGTTGATCAGATTCATGATCTGACCAAGATTGACAAGTGGTTCCTCGAGAAGCTGAAGCACATCATCGACATCGATGAGGCTATGAAGAAGTGCAACATCAACACTCTCGACCGCGAACTCCTCCGCACAGCAAAGGTATACGGTTTCACCGACTTCCAGATTGCACGTGCCGTAGGACTGGAGGACGAGCTCAAGTCAATGCGTAAGGCTTCGCTCGTGGTTCGTACACGTCGTAAGAATTATGGCATTCTTCCTGTAGTCAAGCAGATTGACACTCTTGCCGCTGAGTATCCGGCACAGACCAACTATCTCTACGTTACATACGCTGGTGTAAAGAGCGACATCACATACGAGAACGACAAGCGTTCTATCATCGTTCTCGGTTCTGGCGCTTACCGTATCGGTTCTTCTGTAGAGTTCGACTGGTGTGGCGTTCAGGCGCTCAACACCATCCGCAAGGAGGGCTACCGTTCGGTTATGATCAACTATAACCCCGAGACCGTATCTACTGACTACGATATGTGTGACCGTCTCTACTTCGACGAGCTTACATTCGAGCGCGTAATGGACATCATCGACCTCGAGACACCTCACGGCGTTATCGTCTCTACCGGTGGTCAGATTCCTAACAACCTTGCCATGCTCCTCGACGAGCAGCACGTGCCCATCCTCGGCACCAAGGCTCAGGACATCGACAACGCTGAGGACCGCGCCAAGTTCTCGCAGATGCTTACCAACAACGGCATCAACCAGCCGGAGTGGAGCGCACTTACAAGCATGGAGGACATCGACCGCTTCATCGAGCGTGTAGGCTTCCCCGTACTCGTACGTCCTTCTTACGTACTCTCCGGTGCTGCCATGAACGTATGCTCTAACGAGGACGAGCTGAAGCGATTCCTCCAGTTGGCTGCCAACGTCAGCGAGGACCATCCGGTCGTTGTAAGCAAGTTCATCGAGCACGCCAAGGAGATTGAGATGGACGCCGTGGCTAAGAACGGTGAGGTTATCGCCTACGCCATCTCTGAGCACATCGAGTTTGCCGGTGTCCACTCAGGTGACGCCACCATCCAGTTCCCGCCGCAGAAGCTCTACGTCGAGACCGTTCGTCGCTGTAAGCGTGTAGGTCGTCAGATTGCCAAGGAGCTCCACATCAACGGTCCGTTCAACATCCAGTTCATGGCACGCGACAACGACATCCTCGTTATCGAGTGTAACCTCCGCGCCTCACGTTCGTTCCCGTTCGTAAGCAAGGTTCTGAAGATCAACCTTATTGAGCTCGCCACACGCGTAATGCTCGGTCTGCCGGTTGAGAAGCCTAACAAGAACCTCTTCGATCTCGACTACGTAGGTATCAAGGCATCACAGTTCTCGTTCAACCGTCTGCAGAAGGCCGACCCTGTGCTCGGCGTAGACATGAGCTCTACCGGTGAGGTAGGTTGCTTGGGCGACGACACCAACACTGCATTGCTGAAGAGTATGCTCTCTGTAGGCCACCGCATCCCGAAGAAGAACATCCTTCTCTCAACGGGTGGTGCCAAGCAGAAGGTTGAAATGCTCGACGCTGCCAAGATGCTCATCGACAATGGCTACAAACTCTATGCTACAGCCGGAACCAGCAAGTTCCTTACCGAGAACGGCATCGAGAACACCCACGTGCTCTGGCCTTCTGAGGAGGGTGACGAGCCTAAGGCTCTCGACCTGTTGCACAACCACACCATCGATATGGTGGTCAACATCCCGAAGAACCTCACAAGTTCAGAGCTCAGCAACGGCTACAAGATTCGCCGTGCCGCCATCGACCTTAACGTACCTCTTATCACCAACGCCCGCCTCGCAAGTGCGTTCATCTACGCATTCTGCACAACGAAGCTTGAGGATATCGGCATCAAGGCTTGGAACGAATACTAATCTTCGAGTTGAGAATTAATAATTGAGAGTTGAGGGTTATTAAATCCCAACTCTCAATAACATAAAAACGACAATAGAGACAATGACCGACAACCGCTATTGAGTTGTCTACATTGTCTCTATTGTCGTTTTTTGTATTTTTATTTGATAATACCATTATCCGTGTCGCGCAGGTTAATCCTCTTTTCTGCTGACTTATGCTTGCTGCCTCGGCTTAGTCGCCAGGATAGGTTCAGGGATATTTGGTTGCCGTTGCCTTTGGAATAGCCGATGGTATGCTTATATATGTCACGGTTGAGCAATTCGTTTTCGTATGCCTTGTAGTTGTTGTCGAAGGGATTAGCCCAGGATAATGCAAACTGCCAGTCGCGCCATACGTAGGATACCTTCAGAACAGAGTAGGCTCCGTTGCAGCCCTTCGATTCGCCTTCCAAGAATCTGTTGCCGTTGTCTATGTATCCTTGCAACGTGAAATTGCCGAGATAAGCCGTGACGCTGCCTGCATAATACCACGAGGTGTAACAATGCGTATAGTCGTTACCGAAATTGAAGCATCTGTAAAGACCTCCATTGGCGGCAATCTGAAGTTTCTCTGGCAAGAGCCAATATCCTGCGTATGCCATGACATCCAACACGTCAATCTCCTTTTGGTTCATCTGCGTATATATGAATTGATTGTCGTCTCTCCGCTCATAGTGAGCCATGTTCGGCTTCAGGCATTGCTTGAAGTAAGCGTCAAAGATGGTCTGCAATCGGTTGTTGTTGTATGAAAGCTGCAGTCGGTGCTCCATGTCACGTGAAGGTTTCAGGTCGGGATTGCCTACAGTCCATTCCATGCTATTTGTGCGAACCATAGCATCGCTCGTCATGGCAATGCGGGATATCCGGTCCTGCATCTGATAAGTATAGCTCAACTGCATGCCGTTATTGATCTGATAAGTCAGCGTTGCCTTTGGGCGGAAGGTCCAGAAGTTATATCTATGACCGTTCTGCATATAATGGATATAACTTGCGCCAGCTCCCAATGAATAGCTCAACGGTCTGAGCATACCCTTTATTTCGGCAAAGGCATACATGCGGTTGTTGTCCGTATTGGTCAAGGACGAAGCGTCACCCGAATAGTCGTTCTTTGTATGTTTATAGCTGTAGTTAAAGCCAGCTGAAAGCGTAAATGGCTTCAAGCGGTTCTCGTATATAACCTCAGCAAGCAGTGAAGCCGTCTTGCCGTCCACATCATATTTATAAGGAGCGCCCTCGTCATAATAACTGCTGGTCTGCGTGGAGATGTAAGTGCCGACAGCATTGGCTGTAACTGACTGACGCGCGGTAAGCTGACGGAAGAAGTAGATATCCAGCACCGGCGAACAGCTCTTGTCATCATTCCGGCTTGTTGCTCTGTATTGGCGGTTGCCGTCCTTGATGTCCATAATGGTAAAGTTGTCGGGAGCTTCATTGAACGATCCGCTCAAAGAAGCCTGAAAGACGGTTGCCGTGGAGTCAGCCCAGTTATATGTTAGTTTCGTATCGTGAGCCAAGGATTTACGAAGCGACTCCACGCTGTTACGTTTGATGGTGTAGACGCTGCCGTCCGTCAAGGTATATTCTGCCAACTCAAAGCTCTTTGCGCCTTTGGTTCTGAAACCACTAATATCGTACGAAAGCGCCCATTCGCTCTTGCCACGGTTCCACTTGCCGTAAACCATACCATCGCCTTGCAACGTAGTTAGCGCTGAGGTAAGGTCCGTACCAACGGTATATCCGCTCTCGTTTCTGCGTGTCACTATATCAATGACATAGGCTATGCCGTCACCATAACGGACTCCTGGACTGTTTATGAAGTCAATCTTCACGATGTCCTTAGGATTGAGAGCCAACATCTCCTGTTTGCCTACTACGATACCATTCACTCTGAGTTGAACTCCTCCCCTATTGTCAATGGCAGTAATGGTGTGGTTGATGTTGTCTATACGAAGATTGGCGAGAGTGAGTTTCTCAAGAAAGCTGTAACCATTGCTGGAAGCCTGCTTCTGAGCATCGGTAGGATAAATAATCATACCGTCAGCCTTGTTCACAACCTTGGCTGCCTTAACCGTAACCTCATCGAGCGTAACGGTCTTTTCCACATCCTGAGCATAAGCACAGAATGTGGAAGAAAGAATAATGGAAAGTGTAATCAATCGTTTCATTTGCACCATTTTTTGATTTTCGGTGCAAATATATACTCTCCTTGTAAGAGAGCCAATTTATCTGTCTGACATTTCCCTGACAATTGGCTGACAACCATCCTATCTATTTGAGTTTCAGACTATAGCTCTTGCCTCTGTCCGACTCTATCTTCAGACGGCTATGAGCTTCGATGATTGGCTTAATGCGTCGTACAAGAGTGTAGAGCGTATCGCTGGCGTCAGGTTTCTTCGGCCATAGACGGTCACAAATCTCCTGTTTTGAGAGAGTATGCGTGTCCGTAAGCATAAACATCTCGAGCAGGGAATGCTGCATTGGTGTAAGACGGATCTGTTCGCCCGAAAGCGTCATAAACTTGTCGCCATTGAGCACAATGCCTCCGTACGCCAAACCTTGCGCCACCAGTTCCGGCCTTTTTCGCTTCACATACCACAGACTACCCAACAGCCACATCATACCGACAAACATAAGAGAGCCGGAAGCCTTCTGGTCAGACATCATGAATGTCGCAGCAAAACCACAGTTGGCCTCTGCCACCATCTTCGTCTCCCAACGTCCGTCCCTACGAACAGTACGCATGGCAATGCCTGCCGTATCCTTCAGCTCGGCAATGGTCAGACAGTTACGATAACAGCGTATGGTGTCTGTGGTTACCACATTGTCAGGCATCTTCGTCAGAACCTGCTCCAATGCCCTATTTACGTCCTGCGCTATCATATTCTCCGTTCTGTTATAGCTGTTGATGCTGGTGCACAATGCGCAAAGCATGATAAAACTGAATACTATGTATGGAAGTGTCTTCATAATTGTTTTCTTTATATAAAAGGACGTTACGCCCAATCGAAGTTTTCCGTTCCTGCTCCTATTTCGAAGTGCAGTCGGGCTATGCCGAGGTCCATCTTGGTGTAGCCCACCATTGAGAAGCCGCGCTTGGCAAGAACCTTCAGTTTCTCTCCTGTGCCTTGCTCTTGCGGCAAGAGAGTGAAGGAGAACTTCTGCTGATTGATGGCTGTTGGTGCCATCAGCACGGCTTCCACTCCCTTGCGAAACCATTCGGGCGAGTCGCTGCCGACGTTGCTCACCTGCTCCGCGGTCTTGCTCTTGCGCTTATGTCCCTGTGTGGCGCCATATCCCAAGGCTATCATGCACGTCAGCTTCTCGTCGTTGCCCACGCTGTAAGCCTCGTCCACTCTGCGATAACTCAGTCCAGCCCAGCAGGTGTTCAGTCCGAGAGTCTGCGCCAGCAGCACCAGTTGCTCCCCGTAATAGCCCACACGCTCGTCCAGATTGTCAGCCTTCCTGCCTACCATCACTATATAGTTCTCCACGCCAGAGAACTTACCGTACGAGAAGAGTCCCGTGAAAGCTCGTGTCTCGTTGGTGACAAGCTGTATGTGCAGCCCTCCCTCAGCGTTACACTCCTCAATCTTCTTCCTCAACGTCTCAACTATTTCTGCCGACAGCGGCTTGTGAACGTACCTGCGCACGCTATGTCTTAGCATTATTGCTTCCTGTAATGTCATCGTCATATATACTTTAATGTTTATCTGATGTCAAAGATACACATTTTTTTCTTTATGAAAGATATCAGAAGAATATTTGTACGAATCATTAAAATAAAGTATATTTGTAAATTAAAACAACTGATTATGAAATATCCTATCGGCATACAAGATTTTAAAAAGATACGGAAGGATGGTTTTGTTTATATTGACAAGACTGCTTTGTTGTATAAAATAGTAAATGAAGGTTCTATTTTCTTTCTGAGTCGTCCAAGACGATTCGGGAAGAGTCTGCTTGTGTCAACGCTTAAATATTACTTCAGTGGAGAGAAGAATCTCTTCACAGGACTTGCCATTGATTCGTTGGAGACAAAATGGGACCAGTATCCTATATTTCATATCGACTTTAACGGAAGCGACTTCACCGTTCCCCATACCCTGCAACGGCTTATCAAGGGACGCGTGGAAGACTGGGAGCGCGAATACAACTTCCAAGGAAACCCCGACTATTCACCCGGCGAACGCTTTGTCCGACTGCTTGCCCACGTGCACAAGCAGACCGGCAAACGAGGCGTGGTGCTCATCGACGAGTATGACAAGCCGTTGCTTGACGTGCTCGACACAGAGCGTAAGGTAAGACTTGACGACGACGAACTGTTGATGGAGGACTATAACCGTGAGACGCTCAAAGGCTTTTATTCAGCTTTCAAGGCTGCCGACCAAGACTTGCGATTCGTGCTGCTGACGGGTGTCACCAAGTTCTCGCAGGTGAGCGTCTTCAGCGGTTTCAATCAGCCCGAGGACATCAGCATGAACTCAAAGTATGATGCGATATGTGGCATAACGAAGGAGGAGCTGGAGACGGTGTTCCATGACGAGATTGACGCAATGGCAGAGGAAATGAGCGTGACTTCCGAAGAAGTGCGCGATATGCTGCAACGTCATTATGACGGCTATCACTTCAGCAATAAGATGACCGACATCTTCAATCCCTTCAGCGTTCTCAATGCGCTCAACAGCCGTAGCATTCAGGATTACTGGTTCCGCACCGGCACACCAACTTACCTTGTCCGCCTTCTCAGACACACCAACGAGAATCTGAACGACTTGACCGGCAATTATTATGACACATCAGAGTTTGTTGACTATAGAGCTGACGTGGAGCGCCCGTTGCCAATGATTTATCAGAGCGGCTATCTGACGATAAAGGATTACGACCCTTACTCCAACTCCTATCAGCTCGACCTTCCGAACAACGAGGTGAAGAAAGGCTTTTTGACGCTCATCGCCTCCAACTATCTTGGCACAAAAGAGTCGGCAACAACGCTTGCCATTCAGCTTTATCGCGCCATACAGCTTAACGACCTCAACGTATGGCGCAAAAGCCTCACGGCATTCTTTGCCAGCATTCCTTACACTATGCGCCGCAAGGATATGGAAACGGAGAAGGAACGCTATTTCCACTATACGTTCTACCTGATTTTCCGCATTCTCAGCACCTATATTGTGCTTACCGAAAAGCAGCAGAGCGAGGGAAGGGCAGACTGCATTATCGAAACCAAGACCAACGTCTATATCTTCGAATTCAAGCTTGACGGCACAGCTGACGAGGCATTGCAGCAAATCGAAGACAAGGGCTACGCACGTCCGTACGAGGCAGACAGTCGCCAAGTACGCAAAATAGGCGTAAGCTTCTCGTCGAAGACTGGCACTATAGAAGAATGGAAAGAGGCTTAATGGAAACAGAATCATAATTATTTGAGGGATGCCAAAGATTATTTGGCATCCCTCATAGTTTTTACCCTTCCTTTATTCTCCATTCTCCGATCGTTCGTTTAAGGCTGTCATAGTTTACGCCAACCTTTATCAGGCGCTTGCCCTCTGCCGAATACGGAATAAGATAGCCCTTGTCGTCAATTTGTTGCAGGGCAGCATCGGCAGAACCGTCATATTTCAGCTCCATCACGTATATGGCGTCCGGCAAGTGCAGCACGGCGTCTGCTCTGCCTATTGCGCTACATTCCTCCACCTTTATGTAAGCTCCCATAAGATTGAAGATAAGATAGAACACAGTCTGGAAGTCGCGCTCGTTCTTATTTGACAGCTGATTGGAGATGCTTGCCAGATACGCCTGCATCTTCTGCAAAGCCCCGTCCATATTGTTCTCCAACAGATTCTCAAGAAAATCAAATACGAAGCCGTTATTGTCGAGCTGTATTGGCGACAGATAGTTAGGAGCAAGCGACTTTACCATGCCTATGCGAACTTCCTTGTTAGGATAGTCCAGCTGATATTTCTGTAGTATAGGATTATACTTTTTTATGGTGAGATAACCGCTCTGATAAAGAAGCGGCAAGGCAGAAGTCATCTGTTCGGGCGACACGTCAAAGTCGTCAACCGATGCGCTCTTCTTCTCTATGTCCAACACGCCCACATGATATTTCTGCAAGGTCTTTATCAGATAGCTCGGCGTACCCGAACTAAACCAATAAGCAGCAACCTTCTTGTTTCGCAAAGCCTTGACAAGGCTAAACGGATTGAAGACATCCTCTGCGTGTTCGCTGAAATGATAGCCATCGTAAAAGTCGGTAAGCTCAGCCACCATCTTATCGAACGTAACGCCGTTGGCTTTAGCAAGCAATTCTACATCAGGCTTCATCTGCGTAAGCAGTTCCGTCTTACTTATTCCGCAGATGGCAGAGTAATGGTCGTACATGCTTATGTTGTCGAGGTTGTTAAGCTCGCTGAAGATGCTCAGTTGAGAGAATTTGGTTATGCCCGTGATAAACACAAACTTAAGGTAAGGGTCGAGCGACTTTATCGGACTGTAGAAGTTCTGCATTATACGGCGCAACTTCTGCAAGTTGTCCTTCTCGTGTACCACATCAAGCAGCGGAGCATCATATTCGTCAATAAGAATGACCACCTTCTGACCGGTTTGTTCGCAAGCGCGCATTACAAGATATTGCAGACGTTGGTTGGGATTTTCCG